>Ga0181570_10000231_pt1 | contig 53940 bp, 42 predicted proteins | sample 101ome_18_FD_148667 | JGI IMG/M metagenome (GOLD analysis project Ga0181570, IMG submission 148667) | Coastal salt marsh microbial communities from the Groves Creek Marsh, Skidaway Island, Georgia - 101406AT metaG (spades assembly) | ecosystem: Environmental > Aquatic > Marine > Intertidal zone...
TCTGTTAGGGTTGTTCGCACGTCTTTACGGCAACGGTAATCGAACACGAATGTACACATAACGTCCCTCGACGCGCGTCAGCGTCGCGCGCGTTTTGCGCAGACCGATTCGGCCGGGCATGAGCGACACGAGTGCGAAGTCTCGACGCAAACGGCCGCCTCGCAAGCTAAACCGAGACACCGAGGCACCGGGTGTCGAGGATGTGTCGACGCCAGCGATTTCGAAACGCGCCAGACGTCGGACGCAAAAGGAGGTCCACGGCTCCGTCAGGACGCGACCGACGAGTACGCGCCTGATGACGGCGTCGAAAACACGTAGTGTGATGAGTTCCCACGCGTTGCCGGGTACGTGTAGGCCTACGCTCGCCACGGTCGAGCGCGGAAGACGACGACTCACGGATGGAGAGAGGACACAGCTCGCGATTGCGGCTCGTTACGCGCGGCATACTGGCACGCCGAGCATGAAAGAGCTCGCGAGAGCATGGAAAATCAGTCCTCAATCTCTTTACGACATCATAAACAGACAGCGTCTGACAGGAAGCGCGGCTGCGCTCCGCAGAACCGGCCCAGCACATCTGTTAGGAGACGCTGACGAGACGGTGCTTGCAGAGTTGTCTGAGGAGCTCGATGGAGAGTACACATGGGAAGAAATCACGGAACGTTTCAACGAGAAAACCGGCAAAAACGTGAGTACAATGACCGTGTATAGATTTTGTAAGAATAGAGGATGGCGTGACGTTTGTGACAAGTACGTACGTTCTTGACGAGGGCAGACGTCAAAGTGCGGCGAGTGGTATGAAGTTGACTGCGAGGTGAAAGGTGAAATGTTTCGCCGCATGGTGCAGACCCAATTGACACCTGACATACAACGTAAATTGCTGAGGTGCGATCGCGTGTACGTTCAAATGGACGGCGCTAGAGCGCACGTGAAATTCTGGGAAGATTTGAAAGAACTCGGCGCCAGGCGCAGGCAGATCGACGGCCAGAAGACACCCGTCATCAGGTTTGTCAGACAGCCGGCGAACTCGCCCGACACAAATGTTCTCAACCTCTGCTTCTTTCGGTCGCTCGTAAAGCTCGTGTCTTTTTTCGAAGAAAGAAAGGAAGTCCAAACAAGGTTATGAAGGCAAGGAAGCATTTTTGAAGCATGTCATGCAGACTTTCCACGACTATCACGACAAAGAGACGATGGACAGCTGCTGAAAGATGAAGAGCACCGTCGTCCAACCGATCATTGACGCACAAAGGACGAACGATTGCGAGCTTCCGCACGGCTACATCGAGTCGAAACCAATTCTTCAAGAACTCAACGCCGTTTCGAGCGACGACGACGAGCCCTTGGTACGAACACTGTGCTTCGAAGACGCCCAAGGAGTGCTTCCTTGTGCACACAAAGTCGCCCATTAATGATGGCGCTCATGCGACGACAAGACGATAGAACTATTAGATACGTCAATTTACAAGGACCAGAACTGATTTCAAAATCATGAGAAGCACGGGCCCTGCAAACTCCTCCAGAGTCAAGAACTTCGGACCGAAGCCTTCGGTCCAACTCATTCCATGACAACCAAATGTTCAAATGACATTTGTAGATCTTGTTTATGACCCGTAAGCGCCTCCAGCACTAATAGGACGAGCTGCTGAACTTGATACCGTTCATGCGAAATAGTAGCCTCGCTGTGAGTGAGGGCCGCCTGGTTAACATTTCAAAGGCTGTGAGAAACGTAGCATTTGAGCTATCAAACCTTGACCGTTGTCAACTCTTGAGACGTTGTGTATTGAACATCAACAGGCATCTGCAGTGCGTTAGATTGGTATGCTCTCATGAAGAGGAATACATTGAATACCGTATTCTCGAACTTATCGAGCTCTAAAGTAAGCAAACGAATGGCGTCATCTATTCTCTGTCTTTCGTGATTGTATTCCAACTGTCGTTCCGCAAGAATGTTGTTCAATCGTTCGCATTTTTTTGAGCTGTGCCCACTGTTCAAACTTAACTTGAGTCTTGTCAAAAAATGTACCTCTCGTCAAAGGCAAATTCTGCCTCTCTCTTTAGAGCGATCTGATCTTTCAAGCGTTCGTGAGCATTCCTTCAAAAAATTAAGATTGTTATATATGCGTTCGTTACTATGGAATACCGTAAAGTGTCAGACTCTTTCAGTAGAACTTGCTCAAGAAATCTGACTGTGAGCCTCTTTGCCTGGAATGACTTTCAACAACGACCAGGAGTCATAACAATCACGAATATCACCATGTTTTCCAGCTGAGTCTGATAAGAATATGTCTGCCATGTAAAACTGGGGAGCGGAAAGCCAAGTTCTTGAGCAAAACTAAAGTGCTGCGTGATGAGGGTACGTGCATTTTTTGGTGACGGTTGGCAACCGGTTGAAGAATATCTTTGTCCTGTCTTCGTTTGAACCTCCTTGCGATCCGCTCAATTGAAACCGTAGATGCAAACAATAGTTGATATACCATAGAGAGATAGCGTTTTGTGGCGCCATCAGTGTTAGACCTGCCCGTTTGATGTGAGGCCGTAGAAGCTTCGACCAGGCTTTGTTTCAAGGCTTGCAACCGACGTTGTACCGCCGCTGTGGAGCCTATGCGGTCAACAAAATTCTTCATCGACTGCATAAATTTATCGTGCTTTTGGAGTATTTGTACCTTGAATCATATGTCACGTCGCATTTCAAGCAAGTTTAGGAACGAGTACCTTCGAAACAGTACCCCTTTCAAAGTTATTACCCAGTGTGGCTCTTAACTTTATGTTCCCCTAAATTTTCGAGTGAGGTTTGAATCTTAACGTAATGGCTCATATCTTACTCCTTCCAAACGCTGACGCATGCGCTGAATCAATTGCGTCCCTTCTTGGAGCGTTTTCATTCCAAACACTCGTGCACTAACACTCTCTGCATCTTGGCCCAGTAGAAAAAGCTGTCGAGTGGATATCACTTAAACGCGATAGAATTGATGTTCTAATCACCTTATACGATGATATACATGTCTCATGCAGTTGAAAATCTTGCTTTAGAGAAGCCTACGTAGCTCATCAGTGGTTTCCCTCTAGTTCAGTCAAAATTTGAAACCTGATGCGTTGCTCTCGCGTACTGTTGCAGTGTACGCTCCGTTCTTTCGATTTTCGGTGCACAGTTTATTTCAATTGAAACATGGCCACGTTCATCCGCGTTTGACGTTGCGCGCATATTCCATCAGTGTAACGCGGCTAGTGTGTGGCAGTTGTAACCGTTGGTCGACCGGCAGAGCGACGCGATTTATGATAAATCATTTATCGCGATTCCCATCGTCGATTCAAGTTGTTTCAGGACGAGTTGTCCGGATGCATACAAAGATGATTTTCTACTTCTCTCTCCAAAAAGTTTTTGGACAAGTCGTGACTCGTCGAAATTTGGTAATCGAAGTGCCTTAACTATGGGGTGCTCGTAGACTTAGGGTTTAGGATCATAGCCCCAGAATGAAATATTATACGTCTATATCTACATATTCTATCTCTTCGTCGTCCTGGATTTCTCGCCACGCGACTGAGTGTGGCAGAGGGAAGCCGTTCCGCCCTTCGAACAAGAATATTTGTCGCACCATGGCCGTCTTCGTGCGCCAGAAGCGTGCTATTTCGTCGGGGGTGTGCTCATTGTACTTCACTTGCAGCGTCTGTCATAACCCATTCAAATCTTCGGCACCAAACGCTTCGCGTTCGACCTTGGACATGCGGTTGGCGAGGGAGTAGAAGACCCCGCAGTCGAGTACGAAAAAGGCCTGGCAAAATTTCACTTTTTTCATAAAAAGTAGGGTTTAAACCCAGACCCTAGATATATTTAGGGTTTGGAAAGTGCTAGGGCTTAAAAACATACTGTTAAGAATGATCATTGTACGTGTCGAAAATTGCATTTTTGATAGGAAAACTTCCGGAACGTTTATCTCCGATTTTTTTTTCAATTTTCAAATAGAAAATGCGACTCAACGCGAAAACGCGAAAAATGCAACCAAACTAGATACTCCGCGTCTAAATTGGCCAAATTCTCGCTACGCTATGTCGAATTGTCTAAAAACTTTTTGGAGGGAGAAGTATGTTCATGAGACTCATAAGTATGAACTGATCGATCACTGAAGTAACTGGGACAAGTTGGCACGTGCAGTAGTTGAAGGCGTAGTTCCGACGTGGTATTCGCTTCGCTTCGACGAAGGATTTCAGGGCACTTCGCATCCTAGTACCCAGTGCAGGTGCCGAGATGCTCTTAAATCATCTAACACGCGTGAGACGTGTCAAAAACATTTGTCGAGGACTAGACCAGTCGCTAAAGATTCGCTACGCTGCCCAGCCTACCTTCAGTGTCCTGCGTCGACACGGCAAAGTTTCAGGTTTAAGGTAACAGTCGTACTTTAGTGAATGAAACAACCATTTTAAAACTTAGTGCCAAAATAGGGAAGATAGTCAATCGAAGGCAAGTGCTCAGGTAAGGGCTGGAGTTTCTTATGTGTCTGATTTCTCAGTACATTCACATAGAGCACAATCACGCTTTGTGTTGAAGGAAACATAAGTGTTGGCAAGTCAACGTTTCTCAAGCAAATACTCGGAGCAGATGATAATCCGCTCAAGGTCTGTTATTATACGCTCGGTATTTCAAACACTTGAGCCAGCAACAGGAATTTCTCCACTTAGTTCCTGAACCGGTGGAGAGTTGGCAGCACGTTACAAAGAAAAATATTGGGGAGCATGCTGATTTCAATATTTTAGAGGAGTTTTACCAAAATCCGGCGAGATATGCCTATAGTTTTCAACAGTTTGTGTTCATGACGAGATTTTTGCAACATGAAAACACGAAAGATGCAAGTTTACCAATACGGGTGATTGAACGTAGCGTGTTCTCTGATCGAAATGTGTTCACAGAGGCTCTGTATGACAACAGCTGGTTGAGTGATTTAGAGTACTCTCTCTACCACGCTTGGTTCGATCCGTTCATCGAGGTAACTCCTCAGTATTTTTAAATGGTGGACAAGTAATTTGTCGGTAGTCATTCCCTGCGCTAGTTCCAGATGGCTTTGTTTACCTTCGCGCCCAGCCAGATATATGCTTGCGGCGAATGCATCAGCGAGCACGTGGAGAAGAGTGTGACGTGAATGTAGAGTACCTGACATCGCTTCATCGCAAGCATGATTCTTGGCTCTTATCCAAGCTGTCAGGTTTGTATCTTTCGTCATGGAGAAATTTCAGCTTGAACTCCCGTCAGATAAAGAGAGTATAGGTCGTGATATATTTACTTGTACAGTTGATATCCAGAACAGTGGTAAGATAATTGAGGTACGGACAAACCATGTTAATTGTTCGTAATTTCAGAGTGGGATAGGTGCCTGTCTTGGTCATCAACTTCGATCATGATCTCACTGTAGAAGTACACTCAGCTCGTGTTCGAGAGCTGCAGTCGTGCATATTAAACTTTGTAAGATCGCTTCAGAATAAGTAGTGTCGAGTATGAATGAACTACTTAGTGGACTCGTTCCTTGGCATGAATCTGCGCAACTTTTGGCTTTTTCTTACGCGCTGCTTCGACAAAAAACTGTCTAACTTGCCACTCTTTGTAAGCTCGGCATATTTGCCAAGTAGGCTCTCAATTTTTACAGAAGCTGTTGAAACGGATTAGAACAACTCGCGAAGGGCGGAGATATACTAGAGCGTACATTTTTTCTTAAAGAAATGTGTTTTCTTCGCACGCACGACCCGTTCTTTCTCACTATCACGGAAAACGTCAACAACGTTGCTCGGCACGAGCAGCCGGCTTGCCACTTACCTAACTAGCGTTTGGAGCACGTGTACTGCAGGCTGAGCCTCACATTCCACCTTTGTGACTTCATCCTTCATTTCATGCACACGGGAAGACTTGTGAGCTTTGAATGAACAACGAGCTCCAAGCTCACGACTTCACCGGGTGTACGGCGCGTTAGTGACAACCTTCTGACTGGACGGTCCAGGAGCTGTGACGTGCTCTTGGATGAACACGCGTCTGATTTATGGAAGCGATTTATGGAGGCGAACGTGTTTTTCACCAAGGTAGGAATACTCTATTGCAGATGGCACTAAACTATGTAAAATATGTATTTATAGACGGTTCATGACTCGTCATGTGTATATGTACTCTCTAAAGGTGCGATATATTTTTCCGGGAGACGCGGAAAAATTTATATGTACTTATCGACGGTTCGTGACTCGTCGTTCATGTAGGGACTCTCCCAACCGGCGATATATAAATTTTTCCTCCCGCCCTGGGAGTCTAAACTAAATCAACACGGTTGCATGACATAGTTGTACGTGTGGCGGAAGTATTGCAGCATCGTGCCTGTTACGCCGAACGGACAACTCTCGTCTTCGGGGCGAACGAGCGCCGCCACGCGCGTCGGCGGCGCTCCTGGCGCTACCTTAACATCACTGCTCGGCACGATACTGACTGTGGGCGTCATCGTAGACGGTACTTGATACGAAGTATGGCTACGCGGCATAGCTTCGAAAATAGGTAACACGCCCATCGCTATTCCCCCGCGGTCCGAGCTGAGTGTTGGTTGATACAGCAATGAAATCGGTGTCTTTGCGCAACTTACCAACGCGTACTGTTTAGTCGCAATCGGTGGATCTGAGAACTTTTACAGGTAAGTACTTGTTTATAAAAGGCGAAAACAGTTTCTGAAGCCACGTTGAAAGCGTCTTTGAAGGCGAACTGGCTAATGAAATACCTGTTATCAAAGCATCAATAGCAGGTACCCGGCTCGTGGGCCGCATGTCAGTAGGTGAGTTAAAGCGAGAGAAACATCGAGTTATCATTCAGTCTGTAATAAGGGAATAAAAATGGCCTGCTGTTGCCTAATTCAACAACCGACCAAGGTTAGTTGATTGGTCCCCATTGCTTGTAGAATATTTAGCAAGTGCAGAGGCTTTACATATTCGGAATAGTTTACCTGATGAAGTGCTAGTTCAGCGGACACAGGAGCGTTTATCAGGTGAATCGCAGTACATCATATTTATCATGAACCCTCTAACCTACAATCCATTCGAAGCTTTAGGCAACTGTATAGCTTGCAACGATCACGTTGCACTCGTGCACCCTGACATTGACCAAGAGACTGAGGAGATCATCTCTGATGTATTAGGCGTGGAGGTCTTTCGGCAGGTATGAGCTCAAATCAACATCCCATACTTCGATTTGAGCGATCCATGTAGTCGATCGCAGGCAACATGCTCGTTGGGAGCTATTGCAGGTTCACTGGCCATGGTGGCATCGTACACCCCGCAACGCCGCTGGCTGATTTGGACGAGCTGTCATCGCTTATACAGGTGAGCTAATCTATAAACCACCAAATTTGCATTAGTTGATGTATTAAGGTACCTCTCGTCGCTGGTACCGTCAATAGGGGAAGTGAGGTTGTTTCGTCTGGTCTGATAGCAAATGACTGGAGTGCTTTCTGTGGACTTGATACTACAACAACTGAGGTGGCGGTAAGTCCGGTTTACGGTTTACTTGACTGTGATGGAATTCTGAACGATATGCAGGTAATTGAGAATGTTCTCAACCTCAAGGGACTGGCATCTAATGACACCATCCATGGTATGCGATCTGCATTGGTGGACATGTTAGTCTGAGCTACTGATCAATTTTTATCTGTTCACACTGTTCGTCTCCTTAGAGCTTTCAGTTGTAATTTCGTTCACAAGCTACTTCCAAACATATGCAAAACTCCGCGCGCTCTGTTTATCGCTTACTTGAAAGAAATTTGATGGACTTTCTTTATGAATTAATTCATTACAAGTGCAACATAAGCACATCTTGCACACACGAGTTTAACCGAGTAAAAGTCTTCGCATAGGAGCTCTCTCTCTCTCTTTCTCTCAAGCCTTTCTCTCTCCCCTCCGCCCAGCCCCACTCCCCGCCATCCCTCCATCTCTCTCTCTCTTTCTCTCTCAAGCCTCTCTCTCCCTCTTTTCTGTATCTGTCTCTCTTCTCTCCTTACGCGCGTACAGACTTACTTTCTATCCTAAGACCTACGCAAATTGGGTCACATCGACGCTAAAAATAAGAAAGCCATTGAAAACACCTTATCAATGATTCCGAATTGTTTCGCCCCGTGGGCATCAAAGTACTTTGGACGGCTGATAGCCTTCTCAATTTCTGCAGCCGTCTTATCAGTTGCTTTTGCTAGAATTTCGACCTACACCGTCTCAGCTTAGTCTGAAACGCTAGATGACAATTTCACGAACCATTTGTGTTTTCGTATGTCGCATCTCTTGCCGATGTATTTCCAACTCGGTCGCCTAGACTCCACGTCAGAGGAAAATTTTGTGCGGAAACAAACACACACCTGGCCGCGATACGAGCTTATGGGTTCCTTGATCATGATGCTTGCGGCGGGCAATGCTGACCGATGACCCTTTAGCATACTTAGTTTAATGATGAGCAGCCCTTATGTGTGTACATACCTGTGCGCCTGCAGCCAAAAGCATCGCAGCTTCTCCCCAGGCGGTGCCAACAGCGACTGTGTGCACAGGTGGCTTAATATATTGGATCGTATCATATATTGCGAATGCCTCCGTGTCGTATCCGTATTTTTGACCATCCTAGCGCGAACAAATTATGAAATAGAAGATGTACAGTCTTCATGTAGTACCTTGGAAGTTCCAGTGGAGTTGATATACAGCTGAATGGGTTTGTTGCTGTCCTCATACTGCAAGTACAGCAATTCAGCCAACATCAACTCTGTGACCGACGGTACAAGCGTCATACCCTACAGTGAAAGCTCTCCATTAGTACTTTGAAGCATATGCGTTGGAAGTTCGAATTTACCAGGTACACAATTCTCTCCTTAAAAATGTATGATGGGAGATCTGGTGGTGACTGAGTCGAAGCATCTCCCTGGAGACTTGGGATGACCTGCTGAGGGTAAATATGTGTGAGAAGGCCCCCAGGAAAGCACACTTACCGAAACGATCGTGGAGCGCCGAGCTAGTTTGCATGCTCTACTCTTTATAGCAAACCTTTTCACGCGTGATTCATCTGCTCCTAGAGTAGATGAAGTCCGGGCGTGAGGAGCAAGACGCAAAGAAGTCATCCTTGGCGGAAGGGTTCCTTGCCTGGGCCGACTTTTAGAACGTCTCAACTTCTGAGTCAACTTCTTCGCAGTATCACTGGACCACTTGAATCTGTGCAGGCAGAATCAGGTGTGAAAAGCGCGCACGCTGGAGCTCAATAGAATCTACAAATACCGCGGCGTGGACGATCACCGTGCCGTTTCTTTCATACACACCGACGCGGTCAACGCGTTTTGCCGCCACAGTAACCCTACGCAGGTCATACCGACGCGGGATTCCCTGCTGATCGGATACTAATGCATGATACTAGTTAGTGCCGTACAGGTAAAACAGGTAGTAAAAATTAATAAAAAGGAGATTTTAACGACTACTTAGTAGTTTCACATAATATCCCTTGTTATTTTCCTTATTATTACTATGATACTACTAACTAGTATCATAGTACTAGTACTTACTAGTAATTAGTACGTCTCCCACTACTTAGGGGACTGCGAATGAGAGCTCGCTTCCTGTCGTTGAAGTTGTCATACCCCGTGCTTGTCGACCCTCACAGGTCTGATTGTCTCGTGCAGAAGTGATAATCTTCTTTATTCTGTTCCATTCGAGAGCTGCCCGCGCGGAGTAAAATAGTAATCGCTATGGCGAGAAGGTGGGTCACACAGAAGACTCTCGGACAGAAGTACTAAGTACATCCAGACAGATATGACTCTAGAACGACGACATTCAGTCCGGAGGGACGTTTGTATCAGGTGAGATCAGTCCATATAGATCCCGTTCACCTCTCAAGTCAGAAAAGGTGGAGTACGCCGTTGAAGCAATAAATCATGCCGGTGCAGCAGTTGCAATCAAGACAAGTCATGGTTTGGTTTTGGCTGCAGAGAAAAGAGTCCTATCAAAAGTAAGTTTATACCCGATCCGATTCTACTCGCTGTTTAACCATTTCAAAATGCAGCTGCTGGCAAAGAGTTTCACCGAAAAGTTGCACCGCGTCGACTCACATATCTACGCGGCATCTGCTGGTGTGAACGCTGACGCTGAGATTCTGGTCAATTCTGCCAGGTGTGTTAATTGAAGCTGTATTTACTAAGTTTCCTAATTTCAAGCAATGTTAGGCTACTTGCGCAACGCTATAAGTACAAGTTCGGCCAATCTGTCCCAGTTGAAGTGGTCGTACAGCAAATAGCTGATGAAAAGCAAGGTTACACCCAGTTTGGTGGCCTACGCCCTTACGGTGTTTCTTTCATTTTTGCTGGCTGGTAACTGTTTTATTCTGCTATCTTGCATCGCCTAAGGTCCAACAGGGATAACGTGTCTGGGTTCCAACTTTATCAGAGTGATCCTTCGGGGAACTACGTTGGCTGGCAGGTGAGTCTGTAGTGTGTTCATTCGAAAACATTTGTCACAAGTGCAGGCAACTGCGATAGGTTCGAACAGTCAGACAGCACAGTCTATTTTGAAGACAGAATACAACTCGGAATTAAGTCTAGAAGCTGCGAAGGCACTCACGTTGCGAGTACTTAAAAAAATAATGGATGTCACCGCATTATCTGGAGAGACTGTCGAGATGATTGAGATGACTCTTGCTGGTGACGACAGTCCACAGGTTACAACACGTTTCTTGTCAGAAGTTGAGGTAGTGCAGCTAGCGAATGAGCGGGATACGCAAACGTAGATGATTCGTTCGGCTACCTACCGAGTGATCAATAAATGTTAATCGTAGCATCTCCCGGTAGGGACTGCAGAACCTGCAATAACACATTCCTACTCGCCTTCTGAGCGAAACTGCTCCATGATTGCCGAAACGTTCTCATTAAATTTATCGAGTTCGCCACGTTCAAATTCATAAGGTGTATGTCGATCGTCAGGAAACTTTCGCGCAGACACATCACTGACGAATTGTGAAAGTGCTACATGGATACTTTCTCCTACGTGAGCATACTGTTTACAGAATTTTGGTGACACCTTGCGGTGATGTGGATGCTGTAGAAAACCTAATAAATCATGGAAAACAAGAACTTGTCCACTTGTGCCACTACCCGCCCCTATACCTATCGTCGGGATTTGTAGTAAAGCTGTGACTTTATCAGCTAAAGCTTTGGGTACACACTCAAGGACAACAGCGAAACAGCCTGCTTCTTGGAGCTTGTATGCCGCGTATAAGATCTCCAGTGCTGAGTTCGCAGTTTTGCCTTGAGGTCGAAACCCACCTAAAACACCAACTGACTGAGGTGTCAAACCTACATGGCCAACCACCGCTATGCCAGCTTCGACCATAGACTTAACTGCTTGAATCTTGGTGGCAGTTGCTCCTTCTAGTTTCACTGCATCTACTCCGCCTTCCTTCACGAGTCTAAACGCTGTAGAAAGAGCATGATCAACATTTGACTCGTAAAAGCCGAAAGGTATATCCGCGACTATCAATGCTCGTGTTGAGCCACGTTTGACAGCCTTGCAGTGGCTTATGATTTCGTCAAGACTAATGGAGAGAGTGTTTTCTCTGCCGTGTACTACCATCGCTGCAGAGTCACCGACTAGTGCGATGTCTATACCAGCTTTATCCACCTGGAGGAGGGTGAGATTTTAATTTTAGTTGGGCGTATAGCGTACATGTATGGCGCTTGGATAGTCGTAAGCCGTAATTGCTGTTATGGGCTCACCGCGTCGATACTTCTCTAGGAGAGAAACGACCGTCACCCGGCGTGTTTTCGCCAAAGGTTCACGTAAGTAACTACGGTGAAACGGGCTACAGAACGTACGCGTTAGTTGCCTTGTAGCTACGTGCCACATTACTTTCTACAGCTGACGGCTATCACTTCGAACGAGATGAACTGGAAGGTATACTTTTCTTCTGGATAGTTTCTGTGGACTATTTTTCACGTTGAAAATTTCTTTATTATTTTGCGATTCACGATGTCAAAGAAAATGGGCGGTAAGAACGGTATTCAGAGAGCGAAAATAGCTTGGAACGTAATTTATTCCTGTATCGCGTAAAGCTATCATCATTATTAAGTAATTTTACGTCACGTCTTTCAATAGCGTTCTACTCTCATCTTTTCGTTTTTAGCGTATCAAAAGTGAATATGTATTCACTTTATCAATACATATTGATGAGGTAAATGCCTTCTTGTAATCCATATTTCAATTTCACTTTCACTTGAAGCCAGCACACAGTTTGGTAACCTGAGTGTCGCAAGCGCACGTTTCGGACGCAACGTACACAGCGTGGCTGCGGCTTCGAACGGGCTGTCTCAGATTCGAACGGCAGTTTTCCGAGCGAGTTACAATATAGTGCACGGTACTAACCATCTAGAGCGAACGTAAGTTGCAAGTGATATCTTTTACTTACTGTCGAAGACTCCGGAAGTCTCACGCGACCCGTGCTCGCACGCGCGTTCTTTACTCAACACTAACGATATGGTCGCCCTCGTTACGTAGATGGATATTGAAAAATTGCAACGCTTAGCTGGTGCGGTGCGGACCGGTGGAAAAGGTTCGATGCGTAGGTATGTCTAACTTCAAGGGTGCTCGGTCACCCACTTAACCCCGTCCGCAGGAAGAAGAAGGCCCAGCATAAGACCGTCAGTGGCGACGATAAGCGCCTCCAGTCGACGTTGAAGAAGATGGGTGTTAATCCAGTACCGGGGATTCAAGAAGTCAATATTTTCCATGCTGACTCGGTCACACAGTTTGTGAACCCCAAAGGTAGGTTTTGACTCTAGTAGTGTTCGGGCACACTCAAAGTTTTCTCAACAGTTCAAGCTTCTATGCCAGCCAACACTTATGTCGTCAGTGGTCACTCCGAGACAAAAAGTAAATTATCCCATAGCAAGCAAGACATTCGTTGACGTCTCAATAGGCCTGCAAGATATTCTGCCAAACATCGTCAGTCAACTAGGTACCACTGGAACACCCACTTCATACTACCACGACTAATATATTTTTAGGGCCTGAAAACTTGGCGAGCTTGAAGAAGATGGCGGAGCAATATCAGTCCGAGAATGCGTGATATTGCAGCACGATTATCAACGAGTTACGTAGCGTTCTCTACTTTAGAGGTGAAGTTTAACATGCTGCGCTGCTCACCCACGGCCAATAGGTCACTAGCATGTGATAACCAGTTGTAGAAAACGCCATAACATCCATGTTTAAATAATCCCCGTCCAGACTACCCCACCATTGAACATTGTAGCTTGAGAATCGCATTACACTGCATACAGAGTAGATCCAAGAGCGAAAACTATTTGTCGTCACTGCCACTATCGCCGGTAGAGAGGTGACTCGTCACTTACAGTCATACCTGCATATAATCTCAGAGATATTAACAGTCTGCAACCAAAGTCGAAGTATGGTGTAATTCGGCGTGATATGAAAATCTCTAGTCTGGGGCTGAAAGCCCCCAATTGATAAACACTCATACCTTCACCAAGAAATACTAAAGCCGACTAACACTGAAATCCATAACTTGCAAAATACCAACTTATCGTGAAAGTTATCATGCAAGTTATCGGTCAACGACTAACAATAGTGTGACCCGCTAAATGCAAGTTATGGTGCAAGTTATGGATTTCATTGTTAGTCGGCTTAAGTATCGTACTTGTATGTGGGCTTTGCCCAAAGTTATCGTCAAATTTATGTGATTTCGATAACTTGATGCACAAAATGTTTCTCTTTCGCGTTTTTTCGACAACTTGCTGATAACTTTATCTACGATGCTCTTAATCAGCCTAAGTCACCTAACTGCCTAAAGATGTAGGCCAGGGTAAAAAAACTTCAGTGAGTCACTCCCCGGCCGTTGTATGTGAGACAGGTGTGTCAGTCGCCGTGAATTCAAGTTTGGCATCGAGTGCGAGCCCGTTGACTCGTGCAGCTACACCCGCAGCTTTCAAACAAGACTCTCAAGCAATTTTTCTCAAACATTTTCGAGGTTGCAGTTGAGAACTAGAGAAAGATGAACGTTTTCAGATTTGGTACTCTCCTGAGCTTGTTCGCTACGTTTCTGTCTTAACAAATCACACAGTCGGGGATATGACGCATCTCGCTAGTATATTGGTAAGCATCTCGTTTTCTAATGAACGCAGCTTACTCTTGGCGCAGGCGCTCCTTCTCAAAATACACGCTACCCGTTCGTGTGCTGGACTCTCGCTTCGAACACAAGAACTTTACACCATCGTGTTTATTACTCGATACTTGGACTTATTCTTTAGCTTCATCTCGCTCTACAATACGTTGATGAAGATATTCTTCATCATGACAAGTTGCTCGATCGTTTGGTTTATGCACTGTCACCGAGTTGTGCGTCAAACATATGACCGTGAGCAAGATACGTTTCGAGTAGTTTTCTTGCTTATCCCATGTTTCCTGCTTGCTGTACTCATCAATAATGAATTCACGGTAGTAGAAGTTCTTTGGACCTTTTCTATCTATTTAGAGGCTGTCGCCATACTTCCACAGCTTGTCCTGCTGCAACGAACAAAAAACATTGATACGTTGACAAGTAACTACGTGTTTCTTCTTGGTGGCTATCGCAGCCTCTACCTACTTAACTGGTTGTATCGATACATGACAGAACCTGGCTATAGTCAAGTGATAGTTTGGATTAGTGGAATCGTTCAAACATTACTGTACTGTGACTTTTTTTACTACTACGTGCAGAGCTGGCGGCGAAATGAGCGCTTGTCACTCCCTTCATAATTATTTTTCATCCCACAGCAGGGCCACTTCGCGGGGCCATGAGGTGTACACAAAGAGCGACGAAATTGGTGATTTCATAGAACGTTTCAGTATAGCCTAGCGAAGATCCTGTTTTGAGTGCAACGAAGAAAAGTACCGTACTCAACGCACTCAACGCTGTCACGGCGCGTCGGCATCAAATCACGCACGCAAAGTCTGGTAACAGGGTATCCAAAAAGCAATGCGCAGGACGAAACATGACTCTTGTAAAGTTCGCTTCGTCGACAAAGTTGTGCGTATTCGAGTCAAACCCCTTAACCACTCGGGCACGTCCGCGTGATGGAGCTCTTCCGTCTGCACATCGCGATCGCGGACGGCAGGATTCGAACCTGCGCAGGCAGTGCCTATTTGATAGCTACGGCATATGTACTATAACAGTGTGACGCGCTCCAATTATATATCCCTCTGAAGCTGCATTTATGACTGAACGAACTACGAGTCCATAGACTACGAGTCCATAGACTGTCATAACCTGACTATGAGTCCGAAAGAGCACAGTGTCGCGCAGTGAGGCAGACCGACAGTATGACTGACTCGTCGGTGTGATGTGCCTCCTCATTTTCGTGTAATACACAACGTGTGTAGCACTGCACAAAGGATTCACACGCAAGATTCACGTACAAGTGCTACCACGCTCACAAGCGTGCAATACAGAGTGTAGTGTAGAACTTTATTTAGGAAGTGTCACAACGATGAGTGGAGTGCGCCTGGCAAGCCTCGAGCCATCGCACAGTTGCTTTATCCCGACGCAGTTAGTCAATAGACTAAGCTTTGCAGGAGCCATTGCGGTACTATCCGCTCAAAGTTTCGGTATCTCGTGGCTGTAAAATCATCTACATCTTTTTTCTAACTTGTCACAACAGGACGTGAATATAGTTTACCTATCTTACTTATCACCGCTACTTTCTATTGGCAAACCATAGATACGAAGACAGACATATGCCCAGTTCGATTGATCGTCGCGAGTCTCGACGTTGCCTTCATCGCATTGGAACTGCCGAGCCTGAACAGAACCTACCTTTTGGACATACATAGAGAACTTTTCAAAGCAGTGCTCTCACACATACCACGTGGAGAAAGCCATCTCTGTTCATCCCCTCGATCTTTCGAAGAAGCGCTGCACACCATCGAAATGAAACTTGCTCTTCGTGTGCACGATGCGTTGGCCTCGCTCAAAACATTTCAGGCACTTGTACGTTCAGCTTGCGAAAATCATGAGGATATTGATAGTGCTATATTTACTTTACCACAGCACATAGTGTTGAGTTCTTCTTTCCAGTGCGATAAATCACAAATGAAGTTGGCGACACTTTTCAGCATATTTCGCATGTTGTGTGAGATTGAAAACTTGCAAGAATTGTTTCCAGCCCAATATAAAAATACTCTAGAACTTCTACACATGTTTACTGAGCTGGAGCACATCGTGCTTTAAACAGTTGTGTATGTTGTCGAATAAAATGGAAAGTAACAGGCAAAATATTCTTGTATAACAAAAGTCATAAGTCTTTGGGAGCGACGCGCGTGCGCGTACGCATCGTAACAAACTCTTCAGCACTCGAAGGGTGGATTCCAACAGTAGTGTCAAACTGCTTTTTCGTTGCAGAGCATTTCAACGCAGTTGCAAAGCCTTGCATGATCTCGGGTGAGTCAACACCTACCATATGAGCACCAAGAACGATATCCGTACTCGCATCAACTACTAATTTCATGAAAGTTTTCTCTGTTCGCCCAGCAAGTGTTGAGCGCATGGGGGTGAACTCTGAGCAATAAATATTGCACTTGTAGCCTTTTTCAACAGCTTCTTCTTCGGAAAGACCGACAGTAGCGGCTGGAGGTTGGCAAAACACAGCACAAGGAATATTGCTGTAGTCAGGCTTGGTTGGTTTGCCGTGTACAACGCTATCAACGAAGGCCATACCTTCCATGAGAGCAACAGGTGTCAGGTTCACTCTGTTTGTGACATCTCCAACAGCCCATATACCTGGCACATTGGTACGGCTAAACTCGTCAACTATGATTGCGCCTTTTTCGTCGGTTTGTACACCGACCTCATCCAGACCAAGATGCGGACGACGTGTATTCGGTGATCTGCCCGTGGCAAACATGACGGAGTCTGTTTCAAACGCCCCCTTGTTAGTGTGAACGACTAGATCATTATCTCCATCACGCGTTATTTCAAGAGGGGTACAACTTTCCACGACTGTAATATTCCTTTTCTTCAAATTTTCATAGACTGTTCGACGAATATCCTGGTCAAAGCCCCGAAGTGGCAGATCCTGGCGGAAAACAAGCGTGACGTCAACGCCGAGTCCCTGGAAAATGTTGGCAAACTCTAATGCAATATATCCACCACCGACGATCAATATTCGTTTTGGCAGTTCTTTAAACGTCAATGCTTCGTCCGATGTTATACCTAGGTCGGAGCCTGGGATGTCAGGCCTTGATGCACTTCCACCAGTCGCGATCAGAATAGTACGTGCAGTAAACGTCTGAACACAATCCTATTGAAAAATCATATGGATGTCGAGCCGGTGGTCTCAGTCATACCTCTGATGTAACTTGAACCGTATTTGGTCCGAGCAGTCTTCCGGAACCTAAATGAACATCTACACCTGAGCTGTCTAGTAAGCGTGAGTAAATGCCGTTCAGACGAACTATCTCGTCTGTTTTTGCTTGAAGCAACTTTTCCCAGTTAAATCTTGGTGGACTTTGAATTTCCCATCCAAAGCCCGCAGCATCTTCGAATTCAGGCGAAAACGCACTTCCATACATAAGAAGCTTCTTAGGCACACAACCTCGTATCACACACGTGCCACCTAGGCCACCCTTGCTGTCTGAACTAACAGGGTCGAAGGGCATCTCGCACAGCGCTACTTTTGCGTTATTTTGTGCTGCCATTCGAGAGGCCCGTACGCCGCCAGATCCGCCACCTACTCTCCGTCAATATCCGACAATCTGTCTGGTTAGAGAAAACTTACCTATGACAAATATATCGTAGTCGAACATGTCTTCCCTAGAGGCGTTCCTTACAGCGAGCGTCGTACGCTTGAATATCTTATGAGTCGGCGCGCGAAGCACTCCTGCGAGACTACTAGTGCGTACTAGACTCGATCCAGCGAGAGCAAATGGCATCGCTCCAACTCGCGCCAGTCTACGCTCGACCGAGTTTGAGGACTTTCAAAACCCCGTCATAGCGGAGGTAGGTAGGCTATTTTTACGACCTATTTTCTGTTTGGCGGTTCACAGTATTTCCGCAACCATACTAGCAAGCGAGCCGAGGCTTGGTTGTCAACATATCAATACGCGATATCACCTATCAAACGAGACCTGAGGACGTTGCAGTAGCAAAAAGGCTTTTGTCCACGTCGCAAACGTGGCGTGGCAGACCTCACCGCACGCCGACGCGCGACGCAAGTTCGTAACGCGGTGGTGCGTAGTCGGCGGCGAGCACAAGGCATGGTGTCAATTTGACTCGTCCATCGCCTTCGCGTGCGCGGTTCGAATTGCGCTCGCGTTCAAGCCAAGAGCTTTTCGGGACGTGTCGTTCAAGCCTAACTTGAGAAAGGAAGGGAAGGTTTGGAAAGTTAGGAGGCCGGCACCTAAAGCAAATTAGGATCTTGTTGTGACTACAAGCAGTCAACATTACGTGAATGATGACGAACGATTACTACTCGCTATTTTGGTACTCATAGCTGGCTGTGTGGACTGTGGATTGCTACATCGTGAACAGGCAGCACTGTGACTCAGTTGAGTTTCAAGAGTTTGCAGCTTTTCAGGTACTTTCAGCCCACGATAGCAAATCAGTATCAGCCCACTGAACATATGCATGAGAATCGATAGAAAGACTGTTTTAAGGCAGAGGCATACCTGTACCAGTGCATTGCTCGCAGGAGTGGGCAAGTGTTCAGACCCAAAAGTTGAAAGCACTGTGGCCCTCTCAAGACCACAGTCGAAGTCCCGTATGAGGTCATCTGCGATGTCAATATCGTCAACCCACATGGGTTCGAAATCTAGGTATGTAATGGTTATATTATTTCTGTAGAGTATACAACGATTCGCATACCATCGGACCAAGTCACGAGAAACTGCACACGAGAGTTGTACACTCTCTTCTGTGATATGGCTTCAGGAACGACCTCCTCAAACATGAAGTTTCTCAAAGAAGTTGAGACCGCCTCCAGTGCGAGTCTTTTCGAAAACAGCGCCGTTGTCGCTGGAGTATTTCGCAACAACGTCTCTACGAGCGTTAGCGGCTACACACAGAATGTTATTTCCAGTATTGAACAAAAGACCAAAAAACTCACCGAACGACCGGAGTTATCTTCCAAACTTGGGTCGGCCCCAGCGTTCATCAACGTTGCAATGACTTTCTCATGAAGATAACCTGCAGCAATATGCAAAGGGCTATACCCAGCATCATCCTATTTCCACTTTAGCACAACTTTATCAGGAACAAAACAGGAACACATACCACCACATCTACCTCAGCACCGTTCTCGAGAAGCAGAGCCACTGCTTCGACGTCTCCCGTCCCGCACGCATAATGCAAACCACTTGGGATATGATCAATGACAAATTAAATATCGATTGCAAGAAACTCACCTGCGCATTTGTGAATCACGAGCGTGTACTAATAACTCTCCACCATTTCTGACAAGTTCAACCAGCGCTCTGTGTCCCTATAACGTTAGACGTGTTACGTCACATGGTAAGTCAGGTGAATAGAGGAACATACCGTTCGGCACGCAGACCACCACGATATTTCGTAGTCCCGTCGAAGATCCTCTGATATAGCCGTTGCAGGTAACCTGGAGTCCGATAATCAGATGGCAACTCAAGCGATATCCACCGTGCTCACCAAACAGAGCTATTGTCTCGTAACTTGACCAAGCACTCCAAGTGCTTGCCGGATGAGCTTAGCGCATCCCCTTGCAAACGTGCGGTTAGAATTTGGTCCGCATCTACAAACTTAGATTCTCCATTTAGTATTGCGCGAGGCGTCTGTGACGCGTCAGCTTGAAATATTACGTGGTCTGAATCCGAGCGCACCGTGGATAAGACACGTTGGCTAACCCTAGGGCTGCACCCTACTTTCGATAGGGACGCAAGCTTGCTTGGAACTATCGACGATGTACGCATCAAGTGAAATGACGCTTAGCGCATCAATGAATGAAAGCATGGTATCTTCTTCGTCGGCGCTTCTGGCCTCCGCCCCCTCGGCCCGAGGGCCTCGGGTGAATCGAGTTAAACGGACGAACAAGTACCACCAAATGAAAATGTCCGTATTAGCAGTGTTATCCGCCTATCTCCAATGGCGTCAATTCAATAAAACCATTTGCCTATCCATATTTCATATCAGATATGGGTATCAACATATGTTGCTCAAAGTCTCTTGAAATCTCCAGTTGATCAACATCGCCAAGACCCATACGAGTCCACTTGCAGGCCGCGAGAGTGCAGCTCCACAGAACACGAGTGGAGCAGGTGGAACGCTCACGCGATACCGTTCTATCAGTACAACATGAGTGGGCATGACGAATCCAAATTGCAAGATAGTAGCCAGGTTTACCTCAGTTCGATTCTACTTGCGGCGCGAAGCTCAGGTACATACTCTGTCTTTTGCTCACTCCTACAGAGCTATCAAACTTTGAAGTCAAGTGGAAGCGACACAAAACAGATTCTTGAGACTCTGCTGCGAAGCCACAAGCAATTGATATATCAATCGTTTAGAACGTTGCATGCTCACAGAAATGCGATGAGCCCGTTTAGTCAGCCCGAGCAGCACTCTCGCCCACCTGGCACAAAGCACGCCAATCAAGTCACTGTTGGGAAAGTCTCGAGACAGCACTATTTTAGTAAACTAGGTCAACTCGAATATTTTATTCGGAATCGTTTGCGTATTCTAAAGTTACAAGGAGAAAGCTTGCCAGTGCTACAAAGTGCTTTGCACGACTATGTGCGGAAGGTGATCTCTTCAGCTGCTCAAGTTGCAGAAAGACGGCATAGACATTCCTTCAATAATGTTTCACGTCCACTTTTTGTGCCAAAACGTGCAGTGAGACAAATCAATTCGTCTCTACAAAAAGCTCATAAGATTCGCGTAGAGCAAGAGAGGCAAGCATTACTATTGGTGGGCGAAAATCTCGCGAAACGCGGCCGTGGTACTCGTGACGAAGATGTTGGTTTGCAAGAAAAGTTGAGCAAGGTGCTACGGGAAGAGGAGGATCGGGCAATCGCGACAGCAACAAATGAGGCCGTGCGCTCAGCATTAGGCGGCGATGCAAAATACTTACGTTGGGCCCAAATGCAGCAAGGACAACCAAGAAATACTGTTACAGTTTCATCTTATGATGACGCAGAGGTGGGTGACAATCCCGCTGACAATGGTCAGGAGCCAGAATATGCCGTGGAATCCGTCAATCTTTATGATCTCCGAGTTGCTCTTGACCTAGAGGGGAAAACTAAATGCGGGCATCTCCAGCATCTGATGCACACAAAGCTCTGACGTGCTCACCTACACATATCTGACAGCTCGTAAAAAATTATAAGTGAGCACGCCAATTGAGGTGACTTAGCTATCCATACGGACAAGAAATGCATACTTGTCTGGACGTGAAGTATATCGCGTTCACAGAACTTCGAATCTTAATAAACTGCCGAATAGAACGTGTTGCATTATGGGTAGCTTTGATAGGCATTCTCCCTTCCTTCTAGTTAGTTCTAAGCTGGTGTACATGTGAATGAATACAGACCTCATACATTTTGAATAATCCATCATTTATCTTCGTCCAACTATGTAGGTGACTAATATCGTTCAATAGAGGTGCAGTTTGGCTGATTGGCAGTCCCTTGAGCTAGTCATAGTCTAAGGTTGATGTGATGCGCGTCATATCAGACTACCTTGACGATGAACGCAACACAAGCAAAATACGCATATTGCTTCTCGTGTGCTTCAACGATATTTTTGTCAATAATACAGGAAGGTGTGAATAAGTTCTGATTTATCAGCTGTGCTGAACCCCTAGCGAGGATTGTCAACTTAGCAAATCGGGCTTCAGGAATACAAATACCAGTAGAAGGATAAAAAGAAATAATCATCCAAACCCCACGCGCCTTTGGATCCCGCTGGTTCGAGCCTGATTGCTTGAGTCGTCATTGATGTAGAGAAGTGCCAGATCATACCTGTATGTCGTCAAAAGTTTCTGGACTACTGAGGTGTACTTTGGGAATATGATTCCGCCGATGGCGCTGAGGTCGTGGCTACTGAAAATATCTAGTTTGTAACAGCAAAGAAGCAATAGGCAGAACGCCAGCTCATGCCCAGTACCGTAGTCAAGCCGAACAAGATCACCAAAACTGGAACAGGTTAGAAGTCATCTGCACTGTTCTTTTATTACTATACCTGGAGAACAAGTAAGGACAGAGCTCTACCTTCGCAGGCTGTAGTGACATAGTTAAATTAAACTTTCAACGAGTATGAAAGAGTGAGACTGACCAAAAGGTCGGGCGATAACAATTCGTCGAATAAACCTAAAAGTAAAAGTGAACCTAAGATTCAAAAGTGCATAAAACGCTCTAAAGCACCTTCTGCCAACTTCTCTACTTTTTGGTGCCACACACAAAACTCTTTGTTCCCGTATCGGGACGACTGGTTGCAGTAAACCTCGACGTTGATACAATCTTCGATACTGCATAGAAATTTCATGAAAATTCTTGTGGAGGCACTCACGTGAAAGTCATCATTGGTCCTCAGAGCCAGAGTGACGCTCTACTGAAAAAGTTACGACCTCCAGTGGAAAACGTGTTCAGTTAAGTTGCCTTCAAAAAGTGAACGATGTCGTCTTTTGCCTTCGTCCGGCCAAACATTAACAAAGATTCTCGATCCTTGATCAACTTCTGTGGTCGTTGGAACAATGAATGGCTTGTTGAAGTCATCGTCAGTGAGCAGAAGAGCGTTTGACCGGTGTAGCGCTGGCGCTCCAACGACTTCGCTGTGAAAACAATAAGTTTTATTGATGAATAAAATCTTTGAAATTACCCGGAAGCAACTACAGAAATCCTCTGGCCGAACTTAGGGCCCCCGGCTACCATGGATCGGTAGTACTTAGAGTTCGCAAGGGTAAAATTACCATTGAAGTCAACTCCATCAGGCGCCGACGACTTGAATTTTGAGCACCTCGATAGTGGCCTGCCGGCCATAGTCCAGGGTGTCACATAGTAGCAGCGACAAAATAGGGTTCTCAGTTACCGTTAGCAGTATCTCGGTAAAGAGAAGGCCAATGAATACAATTGGAGAGATGGGAAGGGAACACTAAATTTCATCCTAGAATGCAAGATAATAAGAAGATGACCGTGTAAGTATGAATGTCCATCGAGCCTTCTCCGCAGCTTTCCACTGAAGCCTTCCAGCGTCGCTCGCTTTCTTCTCAAGTAAGAAGACGCCAGTGTGCGACTTGCGTTAAGCGCGTGCGTACCTCCAAAGCGAGCGCTATATTAAGCCCAATTCGATTTAGAAAGGAGAAACGTTCGAGCGTACCATCTTTAAATTCAACTTGCGTTCGTTGAACTCTGTAAACTTAAAGAACGTCCTCGTTCTTCGATTGACCTTCCACAAACGTTGGTCAGGACGCTACCGACAAAGAAGGGCAATCATCGACATCTGGAAGAGCTGTCGAGGAAGTGTTTGACGCTATTTGTTCGAATTTCTGCGTTTCCTTGTCGCATCTAAGAGACGAACTGATACTAGCGTTGAACTTTGAGCCACTAAGACGAGTGAAATGGATTTACAATATATTTGCTCACCAAACTTGAGCAACTCATCTGCGAAACGGGGACGACGCAGTGTGTTTATTTATTTTTACAAGTTTCGCCCAGGATCAAAACACAGAGGCGGTTTAGCACGACCTGTACGCTGTTCAAACACACCAAAGTATCACAAGCATGGTACACTCGGTAGCTTGAGCATGGTGGCACGCTTGGACACTGAGTCAATGTCGGGCGTAGATTTGCTTCAGGATGAAGCTTCGGTACTTTATAGATTCTCGAGACCTCACACGATTTTGGGAACGACGGTAAAGCAAAACTGTTACTATTTTTGGAATGTCTCTGAGATGTTCCACAGGTTAGCGTTGTTTCAATTACTTTCATGGCCACATCACAATTACACCTATCGGCTAGCGTACCGATTCTTCTAAACGTAACATTCCATCAATTTCGGTGGTACATGCAGTGACAAGTTCATATTCGCAGGCGTTGGTCCCAGCTATTCTCATGAACATCGCCATAGTTGGTTTGAATCAAGTTTATGACAAGAGAATTGACATGGTAATTATATAAGTCCTTATTGTATTGTAGTTCAGAACTGAACATCAATTAGATAAACAAACCTTATTTGCCGATGGCAAGTGGTGAACTGGATACAAATCTAGCTTTGCTTGTGGTATCTTTGTGTACGGCTTCCGCTCTGAGTTTAGGTTCAGCGAATGTTACCAATTTCGATGTGATTTACTCATCTCTGAAATAGCCACTGCTATGAAATCTACTGCGCTCACATCAACACTCGTAACGAGGTATGTCTACGCAGAAACTACGGCAGAGTGACACTGAATCATCAAGCCTTTTACTTGGTATTTTCTACTCGGTTGACTGTCGCTTCTTCCGATGGAAGGTAGATACGTTAATCCTTTCGCTTGCACCACTCATCTCTAGTATGATAGAGATTTCCTGCACTAGCGGCGGCGTGTATTGTCATCGTACGAGCACTGGTAGTGCACATAGGTTTCTTCGCGCATGCAAGGTGAAGTATATTTCTAATATTGTTTCATGTACCTTGAACGCGCCACAGCCAAAAATCTGATGTGTCATCTATTCAATCTATGCCCGTCATCATTTTGATAATGACGATATATTCCATCGTTATTGCTATATTTAAGGTAATTCAACAAAGGTCGGCGAACATGTTGTGTGAAGTTCTGTTAGGATCTACCTGATACTGCAGGCGACAGTGTCTACGGGATCAGGACTGCGAGCGTGAATCTCGGGGTGAGTCTCATTAACTACTCTAGCCTCTGTACATTCAATGTCATCTATGGCGTAGATCTTACAGATGTTTTGGTGTTCAGTGATCATGCTTTTATTCGCACAATCTTGGTGAGAGGTTGAAAACTCATGTTTATTTGTTCTCATTGCCGTAAAGTGGTCTTCTTGCTGGATATCTTTTCAGCTCCGGTTCTCGACAGATATTGATGGTAGTCTGAAGTAACTAGATTTACACGCGTAATCACACTTTTTCAGATCACTGGGCACCTTGCCGCTGGTATCTATGCTCTTATCAGAGCAGCACGTGTTGACGCGCTGTCCTCGATGTCACTACACAAGTATTACATGTTGATCTGGAAGGTAAGTTTCTAGCATCTATCCCCTTAACGGTTCGTTTATTGTTGGCCCTTAGATATTTTACCTCGAGTACTTCCTTTTATGCTGCATGTAATGAGGACAAGTCACTATTTCATGCGCTGGGCTGTTCAGCAGTTTTCTTTTTACATCAACTAGACCTTTATCAACGGCCAAGGCACGCTACAAGTATGGATGCCGCCGCATGGAGGCGTACTTGTCAATTCTAAAACCTTAAGTATTGTTTTCGGGCGATATATGAGTAAACTTGTTCTTCTCTTTTACCTTGGTGTTCTCGTACAGATCCAGAATCTGGTTACTAATTTCTTCCGAAACACTTTCCTCCATTTTCAACTTAGCACACCAATTTTCTGGTAGTTTGAGTTTTGTACCCATGAACTTCGTCGCTGTTGAACGGGGATGAGCAAAAGTCTTAAACTAGAGGAGTTCACTCACCAAGATATATCACAGCAAATGCACAGTCCTTAGCAGAATGTCGCAAGCAGATCGTTGTTCGCAGGCTTTGACAGATGACGTCAAAACAAGTAGGCTTCCACACAATATAGCACTTACCTGTCATTTGCGAAATTCCATGCTATCTGTGCTAATTGCCGTGTGCAGTCCTCAGAGATGTAGCCAAGGCTCTGCATCTGTTTCACAGTGCTGAGAAGGTATTTATAAGGATGCTCTATATTGAATTCGAAAGCAAGTGTATGCAACAACAAGCGTTCTGCTCTTAGAACTAATTCTTTCTGTTCTTGGATGTAGCCCTACCAGCAGTTAGCAACACTCCCTCAGTTGAGTTGTGCAGCTTACCACATCTTGCAAAAGTGAAGACGCTTCATCCACTTTTCCCTTATACCTCGTCGCAATCGACGTTCGAAGAAGATCGTTGATTGATTTTGGCGTTTCTTCGACTTTGCCCGCAAGAAACATGCATGATGTGGCCATGGCCTAACAAGTCGTCAATACACTGGAAAGCGTGGGTTGCTCTGTTGCGCATACATGGAGGTCACTTTGTGACAGTTCTGCCGCTTGACTCGCGTAAAATTTATGACAGAAGACAATCGCAGTAGCTATTGTCAACTGTGGACTGTAGGACGTAAGATAACGACCATGGGCAACAAGGTAATCGACTTACACTTTTAACTTCATTCCAACCTCTTTCAGAAACTCACAGTACGTCCAGCGTAGCGCTGTCTGCTTCGCACTGTGAGCGTTCATGGCGGGTGAAGTATTTGACGTTTTCTGTTTGTTGCTGGGTGATGAAATGTCTCTCACCAGCCTGTTGCCGCCGATCCACGCCCTATTCGAGTCAAGCTCGGCGCGGTTCACGCGTGCCGTTCGGTGTGAGGTCCGTGTGCACTTCCGAAAACTGGATTTTACGAGTCTGGACTCCTCCCATCTTTCAGACCATCCAAAAAGTCACATTATCACGAAACAACGAGCCCGTGCGGTTCCAGACAAAGGCGAAATTTGTCCAAAAATGCCGCAAAATAAGAAAATTTGGCATATTATCGTCTGGCAAAGCAAAGATGAATGAAGTCGCTTTGAGTGACTCACCGCGACGGGACGGCGCTGAACTGCCACGACTCCGGTCTCAGTAGACTCTACTGCATGCATTAAGAGAAAGGCGTAAACGCGTCCGTGCGCAATTAATTCAATACCTCTCGTCGCATTTTGAGCCTTTCGTGATTCTTGCGGTGCTTGTTCCAATTTTGCGATACCGCGCAGTTGGCGGAAAGTTACGAGCTCGGCGAGCTGAGTAACTACAAAGGACTGGAATAAGCCACGGAACAGGTGTGAAAGGTGTATCACTCTGTGTGTAGGTGCATCGCTCTGTACCGATACCGGCAACGACGAATAGTGTTTCCTCGACGAACATACTTTCCAATTGAACGACCCGATCGTAGGGATACGAACTTTCACCGCACTGTCACTCATAAATACTCCACTCTGATGCCAAAAAGGAAAAACGAAGCACAAGTGAACAGTCAACAACTGGACGGCACTGCTTTGATGACCAAAGTGATCTCGCCATTCGCTCTATCAAGAGAAACTATAAGTTCAAAGCGACTGGAATATGAGACATCTTCGCCTTATCCACATGTGTCTATTGATAGAATCTGCGATGACAGGAAACTTCGTGGTATACTTGAAGAACTTCAGTCCCAACTCACTCTAAGTTACAAGGAGACTGACTTATTTAAGGTTCTTCAATCGGTGGATATCGCAAGTATAGATGATAGAAATACAACTCACTTGTGTGATCAGTTGCTCGCTCTTAGGGAAGACCTATATGGGGAGAACTTTCGCAACTTTATTCAACAAATCACTGGTTGTCCACCACTCGACTCGAGAGTCGACTGCTCTTGCAACGTGTACGCCCACGGTGGTCATTTACTGTGCCATGATGATGTTATAAGCTCGCGGTGCATATCTTTCATCATCTACCTCGCTTCTCCAGATGACGAGTGGAAAGTTGAAGATGGTGGTGCTCTTGAGTTCTACTCGGTATCAGGTGAACATAATTTACCTTATGCTGAACCCACCAAGACCATCTTGCCAAGGTGGAACTCAATGGTTTTCTTTCAAGTGCAACCTGGTAAAAGTTTTCACGCCGTTCAAGAGGTATTTGCTTCGTGTAAACCTCGAGTATCAATATCAGGTTGGTATCATGTTTCTAGAAGCCAGCAGGGTGCGGAACGGGCGTCAGCACAAATGCTACTGTCGCGAACGTATTTCCTAACGGAAGAAAAAGGTGGATGTGATAGCATGTCCATAGTTGACTCATCTTACGTCAAGAAAGAGTTGTCTGCGGGGGCTTTCAGCAAAAAAGATGCAAAGTACCTGTCCCAGTGGGTAAACAGAGAATATCTTCATGCTGATGGCATGGCTCGACTTCGGGATCACTTTCATGAGCACAGTAGCGTGCTTCTTCGTGACTTTCTACGCGAAGATGTAGTTTTTGCAGCGAAGTGTCTATTAGCTGAAGACGATGCGAGTGCATACTCAGAAGATTCCAGGAACAAAGAATGGATACTTTGTGGTCCACCCCATGTGAGACGTTTTGTCCGCTATGACAGTCTACATGTTCGCAACAATAATTCGAACAAAAACACGAGTTTCGTGGAATGGCTAGCAAAAGTAAGAAGAGACATCGTTTCATCGGATCCGTTCGCACGGTGGATGAGCTGTATCGTAGATGGCGAACTTGGTTTGTTGGGTGATATGATAAGACGCTTTCGACGTGGCAGTGACTACACAGTTGCAATTCAGAACCCAGACGAAGACGGCACCCGTATTACTGCAACACTCTGTTTTGTTGATGATTTCACTCCAACACATCGCATGGACTGGTCAAATGGTGAGGTAGGTGGATATGTATGCCACATGCGCTCAAGTGTAGGCGACAAAGTCAGTACTCCTGCAGAAGTTTATCAACAGGAAGATGAAGAATCGATTCTTTCAATTGATGCATCCTTCAACTCTTTATCGCTGGTATTGCAAGGAAGTGATGAATTTAGTTTTGTTAAATACGTTGCCCACGCAGCCCCAAGTAGCCGATGGGATATCATTCTCAACGCAAAGGTGATGGACGTTTGACTGGTCCCCTCAAGCTGACACATTCACACGCATCAAGAAATCTTCAGCCAAGATATCATACGCTGAAATCCTCATTATTCGTGGACAGATTAGTTTCATGAGAAGGCGCCAACCTGCAGCTTCGTCAGCATCCAAAATTGACGCGTGCTCTGGATAGAGTTGGCCTGCTCTCTCCCGCCATTCACCCAAATTGAGACCGGCGTCATTTATTTCTTTCATAAACGTCGAAAGTTTATTACGTGAACGCAGTTCAGGGAAGACGAGCTGTAGTAAGATGATGCCTATACTGAACGTATCGAAACGGTCCGGCTTGTATTGTTCCCAAAGTGTATCTTTGTTTTCATCTGTTGGTTGCGAACAACTTGAGGGGATCAAGTAATTCTCAGAGGGGGCACTAAACAGCGGATCGGCTGGACCCGGTCCTGGATAGTAGTTTATAATCCTATGCAAACAGCTAGCAGATCCACCCAAATCTATGAGGAGTGGGCCATCATCTGCTAGCAAGATGTTATCTGGTTTTACATCGCGGTGGACCACACCATTCTGATGTAACGTAGCCAGATGTTGACAAACTGTACGCAAAAAAGATTTGATCAAGAAGATCTTAGGAGTATCAATCGGAAGGTCGAGAGTAACCGCCAACTTGTGCAGCGTCTGTTGTTCGCCCGATCCGAATATAGACCCTAAAGTATCATCTCCCTGGTACAACCATATAAGCCATAGCCCGGCACCAAGTTCGCCATTATATATTCTCCCTTCACTTCGGGGGTCGATTTCACAACACCCCATGAATCGAGCGCATGTACCACGAGCAACTTTATGAACTATTTCATTTAGTTCTAGTTCTACATCAAGTAAATCATCTGCCCATAGAACGTTGCTTCTTGACGTCTTGAGGATGACTTTATTTTCTTTCCATTCTCCCGTGAATACGACCCCGAAACTCCCTTCATTCAGTGGACCGCCATTATGAATACGAATATCTTGAGGATTTACTCCAACCGTGCGGCGAAGGACCTTTTTGCCGTTGAGTTTCTCCTTTCTTTTTTTCTCCCAGTACTCAGTTGCCATGTCCTCTGAGACTCGTGTTACGACAGTACGAAGCAGTGTGAGACGGATCCTAGAGTTTCTATTTGCGAGAAACTTCAAAATTGCGTCAAATTCAGCCCGTTTGCAATCCATTGTTTCGTCTGAGACAATTATCTCACTCACAACATCATCCACCTGCACTAACTGACTTTCAGCTGCACTGCCGCCAGGTATTACTTCATCTACAACCGCGCCCACGTTGCCCTCCGCACTTCGTAGGTACAAACCCAATGGTGCGGATAGCTCTATATCAATTCTTTCAAATTCTTCGGAACATCGCGCGATGGTCCGTTGTCCACTTGTGTTTTTGCGCTGGACTCTTTCGTAAACTGGTAGCCGAGTTGTGTGGAACGACGACCTCGCCCCAGTTGCCTTTGTGACACTGTATTTACGCATGCTTCAAGCGCACTGCCAACCTCGCGATGGGATAAAGAAGCTCGTCAATGACTGAAAGCGACTATGGCGTTGTAGTCGCGGGGCTATGAGGTCGTTCGGACTTTCGAGAAGACCGTTCTTTGTTAAATACGCAACGAGAAGTGTGCCCTGTCAACTTTCTATTACAATGGTCAGGTAGCACGAGTCCCAAATGGTCGAAAGACACTGGCTGACATTTATTATCGCTGCTTTGTTTTGTGAATACAACTACATCCGTTTGAATCAAAAATCGGTATATGCTGATTCGAGATAGTCGATAATATCTTTACTTTCGAATAAGCATGTACCTGTGTTCGGGTCTTCTAAGTACGGTACTTGAAATGTTTGTTGAGTCCGGTTCTGGAGAATACTTCTACGCGGACTTCCCCTTGCGCATGGATAAAGGACATATGGTAACTCCATTTGGCTGAGAGACTTACGGACCAAAGTACAGAACGGACTAGCTTCGTAGGCCCAGAGCTTGAGCGGTTCTGAAGGCATTCTTGTTGGAAAGTTATAATAAGATCCATCATCCGCAGGGGGGCTTAGACTGAAGATGGCTTTCGCCAAAGAAATGTTTAAGATAGCTGGTGGTGTATCACCGTCTGAGTACACCTGGAATAAATGATCGATGATACTCTGACCTCCTTTATGTATAGTATTCGTGTTTGAGTCCAGCAAGATTGGAGGCGTCAGTGAAGTATAGGAAGTAGCTTGAGTCGCTTCAGCAAGATGCCGTGTTGCACCATGTGGACAGGGCTTTATTAGGCATGACATGTCGAGAATACTCAAAGCTTCTCGCACTACTTTACACTCTGCACTATCTTCAACGTCAAATAGCGTGAGTGCAGGGCGCTTCATGTGCCCGTTTTCAATTTCTTGATTGGATTCCACACCACGGAACAATCCTAACCTTCCATTTTCTACCAGTCGCAGCCCAAAGCATCTTAGAAATGCATATTGCGCACTATCATCGACTCCCACGGTAGGTTTCCAATTGCGGATAAAGAGGCCGTTTGCTCCTCGTAGAAGTCCTACTCTTACGGCGTCCAAAAGCGCGCTCAGCTGATGTGGATGGAAAGTATAACGCCTTGTTAGCTGCTTGTTGTGAAGAGAAAATTGCTTCCGCGGTTTATCTTCACATTGCAACTTGTCAAGATATGGTACCCATACGGCGTGTGCACCGTAAGGGACTCGATCTGGGAGCATTATCTGTGTCACTGGTCCAGCAGAAAGATTTTTCGCGTCCAAAATAATACAAGATGTTGTACCAAGTGACTCGTTTGTCACATCCTCAGTGTGGACATACATAACAAGCCAGCCATCATCTTCTGAACGAGGATCCGGGTGTGAAACGAATTGTGCCTCCATCCCATATGAATTTTGAGGGTGTTCGTATTTATCGATCTCACCCGTGTGCAAATCATACTTGAGGACACCAGTGAATTTGAGTTGCGCTGTATCACAGAGCGCATCTGGGCTGACTTTGCCTGCATAAACATATCGGTTCATCTTACCAATGAAGGCGTCATTTATTCGCGGCGTTTCAATCATTTCCGTGCTTAGAAACTCTTCTGAAATATTTCCGGTTCGAAGTGAGATGCGCCAGCGATGAAGTCGAGGAATGCAATCACCTTTGTTGATGGCATTCATGACCGAACGACGTGCACCCGTTGTCCCAAGTGCCCTATGGAAAAATCCATCCTCGCGTACTCCTACGACGACTATCACGGGCTCATCTTCATCATCGATTTCTTCCCATGCGTTTACGAAATGGAATACACTTTGAGATGATGAACAAGTTAGCCAGCGTATGTCCCCATGAGAAGAGTCTATTTTACTTCGCCGCAATATGCCAAATCTTGCTAATTTACTCGGGTCGTACTGCAAAGGATGATCACCGAAAAACTGTCTCTTCGGGTCGATATCCATGCTTCCCTCGTAAAGTATGGTGTAATTTTCGGTTATCACGAAATCATGCATAAACACACTCTTCATGAATGATGTCCATACTGGCTTCAAAGATTTCACTTTACCCGCCCGGTCTATCGAACCAACCGTACAGTGTGGCGGTAGAACGGGATTAAATGCGAAAAATATCAAATCTCCTGAAGTTGGAGCAACTTTTGGATGAGCTGTCATCGGCAAGCCCTTCGGCAACGTGCCATAAAAAGTACATTCTCCTTTTGTTTTCAGTGTTGCCGTTTCCATCTCCCATGGAGTTTGCGTGTCTTGTAATGCTAGCAATTTGTTTGCGAAGAAGAATAAAGCGGTATTCGCACTGTCTTTCATGAAGGATCCACCTTCGATAAAGTTTTGTGCCGCGTTATAGAGAAATGTGCTTCCATCTGCGTTCATGAGCGGTCTGAAAACACGCCTGTTGCGCTTCGATTCTAATTTCCAGCTTTGTGTGCGAATGAATCTATTTCGATATCTAACAAGACCATCCCTTTGAAAATCTACGGCAAATATCATACCGTCGCCTTCAAACCAATGGTGGCATCCATCTCCAAGAGGTGATTTTACCTGCTGCGGACCACTGCCCCATTTTTTGTAGTGTGACCTCTCGAACTTGGGATTCGGGCCCACATAGGCAAATTGACCACATGGAAAATCTTCCGGAAGATTTTCCAGGCTTAGTGTTTCAGACCGTTCGCTCGTCACGGGTGTGAAATTCCCGCTGAGAAAGCCCGCAGCGTGCTCACCGAACTCTTCAACGTGAAGTTGCCCAATCTGCTCGCTATCACTTGCACTCCAGGGGCGTGCACCACTAGCCTCGCTATTGAACGACAAAGTACTAGCGCTGTCGCGCATTGTCTGCATAGTGGATACATTTTCTTCCACTGTCTGACCCTCTGTGGTTTTACGTGCAGTCACAGCAGACTTCTTTCGCCCGTGACAAGTGTACTTACTAGGATGCAGTAAGCTGTGAACTGTGTTCCGACTTCCACAACACGTAGATGACATGTCCGACATTGTGCTGAAGGATCAAGTGTGTCAGCGTCGCTCGGGTTTAGTGGATACGTGCTGGGAACGGTCAAGTTATGGCGATACACGTTTGAAGTTCTCCCAAGAGCGAGGTGTCAGCTGTTCGCCACCGCGCCGCGCAGCTTGTGAGACGCTGACAGCAATTGGTAGCTATGACAACAATCTCTATGTTTCTTTGCGAGTCACTCGAACGCTGACAATTATATTCGGACAGGACGTGTGACTCTATCTCGCTACTGGATAAGAGCGTCATCAGGTCCTGATGATCAGGATAACACACAACTTCTGACAGTCCGAATGCTTGTACAGGTAAGCATTACATGTGTAAATCTGTCGTTTGTGACCATGGTCATATTCTACCGTAATTTGCCTTAAAAGGCGGTAAAAGGCTGATCGGCTGGGTTCATGACACCGGTGGGATTTGAACCCACGCTCTTTCGAACCAGGACCTGAACCTGGCGCCTTAGACCACTCGGCCACAGTGTCGCCCGGCGCGGTAGCGGTTTCTTGTATTATATACTTTTGGATCTGGTACATGACATTTATACGATGCATTTTTTGCGCGCGAATGCGCTCAATTAACTCAGTGGACTGTCAGCTTCCTAAGCTGAAGGTCGCGGGTTCGACCCCCGTATCTAGTTTTCGACTACGAGACGGCTCGCGCCAGCTGACGACTCGCGACGCGCGCGAGATGACGCTCGCGCGCACGCCGCCGCCGCCGCCGCCGCCGCCGCCGCCGCGCCCGCCGCCGAACCGCCCGGTGCCGACGACGACGGCGAGGACGATCACGCGCTCGGCGCGAACCGGGGCGGACGCCGAGGCGTGCGCGCGCGTGTGCGGGGAAGCGTTCGCGCGGGAAGACGCCGAGCGGAAGCTCGGGTGGGGACACGAATACCTCGATCGCGATGGCGGCGGTGACGGCGACGACGGTGGTTTCGGCGGTTTCGGGTTCCGGATCGTCGCGGAGACGGCGCGACGCGCGGCGGACGACGCGTTCGCGGATTCCATAGCGAGCGAGCTGCGGGCGATGACGACGCGGCAGATCGAAGAGCGCGTCGAGGCGAGCGCGAAAAGACGCGCGATGAACGCCGAGAGCGTGGAAGGGATGACGAATCGGGAGTTGGTGAGGAGAGGGGGGGAGTTGGAGCGTTTGAAACGGCGGTCGGCGTGTTTGACCGTTCTCGCGTCGTTGTCGCCGCGCGACGGAGACGACGGAGACGACGAAGACGAAAAAGACAAAGGAGACGACGAAGAAGAAACGACGACGATCACGGCGGGCGACGAATCAACGACGACGAACGCGTTAGAACCCGAGTGGATCGGAAGCGCAAACGTTCGCGTGTGCGCCCCCGAGGCGCTCTTTCCCGAACCGTTTCCGACGACCAAACCTCGCGTCCCGTACATTTCCAACGTCGCCGTTCGTCGAGACGCCCGTCGTCGCGGCGTCGCCGGCGTCATGCTCGACAAGTGTGAACGCGCAGCTCGCGTGTGGGGGTATTCCGAGGTTTGGATTCACGTCGACGTCGATAATCCCGTCGTCCGCGTCGCGTACGAGCGTCGCGGCTACGTCGCTCGCTCTGAGGATCAGTGGTGGTACGGTTTCGGCGGTCTCTTCGGCAAGAGGCGCGTTTTACTCGTAAAATCCTTGACGCGCGAGCGATGACGGTCGTCTTCGTCGGTTTCGTCGGTCGTCGGTCGTCGTCGTCGGTCGTCGGTCGGCTTCAAATCGTAATCATGTGTGTATATATATGTGTAAACAGTACGGTACCACTACTACCCCGAAAATCCTCTCTGGAGCGCTTCGCATCGTCCTCGGTTTCGATCTCTTCGCGACACACGCCGACGCCGACCGGACGCCGGACGTCGGACATGAGCGTGTTCTCCAAAAAGCTGGGTAAATCCCGATCGTCGAAAACTCCGTCGCCGAACGCGAGATCGAAACCGACGAGCGAGACGACGAAACCGAGTGACGACGATTCGATGACAACGGTCGTTAAAAAACCAACGAACGCGGCGTCGTCGTCGCCGGCGCCGGGCGCGTCCGTGACGCTCGGAGACGCGATGACGCTCGGCGCGTTCGGCGTCGTCGCCAACAAGGCGGTTCCGGGGTTGGAAAAAGCGGCGCCGGCGATCAAACGCGCGGCGCAGTTGGCCAAGGCGTCCGAACCGTACGCGAGCGCGTGCGTTCGAGCGTGCGGACGCGCGTGGACGGCGCTCGAGCCGTATCACCCGAAAGAGTTTGCCCCGGCGTTGATCGGGTTCTTTTTGTGCTTTTTTGGTGGATACTTTGCGACGCTGACGGCGGCGGTGGAGGCGTACAGGATCACCGGGTGGACGTCGACGAAGGAGGCGCTCGTCGTCGTGTGGCGCAACGTGGAGCGAGCGCAAGAGGCGAGCGCGAAGGATGACGAGTTGGATGAAGACGGGAACGGTATTCCAGACACGCAGGAGATCACGACGAAAGAACTCGTGGTGCGGAAGATTGGAGTCGTCGCCAAGGCGGTGGATCCGGAACAGGTTGGAGAGGCTTTGAGCGCCGTGTACATGGGATTCGTCGCAGTCACGGCGACGCTTCGAGTGCACTTTGCCGCGTGCGTCTCTCTCGGCGTGGCCGTCGGTGACATACTGAATAACATCGTCGATGAAAATCTCACGCCAGTGTTGATGATGAGCACGCCGAAAGAGTACCAAAAGTGGGTCGGACCGGGGGTGAGATACGGGTGCAAGGTGATCGGCGTCGTCGCGGCGTGGATGGTGCAACAAGCCATCACCGCCTATCACTCGGCGACGCGAGGCGCCCAACTCTTCGCCCGCGGTTTGCTCACCTACCTCGTCCGCCACGGATACCTCGGTTCGAACGCCATCGATGAAAAGGGATCGGTGTTCAATTTCGCAATCTTCGTCTTGGCCATGACGGGATTTTACTCTCAAATCATGTACGGTTTCAGGCTTCCGTTTCCGCTCAATCTCGTGTTGATTCCCGTGCGGTTGGTTGAGTTTGCCCTTCGCGTCGCCGTCGGTGCCGTCGGTGACAGCGCGTCCGCTCGCTGAGATGAATGCACGAGAGGGAAAAAGAATGAACGACCGACCGACCGACCGAACGAAAAAACTGATGGATTTTACTCTTCTCGTCGCGCGCGCGCGGGCAGAGGAAGAAGAGGCAGAAACAGAAGAAGGCACGCGGATGCGTCTTTGAAATCCCAAATAACAACGATACGCCACGCGCGCACCGAACGACCGAACGATGCCCATTTCTATTTCCATTCCGCTCTCTAAGCGCTCCGCGCGTGGGTTGAGTCAGAATCCAGTTCGGTTCACACTTCGACGCGCGCGCGGAAACGAGTCCTTTGACGAATGTCTCCATCGACGCGTCTGTTAGCGCCGCACGCGGCGATGCGCGCGTCGACCAACCGCGGCGCGCGCGCGTCGTCGGCGGCGCGTCGTCAAAAGTGGTGCGGCATTGGCGGCGGCGGCGGCGCGCTTTTTCCCGCTCGATCGCGAACGATGCGTTCGCGTGCGAAGAGCGGCGACGGCGGTCGAGACGGAGTGGGCATGGATGACGATTGGCTGACGCGAATGATCGACGACGCGCGCGCGCGGGAGCGCGCCGAGGCGGAGGCGCACGACGCAAAGGGTGGGAACGGCGCCGCCGACGGTTACTCGGCTCGATTCGAAGAAGAAGAGGAAGACGACGACGACGACGCGTTTGAATACGAACCGAACGCGTACGCCGGTGGGGATCTCACGGAATCCGAAGAAGGGGATATGCTCGGAACGTCTCCGCCGTGCGCGGGCTCGACCGGTGGTGTTGGTGAGGAGGATGGAGGAGTGTTTGCCGACGCGTGCGGCTCGCCCGCGGTGGTGCTCGTCGGCTTTCGCGCGGAAGAGTGGCCTCGAGTTCGCACGCTCGTGGATGAGCTCGGTGGGTACGACGTTCCAGTGATCCCAGCGCGGAGTGAACACGCGTGGATGACGCTCGAGGAGGTGACGAGGGAGCGGGAACCGGATTGGGAGTCACCGAGGACGTCGAACGCGAGCGCGGCGCGGGGCGGAGAGTACGGAAGTCAACGAATGGTGGCGTTTAGCGGGTTGGATTTGGGTGAAGTGGCGGTGGTGGTGAGCGCGATCGAGTCTCAAGGGCTTCCGAGGCTTCCGGTGATTATCGCGAGTGAGGAAAATTTGCAGAAACCTTTGGGGGAGTCGTTGGCGTTGGCCATCAGGGCGCACCGACGAGACGCGAGACGACGCAGACGACGCGGCTCGACGGTACACGACGACGACGACGACAAAAATGAGGTTAAAGACGACACGACGTCCCGTGAAGCAGAAACCGTCGTCGTCCCAGAAGTATTGACGACGACGCCGAGCGCCCTCGACGCGCGCGCCGAATCAGAACGCCGCGCCGCCGCCGCGCGCGCCTCCGCCGTCGCCGCCGTTTCCGAGCCATCACACGCCCGCGATGAGACGGGAGACAACAACGACAACAACGACGACGACGATACCGACGCCACAAAAACCACAAACGAAACGTCGTCGTCGTCGTCGTCGTCGTCGAAACATCCCCCATCCTCAACCGGCTTCGTGACCAAATCCCAACTCCGCGAGCTCGCCCATCGCCGCGGTCTCGATTACGACGTCCTCATCGCCGACGCTCGCGCCAAGGGTGTCGTCCTACCCGAGTGAGCGAGTCGCCGCGAATCTCTCCCGATCGTTCCCTCCACATCCATCCATCCATCCATCCTCTTTGCTGTAAAGTGTACCAACCGATTCATATCCTATATAATACTATTTACCCATACAAAAATGCCCCCACACGCACACATTTTTGAAACGCGCGCGCACGCCTTCACACTGCGACGCCCGAACGAGCCGACGATGCTCCCGCGAACGATCCGCTCCGCGTCCCGCGGGTCACCGACGACCGCGCTCGCGCGACGATGCGTCGGTCTCGCGAGCGGCGGCGGCGGCGGCGGCGGCGGCGCGTCGGTAACGACGCACGACGCGTCTGATCGCGTTGCGAGACGTTCCTTTTTAAGATTGATGAATGCATCCTCATCATCAACGTCGGTACCGACGATCGGGGGCGGAGGAGGACGCGCGTACGCGACGGTACGTACACGCGTACATCGATGATCTTCGTCGAAGGAACGCGCGAGGAGGAGGAGGAGGACGACGCGACGAAGGATTTGAATTGAGAATTTTGGATTAATCTTAAAGATTGAATTGAGCATTTTGGATTACTTTTTCGACTGAATCGCGACGCGGGAACGGGCTTCGACTGACTATGCGATCAACGCTCCGCCTTCTTTCTCTTCTTTTCGTGCGGGCGCAGACGCGACGCGCGGTGACAGATTTTCTACAGCCATGGACGAAGAATCATCATCTCGACGCTTCGTCGTCGTCGCTCTCGACGCAAACGCGGTTGAAATCGAGCAAGTCTTCCTCTTCTTCTGCCGTCGAGGAATCCACCGTCGTCGTGCCGTCGATGGGAGATTCAATCACCGAAGGGACGATTTCGAGCGTGTTGAAGAGCGTCGGGGACGACGTGGCGACGGATGAGGTTGTCGCGCAGATTGAGACCGACAAGGTGACCATCGACGTTCGGGCGCCGACGAGCGGGAGCGTGACGCGGGTGGACGCGAAACCGGGGGACACGGTTTCGGTCGGGCAGAGCGTCATGGCGTTCGCGGCGGGCAAAGGGGGCGGTAACGCGAAAAAGGCGACCGAAAAGGCGACGGCGGGGAAAACGGCGGCGGCGAGCGGATCTGGTGGACCGCCGGCGAGCGTGGAGGTGCCCTCGATGGGGGATTCGATCACGGAGGGCGCCGTGGCCGCCGTGCTCGTCGCTGTCGGGCAAACGGTGGCGACGGACGAAGTGATCGCGCAGATTGAGACGGATAAGGTGACGATTGATGTGAGAGCGCCGACGAGCGGGACGGTGGAGGAGATTTTGGCCAAGGAGGGCGACACCGTAACCGTGGGACAAAGAGTCGCCGTCGTCGCTCCGGGGCCCGGTCCGGAGAAGAAGGCGTCGTCGGTCGCGGCGAATGAACCGACGGCGGCACCCGTGAAAGCGACGGAAAAACCGGTGGAAAAACCAGCAAAGACGGCACCGACGCCGACACAACCGAAACAACCGACGCACGCGGCGGCGGCGACGAGAAGCGAGACGCGCGTGCCGATGTCGCGTTTGCGTCAACGCGTCGCCGAACGATTGAAGAGCTCGCAAAACACCTACGCCATGCTCACCACCTTTAACGAGATCGACATGTCCAACATTATGCAGATGAGAACCGAGTACAAGGATGCATTCTTAGAAAAGCACGGCGTCAAGTTGGGATTCATGTCAGCCTTTGTCAAGGCGGCGGCCAAGGCGTTGCGCGAAGAGCCCTCTGTCAACGCCATCATCGACGGCGACGAGATTGTCTACAGAAACTACGTCGATATTTCCGTCGCCGTGAGCGCGCCCAAGGGTTTGGTTGTTCCCGTGTTGCGAAACTGCGAGACGATGAACTTTGCCGACGTCGAGCGATCCATCGCGTCGTACGGGAAAAAGGCGAGAGACGGGACGCTTTCAATCGACGAAATGGCGGGCGGTACGTTTACCATTTCCAACGGCGGCGTCTTTGGATCCTTGACCGGGACACCCATCATCAACCCACCGCAGAGCGCGATTTTGGGCATGCACTCAATCGTTTGGAGACCCGTGTGCGTCGGTCCCGAGCGCGCAATCGTCGCGAGACCGATGATGAACGTCGCGCTCACGTACGATCACCGATTGGTGGATGGACGCGAAGCGGTGACGTTTTTAAAATCCATCAAGGAATCAGTCGAGGATCCGCGCCGCATGATGCTCGAGCTCTGATGCTTGCGTTGAGACTCTCATCATCATCATCATCATCGAAGGAGATTCTTCTTTTTCTCTATTTCACGATATCCTTTCTACTTGTAAGTACCACCAACCTACCAAAGTACTCGCTACGCGCGACTAAAAACTAAGTGCCTACAGACTACGCTTCAAACAATCGCCCCATGACATCCCCGGTGAGCGCGAACGCCATGACGGACGGTGCGGCTACTTCAAACAAATTAACTTGTGGATCGAGACTCGTCGCGAACCCGACGAGGACGCAAAGCGATACGACGAGCGAAGCGTACACGCCGTCGATGCTCACGCCGTGCTTGCGAAACAAACGCATGATTTCCTTCAACAACTCGTCGAGATTGACGCGACGCGAAAAGACGTCGCCTTTTTCGGATACGAGCCGAGCCATATCGGCGCGAAGCGCGTCTCTGTCTCGACAGGTTTGATTTCCGTCCCACGTCAACGCGACGTCCGCCGCCTTGTCGCCCTCGCCTCGGATGAGAAAGCACAGAAACCCGATGAATCGGTTTCGAACAATCTGTGGGAGCTCATCGGCAATGCCGAAATCAATCAAATCGAGCTTGATTTGCGCCGCTTGAGGCTCGGTGGTCGCACCACCGGTGGTGCCGTCAGCGTTGGCGTCGTCGACGCTGTACAAAATGTTCCCAGGGTGTAAATCCTGATGAATAAAATTGTCTCTCAACAGCATGAGCATGTACGTGTACACCCCGAGCGAGCACAGTTCCGAGTTGTGGATCGACTTGCGCTTGATGGCGTCGCCCAAACCTTCACCCTTGACAAAGGTTTCGACGAGCACGGCTTCGGTAACCAATCCCGGAACGGGTCTCGGCGATCGCACGCGCACCTCATCCTTCATGTTGTGCGTAAACTTGAGCAAGTGCACCGCCTCGTTTCTCAGATCCGTCTGCGCGGTCATTGTGTGACTAAACTGCCCGAGCGTGTTCTTCAAGTGCAAACCTTTGAGCGCGGGCAAGGTGTCTGCGAAACCCGCAACGGCGCGAAGTATTTGGAAATCTAAAAAGATGCGCTTGGCAACGTTTGGATGTCGAACCTTGACGGCGACGTCCATCGTGCCATCCTCGTTTAGATCGAGCACTCTCGGGCTCGCCAACCGGGCGCACACGGCGGCGATTTCTTTCCGCAGCCGCGCTCTGTACACTTGCGCCACCGATCCCGACGCCATGGGCTTGGTTGGAAACTGACAAAATACCAAGCGCGGGTCGCATCCGAGCTCGCGCTCCAGTATCCGCAGCGTTCGTCGGTACGAGTGTCGCGGCGCGTCGTCGTGTAGCTTTTCCAGCTGTTCGCACAAATCTCTCGGGAAGATGTCCTCTCGCGTGCTCGCCCACTGCGCCCACTTTATAAAGGCGGCACCGCAGAGCGCAATGGCGCTGTGAAGCGTCGCCCATGCGCGTTTGCGCATGCGAACGCCGAGCGCCGTCGGCGCCGCTCGACTCGCGATGAGTAAAGGAAGCGCATACGTGAGCACGGGTAACCACGTGAGGATGAGATAAAACGCTCGTAATGCGAGCGCGAACGACCACCCATTCGTGGCCCAGGTGGCGGTGATTAAACGATCGTCTTGCCAAATGTTCGCTTCGTCATCCGAGTCTGCGTCTTCTTCTTCTTCTTCTTCTCGTTGAGAACGCGCTCTGTCGCCGCCTACGACGTCTAACGCGCGCTCTTCTTCCACTGGGACAGCACCACTGGCGTTACGCAACGCGCGCACATCCCCGGCGAGCGATAACGACGCGCGAACCGCGTTCAACACGTCATCCGGCGTATACTTTGTCTCAGTCTCAATCGCGCGCGCGGCGCCCAACCGTCTCGCGCGTCTCGCGCGCTTGGATCCCCCGACGGACGAAAACGTCGGTAGACTCATCGAAAACCCCCCGTTACGATCGCAAGACATTGACATCCCACGCACGAACGCCAAGATCCCCATCAACGGCGCCCGCGTTAACGTTCGCGTCGGATCCCGCGGTACGTGTCGCGCCAGTCGCAACGCCGCCCATCTATACCTCGCGTGCCACAACGCTATGCGTTCCTCCTCTCGAAACTCCCCTCGCGCCCCCCGCATCGCCCGCGCCAACCCTTCCCTCAGCGGCGGTTGTTTAAACAACACCTTGACGCTCACCAACGCCGCCGCCGCCGTCGCGTCCGCGTACACTCTCGGCGCAACCGTCCGCAACGCCGCGGACGCGCACGTCGTGAGCAACGACGCCCGCATCGCTCTTCGAGCCGCCCTCGGCGGATCGACCACGCATTTCGGTAACCACTCGACGTTATGCGACGTTTCCGTCTCTATAGACTTCGCGACGGCGACACCGACGCACAGCGCCGCTCCCACGCGTCTCGCCCGTCTCGCCGTTTCCGGAAAGGCGACTGAGAGACAAATCGCCGCTCCTACGGCGTGCGCGTCTGGTTCAATTCTTTTCCATAATTCCCGCGTTTTTCGACCGAACGACGACGACGACGACACCGCTCCGTGGCCACACGCATCGCCTTCCTCACCCTCCCCGTCGTCTTCATCGCCGACGTCGTCCCACCCTTTAAACTCGACGACGTTAAACGTCGCGTCTGGTTTGCCCGAAGCCGACGCTCGCGCGCCGAACCGCATCGGCGCCCTCACCCTCGTTCCGTGCGTCATCAAAACCCGGTCTCTGCGCCCGCGCGATGCGAGCGTGAACGACGACGGCGGCGAGTTCGCTGACGAGAGGTCTCCCATCAGCGGCGCGCGCACGTCGGCGTCGAAAGAGACGGTCGCGTGATGCGCGATGATGATGATTGATGACGCTTCGCCTTGGTTTCGCGTCGTCGTCGTTCCGTCATCCAGGCGACGTCCAGACGTCGACGGCGGTGACGACGACGACGACGACGCGCGGGTAAAACCCGCACCGAACACCGCCATCCGACGACGACGACGAACGCCACCGGACGTGATGAATCGGTCGCGATGATGCGCGCGCGAACGAGTGACGTCTTCACTCGCAGACTCGCGACGACGAAGAGCGCGTCCAGAAGATGCAGCGCGCGCTTCCACCGGGGGGACGGGACGAAAACGTGCCGGTTTTAGACGCGTCGACGGGCGGGACGGTGAAGATGGACGCCCTCGGACCGATCGTCGGTACGTTTCGCATCGCAAAGGCACCTACCTTTTTGACGCGCTTTTTCTTACGCGCGACCGACGACGCGTTTTGAATCGAACGACGACTGACGGGGAGCCCGAACGTCGCCGCAGTGAATGAAAACGGATCACTGAGTAGGATCACGAATTGGGACGCGCTGAGCGAACGCGAGCGGGAGGTTGCGAAGAGGAGAATCGCAAAGAGGAATATTCAACGGTTGGACGCGTTGAAGGCGTCGGACGAGTCGTAGAGACGGGTGGATGACGGGTGACGGCGGTGACGGCGGTGGATTCGATGGGCATCGTTTCTTTTCATCTCATTGCATCTCATCTCATCTCATCTCATCGCTAAGGCGACGCGTCACTGCGCGTGAAGATGAAGCGCGTTTGGGTCGAGCGATTTCGTTCGCTTCACCGGAACGGCGACTTCGCCAAAGGATTTTCTTCGAGCGCGATGGTGCGCGGCGGTGGAACCAGGGCTCGGCGGTGAATCTCTGGCGGTCCCGGCGAATCGTTCGTACACGGCATCCATGCTGAGATTTTCGTCAATGTCGTCAAAGTGTCTCGAAAAGTTGAATGGCTGTTTTTTCTTTTGAGACGTCTTCTTTGGTTTGCATCGAAGGACGCACCAAAAGGCGCCGAGAACGGACGTGATGACGACTGCGGAGAGCAAGGCGTTGAGAAAGGCCCACGCGATGCCCGGAGTCGTGGAAACGGTGACGACGCGGCGTTCAATCGTGGCGTCAAACGTCTCCGCCGTGGCTGCCGTTGTTCGTCGCTCAGCCGCCGCGGCGACGGCGGTGGCTCGCGAGTCGCCGGCGGTGAAGGCGAAACAATCGTTCGCGCGAAAAGTCTGTAGCGCTTGAAGTAAGGCGCGCGCGAGTCTGCTTGCGGTCGTCGTCTCGTCTGCGCCTCGACGACACCCCGTGATGGCGGCGTCGATGATTTCCAATCCTCCAACCAGCTCGACGATGGCGCGCTCGTTGAGGCTAAACATCGCGCTCTTCACCGTGGTGTTTCCATCCGCCTCGCACTCCTTCAAGTGCCGAGAGATTTCTTCGAGCTGGGCGTGGAGAAGATGACTCCCGTGTCCTCGACTGTAATTATCAATGAATGTTAAACCGATGGATGCGAGCCCGCAATCGCGAGAGAGTTCGCTCATAATCGCGTCAAACGATTCCGACGCAAAGAATCTCCCTGGAAGAATTTTCGGCGCCGCCGCACACGATTCATCGCTTCGCAACACATCGTGCGCCGCGTTGACGAGAAACGCGAGCGCGCGCGCGCCGGATCCGATGTTTTCTTCCCCGGTGTTGGCACCGTTGAGCAAATAATCAATCCCGGCGTAATGCGCTCGAATAGCGTCCAACGCCCGCGCGTCGGCGTTGACGACATCCGCGTTCCTTCTTCCGTACATCCTACACCGATCGTACGCCTCAAACACCCGTCCAAACACCGCAGACGTCTGATTATTCACCGCGTAAAACGTATCCTCGACGTACCCCATCCCGAATGCGATCAATTCTTCCTTTGTCTTGGTTCTCGCTCGATTCGCGATGGCTCTCACGTCGCTCGTCTCGGAGGCGCCGGCGTCGTCCACCAGCGCCAATCTCGAACTATCCCGGTAACACCGCCCGCTCGAAACCACCTCGTACGCTTCACACATCATCAACCGAAACGTTTCGATCGCATCCGTGGGATTACGATCAAAAATCGTCAAACCGGTATCTTTTTCAACGTCGTAAAGCCGACTCGCCGACGCAAACTCTCTCGATAACCACTCTGCGTACGCCTTGATTCGTCTCGCCCGACCCAAACTCTCGCCTCTTACCCGCACTACATCGGACGTCGTCAACGCGTGGCCTCGTCTACACATCCACGCGCTCGCGTTGTGCGCGTCATTCGCATCTTTCGACGCCGCGACGTCGTCCTCGGCGCTTCGATACGACGTCGTCGCCTCGTCCAAAAACAAACCCATTCCAATCGACGTAAACTCGCGCTCGATTCTCAAAATAACCCGGCGGACGTCCTCTGAACCTCGATCGGGTACCGTTTCGTCGAATTCGGTCGACCACGCCGTCGCGGGCGGGGACGCGTTCGCGCGCGCGATGACGAGCGTCAACGCCAACGCCAGCGTCCACCATCGGGTCATCCATCGGAACGGTTTCGACGGTTTTGACGACGACGACGACGCGCGTCTCCGTTTCTTTTCGCACGCCATCGCCGTCGTTTTCCTCTATCGCGTCGTCGTGTTTCTATTTCGCGGAATGATGGATGGATGAATCGGGTCGCGCGCGCGTCGGGGAGTGAGGCGTCGGTCGAGTAGCGCGATGACGTTTCGTGTTTCATTAAAACGACGCACCGCGTATCAACTCTGTGTGTGCGTGTGTGATGATGATGATGATGATGATGAACAATAATCCCTCACTTGGTGGCGAGACAGGCGCGGAAACCAGCCTCTAATTCCTTCCGGTTGAGGTTGCGACCGATGAAAACCATTCGATTGACGCGCGGTTCGCCCTCGGCCCACGTCGTCGTCGCCGGACCAAAGTTGATTTGTTCGTGCACACCCTGGAAAACAAACTTTGCGTCCCCTTGACCTTCGAAGCAGAGCACACCTTTTGAGCGGTACATGTTGGCGGCGTTGGATTGCAAGAGGTTCATCATGAATTCGTTGACGGCGGCGAAATCCAACTCGCCCTCGACGGCGATGCCGACGGATGAAACCCCGGTGAGATTGTGCTTGTTCTCCTTGTTTTCATCCAAAAAGCTCGGATCCGTCTCGAGGGTTTTTTCCAAGCTGAAAGAATTCACCCCGAGGACGGTTTCGAGATCCACCACGGAGTTGGTCGTCTTGATGACGTCGGCGCTCGCGTTGACGGCTTTGAGCGTCTTTTCCAATTGTTCAATTTCCGACGCGTCCACCAAATCAATCTTATTCAATAAAATCCGATCCGCGAACGCCACCTGCTGCACCGCCTCGTTCACCGCACCGTCCGGTTTCTCCTCCTCCATGTGCATCGCCACGTGTTTCGCGTCGGCGAGGCACAAGATTGAATCGATTCGGTAATGTTCCGCGATTTCCGGATTTATGAAAAACGTAAAAGCCACCGGCGCCGGATCCGCCAACCCGGTGGTCTCGATGATCACCGCATCAAACTTCTTCGGTCGATCCTTGAGCGTCAACAGCGCGCGAACCAAATCCCCCCGCACCGTGCAGCACACGCACCCGTTATCCATGGAGATGATGTCCTCCTTCTCTTTAATATTTTCCGAAACCAACGCGTCGTCGATGGACACGGCGCCGAATTCATTCTCAATCACCGCGATCTGCAACCCGTGCGATCCGCGCAGGATGTGGTTCACCAGCGTCGTTTTCCCGGCGCCGAGGAATCCGGTGACGATGGTCACCGGCGTTTTCACCGCGTCCTCGCCGTTTTCACCGCCACCGCTCGACATTTTTTCGTCGCTTTCGTTGCTAAATCGGATTCGGATGCGATCGCGTCAACGACCGAACGCCCCGCGTTTCGTTCGCGTGAATCGTCTCGCTCGCCCTCGTCTTCGGGCGCGGTCGTCGTCGTCGTCGCGCGGGGACCGGGGGTCGGCACTGCGCTCGGCTTCGGCTTCGGCGCGTCGTGAAGTGAAGTGACGTCGCCGAGTGAGAGGGCAACCCGCACACGTCGACGCCGCATCCGTCGTCGGTCGGATCCGCGCGCGGTGACGACGGCGATGATGCGCGCGGTGAGGACGTCGACGACGACGTGGGCGCGTCGCCTCGCTAGGGAGGCCGTCGCGTCGCGGGGTCGGCGTCGGCCGTGGGCGTTCGTTTCGACGACGCGTCGAGCGTCGAATCGCGATGATGATGGAGTGGCGGCGGCTGAGTGTATGGGTAAACAGTTAGAAGAGACAAGAACAACGACCACAGAAGCGCTGTCGTTCACGCTGCGCGTCGATGAAACCGCCCCGACGCCGTCGCGGTTGGACGCCTACGTCTCCTCTCGCGTCGACGACCCGGGGTTTTCTCGCGGACGCGTCGCGGCGGCGATCAAGGCGAGTAAAGTGAGACTCAACGGACGCGTGGAACGCAAGCCGTCGCGCGCGTTGAAACCGGGGGACGTCGTGGAGGGGGCGCTGGAGCCCGAACCGACGAGTGAGGCGACGCCGGAACCGTGGATAGAGTTGGATGTGGTGTATGAGGACGCGAGCGTGTTGGTGGTGAATAAACCGGCGGGGATGGTGACGCATCCGAGCGCGGGGCACGCGAGCGGTACGTTGGTCAACGCCGTGTTGGGGCACTGCGAGCTTCCGGAACTCGTCGTTCCAACGGGTAGGAAGTCGACGACGCACCGAGGTGGTGAAGATGAGGATGAGGATGAGGATGAGGAACCCATCGGGGGGGATTCTCAAGGGGTGACGACGAGGCCGGGGATTGTACACAGGTTGGATAAAGGAACGAGCGGCGTCATGGTTGTGGCCAAGGACGCGGCGGCGCACAACTCACTCTGCGATCAATTCGCCGCGCGAGAGGTTCGGAGACGGTACGTCGCCATTCTTAGCGGTGTTCCGACGCCGAAAAAGGGGCGGATCGAGGCGCCAATCGGACGCGATCCGCGAGATAGGCTTCGCATGGCGGTGACGCCCGGCGGCGGGAGGTTCGCGGCGAGCAATTACGAAGTCATCGCGACGCTCGCCAATGGCAATGCCTCTCTCGTCGAATGGCGGCTGGAGACTGGACGAACCCACCAAATTCGCGTGCACGCCAAACACATCGGTCACCCGATCCTCGGCGACGACGTGTACGGCGGTGGTGGGGGTTCCGCGGTGAGCGCGTTGACGCGTTACGGCGTCCTCGCGCCGAAAGAGGCGAAAGCCATCCTGTCCAAAATCGACAGACCGATGCTTCACGCGCGAACCTTGGGGTTTTCCCACCCACGCACCGCGGAAAGTCTTCACTTTACGCGAGATCCACCGGACGATTTCGCCCAGTTTGCCGCCGCGTTGTCTCTATCGGCGTTCGATTCCGATTCGCGGTGAGCGAAACGTTTCATCGCTTCCTCGAACATCCGCGCGTACCGTGTACATTTCATCGCGAACGCACCCGTGCGTGCGTGTACTTTTAATTATTATTGTTGTTTTTATCATTGTCCGCGATGATTCGATGCGTTCCGTGATGCGCGTGCGCTCGGACGAGCGGACAACCGCGCGCGCGGTCCGACAACCCCCCTCCTCACTTCTCACCACGATTTCAATCAACCAGTCAGTCGCGATCGATGCGTCTCACGCCGACGATGACTCCATCGACGACGACTACAACGACGACGAGACTCGTCGCCGATCGGTTTCCACGCGTTGAGCGTCGACGACACTGTCGTGGGAACGCGAACGCGTCAGTGGCGGCGGCTGCGCGAGGTGTTCGACATCGTCATCGTGATCGATCCCGATTAGTTACCCGTAGCGCCGCCGCGGGGTCATCCGAGGGCGACGCGCGACGATCGAGCGGATCGAAAGCGTCCGGGTCTTCGGCGCGCGAAGGGTTTTTCTCGACGACGAGCGGGTCGTCGTCGTCGTCGTCGTCATCTTCTGCGAGAAAGAAAACCGACGGAACCGGCGGCTCATCTTATCCGAGCGGTGGATCGTCTCGCGAACGACGCTCCGGAACGAATGGAGGGAAATCATCGTCAGCGAATAAGAAATCGGCGTTGGAGTTGGCGCTCGCGAACATATTCGATGACGGCGACGACGACGCCAAGGAGCAGGAGCGAATGCGTTGGAAGAGATTGGTTAACGCGATGTGGAGGGCGTTGCTCGTGCTCTTTGTCGCGCCCTTCGTCGTGGCGCAGAGCGTAAAGAGCGTGATGGTGACTCCTTGGTTGGGGGCGCACTGGAACAATTTAAACTCTTCGTTGACGAATGAGCAACAGGCCAACGTGGCGAGAGGCATCGAGAGCTTTGAGCGACGAGTTCGATTGGATAGAATCATGGCTGGGGCAAAGAAACCCACCGAGGACGTCGAACGCGAGCTCCTTCGCGTCGAGGCGAAACGTTTAGGCGATTTGGAGCGCAAGAAATCCTTTGAAGCGACGGGTAACGTGATTGGTTCGCTCATTTTCATCACCATGACGGTGACCATCATCACGCTTCAAAAGAAGAACATTTCCCGACTTCTCGATGAAATCGGCGACGAGTTCATCGGCCTCGACGCGGCGACGCAAGCCTTCATTCTCATGCTTGGTGCCGATATGGTGGTCGGTTACCACTCCTCCGACGGCTGGCAGGCGCTCCTCGCCTGCGTCATCACCCACTACGGCTTTGATTTCCACCGCTTTGAAATGGCTGTTCGCATCTTCGTCGCCGTCGTCCCCGTTACCCTCGACATTGGGTTCAAGTATTGGGTCTTTAACCGTCTTCGCAAGATTTCTCCGAGCACTCAAATCATTCTCGGCGAGATTGAGCGTCATTGATTTAAAGTAATAAACGCTCGCCGCGCGAGTGTCGACACGGCCCGCTTTCATTATTTGACACAGACAGACGGACGGACGGACCAACGAACAGACAAGCATATAGACACTGCTTCATCGCGACCGCGCGCCGTCAGAAATTTATTTATTCAACGCAACTGTACCACCGCACGTTCACCTCTCAATCCATCCAGTTCGTTTTCGTGTCGTCCTTCATCGCTCGCTCGCGGTAAACTTTGGCAATTCACACTGTATACTCATACAAAAAGCGCGCTGTTTACAGTTACACACGCGCCTCGTCAGATTCCTCGCAATTCCCGACACAATTCCGACGCCACTCTACGTCCCCGTCACGCACTCAGCAGCCTTTTACGCGCGCACGACGAGTGGTAAAAAGCACACCGACATCCATGCTCTCCATCTGTTCCGCTATCGCCCCTCGCGCGTCCTCCACCGGGACGCGCCGACGTCGAATCGTCCATCAAAAAGTGCAATCAAAAAGTCCGAAATACCGCCGATCGTCGCGAACGCCGACGGCGACGCGAAGGACCAGGGCCCACCGCCGGCGCGAGAAAACGTCGATTGGCGCGAGTTTCGTGCGAGGTTGGTTGCGAGCGAATCGTCCGCGCAGGAGGAGGACGGCGGGCCGCCCGGTCAGATGAAGAAGGGATTGGCGCCGGGCGGGGGACCCTCGTGGGCGCACGCGTTGACTCGACCGGAACGCGGGGCGTTGTTGATGGCGATGGATGGTGAGCCGGGGTGGTGGAGACACGTCGTGATTTTGATTCTCGGTGAGTGATTGTTTTTTAAATCGTTCGTTTTTCGCGCCGTCGTGATGTTTACGTTTCGTACTTTATACCTCGCGCGCCGAGCGACTTTTTTGGGGAAATATCCGACAAAGGCGAGACTGACGAGACGCAAACTTTAGAACACGGTCCGCACGGAACGATGGGATTGATTCTCAACCGCACGCGGTCGCAAACGCTTCGTGCGCACGCACCGGAGAAACCTTACGGACACGACACGTACTGGAACCGACTCGGACGAGAAATCGTCGGCGTCGGCGGACCCGTCGGATTGGAGGAGCCGCCCACGCGTTCCGTCATCGCGTTGACCACCAAGGAACAGATTGGACACACGGTGGAGGTAGTTCCGGGGATCTATCGCGTCGTTGACGTCGATGCACTCGCGAGGATGAACTCTAAGGTGCCAGATGCGGAGGTTTTAACGCCGGATGATTTGAACTTGTACGTCGGATACGCCGGATGGACCGCCGGGCAGTTGGAGGGCGAGCTCGCGAATGGGTTTTGGACCCTCGCCGCGGCGTCCGACGTCTTCATTCAGGATTGCATGTTCAAATTTTCGATGGATACCGTCATAGGTCCGGATGGTAAACGCATACCGATGGATCCGCACGGGAAGAACGCGTGGAATAGCATGCGTTCGAGTTTGGGCATGTAAACAAACAAAGAGACGAACAGTTTTTTTTACCACACGGTGCATTTTTGTTGTAACAATCACGATTCAGTACGAAACATAAATTACAACAATCAATCCCCATCCGACAACTCGCCCTCTTCCCTGCTATCCCGCGTCGGTCGCTTTCGCTCTCGCCCGTCGCCTGCTTCGCGTCTTCTTCGCTTCCCGCCACCCTTCTTCCCGCGTCTGCGTCGGTTTTTCACCCACCGACCGTCGGCGTCATCGGACGCACCACCACCACCACCGTCGACGTCGCCGTCTCCACCCCTACCTAGTTTCGTGTGCTCGGGCTCATCGACCGCCGTTTGCGTCGTCGTCTCCCGCTCTTCGTCTCCCGCGCGAAGCGCGCCCGAAGCCGAAGCCGCGGCGGCTTGGCGCGTCTCTCGGTCCAACCTCGCGTTCGAGCTCGCGATGGCGCGAAGCGCGTTTCCCAGAAACCGAACGTTTGGGCGCATCTTTGTCGGTGATCTCGACGCGGACGCGGACGCGGAGGCGTCTCTGCGCACGGCGTTCGCGATGGCTTGGTCTCTACTGAGAGTGGAAACCGGATTCGTTTCTCGCCGCGCCGCCGACGCCAGCGCGTCGCCACCAGCCCACGCGGCGAGTTTCGGAGCGTTCGCGGCGCGTTTATTTGGGGTGTCATCTCGCGCGAGCGCGGACGCCATGCGCAGCTGCGCGCGGGCGAATCCGTCGAGGGGAGGCATGGTGTGAGGCGACGTTTCGCGGCTGCGTCGTCGCAGACTCGCTCGTTCATCGAGTCGTGTTGAAATGTCACGTAAGGGCGCGATCGCCTTGTTCACCACAAACGCTACCGGTAATATTAAATAATGTCACGTCGCTCGCGGACGTCACGCGAGGTGTTCGAGCAACATGTGGTTTTCTGGCGGTAAACCGACGCACGCTCGAAAGAAATTTTCAAGCATGGCGCGTTGCTTTTGAAGGGCGTTGATGACTGGCATGCCCTCGGGCACGAGCGGCGCTTTGCTCCAGTAAGAAAGCAAGGCGGCGACGGGGTGGAGGCTGTGGAAGGTGTCGTCGCCGGATCGGATTTGAACTCGAGTCAAAAACTCAGCGACTAGGCACATGTCGAGGATGAGCGGCGCCGCGAGGAGCGAGTCTTCGCACGTGTTGTGCATCACGATGGTGTTTTGACCATTCATGAAAATGTCGCTCGTGTACTCATCCATGGCGCGCTTGCTATCGCCGACGTTCGGGACGTATTTGATCACCACCGTGTGATCTGGGGTTTCTCCCGGGGCGTACAGGAGCGGGTTACTCCTGACCATGTCGTCGACGACGTTTGACTTTGAGATTTCCTTTGATCTAAACGTTTCCGGCGCGCTGAGGTTGAGCCCGTCGTTGTTGCCCAAGTGGTTGTAGCTCACAATAGACGTCGGCTTGATGCCGGCGCCGACGAGGTAATCGACGAGGACCGACTTCATCTTGGTCTGACCCGTCTTAAAGTCGTCGCCCCCGATGATGACGTTTAATCGAACCGCCGCCTGCACGACGCCCGGAACAAACGTATTCTGCGGGCTTCCGTTAATGAACGGCACGCCCTCATCGATGCAAGCCATGGCAAAGAGGGTACTCGGGGAAATCTCGCTCTCCTCCGCCTTGATTGCCGCCCGAAGGTTCTCCTCCGTGTCGTGCGTCCCCGCTCTCGCGTCTGTGTACCGCTCCGTGTTCGCCGTCCATAAAACCACGACGCTGTCCAAGCCATTATCCGCCTTGAACTCGCGAATATCGGCGCGAATCTTGTTCATCTGTTCCGTCTTGGACCCTTGAATGACGTTGTTCGCGCGCGCCGTCTGATTACCTGCGACATACTTGGGATCAAACACGCTCGGCAAGGGCTTCATCGTCTCCATGCGCGGACGAAGCTGACGCTGCAAATCATAGTCTAAAACCTCGGCTCGCTCCATCGCATCCGCGAGATTCGCATCGTTAATATCCCATCCACCTATCACGATGTCGTTCGGGTTCGCCAACGGCACCAAAGACTTGAACGGCACGTAAATCTCCTCCCCTTCGCAGTTCCCCACTCGACACGTTCCGCTCTGCGTCAACGACCCGTAGTAATTCGCTCGCTTCTCCCCCGTCCGGGTTTTCCACCGAACATCGTACCTATTCGCTAAAACCCCCGCCGTAAGCGTAGATCCATTATTACCTCCCCATCCAACGAGCATGATCCCCACTTTCGGCACCCTTACCCTCGTTCGAAACGTAAACTCCTCCCTCGTCGGCGCTATCGTAAACGCCGGGCGTCCATCCGTCCCGGCTCTTCGTTCCACCCGCGTCCCGGCGCGCTCGTACGCGCACTCCAACACCTCCCCGTTTTCAACCCGTCGCACCCGCGGGCTCGCGATGACGAACTCTTCCGCCAGCATCCCGCTCGTCCGGTGAACCGTCCGGCCGACTAAGATTTAAGATTTAAGATGTAAGATGAATGAAAAGAGACGAGATCCTCCTCGACCGAATCGCCGTTTTTTTTCTTTCCGCGCGCGCGCACGAACACACGAACACACACACACGAACACACGCGCGTTCCGGATTCAACCGGTCGTTCCCTCGACTCGACTCGACTCGACTCGGCGAAGCGAAGTGAAGTGAAGTGCGGCGTCCCACCCATCCATCCATCACTCCATCTTTCCGGGGACGCGCGCGTATACCAGACGACGACTACGATT
>Ga0181570_10000234_pt1 | contig 53801 bp, 50 predicted proteins | sample 101ome_18_FD_148667 | JGI IMG/M metagenome (GOLD analysis project Ga0181570, IMG submission 148667) | Coastal salt marsh microbial communities from the Groves Creek Marsh, Skidaway Island, Georgia - 101406AT metaG (spades assembly) | ecosystem: Environmental > Aquatic > Marine > Intertidal zone...
TATTACTTTGCTAAGATTAATTGAACACAAGCTTTGCTGAAAGCAGTCTATGGAACCCTTTTTTTATAAATTTGTTAGACAAATTGGCCCCATTAATTTACATAAGACCCTCATATAGATTACACCCATGAAAATTAAAGTTCTATTTATTTATTTTTTGTTTCCAATTCTTATGCTGGGACAAAATGGAATTCAGGATGCCTCCAAAGGGATAAAAGTCAGTATTTCTGGCGGACAGCTTGTTGGTAATGGTTTTAATAATGCTGAAATTATTACAATCGGTTCAAAATTCTATCACAATGAATGGATGAAAACTAGATTTAATGAGGATACTATCTATGTGAAGTATGATGCATTTGAGGGAGAAATGAGGGTCTCTTCAGGGCAAAAAATTTTAGCTGTAAATGGTCAAGATTTAAAGTTTGAAAATGGCGAAGTATGGGTATCTGTAAATACTCAGTGGTATGAGCTACTAAGCGATAACAAGAATCAAACTGTATTGTATAAACCTTTCGCTGTTTATCGTGAAAGGCGAACCGCCAGATCGAGCTATGAAAGCGACACTCCAGCAAAATATATCATAAAAAATGAGTTTTATAAACTGGAATCAGGGATCCCTTCTGCACTCTCTAAAAAAGAAATTAAACAGAGAGGATTAAAAAAGCGTGAAAAATAGAAAAGGCTTGGGTGGTTTTTAAGCTTAAAATATCTTTATTTTGAGGAAAAATGATTCAATAATGAAAAAATTATTATGCCTTTTGTTGTTTAGTATACCGCTATTTGGTTTTGCTCAAAACGACTATAAAATAACTTCCTACCAAGAGCAGGGAACTCGAGCACCCAATACCCATTATATAGGAGATGCATGGTTAAAGGGTTTGCTGCAGTCCGATCAAGAACTTCCCTACAATATAACTAAGGCTACATTCAAAGCCAATTCTACCTTAGACTGGCATTATCATTCCTCTGTTCAAGTTTTAATTGTAGTAGAGGGAGAGGGGTATTATCAAGAAAAGGGGAAAGACCCGATAAGAATAAAGACAGGGGACCTAATACGATGTGAAAAAGGGACAGAGCACTGGCATTCTTCTTCTAAAGAGCATGACATAACCTATTTAGCGCTCTATGGAGGGACGCAACCTACTACCTGGACAACCGTGCTGACGCAAGAAGACTACAATGAAGTAGCGAATAAGCTTCGTGTAAATTAAAATATTTCAAGTAAATCAAGGATTTTGATGCGATGGAAGGCCGCTCAAATACAGGGTATGCATTTGCAATAAACTAGGTAAAGAATATTTCTTAACGCTGTTTTCAGGGGTAGCTTTTTGGTTGTTTATTTATTAAGTAAGTCTTTCCTAATCTTTGAAAAAGCTATACTAATTTGAGCTTCAACTGTTTTAAGAGAAATTTGTAAATAATCTGCAATTTCAATATTTGTGAGTCCTTCTTTTTTACTCTGGAAGAGATGAATCTATTTATGATTACTCCTATGAAACTTTTCCCATAAATTATTATAATGTAATCGTATTCCCAGATAAATACTATTTCAGACCCATTGAAACAACTATTTTACAAAAACATCCCGAATTGATTCAGAATCCCGGATATTAATTTAGGTACTTTTAGTTTGGTTTTTAAAAGAAGAATGCCCGTAAAGGCATTCTTCTTTTTTTTGGAAAAAAAGTAATGATCATTTATAGGAGGGTTTCTATTAAATTAGTACGATCTGAATTAATTCAATATGGGAGAAAAAAAAAGTGAATATACTGCCGATATAGCCACGCATTATAAATCCTTTAGACCCCCATTGCACGAAATCTTATTGAAACGTAGTTTTAAGAATCAACGATTTGAATCCGCTCTTGATATTGGATGTGGAACGGGAAACTCTTCTATTGCCCTAGCTAAATATTGCGCTTCAGTTACAGGATATGATCCAAATAAATCAATGATTCAATACGGCGAATCCCATCCAAAAGTATTTTATACAGAAAAATTAGAGGAGATCAATAAAAAATTTAGTTTGATCGTTTTCTTTGGGTCCCTTCATTATATTACTACAAAATCTTTTAATTTCTATAAAGAGAAGCTGGTCCGAGGAGGCTTTTTGCTGTGTTCTGATTTTGAAATTTTATACGCGCCTATTTTATCGAATCTAGAAATTACTTTAAGTAAAATTGACTATGATCATTCAAAAAACTTAGCCTCCTACCCTACAAAAACCTTTGCAATCATTAGAACTGAAAAATTTAAAGCCGTATTAGATTGTGATCTTAATGAACTTACTCACTTATTATTGTCAGAAACTTATCTAAGGCCGCAATTGATCGAAAAATATGGCTCCGTCAGCGTGGTTGAAAGTCTTCAGGAAGATTTGAAAATATACTATCCCAAAAATAAAATAGCGATAGAGGCAAATCTGTTTTATACTTATTATCAAAATATTGAGGACTGAATCTATTTCTTAGTGTTAGGCTTACTGGCTGTTTCTATGGTCCTTAGCAAATATTAAAGAATAATTTGTACCTTAAGATCTCTATTAAAAATGAAAAATAATGAATCTTAAAATCAAACTAATCCTAGTAACACTACTTCTTGGGCATTTTACATTTGCTCAAAAAACTTATAACTATTCGGGTGTTGTTAAAGATAAAAATACAAATGTCCCCCTAGCAGATGCTTTAGTAATCGTAAAGCCCCTTAGAACAAAAGGAGGAGGTTACTACTCAGGGGTAAAGACCAAAGATGATGGTAGATTTGACTTAACTACTAGCTATAGTTTACCTTTAAATGTGATTGTCACAAGAAAAGGATGTACTTCGAATAATATAAAAGTTAAAAAAGTAAATGATTCTTTTGAAATCTTCCTAGAATGTGAAGCAGAGACCATAGAGATCATCATTGAAGAAAATAAAGATTCTGATAATGATGGTATAATTAATAAAAATGATGAATGCCCAGATGTTAAGGGTCCCCCTGAAAATAAGGGTTGTCCCTTAGCTGATAATGATAATGATGGTGTCCCAGATACAGAAGATGAGTGCCCTGATTTAAAAGGTCCTGCAGAAAATAAGGGTTGTCCTTATCCTGATAGTGATCAAGACGGAGTGCCCGACGCGAGTGACAACTGTCCAGATGTGGCTGGATCTGCCGAATTTGAGGGGTGTCCAGATCCGAAAAATACGATCACTACCTTATTAAATGAAAACTCATTTGTCTTTTTTGAACTTGATCGTACCGCCTTATCTAAAGAGGCAACAGATTTCTTGGATCAAATTGCGAACCATTTAAATCAATCCTCTGGTGTAGTTGTCGAAATTATTGGTCATGCTTCTAGTGAGGGATCCTCAAATTACAATCAAGGACTTTCCGAAAGACGTGCTCAATCGGTTGCTGATTATTTAATGAATAAAGGAGTAAATAAAATGCAACTTAAAACTTCTGGAAAAGGAGAAACGCAAGCTTTAGAGTCAAATGCAACAGAACAAGGACGTTCTAAAAATAGACGCGTTGAAATAAAGCTGTAGTGATAAATCCACTATGATTTGATAGAAAAGCCAGCAAGTTTTTGCTGGCTTTTTTATTAGGTCAAAAAATATATTTAAAGAGACTATAGGGAGGTATTATTTTTCAAAAATTTAGTAAGAAATAATTAAGATATTTTACTTAATTTAAATCCACTATTAATTATAAATCAACTAAAATGAAAAAACTATTTTTATCAATACTATTACTTTCCTTTAGTGTAAGTTTTGCCCAGATTACACTCTATCATACCGTTTATGTAAAATCCGAAGACCAGGTAAAATTTGAAACAATCGAGAGAGACTATATGGCTAAACTCGCTCAAAAAGCGGTCAATGAAGGTAAATTTTTGTATTGGGGGCTTGAAAAAGTATTACAACCCACTGTTTCTATGGGTGGCGAATTAAATCACCAATTAATAGGAAACTGGTATCAGTTTGTAATCGTCTATCAAGACCTCAAGTCTTATATGAATGCAGGCTCATGGTGGAATGATCAAGAAGGAATACTGGGTGTCCCTCAAGGGCTACTATCTTATACAGTCAAACAAGGAGGCATGTATTTATGGCAGATAAAAAATAGCGCCATGACTTCTGGAGCCAAATTTTCAGCATATAATTTTGGGTTTTCAGAGGAGCCTGGGAAATTTATTGAATCCCAAGAAGAATACAAGGTATTTTTCGAGAGTCAAAACAAAACAAATGAAAATGGAAGAGCAGGCTGGGCTACAGGGATTCGATTATCTCCAAAAAACTTCGGTGAACACAATGTGATGACCTGGGATGGTTTTTTAACACTCGAGGATGCGATGAATCATTGGGCGAATTGGGTAGAGTCCAAAAAAGATTATGAGAAAATAGCCTTACCCAATGGCTTTGATCTAAAAATGCTTGCCCAAAAAATAGCAGAAACGACTGCTCCTTCAAACTAATCTTAGTTTAAGATTTTTAACCCTCCTAAAGGGAGGGTTATTTTTCTATTCTCAGTATATTAGAGTTATTATTAACCATAAATCAATTAAAATGAAAAAAAATATAACCACCTTATTATTTATTCTAGTCACCAGTATTGCTTTTTCTCAAAGCTATTATATGTATGATTTTAGATCCGTTCCCGACGAAGAGTTAGCTACAATGATTGAAAATGAAGAACATTTTTGGAGCAAAGTAGCACAAGATCAAATAAAGAAAGGGAATATGACAGGATGGGCGATGCTTCAGCGTATGGGAGGTACTGCTGATGAACCGAATATCCTATTTTTTATAGGCGCTGGGAGTAAAGAAAATATAGACAAGCTAGGGGCTTCTTTTGGAGAAGGAACTAATAATATTTTAAATGCAATGGGCGAGAGTGCATCTGTGTTTATCAATAGAGGTCTTGCTATTCCTTCAAGAAGAGTGGGGCAAGTAGTTTTAAATCGGGTGCATACTGAATTTGATTCAGATTGGTCGCACCATAACTTTGTTAAAACAAATTTTGCAAAAGTTTCTAATATCGCTAAAATGAATGAGCTTCAGGGAAAAGTATGGGGCAAATACATTAAAAAAATGATGGACAGAAATGAAACTAGCCAAAAATTATGGTCTGCATCAAATCTTGTTTCTCCAAATGGAAATGGATACGGTTGGAATTACCTGACTATTGATACCTATATGAGTTATGGCGATGTTCTTGACGGTGGCTGGGCAAAAACTCCCTCAATTCCTGATCTTTCAGAAATTAACAGTTTAATGGGTGGACAGTTTTTCAAGCAAGTAACTTGGAGAGTCCTTATGTCTGTAAATAGCGAGGGTGAATTTAGAAAACATTAATTAGACTAATAGAAACCCTCCCTAGTGGAGGGTTTTTCTTTTTCGCTCATTCTCTCTATCTTAAGGGTATCATTAATTACTGCCAAATTATGCTGAGAACTTTAACAACAATTATAATATCCCTCATTCTTATTTATTCCCCTACCCCTCTTCATAGTCAAGATAAAGCCAACACTAAAGCACTTGATAAAATGATTCTTGAGGGTATAAAAGATTGGCATATACCCGGTTTGACTGCTGTTGTTGTCAAAGATCAAAAAGTTGTTTTTAAAAAAACCTATGGGGTTAAAAATCTAGAAAATAAAGCCCCCATAGATGATTATTCGCTTTTTAATATGGGATCTACCACCAAGGCGATTGTCTGCATGGCACTTGGCATTTTAGTAGATCAAGGCAAGTTAGCCTGGACTGACAAAGTGCGTAAACACCTCCCTAGTTTTCAATTATCGGATTCCTATATAACTGAAGAAGCCCGAATTCAAGACCTATTAACACACAACCTTGGTATAGCCGAAGCTGATCTCCTTTGGACGCTCGATAGTGTTTCAACAAAAAATACAATTTCTCGCTTTAAATATGCCCAGAAGATTTATCCTTTAAGAGGGGGTTACGAATACAATAATTTAATGTATGCCGTGGCAGGAGAAGTCATAGGCTCTGTAAGTGGTATACATTGGACAGAGTTTGTGAAGCAGTATCTGTTAGACCCCCTTGAGATGAACCATACCAAAACAAAGGCTTCAGAAATTTTCGATACAGGGAATTATGTCACTCCTTATTTGAATGATATTGAGGATGGAATTGTGGAAGTTAATTATAATTTATCCGACCAAATCGGGGCTGCGGGAATGATTTGGTCCTGTGCAAATGACATTCAAAACTATTTACAATTTCTAACAAATAATGGGGTTTTTAAAGGCCAAAGAATCTTAAAAGAGGAAACTTTCAACTATCTCTTTAAGCCTCACGCCCTAATTCCTAATGCTGGTTTTTATCCAACACAAAAATTGACAAACCCGAAATGGATTTCCTATGGCTTAGGTTGGTTTCAGCATGACTATAGAGGAGAAAAAATAGATTTTCATACAGGGAGTATTGAAGGTTTAATAGCGATCGCTGGAATTATTCACGATAAAAATACTGCCGTATATGTATTTGGTAATATGGATCATGCTGAATTAAGACATGCCATACTTTATCAAGCTTTTGATCTTTTCGTATTCAATGATCGAACTTTGAATTGGCACCATGAAATTTTTTCTCTTTATGAGAAATACAGGAATGAAGCAATTCAAGCAAATAAAAAACGAAAAGAAGCAAGGGTATTAAATACCAAAACTACGCTTGAATTAGAAAACTATGCAGGTGAATATAAAAATGAAATGTTGGGTACTATCCAAATCAATATTGTCGATAATAAATTAAAATTAAATTGTAATAATTTTTTAAAACTGACCGCATCACATTGGCATTATGACAGCTTCCTGTCAGAAGAAAACAATAGGTTTAAAATGAAACTACTTTTTAATTTTCATTTAAATCAAAAAGGAAGGATAGAAGAACTACACTTTATGGGAAATAAATTTAGAAAAGTAACCCCTTAGAATTCTTCTTTACAGATCACATTCAAATCTACCCTATACTTTCCATCCAATTGAAGGTTTTTATTTTTAGATTCTTTTTATCTTCAAGCTATTATTAATCATAAATCAATTAAAATGAAAAAATTATTGATCCTCCTCCTTTTTGTTTCTACACAAAGTCTGTTTTCTCAAGACCTGTCTAATGTATATAGACATATCGAACAGATTAAACTGAATGATGGACTTCAAGACGAATACCATGCATTTGAATCCTTCTGGAAAGCGGTAAAAGATAAACATGTAAAAGAAGGAAAACAGTTGGGCTGGTTTGTATGGAAAGTAGATCCAAAAAGCAATAATAATAACCCTTGGGCTGAATATTTAATTTTTAATGTTTTTTCTAGTAAAGAACAGATGGACGAAATGTATTCTAAAGACAATGATTGGTGGGTAAGTGAAATAAACGCTGCTCATAAAGGAAAAACGAAAAGAGCTATCATAAAAAAATACATTCAAGAGACTATGAATAATAAGTACCGAAAAAGCTCAAATACTTTTACCAATAAAGGACTTGATGCATTTATGGAAGAAGGCATAGCCCCCACAGTTGGGACAAAAGGAAATTTTACTGCGGTTGAACAACTAAATGAAGATTATGTCGGATTTGAGAAAAACTTTTTTGCTCCTTGGCATAAAAAATCGAAAACTAGATTTTATTGGGAATTGAATGAAGTTGTTGATCGTTCAGAGAATGCATACAAACCTGTAACCCATTTTATTTTTGAAATTTTAAATCCTGATCAATCCTATGACGATATTGAATTTTCTTTTACAGATCAAATGATGATAAAATACGGAAGTACAACTAGAAAATTTCACGGAACATTAAATAATGAACTCCTGTTATTTTCTTGGTAGCTCAATTTAAATTATAAATATTTACACCCTCCCAAGTGGAGGGTTTTTCATTTGCGGTTATATCGAATTTTAAAGCAAATCAATTTGTTTGTTCGCATTGGCACAAATCATAGAATTGTTTTGGATTAGGATAATAAAACCTCTAAGGTATTTTCCGAAACGCTTTTTCATTAAAACTTTACTATTGAATTCGAGTTTTATGAGAAAGGTCGATATTGTCGTTGGGGGTAAAAGCCCTATTATGTATACCTGAGTTTTATATTGGTTTTCAAATAAGAAAAGTAAATTTAAGTGTTAATAATAGAGCAAATTTATTCCCAAATTTGAGAATAATAGGTGCTTGAATTAATATTCCATAAACCAATTTAAATTCCCTCCGTTTTTTTTGGGTCTGAGGTATCGTTAATAACTTTCGCTTTTAAAAAATAGATTACGTTTTCTTTTTTCTAATTTGCCCAGCTTAAAATTGAATTAATAGTAAACTATATATTTAAATGGAAAATATTTCTGATATCTTAACCGATTACACTTATGCTATAAATACGGTATGGGTCGCTTTATGTGCTGCATTAATTTTTCTTATGGAAGCGGGTTTTGCGCTCCTTGAAGCAGGATTTATTCGATCAAAAAATGCCATGAGTATTATTACTAAAGTAATAACTGATATCATTTTTGGTGGCATTGCATTTTATATTGTTGGTTTTGGAATTGCTTACGGTAACTCCAATGGCTGGTTTGCATTTGATTTTGGAATTACAAAATCAGATTTAGGATTAGGACTCACTGTTTCAAATAACCTATTTTGGTTTATCCAGTTAGGCTTTGCTATCGCTGCTGTCTCAATTGTTTCAGGCGCTCTTGCTGAACGTATGAAAATATGGTCTTATGCTTTCTTTGTGTTTTTTTTCTGTGCATTCTTGTATCCCACTGTAGCAAATTGGGTTTGGAATCCTAACGGATGGTTAGCCATAAGGGGCTTTAAAGACTTTGCTGGTTCTGCGGCTGTGCATGCTATGGGAGGTTTTGCTGCACTAGCTGCCGCAATTGTTCTGGGTCCACGTTTGGGTAAATATAATGAAGATGGAAGCTCAAATACCATCCCTGGTCATAGTCTACCTTTAGCGTCTGTGGGTGCCTTTATATTGTGGTTTGGCTGGTTTGGTTTTAACCCTGGTTCCTCATTAGGTGCTGTAGGAAATTGGGAATTAATTGGCAATGTGGTCATTAATACTTTTTTAGCATCTGCCGCAGGTGGAATTGCTACAATGACATATACCTATTTTACCTATGGAAAAATAGATATAACAATGGTTATTAACGGTATTTTAGCCGGTCTGGTCTCTATCACTGCTGGGTGTAATGTGGTGAGCCCAGGTGCTGCTTTAATAATTGGTTTAATTGCAGGTATTATTGTAGATATAGCCGTTCTCTTTTTTGACCGTTTAAAAGTGGATGACCCAGTAGGGGCTATTGCAGTACATGGTATTAATGGCTTATTTGGAACTTTGGCTGTAGGTTTTTTTGCAAAAGAAGGGGGGGTGTTTTTTGGTGGAGGATTTTCTCTGCTTATCACTCAAATAATAGGTGTATTTAGTATTGGAATCTTTTCATTTAGTTTAACCTATATAACAATGAAAATTTTGCAAAAAACAATAGGGATAAGAATTAAGAAAGAGGAGGAAATTGAAGGAATTGACAGTGTGTCCTTTGGGGTAAAATCATATGTTAACGACTAATTAAAAGTTTATTGATAATGAAAAAAATAGAAGCAATAATTAGAAAATCTAAGTTTAATGAAGTGAAAGAAGCGCTTCATAGTGTAGAGGTGAATTTCTTCAGTTATTGGGATGTAACAGGCGTTGGAAATGAAAAAGAGGGTCATGTTTATCGAGGAATCAGCTACAGCACTTCTGAAATACAACGTCGCTTTCTTTCCATAATTGTAAATGATGATTTTGTTGAGGTTACAGTAAATGCAATCCTAAAATCAGCAGCAACAGATCGTGTAGGAGATGGGAAGATTTTTATTCTTCCGGTAGAAGAAGCCTACAGAATTCGTACTGGGGAAAAAGGAGGAAGTTCTTTAAACTAGAAAGGGATTTTACAAATACAGTAGTAGCACTATCATTTTGAAAAACCCCAGAATATTGGGTTTTTGATTTACCAAGTGGGTAAGTATCTATGTCTTATTGCTTGATAAGAGAACTGTTTAAAAATATTGTCATTTAATTTTTTTCCCTTGTATCTGAAAGATACAAGATCTCCCAATGAGCCCCCTTCCAAAAAAGGAGAAAAAAATTATACCCCTGGTGTGAAAATTTACCCTCCAGAAAAAACTGAAAAGGCACCCAGGCAGTAGCTAGGTTTTGATGGATTTGGATTTCTGGCTTACCAATACGCTCTTCCCAAACAGGGAGCTCGTCTCTACGGCAAACTCGATTAATAAAATCCGTCACTTTCATCGTTCTTCGGGTAGGCTGACCCAATTCATTATTGGTCGTAAAAGACATTTGTGCATCTGCAGCAAAATGCGCTCGTAATTGAAGACTATCTCTCTGATGAAATGCCTCAAAAAATGATTCAATGGTAGCAGAGGGGGCTGTTTGTTGTGCCACCAAACTCAAAAAGGGTGCGCCAATAAAAAACAACCAGAGGCGAATATATTGTGGCTTTATCATAATGGTTTTTTTAATCAATTATAAGTAGAGATAAAGTTTAGCTTAGGTTCCTAAATAGGGTTGCAAAATGAGTGAAAAAGGGTGAAAAAACATCAAAATTGACTCAAAATTCATTAAAAAACACGAAATATTGATCAAAAAAAGAAAAAAGCAGTCTTTTTAAAGTTTACAGTTTAATCCTGCAGTCCAAATAAATTGATTAGTAGAAAGTGTTTGGTTTACAAATGCCCTTAATTCTAGACGAGAATTTAAATTATAACTAATTGTTTCAGCAATACCATAGGTTTGGTCTAAGTCCAAGTAATATACTTGTGAAGCAAATCGAAATCGGTTGTGCATTACAATGCCAGAAAGGGTAAATAAATTAATTTCCAAATCATTATTTCTTCCTTTGCCATGAATATAGGTGCTGTGAAGTAAAATCTTTTTGGAAAGGGGATAGGAGGAAACTAATTCTTGCGCAAAAAATGAAAGAACATTATGCTTCTCATCAATTTGTAAAACAGGCAGATGGACCCCAGCTGAAAGTTTGAATTTTTTATCCTCTTTGTCAATTAACTTTGCGCGGGTCATAAAAATTAAGACACGTGGATTAAATGTCGCCAACTTTATATTCCCAATAAGGTGTGTTGAAATTCTTCTTTTGTCCGAACTCCCCGCCTGAAAAATGAGGTTAGGGTCCGTATCGGTAAACGCAGGAACTAAAGAAAAGCCTCCGGTGCTTAATTCAAGATTGGCGTATTGAGAATACCCGATAATAGAAAGTAGAAAAACAAAATTAAAAAGACCTTTTCGCATAATATCTCTTCTTAGTTATAATAACTTTTGTGCCGCGAAAATACTCTTTTACTTAGAGCTAAAAAGAAAAATATAAAATTGTTAATCAATTTTTAGAAGGCAGTGGTTGAGACAGGTAAAGCTTTTATCTGTATCTTGAAGGAATTAATAACCATAAATCAATTAAAATGAAAAAACTAATCTTTCTAATACCTTTTTTGTTTACTTTTTGTGATTCAAATCAAGCAGCGCTTAAAAAATTTGAAGCCAATTCTAAAACTGTATCACTTTTTTTTGATGCATTTTCTAATAATGATATAGATAAAATGAAAAGCTATGTTGTAGATGATTTTCTTTGGACTCCTCCCATGTCAAATTTAGATTCACTTTCTATAGAAGCTTGGGAAACTCAAATGAGACTTTTCAATGATCTTTATGAAAATATTCAATTTACTAATGCTCAATATTATGCTGGATTGGATGACGCTATGAAGCCTAATGGAGATGTTAGAGTTTATGGCACATGGAAATCAAATTACTCACTGACGGGAGAATCAACAGAGTTGGATTATTATTCAGTTTTATTTTTTAATGAAGAAGGTAAAATTGAATCTCAATCAGAGTGGTATAATTATTCAGATATTGTTCCCTCAGTTACTGAGTCAACAAAATTCATAGATCAGGACATAACGAAAAACTCTTTTGGTGGTAACATTTATTATCCAAAAGGAAAAGCTTCTATAACTAATGCTATAGTTGTGTTGGAGCCTGGTCAAAGTTTCCCTACTCACAAGCATACTGGGTTTAATATAGGAACAATTCTTCAAGGAGAATTTACAGTTGAAGATGAAATGGGCAATAAGGTTGTAAAAAAAGCTGGTGAGACTTATATAGGAACACCAAATATTTGGCATACGGCAAAAAATGAGAGTAAAGAAAAAACAATTTTAGTCGGTACCGTATTAGGGGTTGTTGGTAAGCCAGCAACAATAAATAAGGAATAACTTTAGTAAAAAATGAAATAACCCTCCAAAGCGGAGGGTTTTTCTTTTACACCAATGGACACAATCCAAATCCCCCCTTATCCTATGTAAACCAACTCTTTAACTAAAGATTTCATTTTCCTGTTTTAGGGGGTGTTTGTTTGGGGTTTGTGTGGATACGTGATGGGGATTATTCAATGGGTGTAGCTTCAAAGTCACTAAAAAATTCAACTGCTTGACTATTTAACCAATTACTCATTGAATCAATATTTAACGTCACTGGCATTCTTTGCTTTGAATTGTGTACCTCTTTCATAATAACTTTTGCAGCAGTTGTTACAGTACTGCAACTTTCTAAAATCTCTCCAGTTTCTATATTGACCCACTGATCGTATAATCCAGCAAACCCAAATGATTCTGAGTCAGGGTATTCAATCAAATATTTTTGTTTTTTTCTTCCCTTAGGATCCAACCATTTCCATTCGTAAAACCCATCAGCAAAGATTATACATCGCTTAGCATTTTTGAAAGAGGGTTTTTCATTGATTGTTTCAATCCTGGCATTTAATGTATATTTTTTTATGTCTTCAGTTTTTGACCACTCAGGTATAAGCCCCCAACTCAAATTTGAAACATTATGAGGATCATTCTCAGTAATACAACTTACTTTGGGATAAGTAAATCCATTATAGATACCTGTTAAAAGCTTACCTTCTAACCTTTGAGACCTATATGAATTTTCAGTTTTTGTTTGTTTAAAATGAAAGCACATCAATTTAATTATTAAAAATGGTTCAAAAGCGCCTAAAATCACTCAAAAATGATCAAAAAATGTCAAAATTGAGCCAAAATTGATCAAAAAGAGCTAAAAATGACCAAAAAATAGCTTTTAAATAATTTCTATTATAAAGACATTATATAGGTATAAAAATCTTCTGTGATGCGAAACCAATATCCATTCTCTTCATGTAAGCTTCCGTCGCCTTTCCCATTATGAGAATGGTATCGTTCGATATGGTTTTTAAAAGCCTTAACATCTTGGATCTCATATATTTTACCATAATCGTCTTTAATGCGAATCATTTCTCTTTTCTTTTAACTTATAAAGCGATGTATTCTACAATAATTTGTCCTAAATTCCAGCTTGGTATATAGTAGGTAAACGGGGTGTCAGTAAGGATTTCATCAAATATGCGCCGTTGTAATACAGTAGAATTCCCAGTAATTATGGTCAAGGAAAACGCGCCTTTGCTTTTTTCTTCCTCAAGCGTAGCTGTGACAAGTTCAAGCGCTTCTTTATGACGTATTAAATGTAAATCTAGTGTACGGATAAGGTCAAGAATTAGTTTTGTCTACTTTTTAAATACCGCTCTATATGCATTTGATCTAAAGAATCTGAATCGCCATAAGCGGCTCTTAATTCAGTAAGACGCTCATGCAATCTTTTTTGAACCTCTTTATAATCAGGATCATTATAGCGGTTGTTCATTTCTGAGGGATCCTCTTGAAGGTCATAGAGTTCCCATTCGTCTATATCGTAATAAAAGTGAATCAGTTTATAACGCTCTGTTCGCACACCGTAATGCCTTTTTACCATATGTACAGAAGGATATTCGTAATAGGTGTAATACAAAGCGTCTCTCCAATCTTTTTCTTCTTGACTCGCTATTTTTCTAAAGGAAGTCCCTTGCATGTCTTTCGGAATTTCTACTCCTGCATAGTCTAAAAAGGTAGGGGCAAAATCTAGATTTTGTACCATCTGATCTAGTTCAATCCCAGCAGGGATTTCCTTAGGATAACGCATTAAAAGGGGGGTTCTTAGTGATTCTTCATACATAAAGCGCTTATCGAACCAACCGTGTTCGCCAAGATAAAATCCTTGATCAGAGGTATAGACTACAATCGTATTTTCTGTAAGCCCTTCTTGGTCCAAGTAATCCAAAACCTCTCCTACTCCATCATCAACAGACTGTATGGTTCTAAGGTAGTCTTTTAAATAGCGGTTAAATTTCCACAGCGCAAGTGCTTTACCCTCTAGTTTTTGCGCTTTCATGGCTTCATTTTTTGGGGTGTAGGCATCTAGCCAAGCCTTCTTTTGCTCAGGATTAAAGCGTGCTAACTCTCGGTCAAATCCCGTAGGGTTCCCATAAGGATCCGTAAGCATTTTAAAATCGTGACCCCATCGGCCATGGCCTCCATTACCATGTGCCTGAGCAAGCTGCTCTTCGCTCGCAGCAATCAACATTTCTTGCGTTTTTGCAGCAGTACCCCTATTGGTGTAATCATCAAAAAAATTAGCAGGAGGGTCAAAAGTTTGATCATCAAACAGGGTGAGGTATTTTTCTTCAGGTTGCCAATTTCTATGGGGGGCTTTCTGATGGTATAAGAGTAAAAAGGGTTGGTCTTTTTTACGCTTATTTTTTAACCAATCCAAAGCTAAATCGGTCGTGATACTTGTAACATAACCCGCTATTCGCTTTTTTATTCCATCTATTATAAAATCAGGATTATAGTAATGTCCCTGACCCGGTAATACTGCAGAATAATCAAATCCCTGAGGAAGCCCTCTTAAGTGTATTTTTCCAACTAGGGCTGTTTGGTAACCTGCTTTTTGGAGGTGTTTGGCAAAATTATCTTGGTCCCAGTTAAAATCTTGGATATTGTCTACTTTCCCATTGACAAAACTGTGTTTACCAGTAAGCATCACCGCCCTACTGGGTGCACAAATCGAATTGGTAACAAATCCTTTTTGAAATAAAGCCCCTTCATGGGCTATACGATCAATATTTGGAGTTTTATTTAAACCCTGACCATAGGCACTGATTGCCTGATAAGCGTGGTCATCAGACATAATAAAAACAATATTCGGAGGCGGGGCTTGCCCTGGCTGACAAGACCATAAAAGAAGACCCAGAAATCCAAAAAGACAGATTCTTTTACGCATAAATATCCTTTTTTTAAATATAGGAATTAAATTAGGAAAGAGGGATTAATTCTTATAACCAAAGCGTTTGAGCTGTTGCGTATTGGTCCGCCAGTTTTTGGCTACTTTGACATATAATTCAAGGTGTATTTTTTTTCCAAAAAAAGCCTCCAAGGTCTTACGCGCTCCTATTCCTACCCTTTTCAGTGCACTCCCTTTATGCCCGATAAGGATTCCTTTTTGCGTCTCACGCTCAACTAAAATAAGCGCCCTAATTCTTATGATTTTTGGGTCTTCTAAAAAGTCTTCTGTTACGACTTCTACCGCATAAGGAATTTCTTTGTTGTATTGGGCTAAAATTTGTTCACGTACTGCCTCATTCACAAAAAAGCGTTCTGGCTTATCGGTGAGCTGGTCTTTAGGAAAATAAGGAGGGCCCTCTGGTAATACCGAAATGAGTTCTTGCATGAGCTCGGGTATATAAAATCCAGTCAGTGCAGCGATGGGAAATACTTTTGCTGTTGGGAATAAGTGTGTCCAATAGTCTACCGCTTGCTCTAATTCAGATTGACTGATTTGGTCGATTTTATTAATTAAAATATAAAGGGGTGCTTTTGTTTTTTTTAGCTTTTCAAAGAGTTGAGGTTCTTTTAATTCTTTTTCTTCAGGAGTGACCATATACAATAACAGATCCGCATCTATTAAGGCTTCTTTGACAAAATTCATCATAGAAGTTTGCATTTCATAAGCGGGTTTAATGACCCCTGGTGTGTCAGAAAAAACGAGTTGAAAGTCCGCTCCATTTACAATTCCTAATATACGATGTCGAGTGGTTTGGGCTTTGTGGGTAATTATTGAAAGGTCTTTCCCCACCAATGCATTCATTAAAGTAGACTTTCCTACATTGGGATTTCCGATTATGCTGATAAATCCAGATTTATGTGTTTTGGATGCCAAACTGCTATTTTGAAGTAAAGGTAATGAGTTCCTGTTGAACAAGCCGCTTCTATTTTTTACTGTATGTGGAGCAATGAGATTGTTTTGCTTGAAAAATCAGTTACGCTTATTAATTTTCTCATACAGTTTTGTGATCTTACTGGAAACATAGGTTTTAAATAAAAAAGGGAAAATTGCATGGAGGATGGCAATAGCCCCCCATAATATTAATTTAAAGCCTGTTCCCAATGCAAATAGGAAATGTTGAAAATAAGTTTCACCTACTGTTTTGGGGTGTTCGGTAAATATATTTTTCATGATTCAATAATTTAGCCCAAAGTCTTTTTTAAAAGAGTTTTGATTTCTTTTAAAAACTTATGTAGTTTTAAATATACTAATTACTTCAAATCTTAAAAAATGGATTCCTCTATCACTTATACAACCGCGCAGGAACTTCAGGAATTAATCCAAATCCAATCACTTCAAAGTAAACACCATAAAGACGCCATTCCCAAAAATCTATGGGGACAAAAGGGGTATGTAACATTACGCTACTCTTTAGAAATGCTTCAAAAAGCAGGACGTGACTATCCTCCTATCGTCGCCAAATTCGAAGGTGATATTATCGGTTATTTACTCATCTTTGATCAAAAAATTTTGGGCATGCACCCCGTTATAGATCATTTCATCTATCAGATTAATCCCATCAAATTTAGAGGGGAACCATTAGAATCTCTAAACTATGTCATGGTGGGTCAACTTTGCGTAGATCATAATTTTAGTGGGAAGGGAATTGCCAGGGGGATGTATGCTTATTTTAAAAAATTTTATGATTCTTTCTCCTATTGCGTGACAGATATTGACAAGCGTAATCTCAGATCATTGAAATTGCATTATGGTCTCGGCTTTCAGCTAATCGGAAAATCTAATACAGAGGAGGCAGAATGGAATATCGTATTATGGGATTGGAATTCCTAGTTTTTTTGAGTAAAAGCAATAAACCAATTTAGGGCTTCTGGATTTTTCAAAGAATCTTTGCTCATTACCTGTTCTGGGGCTGCGCCGCTAAGTAACTTTTTAATCGGTATTTCAACTTTCTTTCCACTAATAGTATAGGGCAGATCTGGAACGATGAAAATAGAATCGGGGACATGGCGAGGGGAACTCTTTTTTCGGATATACGTTTTTAGTGCTTCAAGGTCAATTGTATTTCTCGTCTTTAAAAATAAATACAGTTCATCTTTATGTGCCTCACTCAAGTGAATTATAAGACTGTCTTCTATATCCTGATGCCCTTCAAAAAGGGCATAAATTTCAGCCGTCCCAATTCTGACTCCCGCTCTATTTAAGGTAGCATCTGAGCGGCCATGAATGATCAAACTTCCCCTTTCCGTTTCTGTCGCCCAATCGCCATGGTTCCAGACATGCCCATAGAGAGAGTAATAGCTTTCCTCATATAAATGTCCCCCCGTGTCCCCCCATAGCCCTTTGGGGTAAGCGATAAAAGGACCCTCGAGAACAAGTTCACCTGCTGTACCTACTATTTTTTCACTTTTTTCATTATAGATCGCTACTGGAGCACCGAGCATTTTGCATTGAATTTCACCAGGAATCACTTCCATTTCGGGGTGCCCTCCTACAAAAGCGGTACAAACATCAGTACCCCCACTCAGTGAAATAAGCTGTGTCTCAGGAAAAAGTTGTTGTAGCTTTATGGCTGTTTGAGCGTCTAAGGGCGAACCCGTTGACCCCAATGTTTTTAAATCAAAGTCTTTATAGTTAAGATTGGGGATTCCCTTTTTAAATAGGTTTTGATAATAAGCTGCCCCATGGCCAAAGTGATTTATTTTTGCTCGACGTGCAAAATCCCATAAGCATTCCAGATTTGGATAATGTACCGCTCCATTATACAAGCAAAGACTAGCCCCGCAGAGTAAACTGCTCAATGCGTAGTTCCACATCATCCAGCCTGTAGTAGTATACCAAAAATAACGTGACCCAGGTCTTACATTTTGGTGGATCGCCAATGCCTTTAAGTGCTCTAAAAGCATCGCTCCTGTTTTGTGAATTATGGCTTTGGGCTTACCCGTTGTTCCTGAGGAAAAAAGAATCCAAATAGGAGCAGTAAAATCTACGGGTCTTAAAGTGAGCTCCTCCCGCTTTCTGGGTATTTCTTCAAATGTAGTATAATCGTCTATTGGAATGCCTGTGCAGGTGTCTCCAAGCCGTTCCATTAATTGTTTATTTTTTAATTGGAGCCTATATTTTTTCCCATTGTGCTGATAGGAGGAAGTATAAAAAAGAATTTTAGGGGTTAGTTGAATAAACCGATCACAAACCGCTTCTATACCAAAATCAGGCGAGCAAGAAGTCCAGACGGCACCCAGGGAATTACAGGCTAAAAAAGCAGCTATAGTCGCTGGGGTATTGGGTCCATAAGAGGCTACTACAGTCCCTTGCTTCACACCCAGTTCGCTTAGTTTTTTTTCTATCTCTAAGGTTTGATTTAGTAATGCTTGCCAACTAATTTCAATATACTCACTGGATTCACTTTGATAAATAAGTGCAGGAGACTGATTATTGTAATTTCTAAAAATATGTTGGGTATAATTGAGTTTTGAATCTACAAACCAATCCGTTTGCCAAGGTTTCTGAGCTGGCTTTTGAACTTGGGTATAAGGGGTATCAAAAATAATTTTAAAATAGCGCGCAATAGATTCCCAAAAAAGAGAACTATTAACGATACTCCAGTTATAGCAGCTCTTATAGTCCTGAAAATTTATCTCATATTCAGCGGCTAGAAAATTGAGGTAATCACGGTAATGCGATTTTTTTGCTGTATCCATAAGATACTCAATATAAAAAAGGGAAGTGGTAGATTTTAGGTTTTAAGACGGAATTCGACCTTGATTTCCCATACCATCGAGGTCTCTGGTGTCATATTCATTCATGAGCTCTCTTTTTTGGACTTTATTTTGTTTCCTAATAATAGAAAAAAGGAAATAGAGATAAATAAGGACTACGATACAGCCAATAACAAACATAATCTTATTACTCATATTATTACTTTTTATCGTCCGTCCTTCTTTGTCGAATTGCAATTGCAAAGGCCAAGATAGTCACGGGCCAAAGTCCTACATAAAGTCCTTCTAATTGATTCCCACTAAACCAGAGATAAATAGAATAGAGAAAACTCAAAAACGCCAGAATAATGGGATAATATTTTTCAAAAAAATTCAACTTCAGCTTTTGATTTAAATTTTTAATCCCTCCTTATTGCGAAAGGACACCTTCTACAATATACAAAGAAGAATTGTCATAGGATACCTTTTTGTTTTTTTAGTAATTATAAAAAAGTTAAAAGACCTAAGCCGCTAGGAGAAATAGATAAAAAAGTCAAACACTAATTTCTCTTTTTCGAATATTTATTTGAATTCACATTTGGGGGCAGTATATAAGAGTTTTCATTAGCCTCTTTTGATTGAGTAGTCTTTAATGTCCCACAGGAGCTGAATACAAAAAAACAGATCAACAATAAAAAAACGAATCTTTTCATGCTAAAAACTTGAAATTCTAAAAGTGTAACGGTTTTTCTGGGTGCGTTCTCTCCACCCGCAACTCTATTTTTGCCCAGTTTACACGGGCTTATCACTAATTTACAAACTTCTTTTTTATTTTCAAATCAAGTGTAATATTTTACTACTGCCATTTAGAAGCCTCTTTCTAGCTTGAAATAAAAGATTTTTCGAGGTCAATAATAATTTTAATATTTTTATAAGAACTGTTTTTTTTAAGAGTCAAAAAAAATGAGTTAACAAAGGTCAAAAAACCATGAAATATTGCTTTAATTTTCTAATCGCTTCCCTTTTTTTAAGTGCCTGTAGTATGTCCTTGCCTGAAGAGGTGGCTGTAGCTTTTGATCAGATAGACAGGAAGGTTGATTTTAATTTTGACGTACAGCCTATTTTATCAGACCGTTGCTACTCATGTCACGGACCCGATGCAAAAACCCGTAAGGCTGGGCTCAGGTTAGACGACGAGAAAATCGCGTTTTCAAAGCTTTCAAGTGGATCTAAAGCTTTTGTTTCTGGCAGCCTCTACCGCAGTGAAGCTGCACATAGAATTTTATCTGATGACCCTGAAAAAATTATGCCTACGCCAGACTCAAAACTTTCACTGAGTCCCAAAGAAAAAGCGATTATTTTAAAATGGATCGAACAAGGAGCGGAGTGGAAATCACATTGGGCTTTTTTAGCACCGGAAAAAACAGCCCCTTCTCGCACTGCCCAAAAGCAATATCCCAATGAGGTAGATCAGTTTGTTTATGACAAATTTCAAAACCTTGGCCTTTATTTTGAACCTGAGGCCGATAAAGAAACCCTCATCCGAAGACTCTCTTTTGACCTCACTGGATTGCCTCCTTCATTGGATCAGATTAACCAATTCTTAAATGATAGCTTACCCGGAAATTATGAGCGCTTTGTAGATCAATTAATGGGTACAACTGCTTTTGCAGAACGCTTAACCTTAGACTGGTTAGATTTAGCGCGTTATGCAGATTCTCATGGTTTACATGCCGATGGACTCCGAACCATGTGGCCCTGGCGCGATTGGGTGATCAAGGCTTTTAAAAAAAATATGCCCTATGATCAATTTGTAACATGGCAACTAGCGGGAGACCTGCTTCCAAATGCTTCTACAGATCAAAAACTAGCCACCGCATTTAACAGAAATTCTCCCATGACTGCTGAGGGAGGTGTCATCGATGAAGAATGGAGATTGCATTATGTTTTTGATCGTACCGAAACATTTAGCACCGCTTTTTTAGGCTTGACTGTGGCTTGTGCTAAATGCCATGATCACAAATTTGATCCCATTTCCCAAAAAGATTATTATCAGCTTAGCGGTTTTTTTAATAATATAAGAGAATTGGGCATGACAGGGGATGACGGAGATTATGGTCCGCTTCTTTATCTGCCTACAAATAATCAGCAAACCCAACTAAAAAAGCTAAATGCAATTGTAGAAAAAACAAAAATTCAGCTTTCACTCACTGAAAAAGAGTTAGCAGAAATGTATGACTATATTGAGCAATTGCCCGCTGTTAAAAAAATTGATGAAGGGCTCATTGGATATTATCCCTTTGATAAAATAACCCCTGTGCGAGTTGCCAATAACCCATCGCGCAAGCCCAACTATTTTATTGCAGACAATAATAAAAATACTAAATCAACCTATTCACCCAAATTGGTTCAAGGTGTTCAAGGAAACGCTTTTGAATTTCAAAGTGACTATGATCGGATTTCTATCGATAAAGAAATTCCCGATTTTGAGTGGACAGACCCCTTTTCTATAAGCTTGTGGGCCCAAACCAAGCAAAAGAAAAAAAATGCGCGACAATTCTTTTTAGGAACAACTGGAGGAAAAAATAATTGGTGGCGCGGTTGGGACTTTTACCTCGATGATAAAAACCGTATTAATCTAAGATTGATTAATATGGCACCCGGCAATATGATCCACATCCGCTCAAAAGATTCCCTCCCAATAAATCAATGGACACAGCTGGCGTTTACTTACGAAGGCACTGGAGAGGCTGAGGGAGTCAAATTGTACCAAAATGGGGCACCCCTTATTTTTGAAATATTAATAGATAAGCTTTCAAAGTCCATAAAACCAGTTTCTGCAAGTGGTTTAAAACTTGAAAAAAGACCTATTCTCATTGGAAAAACTTATGAGGGATCTACAGGCGATAATGGTCTATTTATGGGGAAAATGGACGAGATTAAAATCTATGGGAGACCACTAACCGGACTTGAAGTAAAACAGCTATTTAGTCAGTATTCTGAGCAAGAAAGTCAAATAGATCAAACTCTTATTCAAAATCACTGGATTAAAAGCCATCCAAAATATACTACACTTAAAAATAATTTACGTCAAAAATTAAATCAATGGCGAGAGGTTATGGAGCCTGTTTTAGAGGTTATGGTAATGGAAGAGATGAGTCAGGCGCGAACCACTTATTTGTACAACAGAGGAAATTACAATGAACCCACAGAAACAGTAGAAACTAAAACACCTGAAGTCTTACCCCAAATGAGTGCTGATCTTCCAAAGAATAGATTAGGACTCGCTCAATGGCTTTTTCAAAAAGACCATCCTTTGACTGCAAGAGTAGCTGTAAATCGCTATTGGCAACTTCTAATGGGTAATGGCTTAATTACGACACCTACAGATTTTGGTGTGCAAGGTGCCTTGCCCTCCCACCCTGAACTCCTAGACTGGTTGGCGCTTTATTTCTCAGAAAATGATTGGAATATTCGTTCACTCATTAAAAAAATTGTCACTTCTCATACCTATAAACAAAAATCACTATTTGGCGATGAAAAAAATAAAATAGATCCCAATAATACCTATCTGGCTCGGGGAAGTAGCTACCGTCTTCCTGCTGAAATGATTCGAAATAATGCGCTTGCGGTAAGTGGTTTATTATCGGAAAAAGTGGGGGGACCAAGTGTAAAACCCTATCAGCCTGAAGGTTTGTGGAAAGAAAAAAATACCTTTTCACTTCGCTTGCTTGAATATAAAGAATCTGAAGGTGAAGACCTCTACAGAAGAGGAATGTATACCTTTATAAAAAGAGGCTCTCCTCCTCCTTCCTTAGTCACTTTTGACGCTACCTCCAGAGAAATTTGTACCATCAAAAGAGAAAATACCTCATCCCCTCTTCAATCTTTGATTCTTCTCAATGACAAACAATTTGTGGAGGCCTCTCGTGTTTTTGCACAAAGAATACTTGGTTCACAGGAGGAAAATCTGCAAGAGCAGATCAAATTCGGTTTTCGATTGGCCACCTCACGCTGGCCAAAAGAGTCAGAATTGACCGCGCTTATTGAGCTCTATCAGCGGCAACTAAATTATTACGAAAAAAATAAGCCAGCAGCAAACCAAATTATTCAAGTTGGTGCTTCAGAAATGAAGTCTTCAAATGAAATTCCTAAGATAGCTGCGATGACCCTTGTAGCCAATACACTCTTAAACCTCAACGAATCCTATTTTAAATATTAATTAATGAATTGCAACCACCACCACGATAATTCAAACTATACAAGAAGAGATTTTCTGACCAAAACCAGTCTGGGTCTTGGAGGTTTAAGTTTAGCAAGTATGTTAAACTCAGAGAATTTATTTGCCTCCAATAGAATTCAAAAAGCGGCAGTAAATCTGAAAGGCCTACCACATTTTGTCCCCAAGGCCAAACGCATAATTTATCTTTTTCAAAGTGGGGCTCCTTCACAACTCGACTTATTTGATCACAAACCCCTGCTCAATAAAATGAATGGGCAAGAACTCCCTGAAAGTGTATTTGGTGGACAGCGCTTAACAGGGATGACTGCAGGTCAAAGCGCCTTCCCTTTAGCAGGGAGTCATTTTAAATTTGGACAAAAAGGGGCAAGTGGTGCTTGGGTAAGTGAGCTTATGCCTCATATTGGTGCCCTTGCAGATGATTTGTGCTTTATAAAATCTATGCATACAGAAGCCATAAACCACGACCCTGCTGTAACTTTTATTCAAACAGGCTCTCAGCTTCCAGGTAGACCCTCTATCGGATCTTGGTTGAGCTATGGTTTAGGGAGTGACAATAAAAACCTTCCTGGTTTTGTCGTTTTAATTACAAAAGACAAATACGGCCAGCCCTTATATTCTCGATCTTGGGGCAATGGATTTCTCCCCTCACAGCACCAGGGGGTTCAGTTTAGATCAGGTAAAAATCCGGTATTGTATTTAGACAATCCTCCCGGAGTAACAAAAGAGTTGAGAGAAGAGCAGCTCGAAACATTATCTAAAATGCAGAAAGATAAATATGCAGATATTGGGGACCCTGAAATATTATCTCGCATAAGCCAATATGAAATGGCATTTAAAATGCAGACTTCAGTACCAGAGGTTATGGATCTTTCAGAAGAACCCGATTATATTTTTGATATGTATGGTGAAGAGGCAAGAATTCCCGGTTCTTTTGCGTCAAATTGCCTTCTTGCAAGGCGACTTATCGAAAAAGACGTGCGTTTTGTCCAACTCTATCATCAGGGATGGGACCACCATGGGGATTTGCCAAAAAATATAAAGATTCAGTGTAAAGAAACAGATCAGCCAAGTGCGGCTTTAATTAAAGACCTTAAACAAAGAGGGTTACTTGAAGATACACTCGTGATCTGGGGGGGAGAATTTGGAAGGACAAATTATTCTCAAGGGCAATTGACAGAGACAAATTATGCGCGCGACCATCATCCTGCTTGCTTTACCATCTTTATGGCAGGGGCGGGAATAAAAAAAGGGATGACTTATGGAAAAACAGATGAATTTGGATATAATATAATCGAAAATCCCGTTCATGTTCACGATTTTCAAGCCACCCTTATGCATCTTTTAGGTATTGACCATGAAAAATTTACTTTTAAATTCCAGGGTAGACGCTACCGTTTAACAGATGTGCATGGAAAAGTTATTCAAGATATATTAAGTTAAGATGAAATATAACAGACGAAGTTTTATAAAAAAAACAGCCCTAGCAGGAGGAATAACACTTAGCCCTTATGCGCATATTTATCCCCTCAAACATTCAAAAAACAAAGAACTCCCTATCGTAGGACATGGAGACTATCAATATCGCGTGGATAAAAATTGGGGCGTACAAAATCCTACTCAATATCCTGTCAATGATTGTCATGAAATGGTGATTGATAAGCGAAACCGAATTTTTATGACCACTACACACCCCCAAAATAATATCCTTATTTACGACCGAGGAGGGACCATACTCGGCGCTTGGGGTACCACCTATCCGGGGGCACACGGGCTTACTTTAAGCGATGAAGGAGGAGAAGAGTTTTTATATATAACAGATCCCGAATCACATAAAGTAGGGAAGACTACTTTGGACGGTAAAAAAATATTTGAGCTCTCTTACCCTAAAGAGATTGATGCCTACCAAAAGGCCTCACAATTTAAACCTACCGAAACAGCCATTGCTCCCGATGGTACTTTTTATGTCGCAGATGGGTATGGTCTCGATTATATCATACAGTATGATGCTAATGGAAACTATCTTCGCCATTTTGGGGGGCATGGAAAAGGAGCTGCTCAATTTGAATGTTGTCATGGAATAACAGTAGATTATCGGGCTGCCACCCCTACCCTTTTAATTACATCACGCACCGCAAATTGCTTTAAGCGTTTTACACTTGAGGGTGAGCATATTGAAACAATAGCACTGCCTTCTTGTTATATCTGTAGGCCTGTTATTAAAAATGGAAAACTCTATTTTGCCGTAATTGTCACGCGTGACTGGGGAACTTATGACGGCATGCTTGCTGTATTAGATGAAAATAATAAGGTCCTCTCAATGCCAGGCGGAAGTACTCCAACCTATCAAGGAAATCAATTGGTCGCTCCTGTTTATGATCAAAAAACATTTCTTAATCCTCATGATGTTTGTATTGATGATGATGAAAATATTTATATTCCTCAATGGAATTCAGGAAAAACGTATCCTTTAAAGTTAATCAGGGTTTAAAATGATATATAGCCTTGAACTAAGCACCTTTTTTGGTCGTTTACACCCATTAATTATTCACCTTCCTATAGGTTTTTTAATTCTTGCAGTACTTCTGTCCAGCTGGAAGATGAAACCAAATTCTAATTTTTATAAAGGGGTTCAAATTATCTGGCTCTTATCATGTATGAGTGCTTTATTTGCCGCCATAGCAGGTTGGCTATTGGCACAAAATGGGTATTATATCGAGCAAGCATTAAAACAACATCAATGGACTGGAATCCTCCTGGTGGTTTTTAGTTTTGTCGGTTGGATTTTTCATCTTTCTCATTTCAAAATCCCCCAGTATTTGAAACGAGTAAACCAAGGTCTTATTCTTATTTTTTTAATCGTCGTTGGACATTTAGGGGGAAGTCTTACCCATGGAGAAAACTATCTTTTTGAATTTGCACCCAAACCTTTAGCCAAACTTATGGGTTCAGAAGAAGGAAGTGAAAAAATAAAAATAAATGCTCCCGATTCCGTTCAAATCTATGAGGATTTAATTCAACCACTATTCACCTCGAAATGTATCGCTTGTCATAATGAGGAACTCTCAAGAGGCGGATTAGACATGACCACAACAAAAAGTCTATTTGCAGGAGGATTGAGTGGACCCGGAATTACTCCCTTTTCAGCAAAAAAAAGTCTCATTTTTAAAAGAGTGACCCTTCCACAAAATAAAATGCAATTCATGCCTCCAACGGGTATTCCTATGACCTATGAGGAATTGCAACTTCTTGAATGGTGGATCAATGAGGGAGCAGATCTTAATACGTACATCACTGACTTGTCCACAAATTCTAAAATAGAAACCCTACTATTAACTAATTTTGGGCTAGATATTAGACCAAAACCTTGGTATGAGAAAATTAAATTAAACCCGATAGACTCTCTTGCTTTTCAGGAGTTAGAAAATCATCAATTTAATGCCCGCTTCTTATCTGTTGAGAATCCACTACTTGATATTCGCTTCACAGGAACGCAAATAAAAAATAGTGATTTACAAGTTTTGGCGCGTTATGCTTCCTATATCACTTGGCTCAATTTGAGTGATTCAGCGCTCAAGGACAAAAATCTTGAGGTACTTGCTCAAATGGAAAATTTAACCCGCTTATCCCTGCAAAATAACGCCCTCACAACAGAAACTCTTGCACCTATACAAAACCTTCAACATTTAGAAATTTTGAATATATACAATACAGAGATTGACCATGAAATTTTTAACTATCTGATAAAAATTAAGTCTCTTAAAAAAGTATTTCTTTGGGATACTCAAATTACACCTGCTGAGCTCAAAGCACAGGGCTCCTCTTTGGGAGCGATTGAAATCATCTCTGGGTATAATTAGAATACAAATCCAATAGCCTAGCTCTAGATTAATAAAAATTGATCATGCACCAGACCCCGACTCGGTGAAATCCAAAACGAGGTATTTTTAACTTTTTTCAATGTAAGACTGATCCTAAAAAAGGGAGGTATAGCATCACCCCTATTTTATTTGCTTGTTTCTAAATAACCCGCTCTGAGTAGCCATATTCCATTTTACACTCAATTTTTATTTCTTCTAGGTATTGATAATTATAGTCATTTCATCTGCTTTTTCAGATAATCAAGCAGATTAATCTTGTGAAATAGTAAAGGGCGTAGTTGTAAATAAAAAAACCCTCCGCTTGGGAGGGTTTTCTTCTTTTTAATACAATTAATAGGTCCCTGTTACAGCCTCCATAATTACCCTATTTGAAAATCCATTGGGAATTAACTTAAAGAGCTCTGCAAACATTTCAGGTTTAACCACATCAAGGACGCCTTGGTTCATAAGATGTGCTAAGGCCTGTGCTCTTGTTTCGTAGCCATCCCAGAAAAACAGTGGATCGAACTCTTCACCTTGGGGGTAGACTCTTGTAGCCATTCCCCATGAAGTCATTCCTGATTTTTTCATATTTCCTTTAAAACTACTTGATATTTTATCTGCTAAACTGATCATTTTGCCCATATCAGAAGGTGCTGCCCAATTAAAAATTACAAATTTCCCTGCGCGGTCTGTTTCATATGATTTTTCAGTTTTATACATAAAATTGCCTACAGGATAGCGCGTTACCCCATCGTAAATTTCAGCTGCAGCAACGCCAAACTTATCTTTAGTTTCCCACCAATTCCCAGCATTCGTCATTTGGTCTATACTCTCATAAACATGAACCCAGATATAGAGTGCTTTTTCTGTGGCTCTCCCGCCCCCAGACTTTTTCATCAGGTACCAGTCTTTAATCACTCCCTTTTCTTTGGCTTCTTGTGCCATAGGGGTGGCATAGGTCTTTTCTATCATTTCAAATTTTTGAGTATCAGAGGGGTCAATATTTACAGGTTGAAGTACAAAGACTTCCTGCGCTGATATCCCAAAGGATAGCAATAGCGTGAATAGAATACTAATTTTTCTCATATTGATTGATTTATGGTTAATAATAGCTCTAAGATAACTAGAATAGTTGAATTTCAACTCCGCTATTTTGTACTTGAGAAAGAATATAATTTATATGTGCTTCGATGCAAATAAACGAATCACTTGAGCTTGACCTTGATGATAAATCCCTTCATTAAGTTGGATCTTATCTTCGGTCAACTTAATTATACTAATATTTTCAAAGTCTTCTCCTACATCAAGACTATAGAGCTGAGACAATTCTTTAGGTCCTCCTACTGCGGGATTTTTTTTTGAAAAAGACAAATGGCTTTTACTAAAAGCTTCTATAATGAGATGTCCCCCAGGTTTTAACCATTGATACAGTTTTTGGTGATTTTGGAGTCTAATTTGCTCAGGAAAATGTACATAGATTAATGCGAGCGCATCAAAAGTATGCTCTTGAAAATGGAGCTCATTTAAAGAGGCCAAATGATATTCTATTTGTACTCCATATTTACTGGCCAGCTTATGGGCTTTTCTTTGCGCATTTTCACTCCAATCATAGGCCGCTACTTCCCATCCTTGGGTAGCTGCATATACAGCATTTCGTCCCTCTCCCTCTGCCGCCATAAGAATTTTTCCAGGTGTGAGCGTATCTAATGCTTCCTTAAAATACTGATTCGGTTCGGTGCCATAAGCATATTCTTTTTGCCCATACCGCTGTTCCCAAAATGATTTCATAAGTAATCAATAAGTTTCAAAAATAGTCCTCCCCCTGCTTTTCTCCAAAGAATTATAATTTGATTAAAAGGATCTTTGGTATTTAGTTTCTACAGCAGCGTACATAAAAAAACCCTCCACTTAGGAGGGTTTTTTTTAATTAGGTAATGGCTCAGTCAGGAAGTTGAGCAGGATTGTAATAATAATCCTCTTGGATAATTTTACCCTCTTCATTGAGTGTATGCTGAATATGCTGCATTACTGTCGCTATTTTTCCTGATTTTCTGTTTTTTATTCTCATTTTCCACCAGGAGATAATCACTACATTTCCTCCCTCATAAGCCAGGGCGTCCGGATAACCCACCTCTTGGATACCCATCATTTCATATGCACTAAAGGCCTTTTCTAGATTGGACATTTCTTCCTCTACAGTGATAAATTCAAACTCCCCTTTATTCATTACATCGTAAATACGTGCATTTTCGCTGTAGAAGGATCGAATTTTTTCGATATCCATGGCTCTCATGCCCGCAATTAGCAAACGTATATTTGAAATTAAAGGGTGGTCTTTATAAATCACCCCATTTTTTCGTGTATCATAGGCGTCATAGGCTTTTCTCCATAATATTTGATCATCATTGACCCACATTCTGATAATTTTACCTTCTTCATTTATTCTGAAAGTAGCGTATCTGGGCATCGTTAAATCGACTCCTGTATTAATATCATAGCCTGTCATTCGCTCATAGGTTTTGACATCTATAACTCCGTCCTGTTTATACTCCAAAACATCGGGATAAGACCCGCCCCAGTGCTTGATTTCAAAATTTGAAATATTTTTACTTAAATAGTTTGACCGTCCTACCAATTGGTCGATCGTGCGCGGCGTTCTGTCGCTCGGCTTAAACCACTTAAAATCCTCAGAAACGAGAAGCTTAAGTGTTTCAGTATCTCCTGAGGTAAAGGCGCTATTAAATTTTTCTACAAGTTGAATATGGGGATGCTCAATATAGATTACTCCATTCTTTTTTTTCTGTGCATAGGTCATACACACTGCAAAAAGAAAAACGATACGAATTAAATTTTTCATTTTTTTTGATTTATGGTTTGTGTTATAATTAAGTGAGCTAAAGTTAAAAAATTAAGGGAAAGTAAGTAGTAAGTACTACTCTTCTTTTTTGGGTGCAGGAAATTTTGAAGTATCATAAAAGCCCCACTCAAAAGAAACCTTTTCTCCTTCCATCGCATAGGAAAGATTGACAGGGATTTTAATTTCCTCTTCATTGTCGTAGCCGCGCGAAGTAAACTCGATCCAGACATGACCAAATTGGCTACCGTCCTCTTGCGTAATAATTTCATAGATCCCCTCATTAACAGAAAGTGTCGCAAAAAGGTTTTCTCTATTCCACTGGTGCTGGGTCAACATTTCGTCTATACTGATTGCCGCTCCTTCGGCATTCCACCATAGATTGTGAACAACATTGGCTTCTTCGGTAAAATGGGAGCGGTAGCCTTCCCAATCGCCCGCTGTAAAAGAAGCAATTAATCCTTTAAGGGACTCTATTTGCTTTCCTTCACTTACAACGCTGGTTTTATTTTGGTCTACAGCTGGAGCACAAGAAATAAATAGGAATACACTGAGTATAATTAAGAAATAATAATTTTTCATGGATTTTAATTTATGGTTATTAAACCAAGATAAAAAAATTATCTCTAATACTGAGGGAAGAACTTGGTTTAAAGACAGACTTTAGTTTTCAAGCAACTACTCATAGCGGTATAAGTCACCCTTCGTATCTCGGTATTCTTTTTTGTCTGTGAAATAAATAGTTCCTGTCTTTTTATCGAAAATAACAGTATCACTGATATGCTCATAACGATCTCTTGCTATACCATTTGAAATCATTAATCCTAAAAGAAAAGAACCCAATACAATACTAGCCGCAATTATGATTGTTTTATTCATTGAATTAATTTTAACTAAAGATAAGTATTCATAAAAAAATAGGTGTGGGCTCTTTTTCAAAAAAAAGAAAACTACCTTTAGTTGAAAGGTTAAAAGGGAATATCAAATAGAAAAATGTGATAGAAATTAAATGGAATACTATCTAGAATGGGGCTATTTAGGATTATTTTTAGCAAGTTTTCTGGCGGCTACCGTGCTTCCTTTAAGCTCTGAAATTTTGTGCTCAGTTTTTTACTGGCTAATGAATATGATTTTCTGAGCTGCCTGACAATAGCAACTTTAGGGAACTGGCTGGGTGGACTCAGCAGCTATGGGCTTGGATACCTTGCAAATTGGAAAATCATAGAGCGGTTTTTAGGCCATAAACACCATAAAATTCAAGCCATTAAAACCCATATTGAAAAATGGGGCAGCCTTCTCGCACTCTCTTGCTGGCTTCCTATTATCGGTGATCTATTTGCTGTGGGACTTGGTTTTTTTAGGGTTTCTTTTTTTAAAGTCGCCTTATGGATGGGGGTAGGAAAAGGCTTTCGATATGCCGTATGGGGCGCCTTTTTCCTTTGGGGATTTTCACTACTTTAGTAAAAAACAAAAATCTTATGAAACGCAGTCCTATTGAGGTTTTTAGTGAATGGGCAGACCTAGATAAGGACTTTGGTATGGAGGAAAACCACAAAGCTTCTGTAGCACATATGCTTTCTTATGCCCTAAAAGAATTAAATACATTTTCTTGTATAGATGCAGGATGTGGGAATGGCTGGGTAGTACGTCAGCTCTCTAAAAATCCAAATTGTCAAGAAGCTATTGGGGTAGACGGCTCAGAAAAAATGATTGCCAAAGCTAAGTCTATTGACCCTCAATTAAAGTATTACTGTGCAAATCTGATGGATTGGACTCCCGAGAAAAAAGTAAACCTTGTTCATTCAATGGAAGTATTTTATTACCTGAAAGATCCCCAGCAACTCCTTTCACAAATTCATAATAGCTGGCTTCAAAAAGGAGGAAGGCTAATTATTGGTTTGGATTTTTATGAAGAAAATACAGTGTCTCATAATTGGCCCGAACAATGTGGAATTACAATCATGAAGCTCTTTAGTCAAAGTCAGTGGGAGGTCTTTTTTAAAAAGGCCGGATTTCAATTAGTAGAGTCTTGGCGCTTTGGATCAAAAGAAAACTGGGAAGGCACCTTGATTGTTACTGGTATCAAATAGACTAAGGTCTAATCTTGATAACGTCCAGGAGCCAAACGTTTACTAAATAACGGAAATAAACCTTTGGGGACGACTTTGAGTAAAAAAACAATAAGTTTAAATGTTTTTGTAGGGACACAGACCTTTTTCCCTTTTAAGGTAGCCTCTATCGCTTCTTTTGCAACCCGCTCTGCACTTTTTTTCATAAACCGAGGAACCTGATCCATTTCTTTTTGAACTCCACTGGCAGTATGGAAATTTGTTATTGTATAACCGGGGCATACAGCTGTTGCAAAAATGCTGCTGGAATTATAATTTAAATTTAGCGCTTCACTAAAGCGGTTCACAAAAGTTTTTACAGGTCCATAAAGCACTTGTATGGAAGAAGGGGGCGCAAAAGCTGCAACAGAAGAGATAAACATGATTTTTCCTCCGCCATGAACGAGCATATCTTTGACCACTAATTTTGTTAGGGCAATTACTGAAATCGCTAAAACCCTTAAAAAACGCTCCTCTTCCTCCATGGCTGTTTGATGAAAAGCCCCTGCCAATGCATAGCCAGCGTTATTTACTAACAGATTTATTGTATACCCATTCTCAATACAAAACGCATAAATTTTTTGAGGAGCTTCAGGGTCGTGTAAATCTGCAACCACAGTCACTACAGATTGATTAGTCGTAGCAGCTAATTCTACTCTTGCTTTTTCTAATTTCTCTGGCTGGCGCGCCGTAAGCACTAAATTATACCCTCTCTGGGCTAACTGTTTTGCAATTTCATATCCTATGCCTGATGAGGCTCCAGTAATCAGTGCTGTTGGGTTCACAAGAGTCGATTTTGATTTTCTAAATTAAGGCTTTATTTATCTGAATACCCGACAAAAGTTCTGAAAGATTTTTTGTTGTTTTCTGACAATGTTGTTTTTTTATAAAGAAAATGATTTCAATTTGATGAACAGAAAAGGTTTTTTCTTACTATCCTTTCTACTTATAAGCATAGTTGGCTCTGCACAGTCTCTTTACAAAGACTTTCATTTTAATATGCCCATAGTGGAAGCCAAACAACTTTTAAAAGACAACTCAAAGTCCTTAAAAAAATTGAGCTTCGGAGCAGGTACCTCTTACGCTTTTAGAAAAAGCTCTTTAGTTGATGCTGAAAAAAAACTAGTTAGTATTAATATTTGGAGTAATAAAAATCTCAATCTTACTGAAGCGAGAAAGTATTTAAAAAATTCGCGCACTTATTTTGAAGCCAATTCCTATAAAATGGTTTATGCCCAAGAAAATTGGTTTGATCCGCTACTTGTCAAAAAAAACCTCCCTTGTATTCGCTTTGTAGATCCAAAAAAAACCCTGGTCGTAGAGATGTATCCTAGGGGTCAAGGCAGTGTATATAATATATTTATTACTTTCTATAACTACGATTGGTTTCTGAGAAAAGCACGGGGAGAAGAGTAAAAATTTATAAATCTATATTTATACCCAATCCCAAAAGTTCGCGCACTTGAAGTTTACCTAATAAATCATCGTCATAAAGCAGGTGTAATATAAAGTTTCCTGAAATTTTACTATTGACTTTAAAACGCATATTTGAATTCCAATCAAAATCAATATTTTTTGTTTTTTCAAGATAGTTTACATAAAAACTGTATTTATTTTCCCAGATAATATTTTCCATAATTTCTTTTTTAAAGAAGCCTGAAAATAGTGCTCCAAAAAAGAATTTACTTCGTTTATTGGCCTCTACACCAAAATATTTAGTCCCTGCTTCTAAATTTTCTGTAAACCGCTGAGAGACTATAATAATACGGGCTGAGATAGGAGATAGATTGAGCCAGAAGTCTTGGTCTTTTTTATGATAAAAACCCAAACCCCCTTGTAGAATAGCGGGTGATGTAAATTGAGAAATCCGCTCTCTTTGTTCAATTCCTTCTCTTGTAAAAAATTTAAATCCTGGAAGTAGCTGTGTCTTAAAATTTAAAAATCCCGAATAATTCCAATACTTATTTATTTGTTTACCTACCAGAGAGTTAATCTCAAAGCGGTCATCTGCTTTTTTTAAAAATTTACTCCCTGACAGATAGGTCGTCCCCAATGACAAAAGCAAATTTGTATCCCAAACCAAGCCGTTCCGATCAGAATAATTAAAATTATAGTCAAGCCCATATAAGAGCGTTAAAGAACTTTCACCCCCTGAAATCCAATTTGAAAAATAAGCTTGATTAAAATTAAAGCGAGTATTCCCATAAAACTTAAAGCGTTTTCCCCCCGTTTCAGACTGAATGACAGCATCAAAAGGAAAGAGATCGTCCTCCTTTTCTTGCGCAAAATTTTTTGTAAAACTGAAAAAAATAAGCCCTCCCAAAAAAAGAGGTGAAATAAAATAAGACCTAAATAAAGGAAAAAACAATTGGCTAAATTTAAATTACTACTTGATTTTTTTGGTTTAAATTTATAAAAAATGGAGTGGTCTCCTCTTAGTATTTATGAAGAAAACGATTTTTATTATAGTTCTTCTCAGCTGCTTAAGTAGTACAATAATTTTTGCTCAGGATAAAGAGCGTGCCTTTACTTCAGCTATAGACAGCATTGTAAATTATGGAATTCAAAATAAGGCTTATCCAGGGGCTCAGGTTTATCTTTATAAAAAAGGACATCTAGACTATCATCAAACTTATGGTTACCATACTTATGATTCTCTTGTCCCAGTGAAAAAAAGCGACCTCTATGATTTGGCTTCCGTCACTAAAGTACTAGCAGCTACTTTAGCTTTTATGAAACTCTATGAGACTTATAAGCTCAATTTAGACGCCAAGATTTCTGATTATCTCCCTGCCCTAAAGAGAGGGAATAAAAAACAGACAACATTTAGAGAAGTGCTGAGTCATTCTGCGGGATGGTTGCCCTATTTGACACATCAAAATACAGTACGCAAAAATAACGGGGCCTTTAAAGCCAGAACGCTTCGCCACTCAGCATCTAAGCGCTATCCTATGCAAATAAGTGATTCGCTTTTTGTTCATCACAAATACCGCAAAAAAATAATGCGAAGAATTAAAAAAACAAAAGTCAGCGATCCTGGTACCTATCTCTATTCAGGGCTTTGGTTTTTTTTAATCCCTCACCTTACTGAGCAGCTAAGTGGTCTTTCTTTTGAACACTTTTTAGCTACCCATTTTTATCAGCCTCTTCAACTGGAACGGCTCACTTTTCTCCCTGCAAATACCTTCCCAAAAGGGGAAATCGTTCCTACTGAATATGATCCATTTTTTAGAAAACAGCTCGTTCAAGGTTGGGTTCATGACGAAGCAGCAGCACTAATGGGGGGTATTTCTGGTAATGCGGGCCTTTTTGCTAATGCAACTTCTATAGCACCCCTTTTAGAAATGCTTTTAAATAAGGGAAGCTATAAAGGAAAAAAGATTCTTGACCCTCAAACAATAGCGCTTTTTACCCAGAGGGCTTATCCTGAAAGTCAAAACCGAAGAGGACTTGGTTTTGACAAGCCTGAATTAAAAAGTGAGGAGGAACCTTATCCTTCCTTATTGGCCTCTCCTGCTAGTTTTGGACATACTGGGTTTACTGGGACCCTGATTTGGATAGATCCCGAGCAAGAAAGTTTTTTGATCTTTTTAAGTAATCGTGTGTACCCCTCTAGAGACCAGCGAGGCCTCTATCAGCTTAATATCCGCAGCAAACTTTTAGATCATGTACTGGCTTATTAAGTGTACTTTATATTGTTTATTATTTTCCTGGCAGATACAGGCTCAATATCCTAAAGGGTTTACAGTACTCAGTGATCAAATTCCAAGCCTGGATATTGATTTGGGATATGCCACTTCAGCAAATTTTATGGGAAGACCTGTTAGGGGGTATAAAAATGCCGTTGCACTTGGTACAAAACAACTCGCTGCGCAATTGGAGAGCATACAAGACAAACTATTATCAAAGGGACTCGGGCTTAAAATTTTTGATACCTACAGGCCACAGACCGCTGTAAATGACTTTATTCAATGGGCCAAAACTCAAGAAGACACTCTAAAAAAAAGAGACTACTACCCTGAAATTGCAAAAAATAAACTGTTTAATTTGGGATATATCGCTTCAAAAAGTGGCCATAGCAGAGGGAGTACTGTTGATCTTACAATTATATATACACAAGGAGCTCAAAAAGGGAAAACCTTAGATATGGGCGGTAGTTGGGATTTTTTTGGCTCACAGTCGAATTATGACTACTCACAACTCACGCCTGTACAAAAAGCAAATCGTAAATTCCTCAGAGAACTTATGATTACACATGGCTTCAAACCTTATGATAAAGAGTGGTGGCATTTTACGATACAAAATGAGCCTTTCCCAGACACTTATTTTGATTTTCTATTCTCAGAACTTTAGGGGAGGAATGTTTCTGGAAATGAGGTTAAATCTATCTCCCAAAGGAAAGGAAGTAGGAAATAAACCATGATACTGATTACGAGTATTGAAAAAAGATTGAGTACGATTCCTTTAGAAACCATATCAGGTATTCTAAGGTAGCCTGAACCAAAAACCACTGCATTTGGGGGAGTTGCTACTGGGAGCATATAGGCGCAGGAGGCAGCAACAGCAGCGCCCACCATTAATCCAAAAGGATGTACTCCCACCTCAAGTGCCAAGGGAGCTAAAACAGGAAGTAACATCGCTGTAGTCGCCAAATTTGAAGTGATTTCAGTTAAAAAATTAACTGCCGTAATTAAAAGAAATAAGAGAATAAAAAAGGGAAAACCACCAAATTCTGTCATTAAATTCCCTAACCACAAGGCAAGTCCACTTTCATCAAAAGCTTTTGCTAACGCCATACCACCGCCAAATAATAATATAATCCCCCAGGGTAAATTCAAGGTGTCTTTCCAATTCAGTAGAGGCTCCTTATTATTTTTTGAGGGGATAATAAAAAGTGTAATTCCAAATAAAATTGCGATTATCGTATCGTCTATATCAGGGAAAAATGGTTGTAAAATAAAAGAACGGCTAATCCAACACAAAGCTGCCAGTACAAAAACAAATCCTACGCGTCTTTCTTCTTTACTGATAATTCCTAAATTTGATTTGAGTCGTTGAATCTCTTTCAGCCCTCCAGGGAAGTCAACTTGCTTAAATTTATATGCTATTCGAGTAAGGTAATACCAACAAAAAATCAAGAGCAATAGCGCTACAGGCAACCCAAATTGAAACCATTCTAAAAAGGTAATTTCATAACCGTAAGTAGATTCTATAATTCCCGCCAGTACAAGATTGGGTGGGGTTCCAATTAAAGTGGCAATTCCTCCTATAGAAGCGCTGTAAGCAATTCCCAACATTAAAGCCTTACCGAAAATGAGGTTTTCATCTTCATCAGTATCTGGATTGTCTTTTAACTGTTTAATAATCGCTAACCCTATAGGAAGCATCATTACTGAAGTTGCTGTATTTGAAATCCACATAGATAAAAAAGCGGTAGCAATCATAAAACCCAAAATAATCTTGCGAATGTCTGAGCCAATAAAAGCGATAATAGTAAGTGCAATCCTTCGATGTAAATTCCATTTTTCTATGCCAATTGCAATTAAAAACCCTCCGAGGTAAAGAAAAACATATTTATGACCAAAAGAAGCGGTAGTTGACGCCAAATTCATCCCTCCTGTAAGTGGAAATAAAACAATGGGCAATAAGGCTGTAGCAGCTATAGGTATGGCTTCAGTAACCCACCACACCGCAATCCAAATTGTAGTAGCAAGGACAGCATGCCCTTGTTCAGATAATCCCTCAAAGGGCGTTAAAAGGAGAATAATTAAAAAAAGTAAGGGCCCAATAACGAGTCCGAGGCGTTTTTGCATTGCTTAAAGCTCTGAAGCTGAAGTATGGTCAGAGATAATAAACCATTGGTCATTAACTTTGATCCAATTTAGTGTAAAGTACCCTTGCGCATCTTCAATTGTTCGTGTTAAATAAAATTTTCCTTGCATTTGTATCACTGTGGGGCTTAGAGCGAGCATATGCAGTATATCAAATTTTAGTTTTCCCATTTTTTGACGGTCTGAATAGACTCTTTTATAGCGTTCACGTGTAGCTTCCCAACCATAGATGGGCCCTGAAGCGCCAGAGAAAATCAATTCGTTTGAATTCAAATAGCCTTCCATAAAAGCATCTATAGCACCCTTATTCCAATCTTCTTGTTGCTGAAATAAAATAGTGGTTATAGCAAGTGAATCTTTCTTGTTAACGGGTTGCTGTGAAAATAGTAATCCAGAGCAAAAAACAAGAAAACAACTATAAATAGAAAATTTCATTCCGACTTTTTGAGTTCTGGATAACTGATATTTAATTGCTCTAAATAAGTATCATACTTAGATTCATCATAATAAAATGACTCTAAAGCCGGTCTGTATGTTTCCATTATCCCCTTATTTAAATAAATGGGCGGTGGGTCTTTTTCAGTAATCATAGGTTGGTAGCGCGTCTCCTTAGTCTGTACATTATTAAAATAATCCTTGGCTTGCTGAACTAAGCTAGGTTGTGCTAAAAAATCAATGACCGTCATAGCCACGACTTTAGCCCCAGCAGTTCCCCCTTTATGGGCAATGGGTGTTGCCATGGCAATTGCATTAGACCAATGGTGTCCTTGTAGTCCAGGAATATTTGAAGGAAAACGAAGCGTTACAGTCGGGACCGCCCATGAAATATCTCCTATATCGTCTGAACCTCCACTTCTGGGTCGGTCAAGTGGCTTACCAAGTGCTGAAAGTTCAGTTGCTAATCCCTCTGTATTATCAGAATTTACTTCTTTTTGTACGGCCTGAGCCAAAGTTTGATCCTCTGCAGACCAGTTAGGTAGGCCAACTGTTTGGATATTTTGGTACATGGTTTCAGCAATAACTTTATTAAAATGCCGAGGCCAGGCCGTACCTACAATTTTAGAGGTCACTTTGGTATCTGTCATCATGGCTGCTCCCTGCGCAATATTATTTGCATCATTATACATTTTCATAATGCCATCATAGGTAATATCTCTAAAATAATACCAGATAGAAGCTTTTGAAGGTACTACATTGGGTTGATCTCCCGCATCGGTAAAGATAGAATGAGAGCGTTTGAGTGGATGCAGATGTTCTCTTTTATAATTCCAGCCAATATTCATAAGCTCGGCTGCATCAAGGGCACTCCGTCCTCTCCAAGGAGCACCTGCAGAATGGGCCGCTTCTCCTTCAAAGGTATACTCTACAGAGATCAAGCCTGTTCCAGTAGCTTGACCATAAGAAACAGAAAGATTGCTACTTACATGGGTAAAAATACAAAGGTCTATTTTGTCAAAGTAACCATCGCGAACATACCAAGCCTTAGAGGCAACTAATTCTTCCGCTATTCCTGGCCAAACGATAAGCGTCCCTCCTAAATTATGCGCTTGCATTTGATTTTGGAGACTGAGTGCTGCTGTAATGATAACCGGTAACCCTGAGTTATGACCCTCACCATGGCCTGGTGCCCCTTCAACCATAGGCTTGTGATAAGCAACCCCAGGATATTGAGAAGCTTTAGGAATACAATCCACATCGCTCCCTAAGGCTATTGTTGGACCTTCGCCAAAGCGCCAACGAGCCATCCAAGCTGTGGGAATACCTGCGACCCCATATTCAATTTCAAAGCCCGCCGCTGTTAATAGGGAGGTTAAATATTTAGAAGTTTCATATTCTTGAAAACCCAATTCCGCAAAGCTGAAAACTTTATCAATCATCACTTGAGTTTCTTTATGACGATTTTCAACTTCTTCTTGGGTTGCAGACTTTATCTTTTGTAGTTGTCTTTTTGAAATTTGTTGTCCTTGAACAGGACTCATTATAAATTGGAAGAATAGGGCAGTTACTAGTAATACTGTAGTTCTCATAATTTTATTCTTTTACTAAAAATACAAATTAATAAATGCTTTACGCTAAGCTTTTTTATCCAATTAAATTTAAAAAAAGGGGGCTTTATAGAAAATGATAGCGTTTAAAAGCTTCTATAGCTGCATATTCGGCCAATCCCATGTCTTTATATTTTTTGGCTGTAGCTGCATTTCTTTCTTCAGCTCGAATCCAAAACTCTCGGTGGTCATTTCCTTGAAACATGACTCCATCTTTCTGTGATTGATGATAAAAAATCGCCTTTCGTTTTCTTAAAACTTGATCTGGACTCATGGGGACGGCCATTTCAATTTCGTGTATTTCCCACTCATGCCAAGCCCCTCGGTATAACCAAACCCAACAATCCTTCATATAGGCTTTTGTTTTTAATTGTTCAAGTGCCTCAAAAATAACGTCTAAGCAAACCCGATGTGTCCCATGGGGGTCAGCTAAATCTCCCGCTGCATAAATTTGATGGGGCTTAATTTTTTCAATTAAGGCTTGTGTTAAGTCGATATCAGCAGTTGAGATTGGCTTTTTATCGATCAAACCGGTTTCATAGAAAGGTGAATTTATAAAATGAACTTGCTCATCAGGAATACCCAAATAACGTGTGGCTCCTAAAGATTCTCTTTTTCTGATACTCCCTTTGAGGTCACATAAACCTCTGGTTGCAGGGAGTTGGGGATTATACTCCTCAAGTTCTTTTATCAATTGAGCTACTTTAGGATGGGCATTGTCACTTTCCAATAGATCTTGAGTAACCTCTAGAAAACGTCGTGCATCTTCATTGGAAACTGCAATATTCCCAGAAGTTTGGTAGGCGATATGTACTTCATGACCTTGCTCTACCAAGCGATCAAAGGTGCCTCCCATAGAGATCACGTCGTCGTCCGGGTGCGGGCTGAAAAGGAGTACCCTTTTCTTTTTGGGTTCAGCACGCTCTGGGCGGTAGGTGTCATCGGAATTAGGTTTTCCCCCAGGCCATCCCGTAATGGAACGCTGCAATCGGTTAAACATTTCAATATTCAAATCATAAGCTGAGCCGTTAGATGCCAGAAGATCAGACATTCCGTTTTGGTTATAATCTTCATCCGTCAGTTTTAAAATTGATTTTCCTGTCACCCCGCACAGCCAAGCAATTGCTTTTGATCGGAGTGCTTCATCCCATAGACAAGAGCCGACCAACCAAGGGGTTTTAATTCGAGTCAACTCAGAAGCAGCCTCCTGGTCAAGGACTAAGGTGGTGTTTTTGTGTAATTGAAGATAGGTGGTTGGAATCATTGAAGAAATAGGTCCTTCAATGGCTTTTTGAATAATTTCGGCTTTATTGGTCCCCCAAGCCATCAATAATACGCGTTTTGCGGATAAAATCGTTTGTATCCCCATAGTAATTGCTTTTCTGGGAACATTTTCTATTCCTTGAAATGAAGGGGCTGCATCAAATCGAGTGAGATGATCTAAGGTAATGGTTCGCGTCTGAGAATTTTCATGGGAACCTGGCTCGTTAAAACCGATATGTCCTGTACGTCCTATTCCTAAAATTTGCAAATCGATTGCCCCTGCCGCTTTTATTTTTTCTTCGTAGGCAATACAAAAGGGCCTCACTTCATCTAAAGCAACTTCGCCATCAGGAATATGAATATTTTCTGGTTGAATATCTACATGATTGAATAATTGCGTATGCATAAAGGAGTGGTAACTTTGTACATCTTCTTTTGATAAGGGATAATATTCATCCAAATTAAAACTGATTACATTTTTAAAACTCAGCCCTTCTTCTTTATGTAATCTTACCAATTCTCGATATACACTAATTGGGCTTGAACCTGTAGCCAATCCTAAAATACAGTTTTGGTTGTTTTTTTGCTTTTCTTTTATCAACGCTGCAATTTCATGGGCAATTAAAATTGAGCCTTCGGAAGAACTGTCACAGATTACATTGTGAAGTTTTTCATATCGAGTTTCTTCAAAACTACCTGGAGCTTTGTAACTCAAACTAAGGGGAAGCGTTGGTTGCATGTCAAGAAAAATAAACGTGAATGTCAAATTTAAGACTTCTTGCTTATAATAGATTTTCTTTTTTAACTTTTTTTGAGGAGGCAAAAACCGTATATTTGTTTCATTATTAAAAATGAAAAAGAGCCTCGTTTTCTTGTTGTTACTACACCTAAGCTTTGGGATTCTCGCCCCAGCTTTGGTTTTATTGGATAGCGAGGCTTCAGAGGAAACTATTGCTTTAATTACTAATGAAAAAGAGCTTGATATGGAGAAAGAAGAGTTTGAAAAAACTGTCTTCTTCTACCCACAGTTGTTTGACAAAAAGGCCCAAACCCCTTCTACAAATCTTTTTCATTTGAGGGCGACTCCCTATCAAGACATAGTTGTAGGTAAATTAATCGAGCCCCCAAGAGTACAGGTTTAGACTCCTAAATCCTTTTCTTTTTTATTCACTTTCCCTACAAGGGAGTTAAAAATCATTTCAATTGAAAAATTTATTTACAAATATTAAAGGGGACGTCCTGGGTGGACTTACCGCAGGTATAGTTGCCCTTCCCTTGGCATTAGCTTTTGGGGTCAGCTCAGGCCTAGGTCCTAGTGCGGGACTTTACGGTGCCATTTTCTTAAGTTTTTTTGCTGCTTTATTTGGCGGCACCCCTACACAAATATCAGGGCCCACTGCTCCGATGACTGCCGTAAGTATGGTAGTGATTGCTACCATTTTAAGTGTCCATAACGGATCGATAGCGCAAGCACTTCCCTATATATTAGGGGTCTTTTTGCTCAGCGGTTTATTTCAAATCGCACTCGGCCTTTTGGGTGTAGGGAAATATATAAAATACATCCCCTATCCTGTAGTTTCTGGATTTATGACAGCGATCGGTGTAATTATTTTAATCACTCAAATTTTACCTGTATTGGGTTATGATGTAAAAGACGATGCTTTTTATGTAGACCAATTTAAACCCCTTGCAGAAGAAAAAATACTGGAACAGATATTACTTGATGAATCCAAAGAGGGCTTATTGGTTCTTGAAGATTTCGAAGAAACCATCAAAAGAGCGGGGGAAGTCAATGAGAGTGCCATTCATGATGAAGCTGTAAATTTAGCTAAAAACAATGCTTCAGGTGTGGTAGGTACCCTGCGCACACTCCCACGTGCGCTTGGGGGAATCAATTGGATAGAGGTGGTTTTGGCACTGAGTACTATCGCCATTATTTATGGATTTAAAAAAATCACTACCGCCATACCCAGTACACTTGTAGCCTTACTTCTTGTTTCTGGAATTGCGGTAGGGTTGGGTATAGAGTACAAATCAATACAACAAATCCCCGAAGGATTTCCCAAAATTCAATGGTCCCTGTTTACAGAATTCAGTTTTTTCCAACTAATCCCCTATATCTTGACAGCCTTAACACTGTCTTTATTGGGAGCCATAGACTCTTTATTGACTTCGATAGTCGCAGACAACTTAACCAAAACCCGACACCTTCCCAATAAAGAATTGATCGGTCAAGGTATTGGAAATTCAATTGGAGCTCTTTTTGGGGGGATTCCAGGAGCGGGGGCTACCATACGAACAGTAGTAAATATTCAATCTGGAGGTAAAACCAGACTCTCTGGCATGGTGGCTGCAGTAGTCCTTTTGGTAATCTTATTAGCATTGAGCTCTGTAGCTTCTCAAATTCCAGCTGCAGTATTAGCAGGGATTTTGGTAACAGTAGGAATAGGTGTGATGGATTACAAAGGATTAAATGCTTTGTCCAAAATACCTCGAGCAGAGGTAATAGTAATGGGGGTCGTTCTTTTGTTAAGCGTCTTTTGGAATTTGGTTTATGCTGTAGGAATTGGACTGGTCTTGGCCTCCCTATTCTTTATGAAAAAAATGGGGGATATTGCACAGGACGATGCCCGCATTTCTTCTATTTCCAAAGAAAAAGCGTGGAAAGATGAAACCCAGCTGAGCGAATCCTTTAAGGAAAATGCCTTTATCAAACACCTTAGTGGACCATTGTTTTTCGGATTTACTTCCGAATTTGTAAACCTTTCCAAACAAATACCTAAAACAGCGAGTATTGTCATAATTAGAATGGACAAGGTTCCTTATGTAGACCAATCGGGTCTCTTTGCACTAGAAGACGTCTTTATGGATTTGATCGATAAAGAAATTGAAATTCTGATTGTAGGGACTCAATCCCAACCCAGATACTTAATGAAAACCATCGGTATAATTGGAAAACTGATCCCTGAAGAAAATATCTTTGAGCGTTTTACCGATTGTAAATCTTTTGTCATTTCAAAACAAGCTAAAATTACAGCCTAAATCTGTATCCCCTTCTTCAAATTCACCCTTTTGCTTTTTAGTAGAAGGGTGTTTTGTTAAAAGTTCCCTTTAAGGTAACGAAACAGTAATATTTCTGTTATCGATCTGGGAAACTTTTTGAAGTTTTCCTTGTTCAAAATAGATAGGAAGACTGTCCAAAGCAGGAAAGGGTAAAAGGGGTTTGAAATTAAGATAATCTTGGAACCAAAATCCCTTTATGTTTCTCTTGTTTTGTGCTTTTCTAAAACGGGTCCCTCCGCCATCAGTCAAATAATTATAGGCCAAATAATCAATTTGAAATGTTTCCTGATTGATCCAATACCTGAATTCATCTTGATAATCCTCACCACCTCCCTCCTGATCAAAAGTAATTTGTAGTGTCCAATACTGTTTTCCATCAATAGTCATTGGATTCAGAAGCTTTGGGTTTACTGCAGGGTCTTGAAGTGGTTTGGGCAACTGAAAAAAATACATCACCGAATTAAGTGAACTCGAATAGATTTTTTGAAGACTATCCTGCAAAACAATTAGGGAATCATTTAAATAACGTTTCAGTCTGTCTTTGGAAGTCATCACATCCAGGTAGGTTTTTTGATCGAGGGTGCGCTGACGAGAATAAGAATAGTAGTCCGCTTCCCGCTCTAAACTGTAGTAGTAGTCCCTGAATTTAAAATCAATTTGATAGGAGGTAGAATGAAACCCAGAGACCGCAATTGCCTGTTCAATGATTTCTTCAGCAGTAGTCACAGTTGATGTATTACAAGCCCAAAAAAAAGGAATAAAAAGAAGGTAGGGGTTTTTGAAAATAACCATTGATAAGTTTATTAATAATTCTAATCTAAAACGAAGATACAACTAAAAGATATGCTTTATTTTTGATACAAATTATTAGGCTAATGGAAGTTTTAAAAACATTAATTATAGGAAGCGGGCCAGCTGGATATACTGCAGCAATCTATGCAGCAAGGGCAGATTTAAAACCTGTTTTATATACCGGAATGGAGCCAGGAGGGCAACTCACAACGACTACAGAGGTTGATAATTTCCCAGGCTATCCAGAAGGGGTTGACGGACCGACCATGATGGTCCAATTACAACAGCAAGCAGAGCGTTTTGGAACCGAAGTGAGAGTAGAAATGATTGAAAAAGTGATTCTTTCAAAAACAGAAGGAGGGGTGCACAAAGCCTTTACAGCAAGTGGTACTGAACTACAGACTAAAACCATTATTATCAGTACAGGAGCAACAGCAAAATATTTAGGCCTACCTAGCGAGCAACGTCTCAGAGGAGGGGGGGTTTCTGCCTGCGCAGTCTGTGATGGATTTTTCTACAAAGGCCAAGAAGTTGCGATAGTAGGAGGAGGAGATACAGCAGCTGAAGAAGCTACTTATCTTGCCAATATTTGTGCCAAGGTGACGATGCTGGTAAGAAAAGGAGAAATGAGAGCTTCTAAAGCCATGCAGCATCGAGTAAATAATACCCCAAATATCGATTTGCGCTACCACAGTGAAATTGAGGAAGTGCTGGGTGATCAAGTAGTAGAAGGAATTCGGATCAAAAACAACCAAACGCAAGAAACAGAAGAAATTCCAATCACAGGGCTCTTTATTGCTATCGGGCATAAACCCAATACAGAATTATTTAAGGGACAATTGGAGATGGATGACTCAGGCTATCTGATTACTAAAGGAAAGTCTACCAAGACAAATCTGCCAGGTGTTTTTGCTTCTGGTGATGTGCAAGATAAAGAATACCGCCAAGCGGTAACTGCAGCTGGCACCGGATGTATGGCCGCTCTAGATGCTGAACGTTATCTGCAGCATATCGAAGACTAATATTGCAGGTTTTCCCATTCTTCCATCAAGCGTTCAAGCTTTTTCTTCTTTTGCTGATAGTTGTCAAAAAAATTGGGTGTTGCGATTGTGGCATCGTAATTAATTTCCAGCTCTAAGTCAATCGCTTTTATCTCTTTTTCTAGTCGGGTAATTTGCTGTTCTACTTTAAAGAGTTTTTGTGCTTTTGAGCGGTCTTTTTTCTGTTTTTCATAAGCATCCCCCTTTTTTTGAACCTCATTTTTTTTCTTAGCCTTTTTTTCTAATTCTTTAAGTGAGCTTAATTTTTTTTCTTCTAAATAAGCATTAATATCTCCTAAAAAAACCTTTACCTCTTTGTCTTTAAATGAAATTACTTTTTCACAAAGCCCTTGGACAAAATCCCGATCATGAGAAACCAAAATTAAAGTCCCCTGAAATTTTAATAACGCCTCTTTGAGGATTGCTTTAGAGGCAATATCTAAATGGTTTGTGGGTTCATCCATCACCAAAACATTAAAGGGCTGAAGGAGTAGTTTACACAAAGCAAGTCGATTTCTTTCTCCCCCAGAAAGTACTTTAACCTTTTTTTCTACCTCTGCTCCAGGAAAGAGAAAAGCCCCTAAAAGGTCTCTCACTTTTGTTCTGTTTTCTGGGGTTGCCGACTCTTCTGCAGACTCAAGAACCGTTTGCTCGCCATTCAAATAAGCCGACTGATTTTGAGCAAAATAACCCAATTGTACATTATGCCCCAAAATGACTTCTCCCTCATAATCTAATTCAGAAACAATGATTTTTGCCAAAGTTGACTTGCCTTGACCATTTTGACCAACAAATGCTATTTTCTCTCCCCTTTCAATCTCAAGGTTTATATTTTTTAATACCTCTTTTTCTTCATAAGATTTACTTACCTCATTGGTTTGTAAAATTATCTTCCCTGGCTGATGAGAAATCTTAAATTCGAATTTAATAGACCTGTGTTCTTCAGGATCTATCTCAATCCGCTCAATTTTATCTAATTTTTTTATCAAGGATTGGGCCATACTGGCTTTGGACGCTTTGGCGCGGAAACGCTCGATTAATTTTTCAGTTTGTTGAATTTCTTTTTCTTGATTTTTTTGCGCTGCTAGCTGTTGTGCCCTCAACTCTTTTCTAAGCACCATATACTTAGAATAAGACTTTTTAAAATCAAAAATGCGCTGTTGAACAATTTCAATTGTTCGATTGGTCACTTGATCTAAAAACATTCTATCATGTGAAACTAAGACAATGGCTCCCGGAAATTTCTTTAAAAATTGTTCCAGCCAAATAATAGATTCAATATCCAAGTGATTGGTGGGCTCATCTAATAAAAGAATATCATTTTCCTGAAGTAATAGTTTTGCCAATTCAATGCGCATCCTCCAGCCCCCAGAAAAAGTCGCGGTAGAGGCATTTAACTCTTTCACCGTAAAACCTAAGCCCAATAATACTTTTTCTGTCTCCGCTTGGTAGGTATATCCCCCCAGCATTTCATAGCGTGAAGTTAACTCTGTTAATTCATCTAACACCTCTAAATAGGCTGGGCTTTGGTAATCTTGTGAAGAAGCGAGGAAAGTATGGATTTCTTCTTGACGCTGTTCGATGGCTTTTATTTCTTCAAAGGCGAGGTACGCTTCTTCTAGAACAGTCCTTCCCATTTCAAAATCTAAATCTTGGGGTAGGTAGCCTACTTTACAATTTTTTTCAAAGGCAAAAGTTCCAGAAGTTGGCGTATTTTCTTGAGCAAGTAAGCGAAGGAGCGTAGATTTTCCTGCTCCATTTTTACCTATCAGCCCTACCCGATCGCCCTTACCCAGTCGAAATGAAATCTCATCAAAAAGAGTTTCCCCTCCAAAACTAACTGTTATCTGATGTGCATTAAGCATACGGTTCTAATCTAGTGCTAAAATAGTTTTCAAATCGGTCAATTGCTACTTCTTCTGGAAGTTGTTTTCCATTTTCTATAAATTCATAAAGCCATTTTGAAAGTAGGGGTGCCATTAGTGCCCCTCGGGTACCCAAGCCATTAAAAACAAAAGTATTAGGCGCCTGAGGATGGGCACCCAATAAAGGTCTTCGGTCTATCACAGTAGGACGAATAGCAGCACCGTGGGTATAAATTTCGTAGGGTACATTAATGAGGCCTTCCAGTTTCTGTCTGAGCCAATTTTTTCCTTTTTCTGTAGGATGCAAGGTTTTATCCTGGGGAGAAAAAGTAGCTCCTACCCAATATAAATCTGCCTTAAGTGGGACGATAAAAACCCCTCCTTTAATCAAATAATCAGTTATTAAATGCGGCGCTTTAATTATTAGGTACTCTCCTTTGGAACCGAGTAAGGGGAGGTAATTAAACCAAGGATTTGTTTTTAAACCAAAGCCCTCACAAAATACAATTCGTTTAGCGGTCACACCTTGATACATAATCTTCTCTGGGGTTAGCTGCAGGGCGTTATAATCAAATGAAGCTTCCCTAAAACTGCTCGGGGCTATTTTTTGCTTAAAGTGGTCCAATAATCCCTTAATATCTAATCTACCTACTTGCTCTACGATACCGTATCCCAATTGTCTTTTTATAGTGGGCTCAGCGTCAAGGGCTATTTCAGATTTTAAAAAATGAATTAAACCCGGCTTTTGTGAAGCAGTATACCACTCATTTTGCTCTGCTGATGAAAAGAAATAACGATGGATGGGTAGCTTATGGAAAAAATCATGATTTAATTTTTGTTCCAAATTAGCATAATGCTCCGCTGCATACTTGGAAAATGCGAGCCCTTGCCAAGCTAAAGTATATCGCTTGAGTACCGTAGGGTTACAAACGCCTGCGGCACTTCGACTTGCCCCTTTTATAGAAGGATCTGAAAGAATTAAAAAATTTTTATTGTGGGACTTTAGTTGCCACGCTAGATGAAATCCAGCCAAACCATAACCGACAATTAAAGTATCCAACATGGACAAAAAAGAATAAAAAAAAACGCCACTGTTTCCAATAGCGTTTATAATTCAATTTATTTGAAATTAGTTATTCCACATATCGAGCTCAAAATCTCTAATCTCTGCTTTAATTCGCTCAGATTCTAAGAGTTGGCGAAGCGCATCCTCATAAATATATTCATTTACCTGGCGGTCTTCATATACATTTTCTTCTTTATAAATGGTAGCATTAAAACGTCTTGAATTGAGCAGGTGGTCAAAAGAAATCCCTTGAGAGGAATTTCTAGGATTGAATACTTGATTATTTGCTAAAGCTTCACGAGCGTCTGGAAACCAAATCCAAAAAAGGGGAACCAGCGCATCTTTCATTGCTTCGGGACCTTGACTTAGCGTTGATACATCTGGTGCAACAGGAGCGATTCCTAAAAGTCTGTATTTTAATTCTCCAAGTCGTTTATTGAAATACCAGGTTCCTTTGATTCGGTACTGAACAATCTTATCGGTTTCGATTTTGTAAGTGTCGTAATCATCTTCTGTGATTTCCTCTCCAGCATTGGCCTTAGAAATCCCTTCTGCAGATAAATTTCTTGATACTAATATATCCGTTAAATCCTCAAAGGTTAACTTTTCACTTTCGTTAAAATAAGAAGTAGAATAGATTTCAGTTATCGAACCATCTGCTATATGATCATATAAGATCCGATATAATGACTTTCTGTTATTAGACAATAACCCATTATTTATAGTTGGATAATAGAAAGGGAAGTTTATTCGCTCATTAAGATCAATGATTTCCCAAATGGTTTTTGACCAAAGAATATCTCTGTCATCCGTATAGCCATAAGCAATTGGATTTGATTTTTCTTCCACTTGCACCCCAACTTCCTGCGGTACTTTTGCATTAAGCAAATTTGCTTGTGACCAGCTATTGTTAGAATAGAAAGCCAGAAGCAAGAGTAGTATAAAAAATCCTTTTTTCATCATTGTATGACTTAATTAATTGTAATCGAGATTGGCGAAGTCTGTTTCAGCTTATAACTCGGATTTGTTGGAATTATTACTTCTATATCAGAAATAATTACAGTTTGTCCATTTTTTATTCGACTGAGGGTATTGATCGCCTTTCGGTCTAAGCGGTCACCTTGAATAACCATACTGGGTTGTCCTGGTGCTCTAAAACGAAAAGATTTAGTTTCTAGCGGTAAGTCGAAATCAAAGTCTTCTAATCGTGCCTCTACGGTCCCCCTTTCTAAACTAGATTTAGGTATTGTAAAAGATCCAGACTGTCCTCTAAAATACCCTGCTGGTTTAGGTATGTCTTTAATTCTAAATGTAGACACAGAAGAAACTCGATTTCCATCTGGTAGTGTCCCAGATACATTAATTTTCACTTCACGGCCTTTGCCAGGGAAAAGATTATATTTACTTCCCCTCACGCGCTTTAAACCAGGCGCTGAAGCTTGTACTTTAGAATCTTGAATGCCTGGTATAGAAATCGTAATCGGATTTTGTACCCCGCGGTATACCACATTCATTTTATCTGCAGATATTACTGCAGAGTTGGGTTTTGAAATTACGGTATATGTTTGATTCACTTGAATCCGCGACTCTTCACCCTCATTTAAAAACACCAAATCTCCTTCAATTGTATGATCGCCAGGGTTACCAGAATTTACGTTGAGTTTAATCCCTCCAGGTATGAGTTCATAATCTTCTTCTGTAAGGGCTCTCCCGTCAAGTTTTAACTCTACCGAATTTGGATTTTGGGCACCCCCTTTTCTTCCAAGAATTACACTCCCGTCGAATACCTCCCCCGGGTAATAAGCGCCCTTCTCAGTTAACAACATACTAGAGTAGTTATTTGAATTTACTTTAGAAGACATTTTAAGCTCTTTCCCCATTAATGTGGTAAGTACATCATGCTCCGTCTGACGAATGTCATTTTGCATCATGGTGAGTTTTGCCAAAGAAGAAATTAATGGAAATCCCTGAAAACTGGCGTTAAGCCAAGGCTCATCAATATTGTCCCGGTTTTTTATATTGTTATTCATATCCCCAGTAAAGAATCGTGCTTCTACCATTTCTATAGATTCTGGGTATTGGCTACCAAAAACTTGAATGACCCTACCTCGATAGTTTTGAACCATTTCGATAAATTCATTTTTAGCCTGGTCAGAACCTTCTTTAAACCAAATTGCATCAAGGGCTTCTCCCTTATCCATTTGTGCGTATTCCTTTAATTCAGGATCTTTTTCTTTTTGCTTTTCAGTAATTGCGTTTTTAATTCTTTGAATCTCATTAAAAAAATCATCCGATTCTTTTTTGATTTCTTCAGCAGTTCGTTTATGACCAATCCATTTTCCGCCTTTCTCATCCGCATTTACACTTATATTTTCATACAGCAATGCATTACTTTCGGATATACGTTCGTTGGCGTCTTTGATCTTAACAAACATTTGACCAAAACCGTCTAATACCTCTTTACTTACATTAAGTGCAAGCATGGTAATAAAGACCAGATACATCAAGCTGATCAGTTTCTGCCTGGGGGTTTCTTTAGCTCCAGCCATGTGCTCTTATTTTTTTGTCATTGCATTAAGCATTCCTCCATAGACACTATTGAGGGCTGCCAAATTAGCAGAAAGGCTTTCCATTTGCGCTCTTAATTGTTCTGCATTTTCACTCACTTTATTGTTAAATTCTGCATTTCCTTGCGCGTCTTGAATTTGCTTTTGATAGTTGGCATTCAATTGTTCTAGTTGGCCTGCTGCCTTGGCAAGCTCTTGGGTATAGTTTTGTGAAGCAGAAGCTGCCTCTGAAGCTGGAGCCAATGCTTTGGCAGAGCTTTCAAGACCTTTGATACTCTGAGCAAGCGAATTCATTAATTGCACATCCAATTTGGCCTCCTGCATTAGAGCATCAATTTTTGAAGACAATCCTTCATCACCTCCACCTGAAGATTTTTTAGGTGCCCCTTTTACTTTTTTTACATAATCATCATGTTCTTCTTTTATTTCTCCCGTATTTAGGGCTGAAACAGTAAAAATTAAAGCTTCGGTTCCTAGACCCAAGCCCAGTACAAGACCCCCTGTAATCGGTCCGATTTCTAAATGTAAGATTTTAAAAAGTGCCCCAACAATTACAACGGCTCCACCTAATCCGAAGAGCATGTGCATGGCTACTTTACTTCTCAGTCTTTTGTTTAATGCTTTATCTGTCATTTTCTTTTGTTTTTATTTACTAAATATAACGTCTTTTAGGAAAAGAATCAATTATCTAATTTTAACTTTTTGTGATCCGAGGTAATCTTGTACTGTTCTAAAACCGATATAACTTCTTGAAGTATCAGAATATTCGTAATCTCTTGAGCTTACTCTTAAGAAATAAGCTACGTCTTTCCATGAGCCCCCTCTTACTACTTTTCTTTTTTCATCTGGAAAAGACATATTGGGATTAAGCGAAGCTACATATTCATAAGATCCACTATTGTAGGAGGAATTGGTCCACTCTGCTACATTTCCCGCCATATTATAAAGATTATAATCATTAGGCAGGTATGACTTAGCTTCTACTGTATATACAGCTTGATCAACCGCATAGTCTCCACGTAAGGGTTTAAAATTAGCCAAGAAACAAGCCCTGTCATTTAATAAATAGGGCGACCCCCATGGGTAGGTTCCTGATGGGATCCCGCCTCGTGCTGCGTATTCCCACTCGGCTTCATTCGGCAGTCTAAAACGGCTAACATTTGGCTCTCCTTTATCTCTTTGGTAACTGTTTTTAAAATTCGTTCTCCAATTGCAAAATGCTACAGCTTGAGTCCAAGATACTCCCACTACAGGATAATCTTGGTAGGCAGGATGAGAGAAATAATCATTGTGCATAGGTTCGTTGTAGGAGTAGACAAAATCTTTAATCCAAACTGTCGTATCTGGATAGATTTGCACTTCTTCCTTTTTGATAAAAGGCGTTCTATCGATAAATTGCTTTTTTGTTCTTCTAGACTCAGCTGCGGCTGCATCTGCATCAAACCAAGTATAAGCATATACTAGTTTTGATACATCTAATTTGATTTCGCCATTATACCACAATTCGGGAGGTAAATAAAGCGAATCCATAATCTCAGCATAATTCTGATCTATATAATCTTCAGTATCCCAGATTATATCTGCATCCCAATTCAATGCCCGCCCAGCATAAAGATCTTCACTTAAGTCATAATAATTTTGGCGCATGTATTTTTGAAACTCATTTAAGTCGGTAGTATCTGCATCTTGAAAAGCAAATTCACCGATTCCATCTCTATCATCTTCTCCTAGTTCCAATTCATCCGCTTTTCTGGCAAGCATTGCCAAAGCGATAGAGTCTTTAACCCAATATACAAACTGTCGATATTCGCTATTGGTAATTTCTGTTTCATCCATATAGAAGGAAGGAACAGTTACCGTTCGAGCAGGCGCATTCTGAAGCTGGGCGATGTCTTCATCAGATTTTCCCATGATATAGGCCCCTCCTTCAATCAGGGTCATCCCAAAGGGCTTCTCTCCAAACCATTTCTTTTGCTTTACCCCTATAAGCTCTCCTCTGTTCTTAGAGCCACATGAGGCAATAATGAGGAGCAACGACAGCAGAACTAAATGTCTTTTCATTAATTTTTTCGGTTTAGAACCAGATCTAAAGTCTATTATCTATGGTATAAATCTAGTTAATTTTTTACTATATATAAAACCTCTTAATCTAATCTCTTTATTTTTTAAAATACAAAATGACTCAAATTTACTTCACGTTTTTAGATATTATCAGCTCATTCGT
>Ga0181570_10000242_pt1 | contig 53190 bp, 45 predicted proteins | sample 101ome_18_FD_148667 | JGI IMG/M metagenome (GOLD analysis project Ga0181570, IMG submission 148667) | Coastal salt marsh microbial communities from the Groves Creek Marsh, Skidaway Island, Georgia - 101406AT metaG (spades assembly) | ecosystem: Environmental > Aquatic > Marine > Intertidal zone...
CGCGCTCGCGTCGGTGTGCGGCGTTCATTCATTCATTCATTCATTCATTCATTCATTCGTGTCACTTTTTCACTCACGCGTGCAGTCATTCACGCGCGTGCGCGCGCTCTCCGTGTCCGCGAGCGAGCGGTCGTGCGTTCTCTTTGCCGTCGGCGTCATTTTGAGCGTGATGTGTGAGGGCACGCGCGCGAACGCCGTGCGTGCGTGGTGACGGAACGCGACGGCTGGCGCGCGATGGGCGCGTTCGCTTTTGGGACAGATTCCGTCGCGTGTGACGCGTCCTCGTGCGCGTCTGGGTGCGTCTCCGACCGCGTCGACGGGTAGGAAAGGGTCTGTGATGGCTTCTCGACGATGTTCAACATCGCGAAGGACCGTGGGCGCGGTTTCGTGTCTTGGGAAGAGTGTGAGCGACGACGACGTACGCGTCCGAGCGCGACGTCGAGGAAGTCGCGCTCTCTGGGCTCGCAAAGCAGGCGGTACGGCGCGTTCGGACGAAACCATTCGCAAGTCGAGGGTCGGTGGATCGTGTGAGAAGACCGGACGCGAGCGCGCGTGTCAAATACCAGCAGAGACCATCTCGCCGGAGAACGCGTTACGAGACTCAAACCCGTGAAGTCGACGACGACGACGCGAATTTCTCCGCCTCCGTACCCGAACGCCGAGTTCTCGCGAAACCATCGGAAACGGATGGACAGAGCGATACACGAAGAAAACGTCGCGTGCGCGCGCGCACCACGAAAAAATTCCACCGCCCGTCGCCTCCCGGCGACGTCGGTACGCGCGCGCGTACACTCTATAAACCCTACCGGTAGGTAAACACAAACGAGTACGACTACGACGCAGACCTCGAGCACGACCTCGAGTGTGGGCACACGTCGCCGATTCCATCTACTAATAGTATTGTCCAACGTCCCCGTGCCGTGAATGACGAACGCGCCCGGCGACCGAGTCGACGAGGCGGGGAGAAGGAGGGAGGGAGGGACGAGTCATGACTCAACCCTCCGTCCCTCACACCACGCCTCGTCGAGTCGGTGAATGCGCGCGCGCGGTCGTCATTCACGCGCGCCCGCGATGACGACGACGACGACGACCACGTCGACGACGACCATGTCGACGACGACGATGCGTCGACGCGTCCCGTCGCCCCGCACCGCCCTCCCCGCGCGCCCGCGTCGTCGTCACCGCGTCGTCGTCGCGAACGGGCGCGGGAAAGTGATTGGCGGCGGGGACGCGTCGTCCGTGTCGACGACGACGATGACGACGACGCGCGTGACGCGCGCGATGCGAACGAACGGGTCGTCGCGCGCGTCGTCACGCTTTTCGACGTCGCGAGGTGTTCGAACGACGAGGACGCGCGCGATCGTGGACCGAGAGGATGAGGAACAGGAGCGCGCGCGTCTGCGCGCGTCCGCGGCGGCGGCGAAGGAGAACGAGGAGGATGGATACGAACGGTGGCGGTGGCGACGGGTGATGCTCAAGGTGTCCGGGGAAGCGTTGGCGGGTGAAGAAGGGTTCGGAATCTCCCCGAACGTCGTCAAGGCGATCGCGAGCGAGGTGGCGGAGGCGGCGCTGTCGGGGGTGGAGGTGGCGGTGGTCGTCGGCGGGGGGAATTTTTTTCGAGGCGCGGAGAAAGAAGGGAACGGATTGGATCGCGCGAGCGCGGATTACATGGGGATGTTGGCGACGGTGATGAATTCTTTGAATTTACAGGCGGCGATCGAGTCGAATGGGGTGCCGACGCGAGTGATGAGCGCGTTGGAGATTAAAGAGGTGGCGGAGCCGTACATTCGCCGACGGGCGATTCGACACTTGGAAAAGGGTCGCGTCGTTATTTTCGGCGCGGGGACGGGGAATCCGTTCTTCACCACGGATACGGGCGCGGCGTTGCGCGCGGCGGAGATCAACGCGCAGGCGGTGCTCAAGGCGACCAAGGTGGATGGGGTGTTCGACTCGGATCCTAAAAAGAACGCCGACGCCAAGCTCTACAAGACGCTCACGTACGAAACCGTTCGACGATTGGGATTGGGGGTGATGGATCAGACAGCCATCACGCTGTGCGAAGAGAACGATATTCCCGTCGTCGTGTTTAACATCGCTCGCGATGGGAACATCGTCAACGCTTTGCGAGGACGAAGCGTCGGCACGTGCGTCGGGAGCGCGGACAAGTGCTCCGACGCGTGCGAGTGAGGCGCGCGAGAGAGAGAGAGAGAGGCGCTTCCTTCTCGCGTATTCACCTTTACTTGTTAACACGGAACGATGCGCTCGACCAACGCTCGAGCTCTGTGCATTGTATCAAAGCGCCGCGCGACGCGAATGGCTTTAATACCGCTATTTTGTAACATAAGACGAACGAACCACACGACGACGCGCGAAGGCTTTGTCTTCGTCTTCGCGGCGCCGAGACGAGGAGGTTACTAAGATTAATAAGAAGCGTATCCAACTCTTGCGATTACAATCGGTTACTAGGAATTCGTTCGCGCACGCAATCGTCGCGGTGATGAAGAGATCACTGCTCGCTCGGGAATTAATCGAACAAGTCGAAGTCCATGTCGGCTTCTTCTTCTTCTTCCTCAGCCGCCGGAGCCGCGTCCTCGGCGCCGGCGTCGCCGCCCGCGCCGCCCGCCGCGGCGACCGCGCCGCCACCGCCACCGCCGGCACCGACGTTGGAGATGAGGTCACCCACGGACTTTTGCTCGAGGAACTTGGCGAACAAGCCGGCCCAGTACGGTTCGATTTCCAAACCAGCCGCCTTGACGACTTCGCCAATCTTGTCAGCCGTCACCTCTTGACCGTCGTCGTGGAGAATGAGCGCCGCGTACGTGCACGCGAGATCACCGGACATGATTATGGAGTACTGCGCGCGACGAGGGAAAACACACACGCGGGACATTTTCGTCGTCAGTCGTCGCGCTCGTCACCGCGCGCTTGCACATCACGACGCGTGCGTGATGACCAATCATCATCAACTCGACCCGCGCGCGGGCGCCGCGCGCATCACCAGCCCGTGGTCGCCGTCATCGTCATCGCCCTCGACCGACGCCTCGCGAGGGGACGCGCGTCCATCGACGACGACACACGCGCGCGTGATATCGTGCCCGAACGCGTTCGACGCGGACACGCGCGCGCGCGTCGTCGCGCGCGTCGCCGTCGTCCCTCGAAGGTTCGCGAGACGTGCGTTTTGGGGTTTTCAACCCATCCCGACGCGACTCGCGGCATCTTCGTGGACGACGACGAGAGACGACGAGAGACGACGCGAGACGGTGCGGTGATATGCGTACCTTTAGTTTCTGTGCTTACTTCGTAGCCGCGACGGTGCGCCTTAGCTTTCAAGAGCCGACGAAGAATGAGGGCGATGCGATCGCGCGCGCGCGCGGACGTGGGCGTCGCGGCGGGGCGTTGGGGTGGTTGGAAATGATGGTGTTTTGTGTGATTATGTATGGGATGTGTGGGGGTCGTATGAGTAAACAGTACTCATGGTGTGTGTTCTAAAAGTGTGCTAATCACGTGCCCGCGGCGCCGCGACGACGACCGGCGGAGATTTTACCCGTGCGCTCATCGTAGACGTCGCCCTCTTGCCACTCGCGTTCCTCGCGCTCAAAGGCGGCGGCCCACTTGGCGTCGTCCTCTGCTTCGCCGTCGGCGTCTCGGGGGTTGCCGTACGCGTCGAGGTTGGAAGCGTCCGTCTTCTTCTTCTTCTCCTTGCCCTGACGCGCGCGCTCGGCGTCCGCCTTGAGCTCTTTCTCTCGAGCCTTTCGTTTCACGTTTTGCTCTTGTTCTAAACGTCGGCGCTTGCGGAGTTTCTCGCGCTCCACCTTCTTTTGTTCGAGCGTCTTGATTTCGTCGGCTGACTTTTGGACGTACGCGTGGTACAAGACGCGACCGTCGCACATGCCTTCCTCGACCTTGACCAACTCGAGCTCCATGCGTGGACCGATCTCACTGAGCACGATCTTTGACGTGCTGTCCGCGTGCGCGACGCGGTTGAAATCTTGCGTCAAGTGCACGCGTCGGCTCTCGTCGTCCGAGCCTTCGCTATCGCTCGCGTCGCCCACGCGCTTGTCAAAAAATTCACTCACATCCTGCATATCGCCCATATCCGGCGCGTTTCTAGATTGTAAAAGTTTCTTCAACTTTTTATTCGCCCCCACCGGCGCGGCGTTGATGCTATAGTGTCGGAATTGAAACCGTTTCGCCTTGGCGTCGTAATCCACGAGCACCACGCGCTGACACGTCGACAATTTCACTTTGCGCACGTTGATGGGCGGAAACATGTTCTGAAACGTAATCGTCGCCAATTTCTGATGCGCCTCTTCACCAAAATTATTCAAAACCACCAACGGCGGCGATAAAAACGCCTTGGCCGGGTTTCTCGGGTTTCTCTGCGCCGCCGCCACCTCGCTCGCCAACGAAAACGAGTGAATCTTAAACGTCAACGTCGGCCCCCTCGGCGTTCGACAAATCTTCAGATACTTGTGCGCGTCCGACGAACTGAGCATTATAAAGTGCGATATCCCCAACGGTCCGCTCACCTGCACGAAATCCTTCAACTTATTACTCTTCGACTCTTTTAAATTTCTCGCCGTGTGCGGCTCCATCACCTGCGCGCGCGCGTCCTCTCCTCGTCAGTCGTCGCGCGCATGCATTCGTTCGATCGCGATTCGCTCCACCGCGCGTCTCGCATCTCACCGCACGCGTCTCGCGCGCACCTTTCGAACGTCATCCGAGAGATCCTTCACCGCGTCCGCTCGACGTCCGCGTCGAAACACAAACGTGCGCGGGACATCCTCGGCGCTCGCGCGCGGCCCCGCGTCCGCGTCGACGTGCGTCCGACGCTTCCGACGACGCGTCTTCGCCATGACGACGACGACGACGACGACGGCGTCTTCGACCGCGTCCGCCGAGTCCGCGACGACGACGACGACGCGCGCGCGTGTGCCGACGCGCGCTCGGCGGCGGCGGCGCGCGGGGGGGCGCGCGCGTGACGATGGAGACTCGCGATGAGTCGTGAGTCGTCTTTTTTTCACCGATCATGACTCTAACGCGAGTCCCCACACGAGGCACGATTCGAATCGAGCTGTCGAGCGAGACGCGGTCGGTCGTCACTCGCGCGCGCGACGCGTCCGTTCGTCCTCGACGACGTCCCGCGGAGGAGGAGGCGATGGGAATCAAAGGTTTGCCCGCGGTGCTCGAGCCGTATCTTCGCCCGACGCACGTGGAGGAGCACCGAGGGGCGCGCGCGGCGGTGGATGCGTACTCGTGGTTACACAAAGGGGCGTTCTCGTGCGCGATGAATCTGGCGCCGGGAGGGGATCGGTGGTGGACGCGCGCGCGACAGGAGGCGCCGTACGTCAAGTATTGCGTCCATCGCGCCAATCTCTTGCGGTTTAACGGGATCGAGCCGGTGATCGTGTTCGATGGGGATCGATTGCCGGCGAAGCGAGAGGAGGAGGCGCAGCGACGGGAGAGACGGCGGGAGGCGATGAAGCGTGGGACGGATGCGAGGGAGTTGGGAGACGAGCGGGCGGCGTTAAATGCGTTCGCGGGTGGCGTGGACGTGACGCCGGAGATGGCGAAGGAGTTGATGGAGGCGTTGAAGAGGGAAAAGTTTGAGTACGTGTGCGCGCCGTACGAAGCCGACGCGCAAATCGCGTCGCTGGCCAAGACACCGAGGGAGAGGGGTGGGGTGGATTTGGTGTTCACAGAAGACACGGATTTAGTCGCGTACGGGTGTCCGAGAGTGATGTTCAAGTTGGAGAAATCGGGTGACGTCAAGGAGTTGAATTTGGAGACGCTCTTCGCGGGACCGCCGGAGAAGACGCTCGCGCCGACGGATGAAAACGTGACAGAAGACGCCGTCGTGGGCGTGGGGAAGAAGAAAACGGGACCGCCGCCTTTGAATTTCGCGGAGTGGGATTACGAGCTGTTCTTGAGCTTGTGCGTGTTGTCGGGATGCGATTTTTTGGACAACATCAGAGGTCTCGGAATTAAGAAAATGTACAACATTCTAAACAAGCATCGCGACGTCGACGCGGCGTTCAAGGCGTTGCGTTCGGACGCGAAAACGAAGGATAACATTCCCGATGGGTACGAAGAAAAGTGGAGACAGGCGAGGCTCATATTCAAGCACGCGCTCGTGTACGACGCCTTTGACAAGGCGTTGCGTCATCTCACGCCGCTCGGGGAGGACGTCGCGTCGAAATACGACGATTTATCCTTCCTCGGACCCGTATTCGACGACGTCGAGGCGAAACGGATCGCCGAGGGTGAATTGAATCCCATATCTCGACAAAAATTCATCCAGTCGCCGCCCGCGGCTGGCAAGAAGTCGACCGACGGCGGCAAGTTGCGATTCGGCGCCAAGCGCAAACAAGGACGGGCACCCGCCGACGCCGGCACGAACGCGCAGCGCTCGTTGATGATGAACTTCTTCACGAAACTCGTGCCGACGTCACCGCTCAGGAAAAAACCTGCGCCCGAGCCCGCCGCACCCAGTCTGGACGACGAAGACGACGACGATATTTTACTCGCCGTCGAGGCCACGACGACGACGACGACGACCGATGCCGCCGTTCCTCGCGAGACAGACACGATCGATCTCGCGTGCGACACTACCCCACCGCGAACGACGTCCGCGTTCGCGCGAGCGAGCCCACCGAAAAAGACCAATTTCCTCACCAACCTCTTTTCGCCGAGCCGAAAGTCTCGCTAACCGACGACGTCGCTCGCGCGGTCGCGCAGTCATTCGCGCCCCGAGCTCGCACGCATCGTCGGTCGAGAGTAGCCATTCATTGAAACGACCGAACGACGCCCACCATTCGATGCAAAATCCTTCGCGTCGCGCGCTCGAGGCTTCGTTCCGCTCGGTCCCCTCTTCCCCTTTGTCAAAAGGTTCATGTGACGAGTCGTAACCCAAGGATGAGTCTCTTTGTCGGTTGGGAAAATTGAATTTCACATTTTCGCATTCGTCAACGGAATTACATTCACGTCCTCACTTCGCGCCTCCGGTGTCGATCTCTGCGCTCACTCGAACGACAACACACGCACCTCTTCTCGCGCACCATGTCTCTCGAATTGTACGCCAAGGCGATGAACGTCTACTTCGGCATGTACGGCGTCACCATGACGACGAATCCGGATTTGTTTTGGTCCGAAAAGGGCATCATGATGATGCCGTACGTGAAGGCTGTCGGCGCGGCGACCACGCTCCCGGGCTTTTTCGCGCGCATGACCGGTCTCGGTTTCATCCTCATGGTGCTCGGTAAGCACTTCGGGACGTCCGACAGAACCTTCTCCAAGCAAGCGGTGGCGTTTCACGCGTTGAGCACCAAGTTCTTTTACGACGTCGCCACGCTGACGGTGGGCAAACGCCAACCGGTGCTCTTCACGCCGTGGGTGTGGAAGCTTCAAATTCTCGTCAACGTCGTGCTCACGGTGTGGGGCGTGCACGCCCTCGGCGGCGTCAAGTCCGCCATCAAGAAGGACTGAGTCGCGCCGCACCTTTTCGAGACGCGCCAGGCGGCGCGTCTCTTCACGGCGTCCCCATTCTACGCACCGATGTCGGCTCGACGCGAACGCACGTTGTTTCTTTAACCCGTGTAATAATAAATAACTCAATCATAATTCCAGTCGTCGCGTCCACACTACTGTCGCGTCGAGACGCGAACGAACCAAGGCGAGCGCGTGAGCGAAGAGCGCGCGCGTAACGAGAAGGAGGGACGTGCGTCGAGGCGGCGCTCGCCGCAAATTTAAAACTGAAAAGCTCTGTTTTCAAACATCTATCACCAGCCAACCTTCTCGGTCTGGATCTATTCTATCCTCGTCACACCCTCCGCAGAAGCGCCGCGGAACCGCGCTTACGCTTGGTTGATGGTCGCCTTCTTCTTTTGCCAGAGAAGGTCGATCGCGGAGTCGGACTCACCCTGCGCGGCAAAACATCGTCGTCATCATCGTCAGTCTCTCGAATCACACGGCGCGTCGAATCGTCGGCGACGCTCTCACACCGCGCGTCGCGCGTCTTCCCTCGGCGCGTCTAGGTCTCCCTCGCGTCCAAAGCCCTAGCGAGATCCACCCCGCGCGAGCGCCCATCGCTCGCACCACCGCTCGCGACCGCCCCCGACCCCGGCGCGCACGCGCGTCGCGCGCGTCGATAAACTCCCGCCCGTCCTCGTTCGTCTCTCACGCACCTTGCTGCGCACGTAACCCGAGAGCGCGACCGTCGTGTACGACCCACTGTACACGCCGTTCGCGTCGAGGTGTCCGATGTTCATCTGCACCGAGCCCTTATCCGTGGCCGTGATCAAACGGTTCGTCCACGAGCACTTGCGCGGGATGTAAAGGTCCACGTTTTCTCCGTCGGCGTTGATCATCGCGTCGTCTTCGTCGGCGGCGTCGTCGAAAGGCGGACGACGCGACGCCTCCAAGCGGGGCGTCTCGAGGCGAACGCGGGGCCCCAAAATCCCACACGTCCGAACAATGTGCGCTCTCTTTTTTATCTCTCCACCTCTTTTCGTCTCCATCGGGGTCGATCTATACGGTGTGTATCACGTATATCACCATCAGAGACACAGAGACACGATAAACCCTCGCGCGCGCCCCGTCCGTCGTCAAACGCGCGCTCGACCGCGACGTCACTCACCGGTGGTCACCATGAGCGCGTCGTTGAGCTTTAGCGCGTCCGTGAGCGGCGCGCGCGTCGCCGTCAAGGTACGCGATGCGATGGACGCGTCGACGATAATTCGTGTGATCGAAACTCCCGACGGGGGAGGGTGGAGACGACGGACGCGCGCGGTGGAGGTGTAGGGCGCGCGAGGATGGTGGATGGGGGTCGGCGCGCGATTGGATGCGTGTGAGACTGACGAGACGTGTGTGCGCGCGCGCGCGCGTGTGTGTGTTTGGACAGGCGGTGGAAAAGAAGACGAACGGTGTTCGCGCGGCGTTGCGCGTGGAGAACAAAGTTGCGGTGCGTGCGATGGACGGAAGGATTCGATGGTGGCGGTGTGGGTGGCGTAACCCTATTTGTTCAGGGCTTGGGGCGGGCGGGGAGTCGGTCGCGGGACGAGGACGCGCGGGGACGAACGCGAGGAGATGAGACGCGAGGGGTGGATCGTGAAGCGCGAGATGAGGACGCGGTGTGCGCGCGGCGTGTGGGTGGACGACGAGGATGCGCAGAGACTGACCGAAGATGACGTCGATTCGTTCGCGCGCGTAGATTCGCTTCACGCGCAAGGGTCGCAAAAAGGAACCGTTCTACCGTATCATCGCCATTGATTCCCGCTCGCGTCGCGATGGTTTGCCGCTCCAAACCTTGGGCTGGTACGATCCGATCCGCAAGCAGTCCAACTTGGACGCTCCGGCGATCAAGGATTGGATTGCGAAGGGCGCGCAGCCGTCGGAAACCGTGGGTGCTTTGCTCAAGAAGGCGCTCATCATCTCTTAAGCGAGAGACTTTGATTGAGTTCAAACTTAGTGCGGGGAGGCGGCGAATTTAACTTAGACAATTTGTGTAACAGACGCAACATTTGCTTCATTCAAAATCAAAACACGGCGCGTCATCGCGCATCTTCTTCCTAACTAAACTAGACGCGCCGAAGGGCGGTGCTCTCTCACGCGGCGTCTCGCGACGGCGGCGCTCGATCTCTCAACGTTTTTTCAATGTAGGAGACGATGCCTTGGCCGAAACAATCGATGATTTTTCGCACTCTCGTCTTGTGCGCTGAGAGCGAGGGATTCGCTTCGCAGTCTCCGTGCCAACGCTTATCGTAGTTGTCCAACGCGTGGCACAAGAGAAAGTCTTGCACGGCGACGGCGTTGTGCTCGACGGCCACCCTGTACAGCTCGCACGCTCGCTTGAAGGATAACTCGTTCATTTCCACGTAATCTATAAAGTGTTTCTCCACCAAAGACTTCATGTTCGGAAGGTCGAAGCGAGTCGTGACGGTTAAGATGTCTTCGAGGTTGTCGCGCAAAAAGGAGGACACTCGAAGGCTGGACATGACGCCCACGGTGCCGGTGTAGATGAAATCCATCATCGCTTCAAAGACGTTCCAATCAACGTTTGAGATGTCCACTCGAAGGGATCCATCGTCGAGCACCTTTCCATCCTCGAGGGTGGATAAGAAGACGTCAGAAACGTGTGTGAAGGCGATGCGGTGCGCTCCAAACTCGTGCGGTCCGTCTTTGGAGTGAATCACAAAGGTGACGTCGGAGAGCTCTGGATGGTCGAAATTTACCGGCATGTGATCCTCCGCGGTCGGCGTCGATGGCTGCGGCATCAGCGCTTCCTTGTTTGGACTCGGCGACAAATTTTGTTTGATGTTTCGCAGGGCTTCTAAAGCGATGTTGACTTTTCTTCTGCCGCCGGCAAGACCACTCGTCGTCGCCGAGTAATCAACGGATTCTGCACCCTTACCGATCAAGGCGTCGAACAGAATCTTCAGACCACGCTTTTCGATGAAAATTGTTTGAATGTCTCCTTTGTTACGGCACAACCAAGCGAGCGCGAGCGCGATTCTCTGACGCTCTATTGGGCGCCCACTTGCAATTGTGTAAGCGAGATAGTTGAACACGTCTCGGCGTTGAACCTTCTCCTCGAGTCGCTTGATCGTTTTATTGACGCACTGTTTGCTCGTTTCTACCATGAGCTCGCTATATTGTAACTGCATGAAGGCGTTCTCCTTGAGCATTTTCGCCACATTGTCATGACTTTCAGCCAATCCATAGATGGCAAAGGCGGCGTTGTGCTGCAAGTTTTCGACGAGCCGCTTCGCGTCGGCGTCGATGTCAGCATCGGATTTCCCGCTCGAGACGCCCTTCCGAAGTCCCTCGGTGATCTCTTCGACGTCGGATTCGAGCATATTGAACAGCGGTTGTAATCCCCCAGAGTGGCAGATCCCAACTTGATTGTCGCTATCCTGCGCCAAACGACCGAGGGCGAAGGCGGCCATCTCGCGCAAACCGGGTTCGCGATAGTACGTCGTGCCACTGAGCATCTTGATCAAAGATTCCACCGCACCTCGCTGCATGATCTTGGTCTTATAATCCGGCACATCGCGACCTTGCGGTTCGAGACGAGCGGCGAATTGACCAATCAAGAGCGCGGCTTCGCGCTGCGTCTCCGTGCACGAGGATTTGAGCAGCTCGATGACGGGCTGCAGCGCGCCTTCGTCCAACACTCGTCGCTTGATGTGCGACGACGAGTGCACGAGGTTACCGATGACACCGATGGCCTCCTTGTGCAGGAGTGTATCCTCCGAACGAGCCATAAAGATGAGCTTTGGAAGCGCACCGCACTCTACGATTTGGTTTTTGTTTTCGCCATTCTTGAAAGCCAACGTTCTCAGAGCGCTCGCGGCGGCTTTTTGCACCTTTCTGTCGTGTGAATCCAAAAGTTTGACGAGCGGCGGTATCCCTCCGGCGTCTCGCACCATGGTTTTGATGGTGGAGTTCTCGTGCGCGAGGTTCGTGATGGTATCCGCGGCGCGTCTCACCACGCTGGCGTTCGCCTCCGCCGTCTGTCTGTGATCATCCGGATGGTAACGTTTCAGGAGCGGTATCAACTGCTCGATGCCGTTTTTTGAATCAATTTCGAACGAATTCGCAATTCTGTTCTGATTCGACGGTTTCGTCGCTAAGAGTCCGATCACGTAGCACGCGTCTCGCTCGATGTCGCTCACGCCGGCGACGTCAACCTCGGAGACCAAGTTATGCTCTTGGAAGATTCGACACTTGTGCAGCAACGTCAGGATGGGCACGACGATGCCGACTTGAGATGCTGGACAATCGGTGTCTCCTTCCATGAGAATGCTACACACGTCGGAGATTTCCACGTCGTGCTTGAGCTCTTCCTTCAACTTTTTCGTAGCCTCCGTCGTCTCTCGGATGAATTCGGCAAAGTGCACAATCTCTCGCTCCGTCAACGCGCGCGGTCCGTCTTGGTGTAACTCGTCCAGTTCTAATTCGTTCCACACAGCCTCGCAGTGCATCTTCGTCGTCTCTTCGGGAGTCAATCCTTCCTTGATCTCGAAGATGGACGTCTCTGGACTGGCGAGCAATCTGTGCAGGTAGTCGAGTATCACGTGGTGGATTTTGTCCCCAGCGATGACTTCGCGTTTGAGGCCGGATACGCACGCGAGCGCGCGCTGCAAACTCAGATGGAACTTGTTGTGCAGGATGGTTGTTCGTCGCTCGGCGCAGATGACCTCCAAGACGGCCGCGTCGTATCCGTACCTCGACGCGGCGGGGTCCTTGATGAGTTCGGCGATGGCGGTGAGACTTTGACAGATGACTTTGGAGTCCCAACCGTGTACTTCGGTGATGCGCTCTCGTTTTTTATCAGTCTTCACGCTCGGTTTGTACAGCGCTTGCACGAGTTCGTGATGCGCCTCGAACGCGAGCACGCACGCCGCCGCGATTCGAGAGACGGCTGGTTCTTTACGCCGAAGAATGTCGAGCAGTATTTTTTCCGTCTCGCCGTCTCGCGAAAACCATCGCGTGAGCTCCTTGTTCCGTCTGACAAACACCGCGAGCGCGGCGAGCGCGGGAACGAGCACGTCAGCTCGAGATTTCTTGGACGTATCGTCGCCTTCGACACCGTCGAGCATGTCGAAAATCACCGACGCGACGTCTTCGTACTGGTCCTCGACTGCGATTTGCACATCAAACGCCCCACTCCCGAATCGCAGCAACGCCAGTTCGCAATCCGGCGGCATATCGTCCTCCCTTTCGTTCGAATTGACGCCCAAACACGCTAAAATGGCGCACAGTTTCGATTCGAGTTCGTAGTTATCCTTGGAACGATCTTTCCTCGTTCGACACAGGGTGAAGATCTTCATCAATGGTTCGATGAGCTCCGACAGGTCGCCCAACTTACACGGATTGACGGTGAGAATCAACGCCAACGAAGACAATTTGTCGCGCAGAGACTCGATCTTTCCCTCGGACGCGGCGTCTCCCGCCCATATCGCGAGACGTTCGGCGACGCCGAGCTCTATGAGGATACTTCGCGCCAACTCTTTTACCGTCGAGCTCTTGTTGCACTTGATGGCGTCGATGAGCGCCTTGACTTCGTCGGTTACGTCATCGCCTCGCGTGATGCTTTCCTTGTTTTCAAAGACGATGCCGTTCACGATGGCGCAGTCTAAGATGGAGAGCACGAATCGCGTGAGTTTTCTCTGAAACTTTTCAGAGAATCGGAGATCTACTTTACTAAACACTTGAGGTTCGTACTTTTTCCACGGAAGCGTCCATCGCATCGTCGGCAATTTTAAAATCAATCGGTACAGTTCCGACTGTTCATGGCGCCTGTGGACGTTATCCTCCCGCTCTTTCCATCCCGGGTAATATCCCAGCGCATCGATGATCCCTCCGCCTCGCACGGAGGAGAGTTGAAGGTAGAAAAAATCTAATAATTTCCGCGTCCACGTCACGAAATCGGCGTGTCCGTAGACGTTCATGCGCGCGTAATGCCCCTCTTTCCACGAAGTCAAATCAGAGGCGATCTCCACCGTGCGAATCGTCCAAGCGACGAAATGCGCGCTCGAATCAAAGTTAGATTCAGTCAAACACGCCGCGGAGAAGGATTTCAGAGGCGTAAACACCGTCTCATACAGCGCCGACGCGCAGTATTTAAAACCGGCGAGCGCGGCGGAAAACGCGCTCAACGCGGCGGTGATGCGCGTCTTCTCCTCATCGTCGCGGTTTTCCGTACCGTCGCGCTCCAATTCATTCTTCACCGATCGCACGTGTAAATCCAATCTTTGCACCATATCAGACTCTCCCGATCGTCGACCCGACGTCGACGCTCCGCCGCGCGGCGTCTTGACGAGACGTAACCAACACCGAATCAAACTCTCCTCCAATTCTCGCGCATCCCGCGTCGTGCACCCCGGATCCATCCCGGCCCGTCGCACGCGCTCACACTCCTCGTACGCCTCCGTCACCGCCACCACCACCACTCGCATCGACGCTTTCCAATTTTCCGCCGCCGCGCCGACGTCTCTCGACGAGAGCCTCGGCGGTCGAAACGCGTCCAACGCGCGCGCCGTCTTTTCACTCACACATCCCCCCTCCTCCTCCCTCGCGTCCACGTTGAACAGACGAAACATCTTCTTCATCTCGACGTCCCACTGATCGTACGTCTCGTCGTCTCGTCGTCTCGCCGAGAACCTAAACCCGTCGTCCGGCGTCTCTCCCCCGGCGTCTCTCGGCGTCCATTCGTCGTCGTCGACCCGACCTCCTTCCTCCACCTCGTCCTCCTCCCGCGTCGTTCGCGCGACGCCATCCGACGAACGCGGTCGTTTATTCCCTCTGTCCCTCGCCTCGGTCGACGTCGTCGTCCTCCGTCTCGACCTCGCGCGCGCCAAACGCACCGTCGTCCACGGACCGACCGCTCGCGCGGACCCACGCGTGTGGCGCGACGACGCCTCCGCGCGAGGACGCTTGGACGAGGACGACGTCGACGGAAGACGCGCGTCCGCGTCCGTCATCGCGTCGCGCGCGCGCGTCCACGCGCGACGCGGTGTGACGAACGAACGAATGAATCATGACGTGAATTCAAAGTTTTTCTCTTCATCTTCGACGGGACGAGACGGCGGCGCGGGACGAGAGGACGTCGCGTCGCGGTCGCGATGGATGGATGAATCGCCGCTAGAGACGGTCGTCTGTGTTACCGATGTCTACGAACGAACGAACGAAGGCGAGCGTTCGCGAACGCGTCGAGTCGTCTTCGGAGAGCGCGAGAGAGCGACTCGAGCGCTCGAGTCTCTCTCTCGCGCTCGGTTCGACGGACGCGAAGACGCGACGCGTCGACGATCAGTTTTTGGTGACGACGGCCAAGATCTCCTCCTCTCTGTACACGGCGTATTCCTTCCCGGCGCTCTCGTCGCCGAGTTCCACGGAAACGCCTCCGAATTCCGGCAAGGCGACGACGTCGCCCGTCTTGACGTCGAGCGGGACGAGCTCGCCGGTCGACGTTCGTCGTCCGGGACCCACCGCCAAGACGGTCGCCTCGCGCATCTGCGATTGGGAGAGAAACCAACGATACAGAATGCGCGCGTCAGTCCATCCCATCAATCCCATCCATCGTCACCGCGTCGACGAAAGAGCGCGAGCGTGAGACCACGAAGAGTGGAGCAAAAGAAGATTCATTCATTCATTCATTCATCGAACGCGTCGTCGTCGTCGTCGTCGCGTCTCGCGTACCTTGCTCGCGGTCATGGACTCCGGAAGTAACACCCCACCCACGGATTTCGTCGGGGCGACGATTCGCTCGACGAGCACGCGATCGAGGAGCGGTCGAAGCGCCCTACGGGCCGCCATCTTCGTAAAAAGACGTCGACGAGTGAGGATTAATGAGTGGATGACGCCCCTCACGTCGACGCGCGGAACTCGCGCGAACGATCGATCGATGTCGACGACGACGACGCGCGTCGCGTGCGTCGATCGAGCGTATAGGCGAGTCGTGGGACGACGAGGGAGGACGTCCGCGGCGAGGATGATGATGATGATGCGTGCGAATTCGTCGGCATCGGATGATGATGTCGCGGGTGGTGGCGACGCGACGGTGGTGCGGGAGGGAGACGCCGTGGGGTGTGGACGCGCGCTCGCGACGCGCGTTCGAGCGTTATCTCGAGCGGCGATCGCGCGTCGAGGGACGTTTTCCATCGGTGTGGCGGGCGGGTCGTTGATCGACGCGTTGGCGCCGTTGAAGACGGCGACGGATGTCGAGTGGTCGAGATGGCGCGTGTTTTGGGTGGATGAACGGTGCGTGAAGTGGACGAGCGAGGATTCAAATTTTGGTGGGGCGTATAGGACGTTATTCGCGGACGTGGACGTGCCTCGAGAGCGTTTACACGCCATCGATGAGACGTTGTGTGAAGGAAATCGAGGCGCCGCCGAGGCGTGCGCGAGGGCGTACGAGGACGATTTGCGAGCGTTGACGCCGCACGAGATCGAGGTGAACGACGATGGGTTTCCCGTGTTTGACGTCTTGTTGCTCGGGTTCGGTCCGGACGGTCACATCTGTTCGTTATTTCCCCATCACGAGCTCTTGACGCGAGACGAGGGATGGATTTTACCAATCGCCGACTCGCCGAAACCGCCGCCCGAGCGCGTGACGTTTTCTTTACCCGTCGTCAACGCGGCGAGGGAGAAGATTTTTGTCGCCATGGGGTCCGGGAAGGCGGAGATGACGGCGAAGATATTGAAAGACGCGCCTCGAGACGGGTCCGTGCCCGCCGCGCTCGTGAAAGGGAACGTGCGTTGGATCGTCGACGACGCCGCGGCGGCGCTGTTGTGAAGAAGAAGAACCGTTTACCATTTGTTGTTGCTTGTAATGCATGCACGCGCGCGCTCGCTACGATGAGTCTCCGCTCTTCTCTTTCGCCTTTTTCGCTTCAATCTCGCGCTGTTCTTCGTCGTAATCGATGCAATCCTCGTGATCGGCGGCGAAAAATGTCGACCGGCACTCTCGCCACGGCGCGTCTCGCATGATGTCTCCGTACAGCGCCGCGCGCTCCGCGAGGATTTTGTCACGTTTTTTCTTTGGTAGAAATTGCCAACGACGGTCCAAATTCTCCCGGCGAATCTGCATCAACGCATCGGCGGCGTACGGCGAGTAATGGCGCTCGTGATGCCCGTCGTCGTCGTCTTCCTCGTCGTCGTTTTCGCTCTCGCGCGAGACGTTTGGAAATTTGGCGGCTCGCACGGCGGCTGCTTCCGCGAGCTTTTCGGACACGTCGATGGTGGGATCGAGCCTGTGGGCGATGAGAAAATCAGCCTCGGCAGAATCAGGGTCGACGGATTCCGTCTTTGAGACTTCTTCGAGACGTAATCGCGCGCATCCACGTCTGTAGAGACCCTTCGCCTTGATTTTGAAAAATTCCGGTTCATCGACGCGCGTCCCCAAAAGGTCGCCGACGTAGAGTGCGCACTCCTTGTACTCTCCTTTTCGAAACGTCAAGAGCGCGAGGTTCAGGTACACCGAACGCGCGATGGGGAAGAACACGTCGTTATTCTTCGCGCCGTGGGGATTAAGCATTGGGTCTTCAGGTTCGCACACCCTCGCGTACGCAGCCGCCGCCTGCCATTTTTCGCGGGCTCGATCGAGCCTTCTGTTCTTGAAGAGAACCTTGCCGATCTCGTTCATCTCGGTGGCGTAGGCGGCTTTTTCTTCGGGTGTGCTCGTGTACGCGCACTTTCGAACGAACGAGACGTTGAGAACCTCCGCTTCGCCGGGGAGAGCGACCTCGCACGCGTCTTTCGGCTGAGGCTCGAAATCGTTCAGCCACGCCTCGCCGGAGAGGACGAAATTCACTCGATCGCCGGCGCGCAGCCCTAATATCGCGTTCTCGAGCCCACTCGGGTGCGTACCGTCTTGCATCGTGAACGTGTCCTCGATGAATCCGTCCGTTTTCGTCTCAAGTTTCCATTTACACGTCACTTTCGACAAGACTGTGACCGCCACTGCGTCGGCGTCGGCCTCGGACGCGTCTCCGCGAAGCACGATTCGTCTCACCCCGCGCTTTTCGAGCGTGCGCGCGGTCGCACCGTCGCCCGGCCCCGTGGCGATGAAAAGCTCGGGTAGGACGCCCATTCAGATCGGTGAAGCGCGCGAGAGTGAGGCGTTTTTGAGAGTTGAGAGTTGACGCGAAGCGACGCGACGGGCGAGGGCGTCAGTTTGAGAGCAGGTTCTCCACCTACGTTACAAATCCGATTCTTATGCTAAGATTTAGTACTTCATGCCTTCACGCAAGATATCGTACGGGATCGGCGTCAAAAGCTCAGCCTTCACGTTCTCGAGCGCAAACCCTTCGCGCGGGGCGCCGGTCACCGGGCGCTTCGTCGTGATCTTCTTGCCAGCCAACTTCGCTTCGTGGTGCGCCTTGTCGTTCGCAGCACGACGGGCGAGGAAATCTTCACGGCATCGGGAGTGTTGCACGTGCTCAATGCGCACGTGAATGCGCTTGCGAGCGATGCGACCACCGATGGTCTTGTTCACCTCCACACCCACCGCGCGCGGCGTCACGTTCCACACGATGCCCGTTCTGCCTTGGTATTGCAAGTACGGCATACCCTTTTGCTGAGAGGCGTTCACCTTGATGTCAACGTAGTCACCGACACGGAACGTACGCAAGTACGTGGTCGTGTTGTTGGCGCCCTTCTCACGGAAACCGCGGGAGAACACGTTGCGGGTGCCGTGGCGCAAACCGCGGGATCGAGCGCGTTGGTTACCCATCCTGATGCATTCGAGAAGAGTGATGATTGATGATCGTGGTTAGTCGACCGAGTCTCGATGCGATGGTGGTGTCATCGCGGTACGCGCGCGAGACGAATACACGCGATGCTGTGCGCGTCACCCCTCGTCCAACCGCCGTGTCCAATCGCGCGCGCCTCCGTCGAGCGCATCTCCGTCGAGCGCATCGACCGCGTCCTAGGGCTTCCCGCGACCACGACTCGAGCGTCTCGACGCGACCCCACGCGCGCGATGCGTCCACCGACGTCCCGCGCGACGACGATACCACCGGGAACGAAAAGTATTCGTCCCGATGCGCCGTTCGCGCGCGACTCGAACGCGACGCCCGCGCCGTGCCTCGCGACGATCGCTCGTCTCGCCCTCGCCCAGCCTTAGGGTCACCCCGCCCGCCTCCGCGCGATCCCACGCTCGATGGCGTCCTCGCGCGACGCGCGCGATCGACGTCCGTCGACGCCGAACGAACGCATCGATCGCGCGCGTCGACGCTCGCGTCGTCCCGTCGCACGCGTCGTCACGCACCTAGCTACCTCGCGAGTACTCGCGTCGAAGAGAGAGGTCGAGGCGACGGCGAAGCCGTCGCGTCGTCGACGCGTGCGAGTGGGACGGCGCGATGATGGCGTGTGAAGGCGCTCGTATATGTTTTGAACTACGTCTAATGCGTTCTTTTATTCTATCTGCGCTACCTATGTATGGGCCTAACGACCACGCCTACGTATTGTGGTGTGTCCATGTCTATCAATCAATCTACCGTGAGGCGCGGTCGTCTCTCTTCCTCGCGCGCGCGTCTCTCTTCCTCTCTCTCTCGCCCTAGCCGCCTAGACTTTGGAACTCGGACGCGCCTTGATCGATGATGCCGCCGTCGCACGCGACGTAAATCTTTAATTTCCCGAGCCGAAGCGCGCGCGCGAGGAACATGTCGATGACGATGTCGGTCGGAAGTTGCTCTAAGATTCGAAGCGCGCCTCGTCTGGAGACGAAGAGGTGCGTCGTCCTGGAGAAGGTGGTGTACGTCTGAAACAATCCGTGTCGTCGCGACACCGCGCGACTCGGGTGCTTGAAGAAGGACTCGCGACAAAATCTTGGATGCGTGTCAAAGGTGAGAATGTCCCAACGTTTGGGAAGACGTCGCATGACGCTCGACACTTTTTCGGCGTACGCCTCGGCGGAGCCGACGACGACGTTGGCGTCGTCCTCGAAAAGCGCGATGGAATCCCCCATTCGCTCGGGATGCGCTCGATTAAACGCCTTCGCTCGCGCGATGGCATCTTTCACGTTCGGCCAGATGCTCCCCGCGAGTGTCCCGATTCCATCCTCGGTCGCGTTTACCACCGGAAGCGTCTCGGCGCTCGCGAAGCGCGCCACGACGCCGAGCGCGCCCAAATTCCCCACGCTCCCCGGTCGTCTCGATCGCGCGTCCCCCTCCTCGTACAACCGCGTCTTCTTCTTCTCCGACACTTTCCGCGCGTAATACTCTCTCGGCCTCGTCACCGCGCGCACCGCGCTCCAAAATCCGAACCTCTTTCCCGACGCCGCGTCGTCTCTCGCGCTTCGTCGAAACCGAGCCATGTACCCACTCCGCTCGATCGCGCTCGCCGCGTCTTCATCCACCACGGACGACATCGCGAGCGCGCACCCGTCTCGCGCGAACGACGACACGAGTCCACATATCTTTTTCGCGTTCACCACGCGTTCTGTGACCCACGGCGACGTCAATACCACCGCCATCGTCGGCCGCGGGCGCGTCTCACGCGCCGTCCCAGCCAACCACGCCGCGCCGTCGTCCACGAGCACGTCCAACGCTCCGTACTCGACGACGATGACGACGACGATGAAGGCGACGAACGCGACGATGACGCGTCGTCGAGGTTGAGGTCGACGCGTCGTCATCCTCGCGACTGCGCCGAGGGAGTCGGCGAGTGAAGACGTCGCGCGCAGAGCTCCGAGGTTACTACGATGGGACGAAGACGCACGCGGATGTGTACGGGCGCTTGATGCGGTTGTCAACGTTACATTCCACGCAAAATTGTTGAAGATGGATCATCGCGCACGTTCACGGTGCGATGCTTCAGATCGATGCGTCAGCCGCGTGCGCTCAGCACGGCGTTTGAGGCTCGCGAGACCTCTCTGTCGCGCCTAGTATACACCCACCGATCCGTGACGCCACGGAGCGCGCACGCGCGGAAAGCAATCTTCCTTTACTATAGTTATGAAACGGACGCAGGACACACGTTCATCACTGTCTGAATCAAGGACTCATGGTACGCGTCGCCGAACACATCCTCGGGATTCGCCGGCGGGGTCGGACCGCACAGCGTATCGATCGCTGTCGAGATCACCGTCCTATCCTCACAAGTACATTCTTGCACACACGTGTCTGACGATGCGAACGCCATGAAATCACCGCAAACCAGCGCGGTGTCGTTGTGTTCTACTTTGGCCGCGAAAGTGTCAAAGCGTGCGGCGCACGTCTTCGTGCACGTTAAGTGGTCGAGCGCCTCCACGAGCACCTGTCGCACCTTATCCGCCGCGCTCTGCACCTGACCCAGCGACGAGTCGATCCTCGCCGCGCCCGCGCCGACGTCCGATCGGCCGAAGTGTGCGATCGCGCCCGCACCAGCGAGCAGGCCCACCGTGAGTCCGAGCGCCAACCGCCCAAAACGTGTCGTCGCGCGCCGTTCCTCGCACTCGTCCGCGACCGCGAGCGACACGGCGCCGTACACGCCGTCTTCGCGCGTCATCTCGACGCTCGATCGTCGCGAATCTTAACGTTCGAACGTCGAGAACTGGCGACGCCGGCCGGGTCGGGGACGCGTTGGGGTGTTATGTGCGTCTTGACGAAACGGGTGTTACACATTACGGGTGTTGCACGTGTGCGTCCACCGGCCGGTGCCGTCAGTGCGTGCCGCGTCGACGCGTCGCACGATGATGCCGCCAGAATCAAGGCGCGGCGCGCTCTCGTTTCTCACCGCCCTCGCGGTCGTCGCGGTCGGTGCCGTGCTCTTCGCGCGCGAACGCGACCCGATGCAGCTGGAGGCCGTCAAGAAGGCGATGCCTCCGGCGCCCAAGCGCGCGGCTGGAACGTCGACGCCACTGACGTACACTCTGCACCTCGGATGTGAGTCAGATGATGTCATCGCGAAGTACCCGTCGTTCTTCGGCGGGGATTACATAGAGAACATCGTCGAGGCGAGGATCGTGTTTCACAACTACAACGTGCGCTCGCGGAAGGGCTCTAACAAATTCTTCAAGTGGAAGCATGGGTTGGTGATGAATAAGGTCAACCTGCAGACCGCAGACTCGCTGACATTCGAATTGACGACGAATAAAATCAACTACGAGTACGGGTTTGCGCTGATGAATAAGGATGGACAGGTTTTGTACGAAATCGGGAAGAAGGGGGAGTCCCTGCTCGAAGGCGACTGCGCGCACGCATTCGGTCCGTACAGGAACCGTGTAATCACGAGCGATTGGAAGCGTGCGAAGGATCTAGGATTCATCGATGCGACTTTCGGTCGGTGCGCCGCGAACTGCATGCCGGGCGACGTGAACAACCCTTGGGATTGGGACACCGCACTAAAGGACAAGGGCTCAACCTTGATGAAGAATCACCCACCAACGGGTCTGGGCGGTCAGTTCATCATGTACGGCGTGAACAGAGACGGTATCTGCACGATGAATCTTCACACGCAGCGTGGTACGTGTGATGACATCCTCACGCACTTTGATCCGAGGCCGAAGGAAAACCGGTTCATCACCGATAACAAACGCTGCGATCAGTGGCAAGGCCAACTCCAAGAGATAACGTGGAAGGCACCCGATCTTGGCTCAGTGCAAGAAAACGATGAAACCAAATGGAAATTCACCTTTCAGTATCATACGGATGGTTTGAATGTCTTGCTTAACGACGTTTATTACACCAAGTACCAATGGAACTCGCAAGACGGTGGGTACAACACGATTTCATACATTCAAATCGAGTACCTCAACGACAAACACTTTCGTCAAGGAACACCGTGGGCCGACCCAGAGTCGAGCGAGCCGCACCGATCGGGCACGCATGGCTGCAGACTTCTCGCACTCATGCCTCCAAGAACACCTCTGGGCGCCGCCGCCTTTCAGGAGCCGTGACGAGTCGCCCGCGCGCCGACGCCCGTGGACGTCCCATCCTCTCCAACTCATCGTTTCTTCACCCGTAGCCGCGCGAGCACATGCGGTCCCGGCGAAAGAGTATATTTTGTCAATGAACACGTCCGATGTTTTCGTATTTGCGTTCGTTCGCCTCTTCGTCATCCGGAAACCACCCACTGCACCAAACCCTACCTAAGCCCTAGAGAGGTCTCGACGGCGCGTCCGCGCGCGTTCGTTTGCAACGTACCGTCACCGCTCGTCGCGACGCGAGCGGTGACGACGGACGGACGGACGGACGGACGGACGGAGAGACGCGTCTTCGTCGCGAGAGAACTTTCGCGACGCGCGCGGAAGGCACGGTACCGGAGGGGTGCGGCGCCGGGGAGAGAGACGGACGGAGAGGACGGCACGGCGCGGGACGGAAGGCGCGCGCGGGCGGTGCGGGCGCCACCGGCACGGGACGACGAGCGAGCGATGAGCGGGGCGTACGATGAGGTGGATCTGGAGGACATGGACTGGAACGATGAACTCGGGGCGTACACGTATCAGTGTCCGTGTGGAGACTTTTTCCAAATCACCCTGGAGGAATTGCGAAACGGCGAGGACGTCGCGCGGTGTCCGTCGTGTTCGCTCGTGTTGTTGGTGATTTATGACCCGGAGGATTTACCGAGTGAGGACGTGGGAGGAGGGTGAGGGAAGACGACGCGCGCGCGGTCGAGTGGAATCATTCGTTTCAGCTCGTAGCTAGGCGTAGGCGGATGACATACGTGTACAACGATGGCGACTTTACAACGATACTTCTAAGGCGCGCGCGGCGGCGCGCACGCGGGTTTCGATCGCGACGCCTGATTTTTCGGCGATCGCTTTCACCGCGGCGAGATTTTGCGTGGCGGTGTGGGCGTGATTACACGCGCGAGGGTCGTTCGGGGCGAGCCGTCGGAGGAGCGCGGCGGCGCGCGCGTGGTGGACGACGATGCCGACCCGCACGTCGTCTCGTAAATCGTCTCGTCTGATGGCGTCCAGCGCGCTTGGTGCGAGAACGTCGAGGGCGAGACGGGCGTACGTGATCGCGTCGTCCGTTTTTGAGCGTTTCTCCGCGATTTCACCGAGATTGAGTCTCGCCGAGGCGAGCGCGAGCGCCGCGCCGTCGCCTCGCACGCGAGAGAGAATCGTCGTCGAGCGCGCGAGAAGACGTTCCGCCTCGTCCAAACGATCGAGCTTGGTGAGGACGAGGGCGAGGGATTCGCACGCACCCGCGATTTTCACGTCATCTTCCCCGTGCATGTGCTCCAAACTACTCAAAATACGTCTCCGAACGCGCTCGGCGTCCTCGTACCGCGCGCACTCAAAGAGCACTTGGGCCAGACGCTTCATGCGCCTGAGACACGCGTCGGTGTGCGCGGCGCCGATCTCTTCGCTCACTCTGATTGAACGCTCCAAAACCACCACTGCGTCTTCTTTACGTTCGTTTCGACACAACACCTCCGCCATGTGATAGAGCGTCGTGGCGTATTCCGGATGATTCGTCCCGAGCGTCGCCTCCTTGCGAGCGAGCGATTCGGCGTACAGCGCGAACGCTCCGTCGACGTCGTTTTGCGCCAATCGACACCCCGCGAGATTGTGTAACGCGGTACCGACGGCGGGATGATTTTCCCCGTAGCTATTCCGTAAGATTTGGAGCGCCTCGTCGAACATGCGCTGCGACTCTTCCCACCTCGACTCTATTCTGTGCAACTCGGCGAGGTTGTTGAGCGCCGCCGCCACGTGCGCGTCGTCTTCACCGAATCCACGCTTCGCCTCCACGAGCGCGCGCTCGAGGTACTTTCTCGCCTCGTCTAATTTCCCCTCTTGCACTAAACCTCGTCCTATGTCCGTATATATCCTCCACTGCGCCGTCGATTTATTCGCCGTCGGCGCCGTCGGCGTCGGCGTCTCCTCCACCTTTGCGTCGCACGTCACCGTCGACGACGTCCCGACCGCACCCACGAACGCGAACGACGCGACGACCGACGACGACGATCCCCATCGCGTCCTCGTCCTCGCCCTCGCGACGAATCCGTCGTGAAGACTACGACGCCGCCGACGCGTCGTCGTCGTCGTCGTCGTCGTCGTCGACCCCTCACATCCACCTCCCACCGCCGCCGACGACGACGACGTCATCGATCGACGCGCGAGACGCATCATCATCATCGTCGTCGTCGTCGTCGTCGTCGTCGTCGTCATCGATCGTCGCCATCCTCCCCCCATCCCTCCTTTCGCCTCGTCCTCCGTCCTCTGTCCGTCGTCACCACCGCCCGAGCGCCGGTCGCCTCGGGGACGCGTCCAGACGTCCAGACGCGGCCGGCGTTCACGGCGCGAGTGCGCCGCACCGCGTCCCCGCGCACACGGCCGCGCGCGTCCCCCCCCCCTCGGTGAGTCACGTCGACGGGCACGTCGGGCGACGCGCGGGCACGTCGAGGGCGGCGTGAAAGGTGGAGAACTCATACATCGATCGATGTAATACTAAGTAGCACTAAAGTTGTACCGACCGTCACACGTAAAGCGTAGATAACACGCGATGGGCGTCGGGACGCGCGACTATGGAAGTTCATGTACTACTCAATCGACTAAATGTCGAGGTCGTCGTTCCAGGGATTTTGACTCGTTCACACCATAAAGAGTGAGGGTTTCAGTGACCGTTCATGACTCAAGGGAACTACATATGGGTAAACAGTGTGATTGCGTGCGCACACAAAGGTTTCTTTCGACTCGAGTACGAAGGGTCGCGTGGTCGGGTGTCTCTCCTCTCCCTGCACGGATTCGGACATATGGTATAGTCTTCGTTTCCGTACACTAGGTAGGTACTCGTACTCCTTTATGTAGGGTTTAGGGTCGTCCCCGACCGAAAGGACCGATGGATGCCGATCGCGAATACCGATGGGACCGACCGCAGACGGCGCGCGCGAGAGCGAGCGAGAGGGCGCGAACGCGGGAGCGAGAGAGGGTGACGAGAGAATTCATTCCGTCCGTGTCGTCGTCGGTCGTCGTGCGCGTGGAGACGACGGATCGATCGGTATCCGCCGTCGCGATGACGACTCCGAGGAGGTTGACGACGGATGACGACGACGTCGTCGTGGGAGGAGGCGAGGTCGGGGACGTGGACGACGGCCGTGAAAAGGGTGAAGACGCGCGCGAGGGTGAGTTCGAGACGGAGGACGCGCGCTCGATCGATCTTCGACCGGTGATCGGAGAGGGGGCGAATGCGAGACGACTGGCGCGCGACGACGTTCGCGAGTTGGCGGCGTACGGGACGACGGTGCGAACGCCGGGACGGGTGGAGGGATTGGAGACGTTTGTGAATCTGCGAACGTTGACTTTACACGCGTGTGAGATAACGAGCGTGGATTGGGAGGGGTGGTCGCGATTGACGCGATTGGAGGAGTTGGATGTATCGTCCAACGCGGTGACGACGACGCGCGGGTTGGGGCGTCTGCGACGTTTACGGAGACTGAGTTTGGCGAGCAACGCGTTGGAGAATTTGGATGGATTCGGGGAGTTATCGCCGACGTTGGAGGTTGTGAACGTGTCTAATAATAGAATCGCGTGTTTGAACGGGTTGAGTCGGAGCGATGGGGCGGAGTGGATGATTCGGGCGCTCGACGCGAGGGGAAACGCGTTGACGAGTCTTCGCGCGACGCGCGCGCTGAGCGAACTCACGCGTTTGGAGTCTCTTCGATTAAAGATGGAACCGGGATCGGTGATCGGAAGAGAGACGAACGAGATGTGCGAGAACGCGTCGTACAGGTTGACGATGACCTCGCTCGTTCCTTGGCTCGCGCATCTGGACGACGTCGTCGTGAGCGTGGAGACGAGCACGCGCGCCATGGCGAAAACCATCTCGACGACGAGACGCTCGAGCGACGGCGAACGTCCGAGCGGTGGCATGACGCCGCCGAACGCCGAACGCTTTTCGAGAACACCTCGACGAGGGGAGGTGATGAAAGAAAATCGCGACGTGAACGACGCGAGCGGGCCGACTGGGACCACCAACGGGGGGCGCGTCGAACTCGAGCTCGCGACGACAAAGCGCGTCATCGATTTCGAGAACCGCGTCGCGCCCGAGGTTCGAGACGAAGGGATACAGACGGACGCCCCGCGCACGCGCGATGTGGAGACGCAGAAATCACTCGACGTCGATCCGAGCGAACTCGAGCTTCTTCGCGGAGAAATTGACGCGCTTCGTCGAGAGTTGACTCGAGCCGAGACGGCGACCGAGACGGCGCGCGCCGAGGGCGAGACGGACAAGCGACGCGCGATGGAGCTCGAGGCGACGCTGCGCGAGGTGAGGATCGAAGCGGCGGAGAATTTGGCCAATTTAAAGGCAATGTACGTCGACGAACAGAACGTGATGCTGAATGAACGCGTCAATCAGGCTCGGCAAGAATCGGCGGCGCACGTCGAGGCGACTGCGGAAAAGGCGCGTTTGCTCGAGCGCGTGGCGGCGATGGAGCAGGAACTGCGCGCGCACACGGAGATTGCGGTGCAAAGGGAAGAAGATTTAAAGAATAGCAAGGAAGAGGTGGTCAAGCTCATCGAGAGCATAAAATCGATGGAGAAGGAGCGCGAGGAGGCGGAGGCGTTGAACGAAGAGTTGGCTCGAGTCGTGGAGAGTCAACGAGACCAGCTCGACGGATTCGCCAAGACGCGAGAGATGGTGAAAATCCTCGAGGGTGAACTCGAAAACGCGCAAAAAGCGATGAGTGAGAGAAAAGATTCCCATCACACCGTCGAGGCGGCGCGGAACGCCGCGATGCGAGCCGAGAAAACCGCCAAGGCGCGCGAGGCCAAGGCGCGTTCGAGAGAAGAGGCGGCGGAGCGTCTCATTCGCGACGTGGAGACGCTCCAGTTCAAGCTTGAATCTGCAGACGAAGGCTTGCAGATCAAAAGTGACATGCTTCAGCATCAGAGTGAACTCATCAAATCGCTCAAAGACGAGGCCGTTCGTCTTAGAGAAGAAAATTCGATAGCCGCGGAGAAGAGCGCGGAAGAGCTGTCAGTTGCCGAGGCGAGGCTCGCCGCGACGACGGGGGAGTGTCAATCTCTGACGCGCCAGGTGGAAGCCCTCGACGTGAACGTGTCTGAACTCGAGAGAGCGCTCGACGCCGCCGAGGTAGATCACGCGTCGTACGAGCGCGCGCTCGAGAATGCGAAAGCCACCGTCGGCGAACGCGACAAAACGATCAGTTTCCTCGAATCGCAAGTCGCCCAGTTGACCAAGACTTTGGAGACTCGAGAGACGATAGAAACGTCGAGAAACGTCGAGCTCGAGATGCAAGTGAAGGAATTGAGCGACCAACTCGCGATAGTTCGTGAAAAATCGACCGTGTACGAAGCCAGAGCCGTCGCCATCCGAGAAGAGAGCGACGCCATGGTCCGCGAGGCGTATCAGCAAGTCGAAGACGTCGAAAACGAAATGCGGGCAGTGCTGTTAGACATGGCCAGGGAAAAGAGGGTCAATAGAGAGCGAATGGAACAAATCGGTCGTCTTTTGCACGATGAGGATGTTCATCGTATAGGGCTGGATTAGTACCAGCGCGTGTATTACATTTGTACATTATTTCACAATCCATCGGAGTACGAAAACTACCATGTGACGGACACTGCATCGTCCACATATGGCCACGTGCTACGATGATATCTTTCACCACGTCTGAACATTCCTTTCGTGGACACACGCGTGCCAATATCGATGCGTAAGCGCGTCCTTCGTCGGTGTGCACCTCGGTTCGTTTGCGTCGTCGCCAGTCTCTCCGTCTCGGCGTGGTGGGTATTCTCTTCATTCTCGAGCGGGCGAAGGAATGGTATCACACCCTCGACGGCGATCATCTTGACCGTGAGCGATGCCGAAGAGCACGAAGGTTCATCCCACGTCGCTTTTGATGCGTTATTCAGGGACATTCACGTTCCGGGTCCGTATGCGCCCGTCGTCGTGCGGGAAGGCGGTTCGAATCCTTCGTCGTTTCTTCCCAAAGAAGTCACCGTCGTGGAGGCGTCTCGAGACATCGAACGAGAGGCTTGGGGCGCGTCGTTTCATCTATTCTCTGGAATTTACGGCGCCTCGGTGAAACCAGCCGCGATCAGGTGGCTCGCCTTCAGTGAGCACGAGAAGGCGTGGATCGTCGAACCCGACGTCATCTACACGGGACAGTGGGTTCGGCTGTTTACAAAGTACGACGCGGTCGACGGGAGCGATCTCGTCGCCTTCAACACCACGTTTCGTTTCGGAGAAAATAAGACGGCGTGGAATCACTGGCGTGCGTGCGTCTACTGCAGATACGTGGACCCGTGGCGCAGGCAGGCGTCTTTGTTGCCCGCGTTTCGAATTTCGAAACGGCTCTCCCTCGAGCTGTTTACGTTCCTCAACAGCTCGTCCAGAAGCGGTCACCACGAGGCCATGCTCCCGACGTTCGTCACGGCGCGCGACACATCCTTCACTTGGACCGATCTCGCGCCGGACGTCGGATACGTGCGTTGGCGGCCGGTGTTCGACGCCGACAACGCGCGCGCGTCGGCGATTCGCGAAGACGCCCTCTACCATCCGGTGAAATCGCCGCGAGCGCGCGAACGATTATCCAGAGCCTTTTCGCGTCCATCGAACGCATCTCTGGCGACCGTGTGAGACAAAGTCGTTTCAAAACGAGCGTTCTCTCCCTCCCTCCCTCCGTCGACGCGCGCGTTTCGCCCTCGCCCTCGCCTGTCGTCGCATTCAAGCGTACGCCGCAGGCGTGGGGTGGGTCATCTAGGGTCTAGGAACGACGGGTCACGACCCTCCAAACAGTCCCTCCGCGGTCCCGAGGTTCCGAGACGAAGGTGTCGGTTGGGCTCGGGCCGGGGTGACACGCCGTCGACGCGCGCGGTGACGCGTGGGGACGACAGTAGTCGGTGGCGACCGAACGCGAGCATGCGTCGCGCGCGAACGTCGTGAGTAAGGGTCCGTGGGAACTCGCTCGCGGTCGCGATGGCGTCGGTCCCGTCGCGGTCGGATGACGAAGAGACGTCGCGCCGCGGGGGTGTTCGGCGACGTCGCGAGGCGGAGAACGCGAAGACGAACGTCACGATACGCGGAAACGGTAGAAAACGCGCGCGCGGAGGTTTTCAAACGGGTGCTATCGCATTCAGCGTCCTCATAGCGCTCGTATCGGCGCGTTTGTGCGAAAGCGTGACGTTTAACCGCTGTGCCGCCGGATGTTCGGTGCACCTCGGTCGGGGTGCGTGCGGCGTGGATGGCGTGTGCGAATGCGCGGAGGGATGGATGGGACTCAGCTGCGACGTTCCGACGCCTTCGGTGGGGAGGGAGACGAGGATAGACGGCACCGTCGCGTACACGTACGATACGACCGGGACGGCGTTTGGTGAAAAGCACGTCAGCGACATGTTATTGGACATTCATAAGAGTGTCGTGTACGTCTACGCGCAAGATTCCGTGGGTATCAGGATAATTGAAGTCGATCCCAGGTCGCCTGAGACGTTTAGCGCCAACGGTTTCGCGTCGCGAGGTTGGGGTCCCGGCGTTGGGCCGCGGCGGGAACCGACGGGCGCGATGCCTCTTTCACTGGCGCCGTCTCCGGGGTTTTGCGGCCCCGGGACGTCGAGCTCGTGTCCGACGAAGCACCCGAGAGCTTATGGTCACGTCGACCCCATCAAATCGCGCGGATGGTACGGAGTGTACGCCAAGTTGAGTGCAGACATATCGACGACGTTGACGGGAGTCATCGCTCCCGTCAACATGTGGCACGCCACCACGGAAAACCGATTCAAATTCGTACTGTACAAGTACCAAGGGACGGCGTGCTCGTCAGATGATTCTCAATGGTCGACCTGCGTGCTCGGTAGCTCGAACAATGGGGCTTATTCCAAAAAGCTTGAGATTGATGAGTACATCCTGGATGCCTTGGGAGTGGATGAATCCTCCGGAAGGATTGTATACAAAGGCACACATCAAAGTGATCAACGGGGAATAATAGGTATGGTGAATGCTAATCTAGAGAACTTAGGATTTCGTCCCCTAGATCCGAGTCTTCTGAAGCAAAAGTGTCCAGATTGTGCGTTGCAGCCCGATGCCATGCGAATCGAGACGAGCATGCCGCACAACAACAGTGTTGGACGGTATGTCATATTCGCTGGTTCTACTCTCTTGAATAATACTGCATCAAAAATATTTTATCCTAATTTGTTCAAGGTAAATTCACAGATTATCAATGGGCAAGGGGACGAAATGTACTTGGATTTGACGTCGGTCAAGTTGACTGCCGCGTGCGAAGGACAGTTTGACGCGAAACAAGGTCGTTTCTCGACGTTTACGGCGATGACCAAACACAACGGGTACGGGTACGTCGGAACTTCGGGCAGAGACGAAGATTGCGCAAACTGTCACAAACGTGCGGCGTGTATCTTTATGTTTGACTTGAACTTTCAGAGCGGAGATGGACCGCTTGCCATGATAGCTCTCGATCCAGAACTAGGAGAGCGCGACGCCTTGAGTGCAACTGTTCAGGAAGGAAGTGGACCCGGAGAAAAAGATTACATGTATTGGACGGTGGGATCGCGCGACGGAAATAGCAGCAGGATCGTGAAGATTGAAATAGGTGGAACTGATACCTCGAGCGGGTGTACGAGCGGGTGTTTCAGACGCGTGGGGACGTTTGAAGAATCTTTCGTTTTCGGTGGTATCACCAAAGTTCCAGGGGAGCACGCAATCTTTGCTGCGAGTGCAGGAACGGCAACGACGTACTCTAAATATTCCACTGTAACCTTGACGAGCATCGAGCCGACGCACGTCATGTCAACGACAGCCGGAACGGCTGTGACTATACACGGATCAGGCTTCTATTCCAAACCACTCAGTGGTGGTCTCAGTCATTCAATTTCTTGTCGATTCGGTCATCGACGCGATGCAAACGATGGATTCTTGGAAACTGGGTGGTCACCGGCAACTTACTTGACTCCGAATAAAATTTCTTGCGCCGCGCCGTCCGCGGCGAGTTCCAATTCACTTCAACAGGGATATAGCGAAGTCGAAATATCATTCGATGGGTTTCCAAGCGATAGAAATGATCCAACAAACGTGTGGGAAGGTTCGTTATGGAGCGCTGGAAACTTGAACTTGCGCTATCACGATCCAGCAGTCGTCACCAACATGAAGATCGGGTCCAATGATGCTCTTGCTCTCTTCACGGGTGAGGACGATGAAAACACACCAGTCAAACTTAGTGTATTCGGAGGTCCATACATCAATTCACCAAATTTGAAGTGTAAGTTTAATGACGACCCTTCGAGTGTGACTAGTGCGACTTTCATCAGCGCGACAGAGATCACGTGTCCAATTTGTCAAGTTTCGGGCGGTAGGTGCAACAATCCCGTTGGAAGTCCTCTCCCATGGCTCGTAAATGGTGTTCCTCAAACCGTGAACGTTGCTGTGACACTAAATGGCGTCGATTACAGCGATTCAAAAGGATCCCTCACACTCCACGGACCACCAGCTGGAGTCAAAGTCTTGGACAGACCGCCGTCTTACAGAGCTCACGTGTCAGCCGCAAACTTTTCGCCCGGCACTTTTAAGGTTGCACTCGTCGACATTAACGGAACCATAATTCCATATGATCGTAATGGACAAGGAACTACGGGTTATCGGATTTCAGCGACGATTGCTGGCGCTTCTTCGGTGAATGTCACAGAGGACACTGCGTCTTCCGTGACGTCGAGCGGGGAAACAAGTCTTGTACCCGTGTTGACTGCGGTACCAGTCGCGGGCGAGTACAAGATCACGTTCTCCGCAGCAGATTGTTCTTCCGGTACGTGTGCTACGAGTCTGAGCATCCTAGATCACGCTCAATTTTCCGTTCGACCGGGTCAGTTGGCTGGATTGATGGCTTCTCCAGGTGGGGTGACGGAAAGTTCACTCTCAAACGATGCCCTGTTTCCATCCGATGGAATCATCTTACGAGCAGGTCTCAATATCTCAATAGGTTCCTTCACGATAGACATTGTCGATGTTGCAGAGAATGCTCTTCAATCTCTGTCAGAGAATGAAGTAACGGTGAATGCTTCAATAGTCACGCGCGGTGCAAATGGAGTGTATGCGGAAAGAAGCCTGGGCGCCGAGCTCGCTGGTACTTTAATGAAAGTGACGACCGACGGCCGGGTATTATTTGATGATCTTTCCTTAGTAGCCAGAGCACCTTCAGGGTCGCGCGCGATCGGGTCAAACGACGATATAATGTACGATGACGCAACTCGCGGGGACTTTGGCGAGCTTTCAAAATACATCATACAGTTTAAAGCCGTGTTGAATGGAGTTCCATTGATCACTCACTCCATCGTGCGGATCGATCCCGGTGATCCAGTCTATCTTCGAATAAATGGAACATATAGCAAGAGGACGCTGTACGCGGAGGGGCCGACACAATCCACTGGTGAAATCATTATTGGTGCGTACGACGGTGGGAATAACTTTGTGGGTTCAGCCGAGGTTGATCCACGAACTGTGAAGGTGGAAGCTTCACCAGGGATTAATTTAGGAGGAACATTAGAAGTGAGCAGAGATTATCAGGGAGTTTGGCGGTTTGCAGATCTTGCAGTGCTCTCTCCGACGGTCGGGGAATTCAGTCTGACCTTCTCCTCTCCAGATTTGACTTCAGTCAAGCAGATCATAAACATGCTTCCCGGTAATGCCGGGTATAAATGTGTTTCATCTCGGTCAGTATTACCAGCTATAGTAGCAGACAAGTCTGTCACCTTGGGTTCGTTCACGATTGATATCCAAGACATGACTGGGACCGCACTTGGAACGGGAGACCGCTACGCAACGACAGATTCCGTGGCGCCTAACCGAACCATCCAAGTCACGAGCGAGACTCTCGCTTTGTCTGGATCTGATGTTTTATACACCAATGGAAATGGTCAAGTGTCGGTCGCGGGTTTGGTCGCTGATTATCCGAAAGTGGGAACTCACATCTTGAAAGTCGTTGAAGTCAGCGCTGACGTAGGTGGTGAAACGCGGTCTCCGAAATTGCAGAGCACCATGCTCAACGTCACAGTGACAATAGGGCAAGTGAAGGGTTTTAAAGTTTCAAGTCCGACCCGTTTCGAGTATGCAAGTTCATTCACGGAAAGTATTCAAGCTTCGGAAGCTTCTAAATACTCTGCCGGAGACACCGTCCCCTTGAGCGACTTTGTGATTGTGCCCACTGATGGAGCCGGGAATGAGTCTCCGCTCGGAACAATGCCGAGCGGGATCACGTTGACCGCGACTCTGAATGATACGAGTAGTGGTTATCATCCATATATTCTCGGTGCGAACAAGACGACAGTCACGAGGGATTCTGTTCTCACTGTGTTTCCGGATACGACTCGGTATCCCAGAGTGGGTTCACTTTCAGAGATCACCTCGAGCGCTGGCACTGCGACGTTTTCCGGATTGCATTTGGTCAAGCCTATGATTGGAATCTATAACTTGACTTTCACTTCGGCAGATCCAAACTTGTCCTCTGCATCTGTTTTACTGACCATCGTAGCGGGAGCGTCAAAGCACCTCGGACTTCTACCGTACTGCAGTACGCGCGAGCAGGGCTGTCAGATAGCGTCGAATTGCACGTGTCAGCAGTATAGTGCGTCAGCAGAGGTATCAATGCATCCATTCATCGCAAATATTCTAGACGGAGGTTTCAATCCCGTCGGTATCTTCGAGACTCGATCGTGTGAAACCTGCAAGAGGAGAGCGGTGCAGCTCTCGTCGAAAACCATCACTCTGTGCCGAGCGACAGAAAGTGGTGGGTGCGAGTGCGCTGGCGTTAACAGTACGACGTCGAAACTCGGGGGTAAACTGTGTTCGTCTGTCGTTACCCTCGACGTGATCACCCGTTCCGGGCAAAGTTTCATCGATGGTCTCATAGTACCCACCCCGTCCGTTGGCACTTACTCGGTCTCGGTGCAGAGCCCGGGTTTGCTCGGAGTGGAGTACTTTTTCCAGATTGTGCCAGGCGAACCGGAAAACTTTATGCTCGCGCAAACTCAAGCGAGTGAAATATTCGTATCGTCACTGCACACGAAGATCACGAACGCGACGCATCCGCTTGTTGGCAAAGTCTACGATGGTGGCGGTAATTTTCTCTCAACGTCCACGCACGGAGCTCAAATTACTGTACGCTGCAAAACTGCAACATTAGAAGACTATCCTCAGGGAATTCACCCCATAATTGGAGGATCAAATTACGCGATATCTTGCGCGAACATCACGGTGTGCAGCGCTCAGGTACGTCAACGATTCGCACGATTCATTCATTTATTTTATTTCGAAAAATTAATTAATTAATTTTTTAAATCGCAGGCAAGTCAACCCGGTATCGTTGAGTTCAAAAACTTGGCGCTGCGTGCACCCAGCGCAGGTGAACACAACATTGAATTCTACATGCACGACGTCCTTGTAGCGACGTATGGTGTGACTGTGTCGATCGGCACTCCGGCTAAGCTGTTCATCGCCAATTCGCCCAAAGTTTCGTACAGCGCAAAATCGCAGGTAGTTTTAGAACCGCACGAAATTGCGATCACAGACGTTGCAGGTAATTTGCTCGGAGTGAGTAACACTGTGAGTGCATCTCTCGTCGCAAGTATCAGCGGTCCAAGGTGCGCATCACACGAGATATTTTTTAAACATTCTAATTAATTAATTAATCAAAATAGGCACACATTTAGTGCATCTGGACGTACCAGTACTTTAGCGGTCGGGGATGGAAGTGTTTTGTTTTCTAATCTTGCGTTGGGAACGCCTGAGGTAAGTTTGCATGAAATGAACGATGCTTTTCGAACGCACAATCCTAAATTAATTATTACCAGGCTGGCAATTATGTCATAACCTTCAGCTGTTCGAATTGCGGGGCGTCGGTCGCGGCAGTGTCGCGCACGTTCGCCATCGTACCGGGTGCTCCATCTGCGCTTGATGTTTTAACGGTACGTCACACTACGAGTTCAATCATGAAAATAATTCCACTGACAAAATTAATTATTTCAGGCATTCACCATACCCGGCGTGTTGAGCCCCATTTCGCTGCAGACAGAGTATGAGACAGCAAAGGAAGTTCGTCTGGGCAAGATTCAGGTACGAGCGGTCGACGCGGGATTGAACGCCATCAGCAGCAACCATGAAATTTCTGTTGCGGCTTCGCCAGTCGCGATTGGTGACTGTACGTCAGAAACTAATTTTTCGTACACACCTCGGACGACGATTGGTGGGGCGGCTATATTCGATGATCTCGTTTTCTATCGTCCTTGTACCGGGAACTATTCTTTGACGTTTTCAGCTCCTGGTATGGACTCGGCGTCTCTGGTGCTGCGCTACCGCACCGGCTATCCAGCTGCACTCGACGCGTGTTCTGGTAACTCCTTCAGTCGTGTCGAGCGCAGTCTTTGTCGAGATCCAACGAGCTATTTCGGCGCTCCCACTATTACGCTACGAAGCTTCGTACTGCGAATGACTGATCCCGGGGGGTACCCCGTCGGATCGACTTGGGACGCCGAGGCACGAAACATCACGGCTGAGCTCGTTTCGTTCACACCCGAGAAACATCAGTTGCAGTCTGCTATGATCCCTACATTGCGTGCCCAGTGGAATGGAAGTCTCCTCGCCGTAAATGGCGAGGTTGGGTGGTGTGAGAATACCGAGGACACGAATCCGACACCTGTGCTTACCATTGATCCCGCCACCGGAGCCCACAGGTACTCGACGGTGTACACCAATCCAGCACCTTCCTATTGCAGAGAGCTTTCGTACAGTGGCGTGGCGCCGGATACACACTATAATGTCGGTCTAAAAATTGAAAATGCGTTGGCTGGTGTGTATAGATTAAGGTTCACGTCAACGTGCAGTTCGAATAGGTGTCCGGGTGCTGTCTATCCGATACTCGAGGACGACACACTGGAATTCACAGTCTTACCAGGTATTCCAACCGCGCTCAAAGTCGTGACACCACCACCATTCATAAATGAAAATGATTTTAAGCTTGTACCTGAACCGGTCATCGCAGCGGTGGATTCTATTGGAAACGTATGCACAGATATGAACGCGACGTTGGTTCGCGCGAGTTTGACGCCTACACCTGCGGGCGTTTCTGGCACTCAAGTGACCATGGTCGACGGTATCGCAACATTTGGCTCTCTGAAAATAGTTGGAACACGCGGAGTCGATTATCAACTTGAATTTTCCGTTGTTGAGATCGTCAACGTCACCAATAACATCGTCAACGTGACGGCTGACACGGCCGTGACCATCATGAACTGTTCGACGGTGAAACCAAATAGCGGACTTGATGGAAACTCTTGCTCGTGTTTACCAGGTTTCACCGGGGATGTAAGCGGTGACACCGGGGACTTGGATGATTTAAAGACACGTTACGTGGAGAGCAACATGACTTTATACAAAAATACCACGTCTGGTTCTCTTCAATGGCTCCATGCGCTTCATCCGTACGGCGTTTGCGTGCCGTGCAAGAATGGTTTCTACAAGGAGACTCTCGGAGACGTGCCGTGCACTTCGTGTCCAAAGTTTATGGACACTTCGCGCGAAAACGGTCGTCTGAAACAAAATTACACGACATCATCAGGGATTCGGCTTGCAGGCTCCTTGGGACAGGCGAGCAAGAGCGCTTGCCACTGCATCTCCCAAACGACCGTACCTTTCGACAGCTACTATCGAAAAGAACCGATGGAGAGTTACAGTTGCGCACATTGCCCGAATGGTGCCAAGTGTAACGGCGACGGTATAGAAAACATGGAAACGTTGCCTGGATTCTATAGATACAATCCTCGGACTCTTGAGTTTCGAGCTTGTCCATACGCGGAGGCGTGTCTCGGTGGTATCAACAGCACGTGTTTGGACAACAGTTATACGGGGGCGCAATGTGCAGCGTGTAGCGACGGATACGCTTTTCACTTTATTCGTGAAAACTATCCACCAAAATGCTACGATTGTTCCAAGGGGTTGTCGGGTGTACTCAGCGTTCCGATCCTGATAATGAATTTCATTTGGATAGTGCTTCTCACATGGGCGATTTACAAGGTGAATAAACGCAGAGGTTCTCAAGCTGTCAACATGATAAAATCCTTCATCACCTATTTGCAGATGACAGGATTAGCGAAAAACTTAGATCTCGATTGGCCTATATCCACAAAGGCGTTTCTGTTGATTGCAGAGAAACTTTCACTCCCCGACACACGTTCCGTTCCGCAGAAGTGCGCTCTCGGGTGGTCCTTTTATCAAAACTTACTGTTTCATGAAGCGCTACCGCTGGGTCTGATGGTGTTCTTATTCATAATATTCACAGCGTCGAAGTATGTCGAAGAGTTGAAAGAAGAACGAGCCAAAGCGAGAGTGGAAGCCACCAAGACGAGCCAAGCGAAAGACTCGGCGGAGGAGGAAGGCGACGAGAAGACGAGTGATGAGACAGCTCGCAAGCCGTCCGCGAGTGCGCAGAATCTCGCGGAAGGAGAGAACGTGCACGCGTATGATTTAGTTATTTCATGGCTCGTCACCATGCTTTGGCTGCTGTATCCCGTCCTAGTGCAGTACTTGGTAGAGTTTACACAGTGTACCGGCGACTTCAGCGCTGCAGATCGGCATCTTGTGTCAGATTACTCCCTAAGATGCGCGGGAAGTACTTACTCACTGTATCTCACTGTGGTTATAATTTTGGTGTTCGTGTACATCCTGGGTATCCCTCTTTTGTTACTGAAGCTCGCGCAAAGAGAGGATGTCGCGCGAGAACACAAATCAGTCGGCGTTCAATACAAGTTTGGCGTGCTCTTCAAAGGCCTCGAAATGAAGACTCACTGGTGGTGGGAATGGATAATATTCGTGAGAAAGTTTGTTTTGATTACCATCGTCATCATATTCAGAGGTGATGCAACCATGGGGGGATATACCGTCAACTGCTTTTTGCAAATCTTCTTCGTGTTCCACATCGTCTCGAGGCCTTACGCGAGCGAGGAGCACGCCAAAATTGAAACATATGGTTTACTTGCGACAACAGCCACATTCACCAGTGGTTTGATCTTTAAGCAATCTTACAATCAAAGCACTGGGATGAGCTCCGTGATCGTGCAAGTGATCACAGCTTTACTGCTTGCCTTGCACGCTTGGACGTGGTACACGTTCGTTCGAATTCTGAGAAACCAGTTCTACGAGGAGAGTCAAGAAGGCTTGATTAAGCGCGCTATCCGTGATCTAGAATTTGAAGACGCCATCGTCAAAAAGTTTGAAGCGTCAAGAGTCGAAGAAATCACGCATGCAGAGCGTTTACACGAACAGAGAGAGCGCATCCAACTTCAAAGCATGGCTGGTCAGCGTCTCCCGTTTGCGGACGACGAGTTACTCGCGACGATAAAGCGAGATTCCACGATCGAGATTCGAGAGGAGCACAGAGCGCTGAGCTCAAAACTCCGCGATCTGCGCGATCGTTGGAAGGCTCGGATGGAGAGCAGGGGCAGTCGACACGTCCCTCTCGACGAACGACATCTGACGACGGCGCGCGCTCGCCGAGACGGCGGCGGCGAAAATAATCATTCGGGGGAGGATACCCCCGACGTTCCGCGTTGGCGACGTCACCGGCGTCGCGATGAATCAAAAAATAGCACATAGCGTAGACGCGTGGATGCGCGAGAACCGCGCGCGCGCGACGCGACGACGCGACGACGACGCGCGCGCGCGCTCCTCGCGAGCGAGGATCTCATCAATACACACGCGTCTTTTTAGCCCATCTGGATTTCACGTACCATGTTGAAGTAAATTTCTCCTCGAGAGTCACGACCCTCCATCGACCCCCCCTCCTCACCGCCCTGCCTCGACGCCCGCACCCTCGCGAGCGTCTCGTCGCGTCACTTTGCAACTCGGTCGTATCCGCTTCCATGTCCGCTACCTCCTCTTTCGTCGGTAAGGCTATCGCCCAAAAGGTCTCCGTGAAGTCCACGAAGGCCTCCACGACCGTCCGCGCCTCCGCGGTGAACAAGGTACGCGTCGCGCACGCCCTCGACGACGCTCGAACGACTCTATCGCGCGCGGATACGCGACCTCCCCGCGAGAGGCGAGCGGACGAATGTCACCCCTCGGCGCACCGCGCGCGCCGTCCGCGTCCGCGAACGACGACTGACCGTAACGGCCTATTTACACCGATGCGATCGACGCGCGCGCTTCGCGCCACCTCGCGTCGCGTCGCACACCGTTCGTCGAGTTCAAGATTCCCCGCGATCGATCGCGGATCGATCCTTCGCATCGCATCGATCGCGGGGGTTCTGCGATTGATCGATCGAACCGGTGGGTGACGACGATGCGAGGATACCGGTCGAAGCGCGCGCGTCGATCGCGCCGCGTGTACACACTTTCCACGCGCGCACAGGCTGCCTCCTTCGCCGCCGCGACGGCCGTCATCGTCTCCACCACCGCCCCAGCCTTCGCCACGGTCGGCATCGAGCTCACGGACAAGCGACAGGAGAACCAAACCGGTCTCCAATTGATTTACGAGGTGCGTGCGTGTTGGGGTTATTTCACGAGACATGACTCAACGAGGAGGGACTCGCGTAACCGTATCCGAAAGATTTCATCCATCGTCCGGGATGCGACGGAGGGGGTTTAGGGTTTAGAATCGACGGGGACTCGGAGAGGAGAGAGAGGAGACTGACGCGTTGTTTGTTTGATTTTGAACGCAGGCTCGTGACTTGGACTTGGACCAAAAGCCGCGATCGGATGGTCCGTCCCGATTCTCCTTCCAAAAGCTCAACACGAAGGAAACCGTCGCTCGCGCGACCGAGTCCGTGGTGCGTATTCGATTTTCGAGCGAGCGAGAGGGCGCGGCGCGCTCGACGGCGGTGATTTGATCGATTTGATTTGACTTGATTCTTCGCGTCGTCGCCGGAACGCGAGAGACTGACGATGATTGTTCTCGTGTTTGTTTTTACCACCTCTCTCGCAGGCTCGCATCAACAACGACGTTGGTGAGTACGTCGGCAAGAAGTACTGGACGCAAGCGTCCAACGAACTTCGCCGCCAAGTCGGTACCCTCCGCTTTGACGTGAACAACCTCGTCGAGACCAAGGGTGCGGACTCCGCGGACGCGAAGGCTTTCTACGCGAAGCTCGAAAACCTCGACTTCGCCATCCGCCAAAAGGACCAAAATGCGGCCACCGCTCTCCTCGCTGACGTCCAGTCCACCGCGGCTGCCCTCCTCGCTTCCCTCGCTTAAGTCGGCTGCGATGGAACACCACGCCAGACTTAGTCAAAATGATTGCTAGCAATGATAATGATGTGCGGAAGGAATGAATGGCGGTTTATGTAATTCGTACGCAACCACAGCACCAAACAAACGCGACCAAAGTATCCATCGAATGAAATCCCTCTCGCTCCGCGCGAGGCCCGCACTCGTCGACGCGAGCGCTCGTCGATCATCAATCCACTCATGTCGTTCACGATCACCGCGGCGCCGCGTCTCGCGCCCCGCGCGACGACCGCGAGCGTTCGAGCGTCGTCTAATGCCCGTGCGTCGTGCTCCGCAGCCGCCACCGCGACGCGTCGCTCCGTCGTTCGCGCGGCTGCGAGCGCAGGGCGTCCACCAGCCGTCGTCTCGCGATGGTCGCGACGCGGGCGCGACGCGAACGTCGTCGACGCGTGGGTTCGAACGATCGCACGCGCGAACGTTCTCGGCGACGGCACCGCGCGCGCGGACGACGACGACGACGACGACGACGACGACGACGACGACGAGGTTGCTGATTCGAAGCGGGCGAGCGTGCAGCTCCCGAGGACGCGGCGGCGGGTGCAGATGACGTTTACGTGTAACAAGTGCGAGGGGCGAACGATGCGCATGATCAATCCGGACGTTCTGGAGCGGGGGACGATGTGGGTACAGTGTGGACAGTGCGAGGTGTGGCACCAAGTCGTCGATAATCTGGGATTGATTTTTGACTTTACGGGGGATTACGAAGAGCTCAAGGACAAGATTAAAAACGCCAGACGCATGAAACCGGATGAATAGTCGTCGTCGTCAGTATGTCTTCTATCTATGTATGGTGTAATACTTACACACGCTAGTTAGCTATAGTACTCCTCCGTTTGAGCGTCTATCGGAAGAATCACCTCGAGCTCGTCCGGCGCGCTCGCGACGAAATCCTGTCGCTTGACGAAGCTCGTGACGAGGACGCCCGCCGCCACAGCGCCGAAGATGTACATGGAAATGAAGGGCGTCGACGTCGCGTAATCAAACAATAGGTTCGTCTTCGGCGGTGGCATGTCCCGTTGTAAGGCGACGCGTCCCAGGGAGGATTCATTTCTCCGAAGGCGAGTCGTCGCGTCGGGCGTCGCGTCGGCGTCGCGTCGTTCATCGACGACGACCTCGCGAATCTCCTCGCGGTGCGGCTTGGGCGGTTTCTGGTTCGTCAAGTGCCTCCTCTTGATAGAACACTTCGCACCACCTCCGTGGTGCAATTTGCAGTAATATCTAAAGTGTTCGGCGAACGAGTTCGGGGTTAAACGATCGGGAACTTTTAATCCCTCGTCGAGAACGTTCGCAATCATCTCCCCGTCCATTCGCATATTCGCCGATAGACCCTTCGTCAACGACAGGCTCACCGCCCAACTGTACACCATGTGTCGAGAATCATCGAGATAATCGATCCCGCTCCCGCTCGGAGCGTCGTCCGACGCCCAGCGTCGCACGAAGAGCGGCGGCGTCGCGACGCGGTAGTGTTCGTCCAAGTGCACGCCGTCGGCGAGGACGCACTCTTCAAACTCCACGCACGTCATCGCGCACACGTCCACCTTACCACCCGGCGCTCGATACGCCTTGACTAATCGACTCATCCCGCGTCGACTGATCAAGTACGCTTGCGTGCCCTGTAATCGTCGAACGCCCTTCGGAAGCGTCGACAGCGATTTTCCCGGCGCACGCGAGCGTTCTCTCTGCCAGTCAAAAAAGAGCGTTTCGACGGCAGACTCCCGACCCAACGCCGACAGCTGCACCAACGTCCAATCTTCGGGCAATCGCTCGACGTACGAGTCCAAATCGGTCGACCACGTCGGCATCAAATCTGGTTTCGCGTCGTCTTCCAAAATCAACGCCGCGTTCGCGCCGTCGTCGTACGCCTTATATATCGCCTCCAGGTGCGATAACGACGCCCCCAGTCGCTCCAAGTACTCCCCACTAAACATACTGATCGCTAAATCCCCACTCTTCGCCCAGTGCGTGCGTTTACACGCCTCGCTCTCGTACGCGGAGACGAGCGTCGACGCTCTCGTCGCGTCCACCGCGCCCACGCGCGTCAATCCTCCCTCGTCAAACATCCCCGAAAACCCGTGTTCCATCGCCAATCGCCGCGTCGCCTCGCCTCGACCGTTGACGTAATATCCTCGCACGCCCGTCGCCGCCGCATTCGCCGCCTCGACGCCCACGGACGCGCACGCGACGACGATGCACGAGACGATGGCGCACCCGCGCCTCGTTCTCCACCGCCTCCTCGCGCTCGTCCTCCTCCTCGACGCCGTCATCGCGACGTCCTCGCCGTCTCGCGTTCGCGCGCGCGCACGACGTCGGACGTCGAACGCCGGACGTCGAACGCCGACGCGAGTTCGTCCGTCGTCGCGCGTTCGCGACGGACGATGGAGAGATGAATGAATGGAGAGACGTGGTGCGATTGGGTGTTATCGTCGTCCCTCACGTCGCGCCGTCGTCGCACCGTGACGTACTTTTGTATCATGTGAACATCACATATTATATATAGTGAGTGAACTTTAATGGTATCTATCTAATAGGTAGTAGAGATACCTACATAGAGATAAAAAATACCTCCACCTGCGACGAGTCAGGACCGGTCCACCCCCTCGCGCGAACCCGCGACCGGGAGACGACGACGACGTGTCGACGCCCACACCTTAGGATTTCTAAGGAACACACTATGAAGAACGGTCGATCACGTATACGAACCACTCGACGCCGATGAAGGAAGATGTACACGTCGGCCTCGATTCGCCGATTCGACCTCGCCGAACGGCGCGGGACGACGACGGGTCCGTGGTGCGACGACGCGGGACGACGGGATGCGCACGAGGGTGGACGTGGAGACGATGGGGGCGACTCGGAACGGTGCGGCGCGCGTCGCGGCGAGGGAGGCGCGATCGGCGCACCGAGGCGGCGATGACGACGATGACGATGACGAGGACGATGACGCGGTCGTGTCGGCGTTCGTCGCCAAGGAGGCGATGGATGCGCACGCGGAGCGGATTCGAGGGGCGTTGGCGCGCGTGAGAGGGTACGATCGAGGACGACGAGGGGGAGGCGTCGCGTACGATCCTCGAGATCGACCGACGTGCGTGATCACGGACGTGAAGAGCGCGCTTCGCGCGTTGGTTCCTGGGGAAGCGTTGTACGCGCCGAGACGCGCCGTCGAAAGGTTCACCGTCGGCGCGGCGAACGGGGAGACGCGCGCGCGACAGTTGGTGGCGTACGCGCGTTCGATCGATCGAGGGTTAGGGTTGGAGGGATGGGACGAGACGAGGGGGGAGGATCCGGCGACGGCGTTTCGAGACGGCGCCGCGAGCGTCGTCGCCGGCGGCGGCGCGCCGGCGAGAATGGACACCGGTCTCGTCGTCTTCACCGGCGACGCGAGTCACTTCACCGTCGCTCAAGATTTAGACGTTTTAGGCGTCGTCGGTGTGCCGGGGGCGTACCAGAGGGGACGCTCGGCGATTTACGGGGGCGTCGGCACGCTGTGTCAGTGGATGTTTAGAAATCAAAACGGACATCAGACGCGACGCGCCAACGCGGAGGACGACGCGTTCACGCGCACGTGCGGCGCGGACGATCCGGACGTCGTCGAATTTCGAGCGATTTCGTTGGTTTGGTGCGGGTTTCCGGCGGATTTCAATTTTCGAGAGTCGACGAACCGCGCCGACGCTCATCGGGACGACGAACCGATCGCGACGCGACTCACCCCTTCGGCGTGGCTCGACACGGACGTGTGCTCCGGACTCGACGTGTACAGTCTCGGCGTGGAGACGATTAGCGAAAGTAGAATTCGAGATGCGAGAAAATTGATGAGTAGAATCATAGAGGCGCTCAGAGCGCGCGACGCAGGCGGGAACCGCGACGACGACGGCGACGGTGACGACGCATGGCGCGGACTCTCTTGGGACGAGATTGAAGAGACGCTTCCGCGCGGCGCGCGTCATCCGACAAAGTTTTCTTTTTGGATCATGCACTTCGTGCCGTGTCTCGCGCTGGACGACGATTTTAGATGGCTGCTCCTATCGACGGACGACACGGTTTCGCGTTTATCGCTGATTTTAGAACGCATCAAGCTCGAGAAATTCTTTTGGCGAGGAGCGCACGTTCCCGTCGTTCACGAGTGCGGGCACGTGTTGACCGAGACTCGCATGGCGCGTCCTCTGGCGAGTCACGCGTTCGGTTCCTGCGGCCGCTCTCGCGCACACGACGACGAGGGTGGCGAAAAGTTTCCGTCGTCGGTCATCACTCGCGTCTTGTTCAACCCCAACGGGTTCTATTCGCGCTATTGCGTCTTCGCGAGCGATCCTCCCAAATCTACAGACGTAGAGGAACCGCTCCGCGATGTGTGGGCTCGGTACGAAGATTTCCTCGGACGTTCGTCTCTCGATTACACGACGGACGTTTACGTCGAAAACGACGTCAGCCACGGCGATTACAGTTGGTTCAAAGGATACAAGTGGTGCCCGGTGACGTGTCCTCGATGCGAGTGCTCCTGCGGGTTTCGATTTTCCCGAGACGACAATCCTGTAGCGAGCCCTTCCCCGCTCAGGGAGTGGCCGAGACGACACGCGCCGCGGAGTCTCGACAAAGTCGCCTTCTACGTCTTCTTCTACATCGCCCCATATTGGGGCGCCGCGACCGGAGCGGGCATGACGGACGTCATGGTCACGCACTTTCTCCACGGCGACACGGCGTCGAACATCATCTTCGACGAGTGCGACGGCGATTTCGCCGAGCAACTGAGAATTCAATACTTTCATCCGTGCGTCGACTACGGGAGCGACGACGACGACGGTGATGATGATGGCGACGACGATAGCGACGAGGTTGACGAGAGCGACGATGGCGACGACGACGATGGCGACGACGACGATGGCGACGACGACGATGGTGATGACGATGGTGATGAGAATACTCGTAGCGATAGCGATAGCGTTGAATTTGATGATTGATGTCTCGTCACGAATGAAGGCGCCGCGGGGCGTCTTCGCGCGGGCGCCAGGGTTTTGGCTCCACCCCCGTGAAGCTCTACAAGTGGAGAACGCGACGCGCGTCCCGCACTCGATCGCGCGCGCGTCGCCCGCCCGTGAAGAATCGTCGGCGGGTCGCGTCATCATGCGCGCCGCGATGTTCTCCCGCGTCGTCGGCGATCGGCCCCGCCGCGTGGCGTCGACATCGGTCGCTCGGCGCGGCGCCTCCGTCTCGCGGGCGAGCGGCGAGTCGAGCGCGCTCGGACGCGCCTCGAGCGCGAGCTCGCGACGGGGACGCGCGTGGGTGCCGCGCGCGCGTCCCAGCGGGACGAGCGAGCGAGAGGTAAAGAGCGCGCCCGAGTTGGGTGACGGCGAGGCGTCGTCGAGCCGCGCCGGAGGGAAGAGCGACGACGACGACGACGACGCGTTCAGACGATGGCTGTTTGAGCAAGAGTTACCCGCCATGGGGAAGAAAACGTTGAAATCGCTCTCTTCGTTACCGCTCGCGATCGGTGAGTTGTTGATCATCGCTGGGTTTTCAGCGCTAGGTACCGTCATAGAGCAAAACAAGTCGTACTCGTGGTACGTCGAAAACTACCCGACTGAAAATCCAACCCTCGGATTTCTCGATTTCCCCGTGATTTTGGACCTTGGGCTCGATCACATTTACACCACATGGTACTTTTTAGGTTTACTAGGCCTCTTGGGAGCGTCTCTGACGGCGTGTACGGTGACGAGGCAATGGCCGGTGTGGAAGGTGGCCGCGAAGTGGAAATTTTTAGATCGTCGCGCGACGCTTCTCGCCATGGATGAAGCCGAATCCGTGCCTCGCGCGAGACTGGATGATTTTAGCGATTTATTAGCCGAGCGTGGATATCAAGTGTTCATCAAAGGCAAGAAAATGTACGCGTTCAAGGGGCTCATAGGGCGATTGGCGCCAATTGGCGTCCACGCGGCGTTGTTATTCACGCTGGGCGGCGCCGCGTACAGCGGTCTCGGCGGACTCAGTGGCTCGGTGATGGTTCCCGATGGTTCATCCTTCGACATCGCCTCGGGTTTATCTCGTGGCTCTCTCCTATCGTCGATGCCTAGCGTCGCAAAGTCCACCGTACAAGTGAACGACTTTACGATTGACTACTTGCCGAACGGACAAGTGTCCCAGTTTTATTCCGATCTGAGCGTCGTCGACCCGAAAGGGAAAGAAACGTCGAGAAAAACCATTTCTGTGAACGTGCCGTTGAGAGTCGGAGGCGTGACCATGTACCAAACGGATTGGGCGTTATCATCCATGCAAGTGACTGTGGAGACGCCGAGCAGCCCGGATGACGCCGCGGACGGCGTTTCAGTCGGGGGCAAACAACAGACGTACGTGCTCCCGATGGCGTCGCTCGAAGGAAAAGCTGGTTTCGAAGGGCGCATATGGGGAACATTCTTACCGTTAGACTTTGAGGGGGATCAGAACCGCGGGATTTCGCTCGTCGCTCGAGACTTCCAGAGCGTCGCGGTGTACGATAGCAAGGGCGCCTTTGTCGGCGTGCGTCGTCCGGAGAGTAAAAAGCCGATCGTCGTCGATGGATTGAAAATCGTGGTCGGCGACGTCAAGGGAAGCACCGGATTGGAGTTGAAGACGGATCCCGGCGTTCCCCTCGTGTACGCCGGTTTCGCCGGACTCATGGTGACGTCGTTTCTGAGTTTGCTTTCTCACTCGCAGATTTGGGCCATTCAGGAAGAAACAGGCATCGTCGTCGGGGGTAAAACGAACAGGGCGAAGGAAGAGTTCAGAACGGAGCTCGATGACGTGCTGAACTCGGTTCCAGAGTATGTCGATTTTTAAAGGCGGCGCGTCGCGAATTATTACTTTTGTATTAATACATTCATCTCTACTAGCGTACACCGTCGCCGCGCGCGTCCATCAGAGTTCATCCTTACCCACGCTGAATGGCGTCGGTAACGCGCTCGCAAAGTGAGCGTCGAAAAGTTTCCCGCCAAACTGTTTCCGCCCAGTGTGTTGGAGGTGATTCAAACTGCTCAACGCGAGACGCTTTTCACGGAGACGAATAGCGACGGCGAGTCGCTCGTCTCGCGACAAGGATTCTCGTCTGGCGAGAAGATCCTCATCTTCCGTGTCGCTGCTCGGGTACGAGTTCAGCAGATCGATCAAAGTGGTGAACAATGCTTCATACACCGCGATTTCGCTCTCTTCGCTCAGCGGTTTCGTTCGAAGCGCGTGCACGGAATTTTTAACCGCGCGCCACTCCGTCGCGTTGGCCGCAGCGAGTCTCAGTTTGCACAATAGAGCTTTCGTCGCGCCGCGCTCTCTGAATCCAGTCTCTCCCGGAGATCCACACTGTGAAAAATCCTTTTCACCGTGCTCTTCTTCGGCGAATCGGTACACTATCTTGTCGTTTGAATTTTTTTCAGCAGAGTAGAGAGCGGCGGCGCCGAACCTCGCAAACGTCTCCGCGTCTGAAAAATTCCCATGACTACATACGAGTTCTTCTCCCTCATTAAACTCGTCCACGTTGACGACGAATGTGTCGTTGACGATTTTGACGCACGGCACCGCGCTTCGCGTGTCGTGCGGGACTAAATGCGCCATCGGCACGAGCGCTCGCACGACGCCTTCGTCGCTCGTCGCCGCAAGCGCGGTGGCCCGCACGATCGCCAAAGCCTCTTCAAACGCCTCTCGCGTGATGTCATCGCTTGAAAATATTGTTGGAAATTTTTTAAATATTTTTTCAGATTTTTTCCATCCTTCGATCGCGTCGTCCTGGTATCTCTTGAGCGTCGCCGCAGCCGCGTGTCCGCGCAACAACACACTCGCTTTCTTTGGCACGCGCGTCGATGCCGCCGGTGTGTGCTCGTACAGTGATTCCACGAAGGGAGAATATCTCGATGCTTTCCCTTTCGCGCGCTCTTTCGCGAGTTCAAGCGCCAGCGCCCACTCGTCGTTCTCTTTGCCCAGCGCTCTCGTCGGCGAACTCGCCGTCAACGCGTCGCGGATTCGGAATTTGGGCAACACGTCGTCGTCGCCGACGCCTCCTCTCTTTCGCGACTTGGACTCTTCACCCTTTTCGCGCGCGGCTGTGCTCCCGAATAATCCTCTTTGCCTCCGCGCGTCGATCCCCCGCGTCGCGTCGTCGCGTCCGCGCGCCGCCGTGTTGGCGTACACGGGCGGAGGCGTCCTTGCCGTCTCGTCCCCGACCGCCGCGCGAGCGTCGTACCACGCCATGAACGCCTCGTCGATCGCGTCTGGTGTTTCCACGTCACCACCCCCGCGGTCGTCCGCCGCCGCGACCGTCGTCATCACCAGCGTCGTTGTCGTCACCAGCACCAGCACCAACATCACCGCGACCATCACCGTCGACTTGCTCGCTCGTCGCACCCGCCGCGCCGCCGCCGCGCTCGACCGACGGGACGTCGCCCGATCGGTCGTCACCATCGCGCGCTCGTCCCTCGACGCCGCCCGCGTCGCGATCCACGCGCCGCGCTCTGACGCCTCGTCGTCCCGCACCAGAGGGTGCGATATTTTGTTTTCGATGATTTCATGCACGCCTCACCGCTCGACGCGCCATGGTGCGCGGACGCGGTGGGGAGCGCGCGCGAACGCGCGTCAGACGCGCGAAACGCGCGCTCGAGCGTCTCGTCGTTTTCGTGCTCGTTCTCGGCGCGTCCGTGCGACTCTTCCGGACGAGCGGCGCGAAGAGGATCGAGGATGAATCCTCACCCTCGTCATCCTGGACGGCGACCGAGGGTCGATTGAGGGCGCTGGAGCGAGACTCGAGCGCGTGTCGCATCGACGCGCCGACGCGATTGCGCTCGCTGACGGCGCGACGTCGTCTCTTCGGTTGGCCCGATGAGCGACGACAGAGGGGCGGCGCGTTGCGCTCGCTCGCCGGTGACGGCGTTTCGCTCGAATTGAACAAGGAGACGCGAGGCGCGTTCGCGAGCGCGCTCGAGTGGTATGGATTCTTCACGACCGATCCCGTGCTCAGCGAGCGAGAGGCGGACGAGACGCGAGCGCACGTGTTGGATTTATTGAGAAGTTCACAGGCGTATCAGAAGGATTCCGGGTGTCTCGGAAAGCTGGCAAACTGCCAAGAGCGTTTCGATCTGTCTCTTCGACTCACGAAAACGGTGACGCGTTCGATGAATAAAATAATCTCCAAGCTCAAACCGGCGCTCGTCGATATTTTCGGCGACGACGAAGCGGAACTCGTGGAGCTGAGCGCGCTCGTCACGTGCGGTGGGTCGCCGCAGCAACGTCTGCACACCGACGCGGACGGGGTCAACGGAGGCGATCGGTTGGTGAGCGTGTTCGTGTCGCTTCAAGACACACCGGTGGATCTCGGGCCGACGCAATTGTTTTTTAACGCGCCGAATCCCGTCGTCGAGTTTGACGTCTATTCGGCGATGAATTTGATGCGCGCCGTCGCGTACGAGTTGAATAGTACGGAGGCGATTCGCGCGCACGGTCTCGGAGACGTCTATCTCGAAAATGGTCGCATAGACATCCCCGAGACTCACGGCGTTACCAACGGAGAGATGGACTTTTTTAACGCGCACGTGCGCATTGATCCGACGGATAACACGGTGGCGTTTCATCCGCCGTGGGACGCGAAGACAAAATACGTCATCGGCGTCGTCGGAGCGACGCGCCAAGGGTCGGCGTTGGTGTACGATTCGAGAACGTATCACAGGGGAGGTCAAAACACGCGCGGCGCGCGCGTTCAACTCATGTTTAGTTTTCAGTCGAAGCGCGCGTTCATTTCCGGGTCGACGTTTACCATGCGGAGACGGTATCAAAGGATCGAGCGGGTGGCGTTGTCGCTCACCGAACGCGCGACGATGCGATCCTTGGGCCAAGACTTTCAAACGAGCCCGTCGTTGGGTGCGTGGATTTTGCGAGTATTCGGAAAGATTCGACTTCGTGACTTTCCGGTGACTGCCGACACGAACGACGACGACCGTCGATGGATCGACGAAGACGCCGTCAACGACCTCGACAACGCCCGCGACTTTGACGTCGACGGCTTGCGACGAAAAAAAGGCGCGCACGCGTAGACCATGGATAGACTTGCTTGGAAAAATGTATTATTATGTTTCATAGACTTCTACGCGTTCGGGTTCGTGAAAGGAGCGCGTCGATCGTCGCGCACGTCGTGCGCGACGCGCCGCGCGGCGTCGCTCAAATCGACCGTAACATTTTAAGGCACGTTATTGGGGAACTGACGGTATCTCTATACTGTATACTCATACGACCACACCCTGCACTGCCTTCCTTTTTCGTATGGGTTTCCCTGACGCGACGGCGACTCTCACTCGCCGGTGACCATGCGGGACGACGCCGCGGCGACGGCGCCGGCGGCGCCGGCGGTGCCGGCGCCGGCGCACATCACGCCTTTGAACGACTCCGACGTCGCGACGAGAATGGATCCCCACGCGACAAACGCGGCCCACACCCCGCTCGAGGCGCCGAAGAAGGCGAGATAGGATTTCCACGCGCGTCGAACGGTCACCTTGTAAAATTCTGGAGCGAGACGAAACCTCGCCTGTAAGTGAGTCGACGAGGGGCGGCCGTCTTCGCACTTGGTGTTATTTCCCGTGGTGCCGGGCGTAATGGTGTCCTCGGACGAGATGTGGTGAAGGAAAAATTCCGTGCGCTTCGCCCCGACGCCCGTAAGCGTTTCGTTGTGGGTGATGACCAACGTCACCGTGGTCATGCCTCCCATGGTGTACGACCACAACGGCATGACGCCTTCGTTATAGATGAATCGTCCCTTCCAATAATTCATGTCTGAGAGGATGGAGGCCACCTTAAAATTGGGATCCGGCGTCGAAGGTCTCGCGGCGATGACGCTCAATCCCTCGAAGGGTTCGAAACTGTACGCCAGGTGCACGGTTTTGTTCTCCTTGTACCCGAGGAAGACACAATCTTTCTCCTCAGCGACGAGGCCGGAGGGGTGGTGGGAGTCGTCCCCGTAGTTGTTGCTCACCCAGCACCCTCCAGGGGCTTCGCATCGAAGCGGTGCCTCGTACGGACCCTCGTCGTAGGTCCACATGATCTCTTGACTCTCCACGGGAGGCGACGTCTTCAAATCGGCGTACAGCGCCCACACGAAAATCGCGGTGGCAGGAATGATGGCGACCGAGACGAGTCCGCCGATGAGCGACGGCTTTCGAGGCCTGATGCGATAGACGTCGACGATGCTGACGACGTCTTTGACTTTTTTCCCGAGCGTCTTCGAGCCCTTACCGCCCAGCACGCGCGCGCGCGCTTCGACGCTCGGAGACGCCAACCCGCGGCCATTCCCCCGAACCGACGACGTCGCGGGCGCCGCGTCCACGACGGCGTCGACCGCGCCGGCGCGCTCGACGTCGCGATCGCACGTTTCGTCACCGCGCATGTCGCACACTCGCGCGAACGCGTGGATTTTTTACGTCCGCGCGAGTGTGACGCCGACGCCACGACGAGACTCGAATGAAACGCGCGCTCGATTCGTGTTGGCGTCCCAAAATCTGATGAAATCGTCATGCATGAGCAAAGTCACTTAGGGGTCCTTAAAACGCTCTTGTGTCCGGCTTTGGTGAACAAGATGCGTCCGTCGCGTAGAACCAACATGTAATTCAGCGTGTGCCGAGTCTCGTCGCCACAATCGTCGTCGTCGCGTCGTCGCGTCGAATTTTCTGCCGTAGTAGTGAGTCCGTATGAGTATACAGTATAAGTGATTTTGAAAGCGCGCGGTCCCGATGGCGAGCAATCGAATCGATTCAAGGCGGGCTCGACTTTACGAGTTTCAAAGCAATCGATGACGACAACAGGGTCGACGCTGCGGGCTTCCGAGGTGCAAACTACATCACGGACGCAGCGCTGCCGGTCGTCTTGCGACTCACTCTCGCGCAACCGATTGTCGCAGGCGAGGGCGACGAGAAATTCACGTTCGCGGAACGGATGGGCTTCCAGAGTTTGTGGGACCACAAGAAGAGTGGCCATTGGGGCACCAGACGGCGACACGATGCAGTGATGCGCATTTTTGGGGCCACCATGAACAAACTACTCAGCGGAGGCAAAACGTGTGTATTCGAGAAAGATGCAGACTTTTCACGAAGCTGCTTTGTCGAGGGAGGCAAGAAACATCGACCAGACATGGTCATTGACAACGCCTTCGACGACAACGTCAAGATTGTGTTTGATCTCACCAACGCGGCGCCACTCACTCGCCGTGGCACTGACATTCTGGCAGTCGACAACCACTTAGAGGGCGCAGAAGAGAAGAAGAGAAGCTCGCCCGCATGGGTGAACTTCGTCCCTTTGGATGGGTTGACGAGCGAATTCGTGCCGTTTGCACTTGGCTGGTACGGCGAAATGGGTGAAGAGGCGATGAGCTTCATTCGAAGAGTCGTGGACCACCACGTGAGAGATGAATACACAGCGGCTTGGAGAGTGAGAAAAATTTTGGCGGCGATTCAGACGAGACATTTGAACATCTTGGGGGTCTACCTGCAGAACTGTCGTTTCGACATGGAAAGCAAAGGGCCCATACTG
>Ga0181570_10000244_pt1 | contig 53075 bp, 87 predicted proteins | sample 101ome_18_FD_148667 | JGI IMG/M metagenome (GOLD analysis project Ga0181570, IMG submission 148667) | Coastal salt marsh microbial communities from the Groves Creek Marsh, Skidaway Island, Georgia - 101406AT metaG (spades assembly) | ecosystem: Environmental > Aquatic > Marine > Intertidal zone...
AAAATCCAAAATCCGAATTTAATATTAATTGAGTCACTCTTGCGAGTGACATGGTTTTCGTTCGTAAATCCATTTTGGACAGGGGGTTCGCAGAACCCTTTTGTTGTGGGCTTTACTTTCATTGTGACTAGCCGTTCGCAACAGCACCAATCAGGTCTGTGTGAATAATGTACATAGCTTTACGAAAAGGAGAATCCAATGGGCTATTATAAAAACTTACTAACAGAACAACAAGAAGAACAGCGTCTTGGCAACATTGACCAAGACTACGAGAATCAAGTTACATCGGAACTTGAGCAAGCATTAGCTGACGGTGACACAGAACGTGCAATGTATCTTGCATCAGTCATCGACATAACCATCCAATAAGCCAAATCGGGGTAGGTGATTAGCATCTACCCCATTACGACAAGGAGAATCACAATGAAATGTTCATCAACAGTTGAAAAGATATTCGCACAACACATCGACTACATCTGGGAAGTTTACGAAGATTGCGTCAAATCTGGGGACTACGAAGAGGCCGACAAGATATACGACAAACACTTAGGTCGTGCATACGCTGACTACTACAAAGTCACTGGCAAACAGTACGGTGAGCCAACACTGAAATCGAGAGGATAAGCCAATGATATTCACTGACAAAAACAAAGAACACTCAATTAGACAGATGATTGTCATTTGGTCATCAAGACTTCAAGAAGCAGTTGAGGAAGGCGACATGGGTACAGCGTATGACATAATGCACAACACCTTACCAAAATGCTTCGACTTATATAAACAACACCTTGGCAACCGTATCGTAGAGGAGAACTAGACATGCCATTTGATATCGACTTAACCAACATCGAACCTACACCAACCAAGCTACCTACGCTGGATGATGTAACCACTGAGTATCTCGACAACATTGCACGTCAGTTGCAGTACGACACATTCTCAGAGCAAGCCAAGCGTTCATACGATGAGGCATGGCAGATGCACTACGCACAACTTGAGACAGCGGCTATCATGTTTCATGGCGATGGCAATGACTTGACACTCTGTTGCAAGCTTGTCGATTCTCGCATCCGCAACCTTGAGTATCTTATGGATGACCTCAAGAATTATGGCAACCGTCTCAAGAACGAGAATGAAGACCATACAATCACTGACCCAGAGATCACTGTCAACCAGCAGGATGACATTGATGACCGCATCAAGAAGCTTCGTGAGCAATACGCATACATACGCAATATGCACTACGTCTTCAAGACCATGGTACGTCCTGAGATAGAGAGACGCACAGGCTACACGATGGATGCTTACAAGTCCAAGCAACAGCTTGAGACCGAACGCAAGACTAAGAAGTGGTCGCACTTCCGCAGACGTGTCACCATGGATGTCTACATGTCATGGACACCCAAACAGCGTCAAGCTTACACAGAGAAATATGGTCGTAGGGTTCAATAGCCCTACGATACACATCACGAAGCCGGAGCATCACGCTCTGGCTTCTAACTCATTGCCAAACTCAGCTAGGTCTAGCGACCTGGCTTCGTCCCGAGACCTGGCTGACTTGCCTTACGACCCTTCGAGGGTCAACAGCAAGGTCAAGACGCTACGCTCTTAACAATCTAGTCCCCACCGGGGCTAGGGTAACGCCTCAGTCCCTAAGGAGGATATTATGTTCAAGCAAAACCTAAAGAAACAAATCAAATCTGGTGCAATTGCTGGCTACAGCAACTTCGAGAAATGGCGTATGTTTGTCGGTGCGGCAGAGGTTGCATACCTCAACCCGTCAGACAAACGCCTCGAAGAAATAAAAGCCTACTCTACCAAGCTTATGAAATCTGATTACATAAATTTCAGCACAAAGATGAAAGCTAGTCTGCTTCATTCAGAATGTGGAAGCCAACAGATTCTTAAGCATCTATTAGGAAAATTTAGCCAACTGAAAAGGGAGGGCGTACTATGATTTTCTACATCGTTGCTGGTGTGTTCTCAGCACTAGCCATTCTATTCTTGTTAGCCAAGTTTGACTTCAAAAAAGTTCTTTGGCTTGACATCCCTATCGACATCGCCTCAACTATCTTACTGGTCGCTATGTTTGCTGGCACATTTGCTGGCATGATGGCGGCAGTGATAGGGGGGTGTATAATTTCTATAACCCTTTATGCAATGAAGAAGCTCAAAGGTTACAAAAAGCCAATGAGAAATAAATTCAAGTATGAATGGGTGGAAGTAAACAAATGATAAAACGTGCAACAGAGATGACTGTCAGTGAGTTTGGCAGACATCTCAAAGCCAATAGAGATAAGTTGTTTCGTTTCTGGGCTTACAGAACAGAACAGAGACGAGGCACTGGCACACAAGTTTCTTCACCAACAATCAAAGCAGCAATGCAAAGAAGAAAAGCCAATTAACAATGGAGATTGACACTGTTACCCACCATGGAGGGTCGCAATGCAGTGACAGAGGACAGACGTGATGCCTCAAACCTAACCATGTCAACGCAAGGAGAAATCGACATGAACTTCGCTCAAATCACAATCTCAGGTAACATCGGTAGTGAACCAGAAATCCGTGACGTAAACGGTACTAAGGTCGCTAACTTCTCTGTTGCCGTCAATGAAGGCTACACAAACAAGTCTGGCGAGAAGGTGGAAAAGACCCACTGGTATCGTGTAGAAGCTTGGGACGGTAGCAATGGCAAAGGCCTAGTGTCCAATGTCATCGAGAAGTATGCCACCAAAGGCACTACTGTCTTCGTTCAAGGCTTTCCAATCATCGAGGAGTATGAGAAGGAAGGTCAGAAGCAACGTTCATTCAAGGTCAAACTTGCTGGTGCAGGCTCAACATTCCGCCTAGCCAGCAAGGGTACATCAACAGAGGGTGCGCCTCAAACATCTAACGCACCATCTGGTGTTGATGACGACATTCCATTCTAGTAAACCGTTCCTCTAGGATGGAAGGGGGTAGTGGCAATCCAACGGCCACTGCCCTTTTTTAGTGCCAAACACAAAGCAGAAGGTTGTGGAGTGTTGTGGTATAAACACACAACAATGGTTATGAGGAGGGTTGGATGCCGAGTGTGTCGGTAGCAAAGCCAACCGCAGGGGTGAAAGGACGGAGATGGTGTACGCCTCGAGCAACGTACACTTGAGGTACTCATAAACATTCTTTTAAAAAATGTGAAATATTCACAAGGAGTTCACAATGCCTACTATGGAAACCGTAATTAAACCGTTTGAAGAACAAGTATCTGTCATTACTTATGACCACTTTGATGGTGACTTTGATGACTATCGCAAAATCATTGGCGCTCGTATGCTCACCTTTGTGCGCCTCTATGAAAATGGCGATGGTGTGTATCTCGATGATGAGGGTTTGTATGCAAAAAATCAACACTTCTGGATGCACGCTAACTATCCTCAACCCCTTGTAAACATTGGTGTTTTTGTCGGTACTGACAACCAAGGAAACACAATACCGCCTCGTACTTCATTGACACAATTTGTTAAGGATGTTGTATTTATAGGTTCACGCTATCAAATGGCACTTTACACAAGAGCCAACAGTGAATTGATAGATGATAGCCAAGGCTATGAGGATTATAGAAATATATTCTTCAACAGAGATGCGGAAGGAAATTATTATGCAAGCCAACAATGATAATAACATGACCCCATCTATTGCCATAATGATAGCTGAGGGAATTGAAACGCCTCGAAGTGAGGACGAGTTTATTCAAGCATGGCAGTACATTTATGACTCTAACCTTTATCTGCAATTGCAGGGTTGGTACGGCAGGCGTATTCAAGACATGATTAGAGAGGGAATATTAGATGCCTGATATATTTTGGGTGGAATGCCCTGAATGTCTGGGCGAGTGCATTATCGAGTACGAAGTGCCAAGCCCAGACTTTAGGTATGGAGGAGAACTTATAGGTGAGTTTCGCCACTGCGAGACTTGCCAAGGACACGGTGAAGTAAAGCATGAGGAGGAGTAAACATGCTAAATTATCTACGCAGAGTAAAACCAATCAACCTCAAAGCAGGATGGATTGGGTGGTTCGTCACTGTTCACCTAACACTATCATTTACGATTATGTTGATGATGATAGCAGTGGGCATCAACCCGACCCTCTTGGTTTCAGTGATTGGTGCGCCCCTGTGGATTGGCGTAGCGTTCGCCTCAAAGACGATAACTGATAAAATTATGGAGGACTAAATGGAAATCAGAAGCGATATACCAATTCCGCCTCGCAATGCTTACAGCCAATTTAGTGCTGTTGCATTAAAGATGACTGTTGGTGATAGCGTTGATGTACGCAAAAGCCAAGCTGTGTCTATGTGCCAAGCTATACGCAGACAAGGCTGGCAAAGCACAATGCGTAAAGTTGATGATGATACTTGGCGTGTATGGAGGACTAAATGAAAATGTACACATCAATGAGTGGTACTATAGAATGTACCAGAGTGGTCATGTATACTGATGACCCAAACTTTGTTGCAATCAAGTTTTATCAAGGACAGCATGATTGCCCACTAACTGTCTATGCTTCTGCCTCAGACGAAAAGACCTTTGAGTTTTTTACTGGCATAGAAGCTAAAGACGTAACTATTCTATTGGAGGAAACAGATGCACCAACAGATACCACTAAATCAGCTTAAACATTCGCCTGACAATGTACGCAAAGTAAAGTCTAGCAAAGAAAGCATCTCACAACTAGCCGCCTCAATCAGAGCCAAAGGTCTGCTACACAATCTTGTCGTAGTAGAAAATGGCAAAGGCTACAACGTCATTGATGGTAACAGACGCCTCGATGCTCTAAAAAAAGTTTATAAACCTGACCAGCTTGTTCCCTGCATTATCCTAGAATCTAACGACAATGAGGTTGGCCTTCATGCAAACATGATGCGTGAGGATATGCATCCACTTGATGAGTGTGATGTTATCCAAGCCCTTGTTGCTGACGGTTCTGAGGACTTTGACTCAGTAGCTAAACGATTCGGTCAGACTAATCTATGGGTTAAACAGCGTATAAGCCTCTCTGAGCTATCAGACAAGGCTAAGGAGATGTTCCGTAGCTATCGCTTCAACTTGGCTGTAGCGCAAGCTCTGACGCTTGGTAGCCATGAGAAGCAAGATGAGTATCTCGACAATGACTACGAGACATTTCACGCTGAGTCTGTCAAACGTGCCATGACAAACCAAAAAATTCCTACAAGTGCTGCTCTATTCGACATTGGTACTAAGGAACGTGCAAAGCTTGGTATAGAAGCTGACCTATTTGGTGAGGAAGAGTTTATTACAAACAGAGATGCGTTTGAGCATCTACAAGAAAGCCACATATTCAACGTATGTGAAAACTACCGCAAAGAATATATGGACGTTATCTATCTCAAAGACCAGTATCACTGGGATGCCCCTGAGTGCCGCACACTTGATGCTGTATATGGCGATGACCACGGCTTTACCAAACAAGACATGATTATGGTCGTTACCTACAATTCGTACCAATACAGACTGGATACGAAAGAGATGGTACTCAAGGACATGAAGGAAGCCCAAGAAGCCCAAGATGAGGCTGTTGAAGAGGAAGAAGAAGAAGTAACGCCTCTGACCTACAGCAACCCACAAAGGGACTTACTTCATGCATACTTTGCTGACTATGCAATCACAAGATTGTGGTCTATCGGTGACGATGCAACCGTTAGCAAGCTAATGAAATCCATGCTTGTCCATCGCAAACTTGGATACACTTACTCAGCAATCAATCGTGTAGGTAACATCTACGCAGAAAGTCAAACAATATTCCCAGGAGGGGAGACACCAGATGGCTACACTGAACCTAGCTATATTGAGCTTATTGAAAAACACCAAACTGATGCTCACAATGCTTTTGAGGCTGATGGAACTAGCCCACTTAGCTACTGCATGTCTCTCGATGATGAGAAGCTTGATAGGCTATTTGTTGCGTGCTGTCTCACAGGTCTTTCGAGGTACGATGTACAAGCGGAATGCCTCGAAGAGTTTATTGGCTCTCCCGAAGCCTACGGAAACTGGTTCAAACCAGACGAAACGTGGCTAAACAAATACAAAGCCAATCAGCTTTCAATGATGGAAGACTTTCTGTTTGGCAAAGTATCTAACGACTCAAGAGCCAATCGTGTCAAAGCTATCAAGGATGAGCTTGCTAAGAATCCTGTCTTTAATCCTTACGGTTCTTGGCCACAGTTCAAGCCCCAATAAGCAATCAATGCTGACTCCGCTACCCCATCTTCGCACTTCAACTCCCAGCAGTGTGAAGCTTGGGGTAGTAGGTAATCTGCTCTTGCTCTAGCTAAATCTTTATCAGAAGAAACATTCAAGTCTTTCTTCCACTTTGCGGCTCTTACTTCAACATACTCAATGTCCAGAGCCACAAATAAGCCAAGATACAGACCATAGTTTAAGCCTGTCTTAAACGTAGAAGCCACACCCTGCCTCGGCATAGATTGTTGCTTCTCAATATAAACTATGTCTGGATGAAATACCTTTAGATAATCAACTATTCTAACAAGATTAAGGAGCTTTTTCTTTTTAACTGTAACGACAGGGGTTCTATATGCCGCCACTTCATCACCATGAATAAAAGTGATGCCACCTGTCAGTCCGGGGTCAATCCCACACACTATCATCTTTAATCTCCAACTTAATCTCAAGGTCTAAGGCTTCAGCCCAACAATATGCATTAAACAGTGTTGGCTTCCTATTACCAATTTCCCACTTAGCACAAAGGCCTGACGCAACGCCAAGCCTCTGGTCAACTTCAGGTTGCGTAAGTCCTAATTCGTACCTACGTCTTTGAAATTGCTTGATTAAATTAGAGGTAAAAGCTGTTTCACTCATTCACTTCACCTATCACATAAGCCAAATATATGCTAATGTGAATTGTTATGCAAGGAGGACAACATGGGCATGACTCGAAAACACTATCGGTGGCTTGCCACTGAGATTGCACCTATCACTACAAACAAAGAATTATTTATAAAAAAAGTAAAGGAGATTGCTGGCAGAAACTTTGACCAATACCGCTTCCGTGATGCTGTAGAAGATGCATGGGCGGATGCACAAGCCGATGAATGCGGGCCTGACTTATACAAGCTGGCCGATTACAAGGAGAACTAAATGCTTACTGAAGCACAAATCAAGGAACGAGCCACCTATATCGGCTCATCAGACGCAAAGGTTATCGCCTCAGGTGACATTGCACAATGGGTAACTCTCATCAGACAAAAGCTGGGTGAAGAGGTTTGGAAGCCCAACAAACAAACACAGTTGATGTTAGACGCTGGCTCACACATGGAGTCATTCATTATTGACCAATGGTCAGCACTAGAAAAAAGAAAGGTAGACTTTCGTGGCGGTGGAAAAACTATTCTTATTGACGATATCCCTATGCATTCTACCTTTGATGGTCGTGTTGCTGGGGATTCTGCTCCATTGGAAATTAAAACTCATTTTGGGTTTAAGGACATGGACGAACTATGTGAACTATACGCGCCACAATGTCAGCACCACATGCTTGTGGCTGGTAGCAACCGTTGTTACCTCGTTGCCCTATTTGGTGTTAGATGCCGCTTAGAATGGCGTATGATTAAGAAGGATGACAGTTGGTGCGAACAGTACATGAACCAATGCCGTATGTTCTGGCAAATGTACAAGCACGACACACACGCTCTTCCAGAGGCTCTGCCACCTGTAGATTACTCTGATATGTTTACAATGGATATGCGTGACTTACCTAACTGGTCTGATGAAGATGACCATCTGTTTGGATTCCAGTCACAACACATCATTGATGCGAAGCAAGCTGTTAGCCTCAGCGATGAAGCCAAAACTATGTTTAAGGATAGAATGCCAGCTAAGTGTCGTAGAATGGACTATGACATTGGCGGTAATCTTAAAGGCCACAAGATTCGTGTTACACGTTCTCGCAGTGGCACACTAACCTGTACTCACATTGCACCTAAGGAGGACAAAGATGCCTAGAGGCAGACCAAAGAAAGTAAAGCCACAAGTAAAAACTGTATATGCATTAACAGAGGAACAAATCGGAGCAATTAAACGTGCTAACGAAGCTATGTTTGCTATGTCTATAGCATACCGACAAGTTAGACACCCAAGCTACGATGCAATTGTTAATTTAGACGATGCATGGGCAGAGTTTCACGCAGTATTTGATGAGGAGATTCACAATGACTGATTCACCGTGGTCAATCCTATCTAAGTTTGACGTATCGGCTCAAGTCGATAAGAAAAACAACTTTGACTATCTTTCATGGGCATGGGCATGGGCTTATGTCAAAGAGAAGTATCCAGAGTCCAACTTCGAAAAGCACATCTTCCGTGACAATCAAGACAATCCGCTACCGTTTATGCGTGACACTAAGGGTCATACATACGTTGCTGTCACTGTCACTATCCAAGGTCTGTCACACACAGAAATCATGCCTGTGCTAGACTTCAGGAACAAGTCTGTGCCTCATCCTGATGGCTTTGAAGTCAACAAAGCTCATCAGCGTTGTCTTGTCAAAGCTATCGCCTTTCATGGCCTTGGCCTCAATCTGTATGCTGGTGAGGACTTACCGCTTGACCTAGACGATGATACGGATGATATCATTCGTGACTTTCGTGCAGCGACCACGATTGCAGACATTGACAAGGCTTGGCGTAGTCATGCAACCTCTATTGGAAAGCTATCAAAGTCTAGCAAGCAACAAATTACGGATGAGTTCAAAAATGCCAAAGCGTCTCTCAAGGCAAGCGCAGAAGCGTGAACGTAATACGATAACTTATATCTTTTCTCGGTGTCGTAATTGCGGCAAGATGGTCAACAACGAATTAGATTGTTATACCGTCACAGCCGCAATGGATATATTCTGCGAGTCTTGTTACTACGACATAGGCTGGCAGAATATCGAGAAGAGATATGAAAACTATTCAGAACCAAGAGAATTACCAGTTAAGGCTTATAGAAATGACACATGAGGTATTGTCCGATAGAGACATGCAAAACATACTGGCTAAGAAAGCTGTTATATTCTCACCTGAGTTTCAGCAATATGAGGGATGTCTCTGGGTCACTGGCTCAGGGATATTCTCTTCATATCGCAGTATGTTTGTAAACGTAGAACACACACATTTTGGAGAAGTTAAGGTAACAGTTACTGTCACAGAAGACGATAGAGGTCGTACTAACTATCTTGTATGGGGATATGGAGATAGCGAAGACAAAGCATCTATCGGTAGAATGCTGGTATTTCTTATTGATGATATACTTGAAGGCAGGGGTGAGCGTGTAGCTGTATCATAGGGAGCGATTATTATGACTAATACAACAACACAAGACCCATACAGATATTGCCAAAACTTTGATGTTTATGTGGAAATAACCATAGAAAGAAAACTCAAAGTATCCGCTATAGATAAAGAAACAGCCATTGACTTAGGATTAGCTAGAGCTATCAAAAATAGTAAATGGGCTACAACTAGAAAAGGCTATAAGGTGTTAGGGTATGAGGCAATAGATGCCGTACCGCATGACCCTACCTCCGCTTAAATCTATCCAATCCTTTTAAGCCTAAACCAGCAAGTATCGTCACATATAATATGTTCTGATACCAGTCTGGTAACTCACTAAGCCTTTTAAACCCAGCTTGCACTACAGTCTCCATGCCAGGAACAAAGGATAATACACATGGGGCTAGTACAACTATTGTGATTATTTCGTCTTTCCAAGACGATTTAGTAGACTCAGCCATGATAAGTTCCCACTTGCTATCATGCTGTGCCGCAGTCTTCATAATCTCTGACTTGGCTTTTTCTTTCTCAACCTTGCCTTCAAGAAATGTCTGAGCAAGATTACCTACAACGCCTAGTAGCTGTATCATTTCTTTTCACTTCCTAGCCAAACAGCAAACGCACCTGTCATAGCACCGCTAACTACACTAATCATTGCGCTTTGTTGTGTGGTTAAATCATCTAATGACATTCCCCACTCTATCACTCTGATATACATGAAAGTCATTATAAACATCATTAAGCGTGGCAATATCTTCCATGCTAGAAAGCGTTCCATTGTAAGTTCCATCACAAATCCCTCAAATGTAAAGCCCACCAAACCAATGCGCCAAATGCAAGACCAATGAAAATCATAAGCAAAACAATCATTATGATCTCAAATGTTTTCTTTATCTGTCTGCGCCTTGCCTCTGCTTCGTCCGCTCTTTTCTTGCGTATTTGCCCTTCTAGCCGAACAAAGTCATTCCAAGCATTAGGGTTAATACTAAGCATATAAAGCCTAAGCTCTTCTCGTTGTTGACGAATCTTACGAACAGCCGCCCAAGTTTCCATTGCTTCTTCAGCGACAGACTGGCCTTTCTTACGTTTGACTTTACTGTGCTTAGTCTCAATGTCATGACACGCTGACATCCAGCGAGACACGTCTTTGTACATTCCTTCAATGTCTTTACCAAAGGCTATACCTTTCTTGACTGCCGCAAATGCACTAGCCGCCAAAGCTATGGTGGCCGGGTCTATCATTTGCTATCTCTTATTTAACTTTTGCATATTTGGGAAACGAGTTTTGTCTTCAGCTTTTGCAGTTGTAGACCCAAAAAGATTACCCATCTTCTTTACTACTTTTGATGCAAAACCAGAAATCTGTTGACCAAACTCTGCGAATCCAGTTGTAGATTGCCTAGCTTTAGTGCCTTTATATCTTTTTTGAAAATCTGACATTTTACTTCTTTCTGCTTTTCCAGATGTTAATAGCAAGCAGAACGATAGTCAGGCTAACAGCCACAAGCCCTAGCCAATCATTCAGGGCTTGCAACCACAGAGGCGCAGTAATACCACCAGCCGCTAATGCAATGTCGTTCTGGTTCACCCTGCAATCTCCGTTACACATATCATTGAAATACCGCGCTCCATGTCAACCGCGTCTGTATCTGATACACATCTGTTTAAGTAGTAATTTATAGCAGTGCCACGATTATTTTGAACACCAACCTTGTATGTCACCTGCGAAGTTGTACTTGGCGTATCAAAATAATTATAAATAGCTAATTCTGGTGTAGAACTATTATCTGTCGATGTATAGCTAAGACTACTACCCATACGAATACCTACATTTCTATTACCAGCGGCAGGAGCAGATAACTTTGTAGAATCTCTATAGAAAAACCAAGCAGAATCCCAAGTAGCGGCTTCGTCAGCCCACTCCCCATTTATCATAGCTTCAATCTTAATAATGCTAGATGTGGATACAGGAGTTATATTTACAGATAAGACGCTAAATTCTGTCCCAGTTCCTGAAGCACAGCTAATTACTGATGTTGCATCAATCTGTGTGCGCTGAACCTGTAACACCGTACCGCTGGGCAACCCTGCGCTAGTAACAGCAGACAGAGACTGATTGTTTAGTTTTGTTAAAGCCATGTCAGTCTCCCTATCCTATTAAGTAACCACAAAAATTCATGTATTGAGGGGATGTCTCTGGAACATTGTAACTTATATCAATCGTGCATCTCATCACATCGTTTTGAGCTAAATTCATTACAACTTGAACATGATTTGAATAATGTGCTAAATCATTACCTGACCAACCTTTTTGTTTTAAGGTAGTTCCGTGATATAATCCTAAACCTAAATAATCTGCTGTGTTTGTAAGCCCAACATTTGCCCAAATGCAATATACACCAGCAACAGGAACTGTATAACTAGCACCAAGCGTTGAGGAGTTGTCTAAGCCACCCCCACGACTTTCTTCAATCGCATCAAAATATACTGGCTTATCTGTTCCTGCGATTGCGCTTGTTGCAACACCAGCATATCCTCTAAAATAAAAATAAGGAACTTGAGGTGTAAGAATATGTCCAGTGCTATCAATGCTAATCGCACTAGTCCCAGAGGAGTTCTGGATGTTGTCTACTTTTAATACTGAAGTCATCCTGTTCTCCTATGCTTCATCTGTTTGATAGGTCATCTGCAACATAATCGTTGAACTACCTGAACCAAAAAGACCATTTGTTACAAGGGCGGCAACACTAGTACCATCCGCATAAACAAGATTTATTGTTTTTGTATTATAAGAGGCATACCCCATAGGGGTATATCCTGTAGCAAAAGAAGCCCAACCATTAAAATAACCAACAACGGCACTTGCATTATAATTTGTAAGATTTCTTACTTTAAACGGCAACCCAACTATAGTTACATTTTGTCCTGTTGCGCCACCGTTTGTATAAGTTAAAGTGCTGGGGCTACTTAACATAATATCAACATGAACTGTATCACCTATTCTAACATACTCACCTATTTGAAACGCATAAGTCCCACTTAAAATTCCTGCGGTAGGGTCGGTTGCCGCAGTTGAGGAATACTCAGGCGTAAACGTGCCAGTCCTATAAAATGCGCCTGTGCCTACTTGAGGTAAGGCTACGTTACCACTACTATCAATCGTAATAGCATCTGTGCCGTTGGTGTGTTGGAGCGTTTCAACGCCTAATATACTTGCCATTGATTATCTCCTATTTAGCTATTTCTAAGAACATTACTGATGAAGGTGAGCCAGAATAGCCTGTAGAAGCTGACCTATTTACAATTAATGTTCCACCACCTACTGAACCTTGACAAACTACAGTTACATTACTTCCATCAGTATTTTCCACACTTGTAATCATTGTAGAAGGCATATACCCTACATTATTCAAAGAAGTAGCACTATAAAAAGCATGAGTAGCATAAGGGGCTGTTCCTGTAGAAAGAAAATCAGAGCCGTTTATTACCCATTTGTAATAACAATAATTGTTATTTTCACTATCTAAGTTAGCTACACCTTGTATAAGTATTGTACTGTTTGTTAGCTTTGGTGTATAAAAACCAAAATCTAAATCATCAGCCCAAGCCGTAGCACTAGACCTAGTAGTTTGGGCAGTTATTTGTTTTACTTCTGCACCTACAATCATCCCTGCTGGAAGTGTTATAGTATTACCAGTAGTCTTTGGATGTATTTCATCCACATATAATTTACTCATCTAAACCACCGTAAACGTGCCGTTAATAGTCAAGGTAACGCCACTCCCTATAGTAAATGCACCAGCCACCATAGCGTTCTCATCAGCCGCTATAGTCACGTTGCTGGTAAGAGTAGTGTCGTTCACTCTGATTGCGTTGTTCTTCATAATGCTGGATGACATCTTGTTGATATCCACTGAGCCATCTACAGGCGTTACAGTGTTACCCACCTCACCTAGAGCCACGATAAAGTCAATCACATCGCCTGTTACTAGGTTCTCGCTGAAGGTAATCGTTGAGCCTGACACTGTGTAAGCATCGTTAGGGGCTTGAATAACACCATTGACAGATACAATAAGCTGTTCAGCAGTAGCTGGTTTGAAGTTTGCACTGCTGTACTGCATTGTGTATGCGGCCTGACCGTTTACCACAGTGATGCCGTCTAGCTTTTTGAATTGCCCACTAGAGGGGGCTATACCTATGTATGGCATTTACTTCTCCTATTGAGCATCTGCTAAACGAATAAATGTTGCGGCACTTCTGTTGTAATCTGTATCGCCATAAATACTGCTACCAACAAGGCTTTCTACATAAAAACGACACCTAAAAGTAGAAGCGTCTGTTACATTTACTACAGTATTAGAACTTGCTGTGTAACTTTGACCAGCACTACCGCCAATTGCTTTTGCTAAAAAGTCATAAGTAGAACCGCTATCTTGGCTAATCTGCGTTCCCATGACTACAGCGTTGTCACCAGAACCAGCAGTTCCTTGAAAGTAAGCAAATATTTGATAAAGCCCTGTTTCTGGAAATGTAAATATTCCACTGGAATGAGACATAGCTGTGCCTAGATTGGAAAAAGAAGCATCGTCTTGTTGTTCCCAATTATTGATGGGAGTTTCGTCTGTATTGTATGTGCCTGTCATACGCCATACATCAACCATAGTTATACCCCCAGCACCACTCACAGTACCAGTGAACGCATAGGTATCAGCGAGGTTCATGCTTTCGGCTTGTATTTTTGATAATGCCATTATGCTATCCTCACTATAGATAAAAATGTACAACGTGCATTAGTACTGCCAGAAGGAGCAGTGCCTGTTAAACTTCCAGCGTGTTCAGTAATTATCCAATCAACAATGTTAGTTCCTGAGGTATTAACATACCCTTGTAATTGAATTTTTGTTGTAGCGGTGGTTGCTTTGTAGATAAAAGTGCCACTTAAAGTTAAAGAGCCAATTTCGTCAGATACACTATCTTGAACGTGTGCGCCAGAACCATGTGTGACTGAAAAGTTTGTGCCATCTTCAGATATTCTTATATATGCTGCCGCATCAACTATAGATTCTGCACCTAAATCTTCACAACGAAGTCCAATGCTGTAAGAAATTAAATAAACACCATCACTGCTATCAAGAAGATACGCATCATTTGCGGAATCAAAGTTTGATTTAGTATCATACTTAACAGTACCACTACCCCCAAAATCTACAGTTGCTTTGACATTATCTGATAAACCAGATTGAGCCGTTGTCAAATCAACGTGAAAGTATTCTTTACCAGACTCAGTAATTTGCCCAGTAACATCTAATGTCCCACTTATAGCTATGTTTGTATCTAGCTTTGCAGATGTCACAGCACCACTAGCCAGCTTGCCTGTACTTACAGAACCATCAGGCGGTACTACAGTCTGCAATGCTTTGCCCTGATAGATAACGTAGAAGTCATCTGTGCTTGCCACGTTGCCTGTCATGCTCAGTGCAGTACCAGCCACTGTGTACGCAACGCCAGCTTCCTGACGCACATTGTTTACAAACACTTCAATCTCTTGAGCATTGGCTACAGCATGGGTCAGAGTGTAAGACGCACCGCCATCACCAGTGATGGTCTGCTTGTCCATTGAGGAGTATGCGTTTGTAGTTTGATTTCCTACATATCCCATTGCTTACTCCTTATGTGCTAATGTCATCAACAGCAGATACCCAGCAGTCTACTGAACTAGCTGTATCTGATTTAATCCATAGTCTGTCACCAGACTGGACTACAATCTTTGCGCCACCATCAAGTACCTGTAGCGCACCGCCAGCAGCGATAGGCGCACCTTTGACTAGGTAGATATCGTTAGTACCATCGTTGATGTAGCAATCTACATTGATGGCGTTGTTTGTAATGTTTGTCATGTGGATACCTACAATCGTATCGTAGCTATCAAAGTTAGCCCCATCAGGAATATCTGCGGCTGAAGTGCCTACGCCCTGTAGGGTATATCGTCTAAAATTCTGTGCCATAATTATTCCTTAATTTATAGAGCCACGCTCATGGCTATACTGAAGCCAGCAGTAGCAAATGTGCTAGTATCCACTGCTTCCACATTGTTCCATGCTGAACCATCGTAGTATCTTAGTTTACTTGTGGTGGTATCAAAGTATAAGTCACCAGCAGTCAGAGGGTCTCCATCATTATCCACTGTTGGCGCACTACTCTTACCGCCCAGATATACATCATCAAAGCTGTCTAAATGTGAGGCCGCAAGTTCTGCATAATACTTAGCTGAGTAGTTAGTACCTTCTACAGCAGTGTTAATGTCAAAGCTTGCCCCACCACCAATAGCCCACTGTTTAGATGAACCGCTTGTATTAGCCACCTGTGCGCCAATGGCGTACTCTTTGGCTGAATATTCAGTACCATCTACAGTAGCTGTAGTCTTAGTAGCCCATTCCTCAGAAGCACCACCGCCTGATTGATTAGTAACACCTGTGCCACCTGTAGCCCATGCTTTAGATGAGTAGCCAGTAGCATCTACAATACCATTTGTCTTTGTTGCCCACTCTTCAGCTTCGTCAGCAAATCCACTAGCTTCACCAGCTTTAGTTGTAGCTGTTGCGGCATTAGCTGATGCGTTCTGAATGTCTGTGATATTTGCAGCGTTAGTATTTATTGAAGCTATGTTAGTAGCGTTTATGTTTACATTAGCAATATTTGTAGCTACAGTACCAATGTCTGTAGCATCGGCTGCAACTGCTGTAACATCGCTAGAAATACCTGCAACAGTTGTGACATCACTAGAGATACCAGCAACAGTGTTGATGTTAGGTAGGTTCGTAGAGATAAACTGCTTGTTTACAGCGTCTGTGTTGTCTACAGGGTCTGCAACATTCTTAATAATCTTACTCTGTGCATCCCACTTGTCATCACTGTCAAGGGTAATACCATCGTTAGACTTGTCCACAGCTTCCTGTGCAGCGTGGAAGACCTGAATGTTACTATCATCCAAGTCTTCTTCAGTTAGTACTGAGCCAGATGCAAAGTCTACTGAACGTGCTGTAAGGTCTGTAGTTCTCCGCACCTGCACAAGCGTACCTGTAGCAGGGGCAGAGGTTAATTGTACACTAGCAGCAGAAGGAAAAGTAAGGCCAGTTTCAGCCACACCGTCTACTGTTACACTGATTTCAGAGTTATCAGTGAAAGTAAAAGGGATAGCGAAAGTGTCTGTCGTATTATCCCCTGTATAGTTTTGATATGAAAAAGCCATTGCTTATCCTTTTGTTTAGTCCATGATGTAACTTTAGGTTAGTTAGCAAATTCGTTTGCAACACCGTTCAGAATTTGTCTAGCACCATACAATGATTGTAAGGGTAGTATTCTTAGTAAGGTTCTATATTCAGTTTCAGTTAAATCACCTTCCCATACATTTTTACCTGATTGCATCATAGATTGAGCAATAGAGAAAGCAGGTGGGGTAATAGCATAAGTGTTACCATTCATAGCCCCTGTTGTAACTTGTAACAAGTAGCTAAACAAAGATGCTGCTCCTATCTGAGATAAAGCACCAGAAGCCCACCTTGAAGGAGAAAGGTTATCACGTACATATTCATCTGCATCACTACGTCCCTGTGCGTTCAACTGTACACGAGCAGCATACATAAGACCACCCATCATAGCAGCAGATGTTAAAATCTTAGCAGCAGTCATATCGCCACGTGCTAGACGTACACCTAGTCTCTGACCTTGTTGCTCCATAGAAGCCATCGTAAAGCTAAGAAACTGAAAGAATGTACGCCCAAACTCACTACGCATAAACGCATTGGTAGAGCCTATGTTAGCTTCCTGTACGTTCTGTCTAGCATCTTTAAAACCAGAAGCCTCAAAAGCATCTCGCACTTGTTTAGGCCATTGCTTTAGATTAAGCCGCTTGATAGTGCCGTTTGGTCTTTTCTCTACAATGTTACTACGCATTATAGTCTGTATATTACGTGCCATATCTTCGCTAAGTCCTAGCTGTTGACGCTTAGTAACAGAGAAAGGTAACTTACCGTCAGCAGACTTTAATGCCCATTCATTAACGTAGTGGTGCATACTCATTCTACGAAGTACTTGTGTTACGCTAGTCAAACCTGACCAGTATGCTACAGTCTTCTGCAAACTTTGACCAGCTTGCATTGCTCTAGCACCAAAGCCTTTCTTATCAGCCCAAGCACGTTCAGGTGATATGGTTACACCTACGTCATCCATATCATAACGTGTTACATTGTTCCACTTACCTAAAGCAACTTCTTCACCTAGACCAAAAGCGTCAATGAGTTCTACCATCAGAGGGTCATTCTCATCTAACTGACCTTTACTCATCTTAGTAAGTAAGTTGTTGTACTCAGGAGCAGACTTAAGAATAGTCTTGAACGAATACTCAAACAGTACGTTGGTCAACTCCATCAGAGCAGACATACCAGACATACCCATATTGACAGCAAAGCTGTACGCTCTGAAGCCTACATTAAGGTCACGTGTTCGGTTGCTAATGTCTTCTCGTTGAGGTAGTCTACCAGTAATCCCATCATAGATAAACTCTAAAGCATCTAGTTCGCCTTTTAATTTCTCTTTATCTAATGCAGGTGCTGCCCTGATGTCATCGTTAATTTGCTTTACTAGAGATTCCCAGCTAGAGTTAGCAGCGTTGGTATTAATACCATTACGAGCAAGCCCGATAGCACCTGACAGTTGAAATACATAACTGTTAAACAACTGCTCTGCGTCTTGCTCTAGTAGGTCATTGAAGCTGTATTCCTCAATACTACCGTCAGCATTACGTAAAGGCATCCTAGCACCTTCGTTAAGAACCATGCGGTTTCTTGCTCTCTTATGTGCTTTAGGAATGTTTGTACGAGTTAATACCTCTGTTAAGTCATCAATCTCATCTTCACCAAAACCACCAGCACGAAGGATATCAGCAAGGTCTTGAAGGTTCATCTCGTTAGCACCAGCATGACCCATCTTACCAAGCTTGGGGTCAGTGATAGACTTAGTGTACGCCATAGAGATACGCTTGATGTAATCAGCTACCTGTTTAGGTGTACCCTTACGTCTACCATTACTACGTTTGATAAGCCAGTTCTTGACATTCTCTTCAATGTTAGGCTGACCTTCTCGTATTGCTTTTTCTACAAGCATGGCTATCTGGTCATCAGCGTCATCACCTAATCTTACACGAATAGCTGCAATCTGGTCATCGTTAAACAAACGTGTCATGTAGTTCTTGTTAGCGTTTAACATATCTACGCTAAAACCTACTACATCTTCTGCTACAGCTTCTTCAGCTATTTCTCGCTGTAGTTTCTTTACTGCTTCACCTGCCTTTTGTACTTCAGGGGCTACGTCAGTATCAATACCACGTACATAACGAGATAGAGCAGCATTAAACTCTGCTACAGATAGATTTGTTCTCTTTTTCCATAATGCTTGGGCATTAGGTAGTATTTCTGACATTCTGCTTCTGTATTTTAGCTGTAGTCTTTCAGCTACTTCAGACGCAGATTGGTTATTAGTTTCTAGTTTACCACCCTTGTACCCTGCACTATTTTGAGACAGTAACCTAGCTGCGTAACGTATACGGCCTAACTCAGAGTTAGCTGCACGTGCGCCTGAAGAAATAATGTTACGAAGACCGAACATATTAAAACCAGCTATCTTAGGTATAGCTTCTACTTCTTCTTTTGTGGCTTCGGTAGCTGCTTTGCGTGTGGCTATAGTAGGAATACCATCCACAGCATCAATCAGTTCAGTACCTTGTAGTTCCCTATCTATTAGCTTAGTTGCTAGGGCATCTACGTTATACTGGTCATGGAATAGTCGCTCGTTAGGTGTCAGTTCTTCTCCCCTTGCTACTTTAGCAGCAATACGAGAACGATGCCCTGCTCTTATAAATGCAGTAGTAGCGGCATCCAAACCACCACTAAGACCTGCACCTATACCTGCCGCAATCATAACGTCATGTGCTTCAATATCATAGCGATACTTAGCCCTGATAGATTCAAAAGCTGCCAGTTCAGCACCACCTAATGCAGCAACCTTTGCGGTGCGATAGGCGTTACGTCCCTGCTTACCTGCACCTACAAGGAAAGCACCAACGCCAGCAGCAGGTGTACCTAAAGCACCTACAGTAGCACTTGTTCCAAATATAGCAGCCCATTCAACAGGGTCAAACATTACTGCTAATGCTGTAGCTGCTACACCTGACCATCCATCCTGATTTATTTGCTTTAGGTTATTCTGTGTACGAAGAAAAGATTGTTGTGCTAGTTTGGCACTAGAGTACCCATTTACTTGAGCATCCTCTAGCACCTCGCGTACAGCCCGACTATCTTCTAGTCCCTCTGTTAAGTCTCTCACCAATTCTGGTGTAAACTTATCAATAGGCTCACCTGAAGGTGCAGTAATCCTATCTATATTATTAATGACTGTGGGCAGTACCCACTCTTCTTGTATTGCACTGCCCAAGCTAGTAAAGAACTTTGACTTTTGGCTATCAGCCAATAGCTGCTGCTTTAAAAACACAGACTCATCCATGTTTGTGACGAGAGGTAAAGCCTCTACGTCAGCAGGAGCAATGTTCAAGCCCTCAAGCAAGTTGTTTTCTAGCGTTGCCATTATTAGTCTCCAAGTACGTTGTCATATAGTCCAGTAAAGAACTTACCAAGTTTGTCTGCATATTTACCAAGTTTACCATATTCCATCTCTAATAGACTAGGTAACTCCTCACGTGGTATCTGCTTTACATCTTTTAATCTACGTATGCGTAAGTCTTTACTACCGATACCATAAGACGATACCTTAACTTTATCACCAGTATTACCACCAATGTAATAAAGTTCACCATCTTTAGCTTCTACGACAATACCTACGTGACCAAAGGATGTTAGCTTCTTACCCTTTTGCTTAAAGTACTTAGCTTTATCTTCTTTGCTATGTACAGCTACCATGACATCACCAGCTTTAACATCTGAGATATCTACAGCTTCACCTATGTTTAGATAGGATTTAGCCCTAGTCTGGTCAAACCTGTCTTTACCACCTATAGCCTTTTGTACGTCAATACCAGAATCAGCAAGTACTTGGGCTAAGAAAGCAGCACACCACGCATTAGTAGTGGCTAACTCATAAGCAGATTTATCAGGTGCAAACTCACCACCTACAGCATTGTCAAAGAAACCCTTGACAGCTTGAGAACCGTTCTTACTACTTTCAGAAATACCCATGTATTTCATAGCAGCAGTTACAGGGTCAGGAGATGTAGCCACTGCTACAACACCCTCTGCGTCTGGCTTATCACCTACTTTCATAGGTGTTAGCGTAGCGGCTTGTGCTTCAGGAATTATAGAATTAAACATACCTTGTGCTGTTTCAGCAACATCTGCTGCCATACCTTCAGCCATTCTCATAGCCCTGTCAGCCGTCTGTGTAGCCCACTTAGTAGCTGTTACAGCACCGTCCTCTGCTACATTGTATAGCATATTGAACTTAGCTTTAGCAAGTGCGGCAGCTTGTTCAGCCGAACCTTCTGCGTACTGTCCAGCTTCTTTAATAGCTTCCATAAACTTAGGCCACTCACGTGCCACGTTCTCTTTACCTAGTTGATATGCCATACTGATAGCTGATACCTGAGAGGATTGCGGCAGGTTTTTGAAACCTTCTACAGTTTCATCCCACCAGTTCTCTAGCTTAGATACCTTTAAGTCTAGTACAGATTTAGCCTCTTCTTCAGTGACGTTATTGATATCCTTGATTAGGGCTTTTTCATCTGCCTCAAGGCTTTCTATTTGAAAACCATAACCCACAGATTGTTTACCCATGTCATCGTATGGTGTAGCTTCAAAGCCCTCTTCAGCTATTAGTGTAGATGCGGCAGCACTACTAATAGGATTAAGGGTATCTAAAACATCAGATATAGGCATACCTTCTATAGGTCTAGCTACTTCACCAGTACCACTTCCAAATAAATCTTTAGCTGCATCTAATATAGCATTAGTAGCCTGTTGTGGAAGCGATAAGTATGCTTCATCAGCATCAGTAGAGAATGTAATATCACCTGTTTCTTTATCAATGTTAAAGATTGGTGGGTTCTCTACAAACCATTGTCCAAGACTATCTAGTACACCGCCCAAATCAGATAGTACAGGTACACCTTCTACACCTTTACCACCTAGTAGGTACTGAGGAATAGTTAAGTCTTGTTGTAACTGACCTTCAATAGCAGCACCAGAAGTAGACATTGTATTAATGTCAGGTGTTATAGCTGTTGATACGTCATCAGGAGCAATTAGATTAGCTATGATATTATTTAGCTGCTGTCTATCAGATAACAAGGTAACCTTGTCCAACTTACCAGTAATAATACCAATGTCTGTTACCTGCCCATCTTGCTTTCTAAACGCACGAATAACTGCGTTCTTAGGATTAGTGGGGTCAGGTTGTACCTGCAACACAAAATCCTTTGCTCCAAACTTTTCAAGCATAAATCTTTTTACTTGTGGAGAGGAAGCTAGGGCTTGATTATACTCAGTCACAATACCTGCAACATCTAATGCTTTATCCATACCTGTGTTTAAATCTTTGAAAGCGTATGGAGTACCATCACTTGATGTAGGTATTTGATAATCTGCTTTAACGATGTTAGCAGCTTTCTGTATTAACTCTTCCTGTGTACCACGTTCACCTAATATAGACAAAGCTTCATAGGCTTTGATTACAGCGTTTTCAACATCCACAGTATTGTAGGTTTCAGATAAGTCAGTACCAAACACATCAGCAAAGATACCTGCTTGTAATTTGTCTGTAACCTCTGACCTCGCTTTAGCATCAATTCTGACTAGCCTGTCCTCATCAAGACCCTGTATTTGCATAGCTGCGTTACCAAAGTCTTGTACTGTTAGTACACCTGTCTGCGTCATCATCTCTTCCTCGTACTGAGGAATTTCAATAGTACCTACATCGGCTTGGTCATAGACTTTAAATGCAAGTAAATCATAACGCATTTTCTGGTCATCAGTTAAGTCCATCTTGATGCCAGAGTTCTTCATCATAAGATACATCTGCAAGCCCTGCTGGACTTTTTCAAATCCTTGAGGACTAGAAGGGTCTCCTGAAACAAGAAGAGTAGCACCATCATTCACAAAGTTCATAAACCTTGTTGGGGTTATCCCAGCATCCCTGAACATATCCAACTGTCCACCAAGACCTAGACCCTGTTCTTTTGCTAGTGCAAACAAAGCATCTTCTTTTTCTTTAGCAGTATACTTTACAGTTGTACCATCTTTTTTAGTGTACCCAGCATCAGTTAGTACGCTACCTTTCCTTGTTAATCTAAACTGTTCAACAGCACTAACCAAACCCGAAGCTTTAGCATTAGCATTAAACTGTGTCACAGCCAATGCTGCTTGCTTAGTAGTGATATCATCCGATTGCTGTGTGTAACGTGACTTACCTAGTTGGTTTTTAGAGTAAGTAGGGTCTTGTAGATACTGAGTAAGTGCAGAGTTAGGATTAGAATCTTTTAACTTATGCGCTATATCCACAAGAAAATCGTTTACCTTGTTATCATTAACTGCAAAGTAATCGTTATTTACCTGATGAAAACCTGTAAATAACTCTGCAATCTCTTGTTTAGCTTCATCTGCTGTTAGTAGTCCAGCAGCATACTGTGTATTAATATCACGTACAGTATCGCCAAAACCTTCTAATAGTGTGTTCTGTGTGTGTACATACTTAGCAGGGCGAAAGGTCTCACCCATGAATGTTTCAAGACCTAATTCAACAGTCTGGTCAAAGATTTGAATAATATCATTATCTACACCGGATTGTGTTAGGGTGTCAATGTATTCGTCTTTCTGTCCCCTGATACCATCATATACAGCATTTTGGTCTTGTGCTAAATAGTTCTGTTCGTTCTTAGTATAATCAAGCGCAAGGTCTCCCATAAACTTCTTAGCTTGAAGTTTTACCTGAAACTCTTTGTTAGCCTGAATACCATCAGCAATTTCTTTTTCTTTTTTAAGTCTATCTACCTTACGCTGTTCTGCCTGTATTTCAATAGCAGGTGTTATAGCTGTAAGAAACTGCGATAGTTCGCTAGGTTGTGTAGTTGTAGCGGCCTGTCTTACAAAGGTATCAACAGGACGAGCCGCTGGCCTAACATCAGCCTGAGTAGGGGCTTGAAACTGTCTTACTTGTGGTCTTTGTGCCATGTCTACCTCTTAAAAGTCTAAGTCTAACGCACCAAAATCACCCATCCAGCTACTACTATTATATCCAGTAGTTTTAGGAATGATATAATTAGGTTTTGTTTTTGCTATCGCTTGTCCAGTAAATAAGTTCTTACCTGTTATGTCAGCCTCTGCTGCATACGCACTAGCTGCTGTACCAATAGCATGAGCCATGATGTTAGGCTTCTGTCCTCTTGGCATACTATTAATGAGGTTCTTCATCTGTGTATTAACGCCAATCTTTTCATCTTCAATCTGGTCTAATACCATCTCAAGATTGCCTGATATAACATCTTTAGCACGTAGCTTACGAGCCTCTACATTACTTGCTTTTAGTTCTTCAGTTTGACCTGCTAAACCTGATTCACCAGATACTACTACTCTTGATTCAGCCTCTTGCATAGCCTGTATCTGTAACTCAAACTTTCTACCTGCGGCAGCTTCAGCTTCTTGTATGGCTCTTTTATTTAATGATTGTATAGAGGCGTCTCTTGATTGAGCAGCTTGCTGACGATTACGCTGATAAGCAATCTCAGTGTCTCTGGCTGCTCTACTAGCATCCAAAAACTTAGCAGCACCTTGACCAATCATTAATAAGGTATATGGGTCAGCCATTGTCTATCCTCACAAATTCTAAAAAGGGTTTATTACCTACACCCCATGTTTCATGTCGTTTAATAAATGTGAAGCCGACAAAGCATAGCCAATCAATAGCTACCTGATAGTCTGCATCAACAGCGTTAGTTAGTAGGGGGTACTTCTTGTTTATCTCTCTTACCCACTTACGTGAGCCACGTAGGAAGGGTACTGTAACCTTAGTTATAGGTGGGGCTGTAAGAAGCCATACAACTCCCTCATCACCCACACCATACATACCTGCAATCTCGTTGGTATCCTTTACAAGGAATGTCCAACATTCGTCAGAGTGGTCAAAGCCTAGCTGTAATGCTATCTCAGGGCTACCATGTGAGGCTGTAACCTCTGCTGCGTCTTCTGGTCTAAGGTTATCCTTTAACCAATCCACGTCAGCTTGGACACTTCTCCTCACACGTGCTTGCATTACATTCTCCTTGAACGTAGTACGTAGAAGCCTTCCCACTCTGCGCTTTGAAAAGCAGCAGGTAAGTGGCTATCACTCTCTATTATTATATTGGTTTCCCCAGCGTGTCCAACCACACCAAATCTATATGTACCGCTATCAATAGCAGCCTTATTAAGTATGTTAGCTGCACCACCTACGATACGACCTGTAAAGGTACGTGTATAAGTATTACGCTTTAGTGGTTCAATCTTTACTTTGAAGAAACCTGTTTTATCGTACACCACTGCGTAGTTACGTATATGTAGTACAGCAGTAGTAATCGGTTTGTTGTCTTGTTTCAGTACAGGTTCAGAGAACTGGTACTTAAATGTAAAAGGAATACCAGCAAACACTACCTCACCAGCAGATAGCTTACCTGCTACAGATGATAGGGGTATGATGCCACCATCCTCTGCTATGTATATCGTACTGCTATCTGTATAGGGTACAGTAGTCAACCCTGAGGTCTCAAGTCTTACACGTCTATCTAAGTGAATAGAGAACGCACCGTCTGTATATTCAGTAGCTTCATCCACTGATAGATTAATACGCTCTAGGAATAGGTTAGTACCTCGTTTAATAAGCATATAGATATCTGCTCTATTAAATGATACACCTATGACATCTCCATCAAATACCCAACGTGACCACGAAGCCTGTAGCTTCTCTCTGCCCTGCCAGTAGTATCTGTACACATAGAAAGCCTGTGCGTCATTACTAGACTGTACAATTAACATATCCTCATTAGAGGATGCTTCTATGTTAGTTATCTCACCATCAATGTACTCAGGTACGTGCGAGGTAATCTCACTAGCATCGTTAGTATCTGTATCGCTATCTACAAAGTACTCCCACATACCCGACCAAGCACCACGCTTAGAGGCGAAGTACACATACTTACCAGACTGTGCTGGTTTAGCACGTAGGGATGCCTCAAACTCTGTGGTATTAGCCACGTTCACAGTCTCAGGGGTAAGTACAGGGTCACCTGTTAGCTTGAACTGTGTAAGGTCTGAGAAGAGCAACAATGCCTCGTTAAATGGTACAGCGTGTTTAAGTATGCTAACCTTGTTTGAGGATACCGCAACATCAATAGGGTCACTATCTACAATAGTTAGTGCTGACTTGCGGAAGAAGTCAAAGTCTACGAACTCACCAGCCCTAGAGAAGATAACATTCTCATCAGCTAGTAGTCCCAGCCTGTTACGATGGAAGAAGATATCAGCTAACTTAAAGCCTACGAAGGAAGGGAAGGGGTTAGTAGTATCACTACCCACACGTCTGTCCTCATAGGATTGTACGTCAAATGTAAAGTTAGCACTAACATCTTTTACCAGCTTATGTGGCATAGTACTTGCGTCTAAGTCAATAACGATATTAGGTTCTACAGTCTCTTTCCATACACCATTGTCAAACTTAACGTAGTAATCGTCCTGTGCTTTCTGATTGTCACCAGCTACCTCAATAACAAAGTCATTGGGTGCTTCTATCGGAAGCTTTTTGAAGTCAGGAGTAGTATCTTTGAATACAAGTAAGTGGTCACCACCATGCGAATCGCCTACAACTACTTGGAAGTCTGTGGTATCAGTAGATTGAATATGCAGCACTGAGCCATAGCGTGTAATGGTAAGACCAGTTACAGCAGAAGCGTTAGTAATGTTATCATAGTACGTAGTACTTACGCCTGTGGCTGAGAACGTGTCTAGGTTCTCTGCAATAATATCTGTAGATGCTCCACGCTCTGCGTTCTGTGTAAGGGTTGTACTACTCTGTGTAGAGGATTTAGTAGCAAACTCTACTGTACTAGTACTAGCACCCTTAGTTAAAGTTAGCCTGTACGTAGAAGAATAGTCAGCCTGTTTAACAAACACCAAAGCTTCTGGGTTACGTGCAGGGGATGTTGTACTACCTTGAGCAACTGTTACATTCTTATTAACAATAAAGGTATTATCTGCGATAGATACAGCAGCAAGTTCTTGGCTAGGGTCAGTCAATCCAGTAAGGTACGAGGGAGCGTTATTAGTGATAGTACGCGATGTACCATCCTTATCAAATACACGTATCGTACCAGCAGTGTCAATCACTAGCGAGTAAAACTCGTTCTCATCTCTGCGAATAGTATGAATAAAAGCTTTGTCTAAGTTTGATATAGTTCCTAAGTCAGCCACGTGCTGAGTGCTAGGACGCTTTGACAAGCCTGATACCACACTAGACAGACCATTCTCTTGTAGTTCAGCCTGTGTATTAAGGCGAAGAGATGGTGGCTGCTGAGATACCCCATTGATTAGGTTGGGGATAGATTGACTGATGAGTGCCATTAGAAAGTTCTCCTACCCTGCCTATCTATTATACTAAAGGTATCATAGTTATCAAATATGTTATGGTCATCCGCAGCTTTGTCAAACTCTTTCAGTTCAAACATCGCACGTTCTTCATCTCTAATCTGGAAATCATGTAGAGTATTAGACCCTACAATACGGTCTTGGAATATTCTGGTTGCCCTGAGTGTAATGTATCTCTTACATACCTCAGGCAAATCATCAAAGTTTAATTGAACTACTACATCTAACTTGGTGTTAGCACCTATGTTAAACGTGTGGTTCTTTCTGTCATACATCTTTAAGCCACGCTGAACTAAGTCAGGGCTGTTTGCCTCTAATGTAGCGTCTGCACGTAGGATATCAGTACCTAGTACTATCTCACCACTAGAGTTCTGAGCGTATGATTTATTTAATTCTGTGTTAAAGTGCCAGCCCATTGACTGCACTTCTCTGTCTACAGTGTTAAGTATAGTCTCTGCTATTTCGGCCTCAACCAAACCAGAGGAAAGGCTGTTGACAGGTGCTTCACCTATCGCAGAGAGCATAGTATTTACTGCATCTAGTTGGGTTGTTGTTGCCATCTTATCACCACTTTACTTTGTTAGCCCAGTACGCTGCGCTACTCTCACCCTTTGCTATATTCTTACGATGTCTAGCCTTGAATGATGCACGTTGTTTAGCGTTTTGGTTGGTCTTAGCACCCTGTTCACCAAACCTAATTATTCTTGGGTCATCTCTTGAGCCTACTAGGACAGCATGAGACTTGGTAGGATGACTAGGCGTTCTCTTAGGTATCTTCATACCTTTGAATGTCTCACCTGCGTGTTCTATTCCCATGTCTTACTCCAAACAAAAAAGGAGAGAGGCACTAGTAACCTCTCCCCTCTGTTAATTAGGCTTCAGACAGACCGATACAGGCTGCTGGACGCAGGACGTTATGCCCCATTGCGTACTTTGCAACCATCAGTGTGCCTTGACGATTAATCTGGTACTCAGATTCCATGCCCAAGTCAAGAAGCTTGACAGTAGCAACAGCGTCAGGAGTGAACACAAAGCCCTTGAACTTAGAAGCTTCAGCTACCATGTCACGCCCATCTACAGCAGCAGTAGGCAAGTCATAGTGAGTTGTGCGACCTGAACCAGCAGTGTTTGCCAGTGGAGCATTGTCAGAAGTCTTACCTTCGTCAGCATCGCCAGTAGTGAAGTTCACATACAGGTTAGATACATTAGCGTGGTTAGACATAATTACAGGCATACCTGCGATTGATGGTACTGTAGCACCTGCTACTGAACCTACGCCACCGAAGTCGCGGTTCATGTATACAAGCTTGCTACCATCGGTAACATCCAGCAGCGCATAGTACTGGTCAGGAGCAAGAACAACAGTAGCACCATCAGTAGGTACGTTCTTTACTTCCATCTCTTTACGTGCGTCAAAGATAGCTTTAGCAATCTTAGCTGGGTCTAGTGCATCGGCAGCAGCAGTACCAATGTCCACGTTGTTAGTGAAGTCTTCTTCAGTGAAAGACTTATAGTCCTGAACGAGACCAGCAGCAGCAGTAGCGTTAGTTGACAGAGCAGCCTTAACCAGCATACGTGCTACGTTACGGTCAGCTTCGTTAGCCAACGCAATACCAGCTTCTTTAGAGTAGATGCTGCGTACATCGTAGTGGTTGATTGCTTCATCAATGTTAGCAATAAACTGTGCAGATACCAGCAAGTCATCAATAGTGACAATGCGTTCACCTGCGCGGATTGCGCCACCAGTGATTTCATTTCCGGGAGTTAGGTACTCAGCAGATGCACGTCCTGTCATTGGGAACGATGCTGATTTACCTTTGCTAATGGTACGAGTGCGTACCTTGTCCATAAGGACTTTCTTTTCCTCAAAGGCGGTCAGGACTTCCCCAGCATACAGCTTAAGGAAGAGGTCACGAACGTCACCTGAGAGGTTATTCTGACCCTGAAAGCTTACAGTGTAAGCAGGGTTAGATGCGGCTTGGATAGCCATAGTATCACCTCATAAATTAAAGTTAAAGTTTGTGCCTCAAATTTACTGAACTTTCTCCAGCAGATTGTCCCTCGCAAGGGGTCAGGGTTAGTCGTACCTAGTAACTTTGAGATAGGGGATAGCCCCTTATAAATACACCACGTAGATGTACTTATAAGGAGAGGGGGACGAACCCCCTACTCCCATGCAACAATTAGAACAGGCTAGAACGAGCAAGCTTATCAGCTACCTGTTGCCTGTAGGCAGGGTCTTTGCTGTATCTAGGGTCACTCATAGCAGCAGTGAGTTCCGCATTACTTTCAAAACGCCCACCAGAGGATACAGCACCACTACCACCTTGCAGTAGATTTGGTTCTGCCTCTGAACGATAACGTGCGTTAAGACCTTGTATTGCAAGTCTAATCATGTTAGGGTCTTGCGTTTCCATTGTAGCATTAAAGGCATCAATCTCACTCTCAGGGAGTGTATCTGCTGCCCATGAAACCATTTGTGTGTATTCTTCTTGTCCACCTACTACGTCATACATCTGACCAGTAATCTGTGACGCAAGAGCATCCTGTCCCTGTATCCACGTGTCTACTAGGGAGCGAGAGAAGCCAGCTTCCTGTAGTGCTTCATAAGCATCCTCAGATAGTCCACCAGTTTCGTTGTACTCTTGTTGGAATACATCAAAGTCTAAGCCCTTGTTGTCCAAGAGTTCAGCTACTTCAGAGGCGTTCTCCTCTCCTGTAACTTCTGCTTGTTCTTCAGGCTTCTGCTGTTGAGGTTGGCCTAGCTTACTCTCTAATTCAGAATAAGCTTTAGCCATATCTTCAGCAGACTTAAACTTTTGAGGTAGCCACTCAGGACGTTCAGGGTCTTGTTGACTACCCTCTACTTTCTCAAGCATAGCGTTGACGTGTTCTTGAGATTCGGCTTCAGGTTCTTGATAAGTGTTAATAGCTTCTGCCATTTATTACTCCGCTTCCATTGCTCCTTTAGCTAACTGTGGTGCTGCACTCTGCAATGCACCCATAGCTGCCTGTTGTTCCATTTGTTGTTGCATCATCATCTGTTGCTGCATCATCTCTTGCTGCTTCTGCTCTGGAGATTTAATCAAACCAGATGTATCAATACCTAGAGAGGCTGCTAGTCTATCTATGTAATCACCTAAGTTCATCTCACTAGCAATCACTTCTGCGCCTAGTGGCTGTAAGTACTGCAAGAATGTTGCAAGTTTATTTAAGTCTTGTCCTCGTCCAAGTGCTTCAATACCTGTAACGACAGTAGGTTTCACACTGTCCTTAGGCATCTTAGGCATCTTGCCCTGCTTCTGTAATGTATCTAATAGCAGGTTAATCAGTGGCATCTGAAACTCTTGCGATAGTATTGAATATATACCACCGATAGCAGTCTCTAATTCCTGTGCCATGAAGCGTACTTCTTCAGCAGTCACACGTTCTGCTGCTCGTTGTACTGAAGAGTTTAACAGAAAGGCAGCAGCCAGTCTGTCGTTAATCATACGCATAGTTTCTAGTGCTACTCTGAAATCACCTGACTTCTGCACTTGCAGAGTGGAGACATCGTTAGCATCACCATTTACAAACGCACCATTAGGTGCTTTAGATAAGTCCTTAGACTTAGTAGTACCATTAGGACGTACCATGAATAGTACTTTAGAAGAAGCAGCACTACCCTGTACGATTGCCTGTGTCAAAGCCTCTAGGCTACGCAGGTCTCCCATGTATTCTTCAATGAAACCACGTCCATAATCCTCACCATCAATACGAATAAAACGTAATGGAATGAATGGGTTAGTTTCTTTCTTAAATGTACCACGTGAATTAGGAACTTCAATACCAGCTACCTCTTGGTAGGTACTGAAGCCTTTATCTGTAGTCTTTAGACACGTAAATAAATCGTAATTCTTTACTGGTGTATCACTTGGCGGTATCATCGCCTTGACTTCATCAGGTAACATCAGTGGTGCGATACTTTCCTTAGTAATAATCTCTAGTAGATTACCCATTGCATCACGTTTAACACAGTACCTGTCTGGTCTATACACCTTCATGCCACCATCTTTAGGCATATATACTAGCGCATTACCAGTTACGATAAGCAGCTTCAATGCCTCAAATACAGGTACACGTATAGACTTACTCTCAATCTCTTGCATTGCTGCACGTTCAATACGTGCCAAGCCTTCCTCTACTTGACCACGATTGTCACCAGCAATAGCTTGTAAATCAAAATCATCAATGGTCAGCCTGAAGAAAGGACTGTTTGGTGGTAGTAGAGCAAGTAACAATTTGGATGCTAGGTTATTAACACCCCTTGCCCCTATGCCCTGATACGGTGTAGCATACCTAGTGGTGCTGCTGTGTCCTTCATCTGGCAGAAGAGTAGGGATTGTTAGCTTTGCTGCTTCACGTCCTCTCTCAAGGAACGTATCTCGTTCAGCCTCTAGTTGGCTGTAGCGTTTAGCTAGAGTTCCTACGTCTTGTTCCATTTACTTATCCCTTCGGAATCTGTAGTCCTGATGAACCCTCACCACCTACATTAGTACCTGCTGTCTGTGTTACTGGTGTACGCAGTTTACGCTTGCCTCTACGTTGTTGTAGACTTTCACCTGCTGTTTCCATAGTGGTTGGGGCTTCTTCATCTACCTGTTTGGCAGCACCAGTGACCTGTTTAGCAGCCATAGCTGGGGCTACTGGAACAGGTGCTTTCTTAGTAAATCCACCCATACTATTGCCCCTTAGGTATCTGTAGGCCAGCACCAGCCATAGGTACTTGTCCAGCTTGTTGCGTTGTAATGTCTGTACGTAGTGCTTTCTTATTTCTTTTCTTACCTTGTCCTAACTCTGTCTTAACATCTGTATCATCAAGTTCCAACTCAGGTGTCTTGGTTACAGCAGTTACAGGACGAGCAGGGGTAGGTAGAGGCGCAGGTGCGCGGCCTCCCATTAATCCACCCATATCAATCTTCCTCAAAATCTTGGTTTTGTAATTCTTTTAGTTTACTTATTACAGACTGTTGACCCCTGAGGAAAGCTAAATCCTCAGGAGTAATCTGTTCAAGCGGTAGTTTGTTGGGATAGATTGAGGTTAGATGGTTTAGTAATCCATCTGTTATATTAAAATCGTTACCTAATACTTTCATAATAAACAAACTTTCGCTAATAATGTAACTTTAGATTTCACAGATGCCAGCAGTACAGGCTAATTCTTGAGAAGATGTGGTATTATCAAGGGCTTCTGCGTACTGAGAGAAGTCTAACTTAGGCATATTAATGATAAGATTATCATACTCTTCCTGTGTTATCTCCTCGTATGGGGCTTGTGCGTATGTATGGCTGTCATCCTCACGAGGTAGGAACGATACACCACACACCTCATCCCAATGTTTCCATACCCATGCACCTACTTCAGCCCATTCATCCTCACCAACATAGATAGTTACTGATGGATTGTGGTCAGTCCAGTGCTTACGATATGTCAGCCATAGTTCAAGATGCTCTAGTGCTGAGATATCATGGCGTGTCAGGCTGTTATCGGCAGATGCCATAGGGAAGCTGAACACTACGTTCTGTGGATTGTACACATCAACCTCACATGGTACACCCTGCTCTTGCATCCATGTAGCCAGAGGGTCTTTAACATCTGCACGTACTCTACGAATGTAGTAATGAGCATAGCGAGGATGGATACCACTACCACTATTAACTAGTTGTGATACTGTACCTGATGGCTTAACTGTAGTGATAGCCTTTGATTCTGGTATGCCCAGCTTCTTAGCCCACTCCTTGTTTACCTCACGTGTAACCTCACGTAGTTGCTCAAGTGTTCCACCTAGTACAGACTTCTCATACTCTCCCTGACCTGACATAATCTTGTGGTCAAAGATACCTGTAAGAGATACACCAAGCAGACGTTCTTCCTCAGAGTTCTTCTTCCACTGTGGTGACAGATACTTAAAGTCTACCAGTGCTGACTGTATTGTACCAATGATAGTAGCAATCTCTACCTTACGCTTCAAGTCACCTACTCCATCTGTCTCACGAATGATAACTTCAGACAGGTTACAGAACTGCTTACTGCGTAGGCTAATCTCACCACATGGGTTAGTACCAAAGTCATCACGAGGCTCACGTCCGATAGCTACAGCCTTTTGCTTGGCTGCTTCACGATTAAAGATACCACGCTCACCTGACTTGCTCTCATACACAGCAGTCCACTCACGTAGGAAGCTACCCATGTCAGGGCGTTCAGTAAAGGAGATGGAGTTGTTAGCATAGCTACGATTAACTTGGTCATTCCACCAGTTACCCATCTTAGCATGGCGCATCCTGTCATCACTCAGGTTGGACAGACTAATCATTGCTGACCTACGTACACCACCTACCACTACTGCTGCTGCTACCTGACACATAAGGTCATGGCACTCAAGGCTGTTCAGCTTACGTCCAGCAGCTTTGGTAAATGTATTGATAGCAAACTTAAACAAGTTCTCTAGTGGTTCAGCACCTGATGCTCTACCCCCAAAGGTCTTAAGCCTAGCACCAGATGGACGTACCTTAGATACATCCCACTTAGGTATCTCACCAGCATACAGGCGAGAGATAACTTTACGTAGTGCTTTAGCCCAGCCCTCTTTGCTGTCACCTACCACTACTACTTCATCTGTCTCTACTAACTCTTGTGGTATCTCAGGTAGCTTGCTGATGAACTGACGCTCAACAGAGAAGCCTACACCAGTACCACACATCAGGACAAGTAACGCCTCGTCAAACGCTTTAGGGTCATCAACAGCAAGAAAGCTACAGTTATAAGCAGCCACATGATTTCTCTCCAATGCTTCACCAGCAGTCATAATAGTACGCATAGATGGAACGACATCTAGTTGATAGATAGCATCTTTAACATCCTGTCGTTTCTTCAGTACAGGAAACTTACCTGTCATAAAGTTCCACCACCTGTCAACAGTCTCGTCCCATGTCTCTCTTCGTTCTTTATCTTCTAGCCAACGAGCGTAGCGACTAGCATGGATGTATGATTGATAGCTATCCATTATCTATTATCCCCCTCACCATGCAGTGTACCTGCCTGTTGCCTAGCCTTTAGTTTCTCTAAGTTCTTCTCAGCAATAACCTGAAGGGAAGTACCACAGTCATGTGCTAGTGCTGCTAACATCCAGAGTACGTCACCCATCTCAGCTTCAATCTTCTCTCGCTGGTCTGTAAGTTGGATACCATCACGCATCATCTTAGCAATCTTACCTGCTACCTCACCAGCTTCTTCAGCTAGTCCTAGTGCTGGGTATGAGATGTTGTACGTTTTGGGATACACTGCTGTAGTAATAGCTTTCATCTGGTAATCATAAAAGTTAATCATCTGTTCTATCGCTCCGAAGCTGTCTCATTGCCATCATCCTTAATAGCAACTACTTGTTCAACATAGGTAAAGGTCATGGCTACAAGGAAGTCCTTGAAGTTGTCTACCATGTCTTGAAGACAACCCTCTGTCTGGAACACGTGTTCTGTGTACCCATCAATCTCCCCATCCATGTTATATCTATCTACTCTAAATGTTACTTCATTCGCTTTCATTACCAGTTCTTCCCTTTAGTCTTTTCCATTAACTCAATCATCTTGTTAAGATACCATACAGCTTTCTTGGCATCCTCAATAGGCTTGTCTTTATTCCATAGACGTGAGCCTGTATACTTAATCACGTTACCATGACAGTAGTGGATAGCATCGTACTCACCCAGCACATCAACGATGTAGTCAATGGTCTCAATGTTACCATCAGCATAGTGAGGTGGGCTATTAACCATATCATAGTTAGGTGCAGTTGGTCTATCTAAATCAATCATGCTGGTGTCCATAGCTTTACCTCTCCTGTATCTGTATCGTATTCACCATTGCGTAGGATACGTGCTAGTCGTGCGTTCTCTAAGGCTACTTCTTCTGAGAGACCTTTACTAATAAACGCTCTAACCACTGCTCCCCATCCATCACCAAACTCAAGAATTTTCTCAGCAGTTTTATAACCAACGCTAGGGCAACCTTTGTAGTTATCAGTAGCATCACCAACAAGTGTTTGAGTAAGGAAGTTATAGTCAGCTTCTTCTTCACTGATTTCAACCACGTCACCATCAATCCAATGCTTTGCTGGTATAGTATGTAAGTCCTTATCTTCAGACCAGATAATAGTATCTGTATTCGCAGTACCCAATATCCCCAAGACATCATCAGCCTCTAATCCTTTATATATAATTGTATTGTAGTGTTGGTGCATATATTCTTTTGCATAACTTAGTAGCATAGGCTTACGCACGTTAGAACGATTAGCTTTGTAGTACGATGCTACCCTCTTACGATAGTTATCTTTATCAGATAGGGCAATAACACAATCGCTTACTGGTGCTTCTGCTAGAAGCTTCTCTATCTGTTCCTCTACACGTAACGCTACGTCCTGTTCAAAGCAGTGCAGTGTCCATAAACCATCTCCCCAATTAATAGGGGTCTCTGCTGATGCTGCTGCCTTGTATGCAATGATGTCACCATCAATGAGCAAAAGGGTCATCGTCAAACTCCTGTCCTGATTGTTGTTGTTGCATTTCTTTTAGTTGCTGTAGTGTAACTACTTTAATACCTGTCATTACTTGTACGTAGTCAAGGTAAGCTTCCATTATCCATTTGATACAGAGGCAGACAGTCACACCCATGAAGCAGCAAGTTAGTATCATCTTCCATAAGAAATCAAAGTCCATGCTGTATGCACTCCTTCGCCTGACCCACTGACATCTTGAACCATTCACCTCTACGCTCTGCTACTTTCTCAGCAGCTTTGTGGGCTAACGCTTCTGCCTTACGTCTGTCTTTTGTATTGACAGCATACATAACTTTGTAGTCTCTGAATGGGCTGCTAGTTTGGTAACCATTACACCTGTCTTCTGCATCAACAGCCATACCTATCTTTACCCACTCAGGCCATGCTGAGTTAGTAATGATGTACACCTGTCCTTCTTTACTACGTGTGTAGTTCTGAAGACCAGAGAAAGCTGCCTCATCAAAAGACTTGTAGTTACCTGCCTTGTATAGTGGATGAGACTTTGGTATGTACTTACCATTAACAAACATTCTTTCTGGATTATTATCCTTATTGTTATTAGCATTATGTCTTTTATTATAACAATCCTTACAAGTTTTGTTGTTATTCTTTTTAAAAGATGGTGACCAGTTATCATCATTTAGTTCTGTGTCACAATCCCTACAGGTATTAGTGGGTGTCTGCCCAGTTTCTTCCATACTTGTACTCGCTGTCAAGCTGACATCTGAAGTTGAAGTGTTGTTGGACATCTCGCATACACTGTTGAATAAGTCTGCCTGTTTCATCTTCTTGACCTTCCTTTACTACTAACTGTACCTCATCGTGAATGAACGCTACAATCTGTGCGTCCAAGTTTGCTTCCTTGATAGCACGTGATATGTACACGTACCATGTCTTACAGATTATAGCACCAGCACTCTGTAGTAAAGTGTTCAGTGCAGCATGGCTGTGTCGGATAGGAATGATACGTCCATCCAATCCTTTAATCCAACCACGCTCATCGGCTGCTGAAGATACAGCATCCTTAAGATACTTCAGGGCAGGTAGTTGTTTAAGAAACTTGTTCTTAATACGCTTACCTTCCTTTGCTCCCTTACCAATAATCTTACCAATCTTCTCATCACCTGCGCCATACAAAAATCCATATATGAATGTCTTTGCGTTGGAACGTGTGGGTAGACCAGCAGCTTCTTGGTTTGTGGTATGCACATCACCACTAACTACCTCATGTGAGTAAGACCCATCATCGTAAGCAGCCATGTAATGAGCAAGGCAGCGCAACTCCAACCCACTAGCATCAGCACCCAAGAGGGAATAACCTGAGGGTGCATGAAACAGAGACCTACACTCCTCACCAAATGGCGCACCCACGCTAGGAACTTGAGCCATGTTTGGGTTGCTGTGCGTACAGCGCGAAGTGACAGCACCCATGTGATTAACTCTTCCATGAAGTCTTCCTTCCTTCTCCATCTTGAGCCAAGCCTGTTTGCCTGTAGCTATCTGACCAATACGCTTATTTAGTAAGAGGTACTCATTGAGTAACTGTGCCTCAGGCATATCTATGTTAGCTAGTATATTCTCGTCTACCTTAGGCTCTCCTGTATTTGTAAAAGCCTCAGGCTTCCACCCTCTCTTCATCAGTCTATCTGCTATCTGCTGACGTGATGCTGGATTGAATGGAATAGTCTTAGTCTTAGTCTTGAGTTCTACAATCGTAGGCTCAAAGGTATCCTGTAATTCCTGTTCAATGTCCTGTCTACGCTGCGCCAGTTCTGCGTACAGTTTCTGTGCAGTAGCTGCATCAAAGGGGAATCCATATTCCTGTTGCTCCAACAACAGAGTATGTAATTCTGTCTCTAAGTCAAGGGCATCTTGGCTAAAATTTTTTGCCAGAATTTTTTGATATAACTCAGATGTAACCTTCGTGTCTTGGACACAGTACTGTAACATCTCTGTGGTGTAAGTTCCAAAGTCCTGATTATCACTACCGAAATCACCTTTTAATTCTCCTAGTCTGTATCCCCAAGCCTTCAGGCTATGACTACCTACCAGCTTCTGAGGGAAGTTAATCTTACTGACCAACTTAAAGTCTAATTCCTTTATGTCAGGCCAGATTGTCCTAGAGTATACCAAAGTGTCAAGAATCTGTTGTCCATCTTCCAACTCAAAACCATACAGCTTTTTCAATACTGCTAAGTCATAATCAATAATGTTATGACCTATCAACATCTCAGCACTGGCTAGATGAATCAACCCATCCTCAATACAAGTGGGGTCAAAGGCGTACACTTCGTTAGTATCTACATCTCTTGTTACAATGCACCACACCTGTGTTACATCATCCAAAAGATTATCTGCTTCAATATCAAATATAAGTTTCATGCTCTGTCTCCGCAGTAGCTAGTTAAAATTCTATGTCATCCTCATCTTCATCAAAGATTGTCTCAGTCATACGTCCAGTATCTGAACTGTATAACAGTGAACAACATAGTCCTGTCTCACCAGACCACCTGTTCTTCAGAACTCTAACGTGGCTGATGTGAGGATTGTCCTTGTCCTGTTGGTCACGCTCTAATCCAATCACCATATCTGATAACTGTCCTATTGCTGCTGACCCACGTAATTGTGACAAGCTAGTTTGTGCGCCATCCTCATGTCCTCTGTCACCAGAGGGACGCTTCAAGTGTGACACAAGTATCATACCACAGTTAAGTTCCTCAACTAAGGCACGTAGTCGTGTCATTGTATTATCAATTAGTCTCCTCTCATCTCCACCCTCAAGACCACTGACTACGATACTAATGTGGTCAAGGATAATGTACTCACATCCACAACCATGCACTAAGTATCTTATCTTGTCAAGTAGATTATCGCTATCAGTAGAACCCCAATGGTCATAAAGATATACTCTACCAGTTCCAAGTGTAGCATTGAAAGCATTTCTCATCTCCTCTTCAGGTACGTCATTAGACTGTAGATGTAGAGGCTTGTTCATCTCAATGGACATCAAGCCTAAGGCAGTACGCTTCACGCTCTCCTCAAGAGCAATGTAACCCAGTGTCTTACCATGCCTGATAAGGTTATGTGCAAACTCACGTGCGAGTTGTGACTTACCAATGCCAGAGCCAGCAGTTACTGTGGTTATCTCACCCATGCGACAGCCACCTGTCTTCTCTTGCATACCTATGTATGGGTATGGAACAGAGTCTCTGCTGTCATCTTCAGTAATGATATCCCACGTATCAGTACCAGCTACGATACCATCGGGACGATAAGTTCTAGCTTCCCATACAGCATCAATGAGTTCCTTAACTCTACCTGCCTGTAACATTTCATTAGCATCTTTAAGTGGTAGAGATGCTATCTTACATTTGTTAGGTGGTAGTACAGAAGCACATTCTTTAGCTGCCTTCTGCCCTGCCTCATCCATATCAAACATGAGTATAACATACTCGTATTTGGATAGCCATTCAATAGCTTTACCTACTGCTTTCTTAGCAGAGGTACTGCCAGAAGGTAGTGAAACGACAGGCCACTTGTGGTCTTGTACTTGCGATAGAGATAGTGCATCTAGTTCACCCTCAACTATGGTAATGAACCTACCACCATGACCATCACGCCATAGATGCTCACCAAACAGTGAGACATCCTTAAGATTTCCTATAACAGAGAAGTCCTTATTAACAAAGCGTATCTTCTGTGCCTTTAGTTCTCTTCCTCTGTTCCTATAATTAGCAACCTGAACCTTCTGTCCTCTATAGTCAGCAACACCATACCCCCAAAACTCACAGGTCTTCTGCGTGATACCACGCTTGGGTAAATCCCTGTACTCTACATCTAGGAATATAGTATCGTGTGTCTCTAACTTTGCCATCACTTCCTCAGTTGTATCTGGTGGTGTTAGTGTCTGACAAGAGAAGCAGTAGCGTTTACCAGTGCTATACAAAGCGTTGGCATCGCTACTGCCACAGTGAGGACAGGCTTCATGCCTGATAAACTCACCATCCTCAATCATCTACTTGATTATCCTCTGCCTCTTCTAGTATGTCTAGCATAGTCGCTAGTCCTCTACGTATCCACCTCATTACTTCAGGTGGGTACTTGTCCTCATCCTGTATCATCATGTATGCCATGTCATCATAGTCTACGTGTTCAACTACCTCTGCCTCATCTACATAGACAGAGATACGCAGACCATCCTTATTGAACTCAGCTTGGACATCAATCTCAGATACAATCTCTTCTGTAATATCTACGATACTCATAACCAATCCTCAGGTATAGTTCCTTCACTATAGACAAAGCCATTACGCTCTGCCCACTCAGCGCAGGTCATCTTTGACCCATCCTTTCTTTTCTTAGCACCCTGTATAGTAGCGTCTGCCTTCTGGAATACAAACCTGATGTCCAACTCTGGATGCTGTGCCTTGACAGCCTTCATCTTTCGTTGTGCATCCTGTCTGAAGTATCCCTTCAACTCTACATACATAGTGCCAAGCTTTAAGTCAGGTACGTAGTGACGCTCCACATAGTAGGCCAACTTCTCTGGCTCATACATATATGGAACATCACGCACGTTCAGGTCATCAATGACCCTCTCCTCAAAAGTCCCCTTCGGCATCAGCAGCATCACCAAAGATATCAGAGGCATCATCCTTTGCTACTGCCTGAGTAACAAACCCATCCTCTTCATCAAAGAGATTGGACGCACCCTGATATTCAACAAGGTCAATCACCTGCACACCCTTCAAGCGTAGGCTAACACCTGCTTGTTTGTTTGATGGCATATAGTATGGCGAGGCATCTAGTGCAACCTTTACAATAGAACCATTACCAATCAGGGTGGACTTGTCCAGTGGTGTACGCTTTGCATCAACAACCATTGGCTTTTGTGTGAAGGACTTACCATCACGTGTAGTACCACCAGCTTTCATCTTAACCTTGAAGAGAATATCACCAGTTGGATTACCCTCTTCATCATACTCAGTTTCGTATGGGGTACGTGTGGACAGGGAAGCTTTTAGTTGTGGCTTCTCCTTGACTAGCTTGGTTGTATACTCGCTGAGTATTGTATCAAACTGTTCACACACTTGTGCTGCTTCTTCTTCAGGGATGGACACATTAATTGAGTACACTCCTTCAGGATTAAACTTAGTATCTGGTTGAAACACCTTCGCCCAAGTTGCTTTGCCTTTTAATATAACCATGTATTTTCTCCATAAAATTTTACGTATGGCATAGATGTAACTTTAGAATTATGCAAAGAAATAATCTGACTTAAGTACATTGCGTAAGTCCAAGTTACCTTTACTAGGTGGCAGAGGTATATCCTCTGTACCTATAGTTTTTATAGCATGGTCTCTCAACTCTGTCAAGACATCATGCTCCTCGTACATATTAACAAACTCTTCCCTCAGTATCTCAGACATCTTAGGCATGAGTGGTGAGTGTGTACCATAACTGTCATGCACCATTGCGAAGTCCTCAATGTTTTGTTCAGCACATCTGTTAATAGTCTTGGTCATAGCAGCAGCATCTAACGAGTGAATAAAGTTAGGGCTACTACCTAATCCAGTTCTCTGTTTGTTTACCTTGTTCTCAATCTCCTTTGGAAAAGATAGAGACACAGTGTTACCATTGATATGTGTCTTTATTCTCTTCTTCTCTAAGTCATGGTACTGCTGTAACACCAGCCATCCAGTAGGTGTTACCCATTCCATGTGCTTGTTGTGCTGTGCATATACATCAGCCACATCCTTAACATAATCCATTACCTTCCTTGCTGATGTAATCACATCCTCAATGGATGACCAGATGTGTTTGGATATGTAGGCACTAGCCTCAAACAAGTCATCACCAAATGGGTTGGGTGTACCTTCCTTAATCTTATCCTGCATTGCCTCAACTATGTACTGCCTACAGGCATGACGTGTACCTGAGTAGGGTACAATCATAACAGGACGCTTGGCTAGTTTCCTGTCTACACCAAACTCAAGGCACAGTTTAGCAAGAGGGTTATCATCCTTCTGCATTGTGGCCTTTGCTTGTTCAGCTACCTGCGTGTAGATATCCTGAGGTAATTCAGATGGTATCAGGTTGGTAGCCAGACCACCACGCTCATCACGTAGGATAGCAGAGAGATGCTGAAGTCCATTGCAACTACCATCAGCAGATACAGGGAAGCGTGTCTCGTACCCCCAGCCATGCTTGAGTAGTCCAGCCATCTCATAGCACCAGCCTAGAAACTGGAAAGGTTTATCTGCCTCAGTCCAGACCAGACAATCGTATGGGTTGGATACTATCCTGTGTACCCACATCTCAGCGTAGTCCCAAGCCCAACGCTCACGCTCATCAAGTGTTACCTTGTCATTACCAAACAGGTTAGCACCATGAATACACAACCAACGTGCGTCATCCCAACTGTTGATGGGTAGTGCATAGCTAAACTCTAGTAGTGACTTGCTCCAATCGGCTGACTGAGGTGAGAGGAACGTACTACCTGCATACTTGCGTGACCTAAAGTCATTCTGCCACACATAGTAGAACCTATCATACCTGCTGTACTGTTCAGCAATCTGTAGGGTACGCTCTACTTGTATACGCTTGCTCACACTGCGATTGTTTTCGGAGTAGATATGGCTTCGCTTGCGTGACCAATTACGAAACGCTACCTTCTCATCCTCAGTCAATTCTTCTTTCTTATTATCAAATGGGTAGGGTGGTAGAGGTAAGTCCTCTCTTGGTGGCAGCTTACCAATCTCTGCACCATTAGACCACAACTGACGTACCACTTCAAGTACCTTTGTGTTGATACGCCACTCAGTTTGTTGCAGTGTATTGAGACACTGGTATTCCTCTGTTATATCACAGTCTCTTAATCTATTCAAGTGTTTTCTCAAACTCATCTGCGCCTCACTATTGGTAGCTTATCTATCTCATGCCCATGATACCCACCACCTGTAACATCTGTCCAGTTCTTAGGTGGTATAACACATGGTAAGTATCTAGGTCTGGCTGTCTCCATGTAGCTATTGAAAGCAGCAATCCATTCCTTTGTCTCTTGTTCAGGTATAACGTAGGTAGTCTTGCGCTTTCTCTCAGACTGCTGAGTGTGTAGCTTGACGATGCCTGTCTCTCTGATAATGATGTCCACCATCTTGAAGCCTACGTGTACACGTTCTGACTTATCCCATGCTGTATCCTGTCCATCCTTATTCATCTTGTGGGTAAGGCCATAGCGTCTAGCACCATAGGCTTTCTTCATTGCTTCCTTGATTGTGTTCTTAGCTATGTCACCATCATCAGCTATCCATCTGTCTAGTCTGTCTTGTATTTCTATTGACCCACCAATAGACCTAGCTATGAACAGCAGTGTGTTCTTTCTACTGAGACCATCAATCAGTGTGACCAGTGATAGGTATGCTACCTGCTCTGCATCCATGTGATTGATACGCTTCCATGCTATATCTCTTGATGTGTTTGTTGGGTTGGACAACCACTCAGTTATACCATTGGATACATCAGCCACTAGCCTAGCTATGATAGCCCTGCCATGTGCAGTACGTGCTTCCTTGCCAGCCTCTATGGACTTGTCTCTCTCTTTACGAAAGCGAGTAATCCCACCTGTTATCATGTCTGTTTCTAATTCTAATTGGTGGTCAATTAGTTCTTGGTCTGTGATAGCAAAGCCATCGCTGGTTGTTTCTAAAGTTACATCCATGCCAGTACCCCCTTTGAAACTAACTATATTATTACTAAGGTATACTAGAGTATACTAAACATACCTGCTACACCTATCACCAGTACACCTGCTAACATAACTATTGTGAATGGTATACTAATATCTTTGTGATTATTATACACACCATACAATGTAGTACCTATCATACAAAGTATCCAACCTGTTAGTACTACAGTCATACCACTTCACCATAGTTCTGTAACATAAAGGTTTCATAAGGTGTATCTTGTACTACATCAGGCTCAGTAGTCCATTCAGCATAGCAGTTATGACAGTAACATTCAACCTTATGGTCTACTGCATACAACTTCTCAGCTTCACCTGAGTTACAGTATGGACATCTAGTGTATCCCAAACTCATTCCACTTCTCCTTGTTTCTCATCTTGTTTCCATCCTCAAACCCATGCTTGTACTTGATGTGGTACTGAGGCTGCTTGTCCTTGTTGTACTCATTGATGTACCCAATACCATGATAGGCATTGTGGTATCCCATTACATACGCATCATCATACTTGTTTCTCATACTGTCTCCTTCCACCACGTTGGTGTGTCGCTGTAGTTCCAGACTGCAAACTCAGACTTCTCGCCTATGTAGTATGCACGATAGGCATCTACTGAACAGTCAGTCTTGTATTGGTCAGGCATACACTGTGGTGGTTGAGTGAAGCCTTCGTCTGGTATGTTCTCTGGTAGTACTGCAAGACTGTCAAGCAATCTCATGGTCTTGTGTATCTTACCATATCTTAGTGTGTAATTCTTGCACAGATAGAACAGCAAGTCAAGTGTCCACTTGTAATGGTCAGCACTAGCACGTACCCATACAGTAGATGGATGGTTGATGTGCGTACACTTATACAAGTCTACATAGTCTGCCCATTCATCCCCATCTAGTACCCTGTGTGCAGTACTGAGTAGCTGTGCTGTCTCAAGTATCATCTTGACTACGTGCTTGTCGCAGTGCATCTCTGCTGCTTCCTCTGCTATCTCGCTCAGATAAAATATGTTCATGCCTGTCCCTCTTCCTGTTGTACTTCTTCTTATCTGGTACGTACTGTGTCCTACGTCTGCTCTGTAGCAGTGCCTTTGCTACTGGATTTATCTTTGTCATCAAATAACTCCTCAGGATATCCATCCTTTAATACACCTGCCCTACGATACAGACCAGCTATGAATAATAGGTAGTCTTCTTGGTCAGCTATCATGTGATAGTCAAACTCAGCCATAAGTAGGTACTCATCCATACTTGTATCACTTGTCGTTGTCATTGTCAACTACTAACTCCAACTCTGGTTGCAATTCTATATCATACTGGTTCAGAAAGTATGACCAATCCTCATTGTGAATGACATTATACATCACATCATACGCATCTGTCAAGTCATAAACCTGTATTGGGTCTCCAATAAATACAAATTCTTTATAGTCATTAGTACCCATCAATGCAATCTCATGTGTCTTATACTTCTGACCTGCTTTGTTCTCGTGTTCCAACTCTGCAAAGGATAGTACTGCATCAAACCCTTTGAGTGGTATCTTAAAATTCTTTACGCTCATTACCACAATCTCCTGTATTCATCCAGTTGTGTATGGCCTACACTTTCCTCATCACGATAGATTTCATAGGCAGTGCAGTGCCACTGTTCTGCTTCTTCATCATACCAGAAGTTCAGGTCATAGTCCATGTATGAACAGTGTCCCCCTGCTGATAGTGGTGTATCGTTTACCTCTTGCCAATCATCTATCTCAGATATATCACCTGTCTCTAACACTTGGTCAAATATCCTGTATGATTCTGCTAGTAGGAAACCATGTGCAAACTCTGGTATGTTTAGTTCACCTGTCATTCTTCTTCATCCTCTTCTATATCAAAGTAAAAGAATACTCTTATATTATCTCCGTTGTCATCACCTACAAACCATCCACTACTAGCATTATCTAAACGTCCTACCTCTTGTGCTGGACAGCTTTCCATCCACTTCCAAAACTCTTTACGTGTCATTCGTCCATCCCCTCTAATGCTAACTTAATACTACGCCTGTTGAATACACCCCCATCAGGTGTACGCTTGTCACCCCACCAGTTAGTCAGTATCCTTACAGCTTTGTTCATGCCTTCACGCTGTACTAAATCATAGGCTGTCTTATATAAATTGTACTCGTTGTTAATCCACAAGCTGACGTTCCAACTGTTCCAACTTGGGTATCCTTCGTATGGTTTAGCCATGCTTAAACTCCCCTAATTCTATGCCCTTCTTTACACCCTGTAAGTACGATAGCATCTGTCTGTATGGTATCCTATGCACTACTATATGCGAACCCTTATTGCTTGTCAATGCCCACCCACCATAAATAGTGTTCAAGTCCAGTTCAAATTCAGTATTCATCTTGGCATTGATTGTATCAAGATGGCTCTGTAATACACCTCTGCTTGCACTCATTGTCTCTACTCCTTAAAGCTATCTAGTATCATCCCTGCATAGGCTATACCTGCTAGACCTAATGCAATCCCTATTGCTACTACATTTACCACTAGTAGTACATCAATTATAAACATCTGTCAAGTCTCCTTATCCAATCCCATGTATTCTACGCCATGCTACCCATGTTATAGCTTGCATCTCAAAAGCCTTCAATGCTCTACCATTGAGCCGCACTTTCTTACCTGCCTTTACATACTCAGCTTGCAGTGTTGCATACTCTTTCTTACCTATGCTGATACTACCTGTCAAGCCTTCACGTACACCATACGCAATGTTACGTGCATGACCATCAATAGTACAGGTATCATAGCCCATGATGTTCTGAAAGAAGCTAATAATCTTCTGCCCATTGAGGATAGTGATTACCTCTGCCTCTGTCTCTGGCATTGCCTCTAATATACCCCAAGCCTTCGCCTTCATAGCGTGATACGTGCTTACCTTGAAGCTGTCAATATCATCACCATTGATGAAGGCTTGCACCATGTCCAGTGTATTCTGTACGTTTCTTTCCCACCTATTATTAGGTGACAAGGCCGCACAAACACCGACCACGATATGTAAAGGTACGTCATAGTCTAGCGCAATGCGATTGCACTCTGCTAGTGCTTGAGCATACCATACAACACCATCACGCTTTTCCTCTGGTGTTGCTAGTCTATAGATTGATATAATGTTCTCTACTGTCATTACTCTACTCCTCTTTACTATACACAAGGCACAATGCCATGATAAAGCATTGTCCCCTGTAAGTCAAACACGTAATGACTTAAACTGTCCTGTCAGTACATCACGGCCTACCATTAGATAGCGTGAATTACTGGACATTGTACCCTTGCGCTTGCCATAGCGATTAGTCTTGCGTCTAAACAGGACTTGCTCTGGTTTAACGATGGTGATTGTTGTTTCAGTGTTACGATTCTTTGCCATTGTTATCTACTCCTCTGGCTATACAGGCACACCATTATGCCTTGTGTATAGTAAGAGATAGGGCTTTGTGCATGGCATACGCGTAAAGCTACACTCCACCCTATCTTGTAGCATCTCTCCGCTATACTGAATTATACCGATTACTTTATTCATCTACTGTTATCCTATTGCTAGGTCTACCACTTTAAGCTTTTGACACCAATGATAGCGTTACAGTATAGCAGGTAAATAGGTGCTGGTTTTACAGCTTGGCTACCCAGACTTCACGTGATACGCTACGCCCTTGCGTTTATGACATACTCTTGCGAGTGTTAGCGTCTATTACTGGTGCAAGTTACCTAGTATGATTAAGCTATCTGGTTTTATCTGCCTTTCTGTTTATCTTGTCTATATCGTTACATACTTTTCTAATCTTGTCTAGGTTTTTTTAGTCTTTCATTTATCAATCGGATAAAACCTAGAAAATCCCTTGATAACTTATAGCCCTATTCTATTGACCTAAGGGCTGGCCTGTATTGTATAGCTATCCTCGCTAGGCACGTTTCACTTTATAACCTTATCGTCTACTAGGCCAAGCCCTTGTCTCTTTGGTATAAAGCTTTATTCGCTATGATTACATTAAACAACATTATTCAAACATTGTCAAACAAAAAAACAAATAAAATTAAAAATAATTTAAAAAGTTTTGGACATTATATAGTATATACAAAAAAAATAGATAGAGAGAGACAGAAACACCCAAGAACCCAAGAAGTTTAGCCTGTACTAACTTTATAAGAACACCCTAGAATCCTTAGGTATGCCATAGAATCCTATGCAATCTATGCGCGAGTGTTGCAGAAATGCCACAGTGTTGCTAAGGTGTCACAGGGGGTCACGCGGTTCTACTATTATTATATACCCTCTCAGATTTTTGTAACTATTTTAGGTCACCTAAGGCAATACAAAAGAAATACCCATATCTAGCCATCAGCTAAGAACCAGAACAACAACAACTATAGACCACTATAGAACACCCTAGTATTACTAGGGTATTCTTTAGTATATATTATAGTTAGTTTCAAAGGGGGGCTTGTCCTAGATGTAACTTTAGATTTGTATCCACCCATCATTGCTAGTAGATTTACTACCAAAATTGAAGCTAGACATGAACTTATCTAGTTCTTCATCTAGTAATTCTTCCTTACGTACCATTATCTCGTTATCAGCATCAGCAGCCATCTGGTCAACCCAGTACTGTACTGCCATAGCTAGTACATCAAGTCTATCATCATGGGCTAATGCACCACGTACCTTCGTGATACGTGTCATCTGATAGGTAAGCATATACTTAATACCCTTATCAGGTGGCATACTCTGTACACTATCGTAGTCTTTCTGTATTACCTTAGGGTCTATTATAAGCCTATGCTGGTTCATAACAGGTTCTAAGGTGTCAATGATACGACTTTCCTTCTGTGTATTATGCCTGACCTCTTCTATGGTACATGGATAGGTCTTAATCATGTATGGCTTTAGCAGTTCAGTGAACATACCATCACCAAAGTTACTCTCAATGAGTACCATATTGACCTGATGTATCTTAGCTAGGTCTGTAAGGTGCTGTAGTGTAGCGTCAGAGTACCCACCCTCAACACCACCAGCATCCACCACGTACAGAAAACCATTAAGCATCTTAACAACAGCATAAGCTGTCTCGTCACTACCTCTACCAGAAGGGTCAATAGCCAGAACAGAGCCAGTATACTTAGCCCTACCTATGGTATCCTCAGGTGCGTAGTACTTATCTCCACTCAGACCCACGTTAGGAATGTCAGACACTGGCTTCATAATACCATACACCATCTTTTCAGGTGCTGTATCCTTGTCACAAGACATAATCATCAAGTCTGCTAGTTTAAGTGGGTACTTATTAGCGTCAGATAGGGAAGTGTCCAGCATAAACTGCAAAGCAAAGCCACTACGCCCATAACTTAACTCTCTTTCCAGTAGGTCTTCGTCATCAAAGCGTTTCTCGTCCGTAGGAAGGCCGTAGAGTGCGCTTCCTTTGTCCTGTAGTAGGTTGTATAGCGTAGGAGCAAGACGGCCACCATACGCCTTCTCAGCGCGTTCTAGGGTAGGATACCTAGCTGGCCACACTCTCATCTCATATCCACGTGACAGGAGTACGTTATACAGGCTCATCTCGTTCTGAGGTGTACCAAGATAGATAATCTTACCATCAGGCTTAAGAACAGCGTCAAATTCCTTAACAGTCTCCCCAAGCTTCTCACGCATCATGTGTGTCATGGAGTTGTTTGGTACTTCCACGTCATCAGCAATGATGATGTCAGCACGTGAACCTGTAAGCTGTCCAGTAACACCCACAGACTTAACTGAGGGACTACCAGATGCTTTAGCTGGTGCTACATCAAAGGCAATCTTAGACCATCTCTGTCCATCTTTAGCAATCAAATGCTGACATATAGGAAGTTCAGTGATGATACGCTGCGTAAACGTAGAGAAGTCATCAGCACGTGCCTTAGACGCTGACACAACCATAAACTTAAGCTGTGGGTCTAGCAGTAGCTGGTGTACTACGTATGCAGCAGTGATGTAGGACTTACCCACACCACGAAATGCCTCAATAATACTACGCTTGGGACTTGTCTGCAAATAATGTGCAATATCGTACTGCACTGGTGTAGGCTCTGGTAGACCTAAGTGTTGCCATACTAAGTATGTAAAGTTCCTAAAGTCTCTCAGAGCCTCAGGGATTGCGTTCTCTTGTTGCATAGTGGGTATGTACCTCTCAAGGCTCTAAAGCCTGTCAGTGGGCTTCTATGAGCGATTAAACAGTATTCTATTTGCACATACATAGCAGAGTAGTTTCATACCCTCAAATAGCTTTGGAATGTACTGCACATTCTTACAGTGCTTGCAGGTGTGTTTAGTCATCATATACTACTTCAATGTCGTGTGCATGGGCATCATTTACCTTTGCCCACACAGCGTTGATAGGTGCTACAGAGAACTCCCACGTAGCAGCTTTGTCACCAGCTTGTGCTGAACCAGCTAGGTTCATACCAGTAGTAGGGGCTGTGTTGTTGTCACTGAAGCCAATAGTAATGTAATGGTTGTCGTGGTCATTCTGTATTGCTAAGTACATACGGCTAGGGTTATTGTCTAGTATCTTTACCCAAGATTGGTCAGCAGGTAGCGTGATGTTCTTAGAGGCTAGACTAGCGTTGTGTCCTCTCATTGTACACTCTCCGCTACCTCAAAGGGTAGGTCTTTCAGTAGGTTGTCCATAGGGCTTTCAGCCATGATAACGTCAAGACTAGCACCATTGTCCTTGAGAAACTTGACAGCTACTGACAGTTCTGATGCTGTAGCTTCTCCGCTACGTACACGTAAGAGTAACTCTTGTGTTACAGCTTCGTGTAGAATATCCATCTGTTGTTTTTGTGTCATTGCCACTCTCCTGTACGTATTTGCTCAGTAACTTCTACTGCACGTTGGCCTACTTGTTTAGCCCACTTACTGTTCAGAAACTCGTCTGCTGCCATATCGTACTTTCCATCCTTTAGCAGAGCCATTGCGTTTACGAACTTTGCGACTGTTCCTATCCCTACGTTGAAGGTAAAGTTGATAAGGGCTGCAAAACGTACCTCGTCTAGGTCTTTCGTCCACGCAAACCTTCGTGTCAGTTGTACTACTGCCTCTTGTATGTCGTGTTCTAGAAGTATGTCTGCTTCTTTCTCTGTTATACCAACATCGTCTAAGTTTCTTCCAACGCCTATAGTACATTTGCCCTGCGTACAAAAATAAGGTTTAAGTTTGACACCTTCGTGCCGCTTCAACTGCTCTATTAACTTTGTCATGCTTTCTTCTTGTATTTATCTGTGTTTTTCTTAGGAAACCCAGCTTGCATATTCTTATATGCTTTAGCAGAAATTGTTGACTTACTCTTTGGGCGGCTAGTGCCAGCCTTCTTACGTTTGTTAATGTTTTCGTACAGGCTCATTTTTTAATCCTATATACTATGTTTACACCAGTGTTTACCATTACAGCTACTAGTGTTAAGATTTGCAAAAATATACTTATTAGTTCTAGTTCCAATTACTTCTTACCAAACATCTTAGTTGCACCCTTGATACCAAAGCTTGCTGATACGATTACACCAAGAGTATATTTGTACCAGTCAGGTGTTTGTGCCAACGCCTCAAAACCCCTCTCCACGTAATCAACAGTGAAAGGTAGGAAGCATAGTAGAAGTGGGATTGAAAACAGGATGGTAAGGTACTCGTCTTTCCAGCTACCTTCTGAGTTCTTTTGTGCCGCAATGTCCCAATCAATCTCACCTGCAATCTGCTTCTCCATTAAAGTAGTTTCTGCTTCTATTTGCACAAGCTTTTGCTTTGCTTTGGCTTTCTTAGTTTCTACAAAGCCAGAGATAGCATCACCTGCTATACCTACTAAGCCTTGTACTAGTAGGTTCATCATGTCATATCTCCCTTACGTTCACACTTAGCACCAATTATTCCATACTGAGGTAGTAGTGATTTAATACTATTTACCATCTCCCCAATACGTTCTTCACACTGTACTCTAGTAGCCTTTAGTCCCCAAGTGTCCTCAAACTTTAGACACTGTTCAGGTGCTTGTAGCATACAGGCAAATACAATAACTTTAAACATATTATAGTCCCTTCAAATATAAAGCCCACCATATCAAAGCTATAATACCTACCCCCATTACTACCATAAGCGCAGCTATAATAGTAATCTCTATTATCTTACGCTGTCTCTTTCGCTTTGCTTCTGCTGCTGCTAATCTTTTCTTTCTTGCATCTGCTTGGAAACGCTGCCAATCACTCCACAGGTTTGGTCTACCTGCGTAAATCATCCACTGCTTAAGTTCTTCTTCTTGTTGCTTAAGTTTTTCTAGGTGAAGAAACTCATCAAGGTCAGAGTGACCCTGCCTCTTACGCTTCTCACCCCTCTTACGCAAATCCTCAGTAGCATTTACGTAGTCACTAACTTTGTCAGCACAATCAACTAGTTCCTTACCATTCATAAGAAACTGCTTTATGACGCTGAAAGCCGCATTTGCGGCAGCGATTTCAGCAAGCATCAGACGCTCCTATCTAGTGCGTCTAATGTTTTGCATTGGTTGTTGGTTTGGTGAGTATGTGCGAGAACCACTATCATTGGTAGAAGCACCAGCACTAGAAATTCCTAAGACTTTAGCAAGACCCTTGAAGGTCTCTTTAAAACCTTTTGGTTTAGTTTTTACTTTGTATTTATTTGTGTCTGCCATTAGTATCTCTCCACATCTGATATATCTTAAATCCCAAGTAGCAGATGGACATAACCCCCACTACCAAAGCTACCCACTCGTTCAATTCATGCAGCCACAGAGGTGCAGAGACCCCACCAACGGCTATAGCTAAGTCGTTCTGGTTCACCCTGCAATCTCCGTTACACATATCATTGAAATACCGCGCTCCATGTCAACCGCGTCTGTATCTGATACACATCTGTTTAAGTAGTAATTTATAGCAGTGCCACGATTATTTTGAACACCAACCTTGTATGTCACCTGCGAAGTTGTACTTGGCGTATCAAAATAATTATAAATAGCTAATTCTGGTGTAGAACTATTATCTGTCGATGTATAGCTAAGACTACTACCCATACGAATACCTACATTTCTATTACCAGCGGCAGGAGCAGATAACTTTGTAGAATCTCTATAGAAAAACCAAGCAGAATCCCAAGTAGCGGCTTCGTCAGCCCACTCCCCATTTATCATAGCTTCAATCTTAATAATGCTAGATGTGGATACAGGAGTTATATTTACAGATAAGACGCTAAATTCTGTCCCAGTTCCTGAAGCACAGCTAATTACTGATGTTGCATCAATCTGTGTGCGCTGAACCTGTAACACCGTACCGCTGGGCAACCCTGCGCTAGTAACAGCAGACAGAGACTGATTGTTTAGTTTTGTTAAAGCCATGTCAGTCTCCCTATCCTATTAAGTAACCACAAAAATTCATGTATTGAGGGGATGTCTCTGGAACATTGTAACTTATATCAATCGTGCATCTCATCACATCGTTTTGAGCTAAATTCATTACAACTTGAACATGATTTGAATAATGTGCTAAATCATTACCTGACCAACCTTTTTGTTTTAAGGTAGTTCCGTGATATAATCCTAAACCTAAATAATCTGCTGTGTTTGTAAGCCCAACATTTGCCCAAATGCAATATACACCAGCAACAGGAACTGTATAACTAGCACCAAGCGTTGAGGAGTTGTCTAAGCCACCCCCACGACTTTCTTCAAT
>Ga0181570_10000247_pt1 | contig 52621 bp, 38 predicted proteins | sample 101ome_18_FD_148667 | JGI IMG/M metagenome (GOLD analysis project Ga0181570, IMG submission 148667) | Coastal salt marsh microbial communities from the Groves Creek Marsh, Skidaway Island, Georgia - 101406AT metaG (spades assembly) | ecosystem: Environmental > Aquatic > Marine > Intertidal zone...
TTACCACAAATGATCTTTCATTAGGAGACATTAGTGGATTATATACACAACTTGCTAACAAACAAGACACTATCGCAGACGGAGGTCTTACTATCGCAAAAACAAGTGGACTGCAAACAGCACTTAACTCAAAACAAGACACTATTACCACAAATGATCTTTCATTAGGAGACATTAGTGGATTATATACACAACTTGCTAACAAACAAGACACTATCGCAGACGGAAGTCTTACTATCGCAAAAACAGCAGGGCTTCAAACCGCACTTAACTCAAAACAAGACACTATTACCACAAACGATCTTTCATTAGGAGATATTAGTGGATTATATACGCAACTTGCTAATAAACAAGACACTATCGCAGACGGAGGTCTTACTATCGCAAAAACAGCAGGGCTTCAAACCGCACTTAACTCAAAACAAGCAACTATTACCACAAATGATCTTTCATTAGGGGACATTAGTGGTTTATACACACAACTTGCTAACAAACAAGACACTATCGCAGACGGAGGTCTTACTATCGCAAAAACAGCAGGGCTTCAAACCGCACTTAATTCAAAACAAGACACTATTACCACAAACGATCTTTCATTAGGAGATATTAGTGGATTATATACACAACTTGCTAACAAACAAGACACTATCGCAGACGATGACCTTACCATCGCAAAAACAAGTGGACTGCAAACAGCACTTAACTCAAAACAACCAACTATTACAGAATCAGTAGATGTTTCTCTTAACAATTTAAAAGTTCACGGTGACCTTTCCGCTAATGATGCTAGTTTCAATGTAGTAGATATATCATCCATAAATACATCCAGCACCTCATTTATGAATTCTATTATTCCTAACGCAAATGACACCTATAGTTTAGGAGATATATCAAATGTATGGAAAGATATTTACATTGGACCAGGTTCGCTATATATAGATGGTCAAAAAGTAATTGAAAGTGATAGTAGCACCATTGTTGTTGCGGCAGATCCAAATCAAAATATGAAGATAAATACAACAGGTAGCGGTGTTTTACAATTAGAATCAGCACAAGGTTTAGAGATTACAAGCACTGGTTCCGGTAATATTACAATTGGCTCAACCAGCACTGGTACGGTTCGTATAACGGATAACATTATATTAAGTAGTGGTGTTGAAATACAAAATGAAACAGATACAACTGTTAAAATAAATGATGGATTAAATGTGACAGGTGCCTATTTACAAAACGGCACCAATATCAATACGATTTACGCATCACTTTCTTCACCCACCTTAACCGGAACACCACTTGCTCCAACCGCGTCATCTGGAACAAACACCACACAAATCGCAACAACTGCCTTTGTAACTACGGCGATTGACGATTTGATTGGGGGCGCACCAGGAGCACTGGATACATTAAATGAATTAGCACAAGCCCTTGATAATTCGGGAAGTTTTGCAAGTAACATTACTACAAAAGTAGGTTCAATCGAAACACAACTCGCAACAAAACAAGATACTTTAACTGCTGGAACAAACATAACTATAACTGGTTCTACTATTTCGGCAAGCGGCGGCGGTGGTAGTTCTTTGTGGAGTGGTTCTAGTGATATATATTACACAGGAGGAGATGTTGGGATTGGAACAACAAGTCCTGCTTACACATTAGATGTATTTGGACCTAGTAGAATTAAAAGTGATGTCACCGATCTTACTGTTAATGTTGCGCTTGATATTTCAGGTTCAGGGTATTATGGCAGTGGGATAAGAGCTAGAACAGCAAGCTCAAACTCATCAATCTTTTCCGCACAGTTTTTAGGAAATAGTGGTAAAGGATTGACAGTATTAGCAAATGGCGCGGTTGGTATAGGAACAACTAGTGGATTTAGTAGTCATAGTTTGCGTATTATCGGCAATCCAAACACAAATAGTGTACAAATATATGCGACCGGAGCAAATTATGGTATCCTGGTCCAAACAGCAGTTTCAGATACAAAATATTGCGCTAAGTTTATAGGTTCAACTAGTAAAGGCTTAATCGTTCAATCAAATGGAGAAACTATAGTTGAAAATGACACGCGCAATTTAAACAATCCAGCCTTAACAGTTAATTACGGTCATTTAAGAGTAACTGGTTATTGGGGAGGGTGGTCTTCAACCGGACAAATTTCCATAGTAGCGGATAAAACTATATATAGTTACACCAACATCGTCTCATCAGACAGAAGGATTAAAAATAATATTGTAGATGTACCAGATAACCTAGCATTGACATATGTTCGTAATATTCCTTGCTGCTATTATAATTACATAGATCGTCCAAATGAAATAAATACCATAGGATTTATAGCACAAGAAGTAAAGGATGTTTTCCCAATAGCAGTGACAATACTTACTAATTTTATACCAAACATCATGCAATCTGTTTCTGGAGAATGGATTGAAAGAGAAGACGGGAAATTTGATTTTTCTTCTCACTTTTTCACGGATATTAGTTTTGGAACTTATAAATTTCGCTTAAAAGAAAACATAAGTGACACAGAATACATTGAAGAAGAAGTTAGTATGAATGACGATCGCTCTTTTACATTTGAAAAAACATATTATGATGTATTTTGCTATGGTATAGAAGTAGATGATTTTCACGCTTTGGACAAAGCCAAACTATTTGCTCTTAATTTCAGCGCCACACAAGAAATAGACCGCATACAACAACAACATATTATAGACATTTCAAACGCAGAAGCAACTATACAATCACACGAAGAAACAATACAACAACAACAGTTAGAAATAGAAAACTTAAAACTTATAAATCAAGACATGAATAACCAATTAAACATGATAAAAGAACATTTAGGATTATAATATATTATAAACTTATCAACATAAACTTATCAATATAAACTTATCAATATAAACTTATCAATATAAACTTATCAATATAAACTTATCAATATAAACTTATCAATATAAACTTATCAACATTATTTTATTTATATCAACTCAACATAAATAAAATATCATAAGCCATTTAATAATATAAAAATTTATTAACATAATAATATATAATATTAATGTCAAATATAAAAAAAGGGGCAAAATTAACAGTTTCGACTGGCAATGGCATATCTACATCCACTAGTAATCATTTGGGTGTTTTAGAAGTTTCCGGTCCGGGTGTAGCAAATGTAGTTAGACAAGATTCGACATTTTCATTAGACAGTTTAAATGTTCCTCAAGTAACAATCGGTGCTATTGACAATTCTGGTATTTTTCAAATAGGAGTAGATAACAATGGAAATTCTATTTTAGAAGCAACTGAGAATGGTAATAATAATAATTTGTTAATACAACAATTAGGAGGGTATGTTGGTATTGGCACTACTAACCCTGCTTCTACATTTCATGTTAATAGCACAGACGCACTTATTATACCTGTTGGAACTACAACTAATAGACCAGGTCAAGGAGGACAAATTACAGCAGTAAATGGTATGATACGATACAATACACAAACAAGTCAATTTGAAGGATATGGACCAGGAAGTGCATGGGGATCGTTGGGAGGAGTAAAAGATGTAGATGGCGATACATATATTCTTGCGGAATCTTCTGCTGGTGCAGACAACGATGATTTGCAATTTTTCACGGCTGGTCAAGAAAGAATGAGCATTAATTCCGTTGGGGATGTCAGTATGAATGGCAACTTAACAGTTGATGATTATGTTGGCATTGGAACAAGCGCCTCTAATTCATATAGATTAAATGTAAATGGAACTGCCCGTTTTGCTAATAATGTCACAATGAACGATAATTTAACAGTTGATGATTATGTTGGGATTGGAACAACCGCTTCTAGTTCATATAGATTAATTGTAAATGGAACTGCCCGTTTTGTTTATAATGTCACCATGAACGATAATTTAACAGTTGATGATTATGTTGGGATTGGAACAACCGCTACTAGTGGTAACATGTTAAGAATTGCCGGCAATACATCTGGTGCACAAATATATGCTACTGGAGGAGATTACGGAATCTTTGTCCAAACAACAAGTAATGATACCAAATATTCCGCAAAGTTTTTAGGTTCAACTAGTAAAGGTTTAACTGTCCAAACAAATGGAGAATCCATATTTACAAGCAATGTCACCATGAACGATAATTTAACAGTTGATGATTATGTTGGGATTGGAACAACCGCTTCTAGTTCATATAGATTAAATGTAAATGGAACCGCCAATTTTACAGGTGATGTTAGCATGAATGATGTCAGCATGAATGGTGTTCTTACAGTAAGTAATGCCATTACAACCGATGTCGGTTATCCATATTATCAATCCCTAGGAACAGAGAAAATTGTAAACCCCCCTTCTACCACCAGAACCGTTTACGGAGTTAATATTACAGCAATGAACAAGCGGACGCGCGCAAGTTATGCATCCGCAGAAGCATGTGTAAGCACATGGACGACCCGCACATCCGCAGCTGTTAACACTTGGCGCACTGTATGTTGGGCGCCTGAATTATCTATATTTGTAGCTGTTTCGGATAATGGAACAAATCGTGTCATGACTTCTCCGGATGGTATAACATGGACGGCTAGGTCAGCATCATCAGCCTCTACATGGTTTGCTTTATGTTGGTCTCCAGAATTATCTTTACTTGTAGCCATGTCAACTTCGGGAGCGGTAATGACTTCTACCGATGGTATCAATTGGCTCTCCAGTACAAGTCTGGGAGCTAGATCTTTTGTATCTGTATGTTGGGCGCCTGAATTATCTAAATTTGTAGCTGTTGCACAGTCGGGAACATACCGCGTAGTTACTTCTTCAGATGGTATCACTTGGGCTTCAAGCACTAGCAGCACTGCGGTGACAGATTCTAGCACCTGGCGCACTGTATGTTGGTCACCAGAATTATCTTTATTTGTAGCCGTTGCGGAAGGAGGAACATATCGTGTAATGACTTCTCCTGATGGGACATCATGGACCGCACAAACATCATTTTCACAGTATAATATGTCAACTGTTGCTTGGCCTAGTGTATGCTGGTCTCCAGAATTATCTTTATTTGTAGCAACGGGACGCATAATATCATATGTTGTTATGACTTCTCCTGATGGTATCAATTGGACACTTAGAACTTCTCCGATAAATGGTTCTTTTTATACTGTATGCTGGTCTCCTGAATTATCTTTATTTGTTTCCGCTAGTTATAATACAACGAACATCATTTATTCTCCAGATGGAATCAATTGGACTTCTGGGTCAGTGTCGCTGTCTAGCACTTGGTATTCTATGTGTTGGGCACCTGAACTATCTATATTTGCTATAGTGGCTTTTACTAATAAAGTAGTGACATCTGCTATTGGTATGCCCAATTCCAAAAGTGTGGTAAAGGCGCTACCAAGTCAAATGTCGGTAGATGCGAATGGCAATGTAGGAATTGGAACGACCAGTCCTGCTTACACATTAGATGTAAATGGAACCAGTCGTTTTGTTAATAATGTCACCATGAACAATGATTTAACAGTTGATGATTATGTTGGAATTGGAACAACTGCTTCTAGTTCGATTAAATTGTATGTCCGGACTTCTGGTGTTGCCAACGGGATAAAAGTTCAAACATCCACTTCAAACGCATCGGTTTATTCAGCACAGTTTTTAGGGAATAGTGGTTCTGGATTGACAGTTCTGGCAAATGGCTCGGTTGGTATAGGAACAACTAGTGGTTTTCAAAATCATAGTTTACGCATTGTAGGTAGCACTGGTGCTAGCGCACAAATATATGCGACTGGAGCACAATACGGAATTCTTGTTCAAACAAATCATTCCGGTTCAGATTATTGCGCTAAGTTTGTAGGTTCAACTAATAAAGGATTAACCGTTCAATCAAATGGAGAAACTACAATTGAAAGTACAGTAAATGGTACAGCGCATAATGACAGTCCAGCCTTAACAGTTAGCAAAGGACATTTAAGAGTAACTGGTTATTGGACGGGGTGGAGTTCAACCGGACCAGTTTCCATAGTAGCGGAAAAAACTATATATAGTTTCACCAGCATCGTGTCTTCAGACAGAAGGATTAAAAATAATATAGTTGATGTGCCAGATCACCTAGCATTGACATATGTTCGTAATATTCCTTGCTGCTATTATAATTACATAGATCGTCCAAATGAAATAAATACCATAGGATTTATAGCACAAGAAGTAAGGGAGGTTTTTCCAATAGCAGTTAATATAATTACTAATTTTATACCAAATATCATGCAATCTGTTTCTGGAGAATGGATTGAAAGAGATGACGGTAAATTTGATTTTTCTTCTAATTTTTTCACGGATATTAGTTTTGGAACTTATAAATTTCGCTTAAAAGAAAACATAAGTGAAACAGAATACATTGAAGAAGAAGTTAGTATGAATACTGACCGCACATTTACATTTAAAAAAATATATTATGATGTATTTTGCTATGGTATAGAAGTAGATGATTTTCACGCTTTAGACAAAGCAAAGCTATTTGCTCTTAATTTTAGCGCTACACAAGAAATAGACCGCATACAACAACAACACATTATAGACATTTCAAATGCACAAAATACCATACAACAACAAACTACAACAATACAATCACACGAAACAACAATCCAAACTCTACAAACCGACCTTTCCACCGCAAATACAACAATACAACAACACGAAACTACTATTCAACAACAACAGCAGCAAATAGCAGATATATTGTCTAGATTAGAAAGTTTAGAATCCAGTGCATAATAATTAAACATAATAATAATTAAAAATAAAAGCAACAATTATTAAATTACGATTTAAAGACTATTTACAAATAAAAGTATATAATGGATATGAAAATTGAAGAAGTAGAAAGCACCCCTCAACAAGGGCACGCTCAACCCCAACAGCAGCAACAACAACAGCAAGTTAAACTAGAAGACCTTAAAGTAAACACCGAAAACGATGCTCTTAATTACATGGTTGGATTTCTAGAACTCGCCCAACGAAGAGGCATATTTTCTTTAGAAGAAGCAGCAAAAATTAATGAATGTGTTGCGAAATTTCGCCGACCAGTGACTCAACCCCAATCCACATCTCAATAAGTCGTAAAATAAATAAATAATAAAACATAAAACCATAGTTTATTATTTATTAATTATAATACAATTATTATACACTATTATACAATTAGTATACAATTATTAATCAATTGTTCGTGTTCTACCTTTAAACACGCCCATTTCAACCATTTTATCTGTAAACTCCGGTCCACCCCAATTTTTCGCCATCGCATTAGGTGAAGGAGAATATGGAGATTTAACATTATCCAACGGTGTAATCACACCTATATCTTGGTTTGTAGAATCATATCCTGCATAATTGTTTTGGTTATAAGGGGGATTATCACGATGTGCGTCTGTTAATACTACATCTGGCTCTCTATACCCAACTTGCTCTTTGTAACTAGCAACCCCTCCATTTTTATCAATAGGACCACTATATTGTCTATATCCTCTGTTACTTTGAGCGTCATATGCTTCTTCAAAATATAAAATAGGACATCGTATTCCTTTTTCTTTTTGATATTTAATAAAAGTAGCATATTCATCTAAGCTTTTAAATTCAATAGGATTTACACCAGGTATTTGCTTCATATTTGTATTTACCAATGAAAACTTGCCGTCTTTTTTCACCAACAAATTGGGACATTGTTTGCCTCCTTTATATCCTTCTATCACATCCTTACGCGAATTCATCATATTATGTAATATTCCTAAAACAATTGCTGTAATTATTAATATTCTTACGATTTTCATATCTATATATATTAATTCAATATATATTATTTCAATATAAAATATCACCTAATAATATATGGAAATTATAAATGTGCGTTCAGATAACCAAACAAGCATAAATAAAATGAAAAAGCATTTAAATGACCCCGACGCGGTTATTGTAGTAGCAATTCTAGCAGATTGGTGTGGTGCGTGTCGGATGTTTAAACCAGTATGGCATTCCACTGTAAATAATTACATAAAATCTTCCGCGCAAAAAAATAAAAAATTAATATTAGCAACCGTTCAAAATACTGCAATACAAGAGTTAAATATGGAAAATGTGCAAGGCTTTCCAACAATCCGCATCATTAAAAATAAACATATTATTAATGAAAAGTTGGGGGGTATGGAACAAGACACTTTAATTCGACATATTGATGAAGCCAAAAAAATGTGTGTAAACATCTCTCCCAAATCACACGCAATTACATCTATAAAACGACGCAAAACAAAGAAAGCAAAGAAAGCAAAGAAAGCAAAGAAAGTAAACAAAACAAATAAAGGAAAAACTAGAAAAAGCAAAGGAAAAACTAGAAAAAGTAAAGGTAGAAGCAAAAGTAAAAAAGGAGTACGCAAAGTCAAACGCAAACGCCGCAATTAATTTATAAAATTGAATGAAACTATATTAAATATAATATTTTATACTTACCATATAATATTATACTTACTGTATGTCATCAAATACAGTAAATACATCCAACACAGCACAACCAGTTAAAAGAAAATTGAAGATTAAAAAATCAACAGTAAAGACATTAAAAACCAAACTACAAACCATAAAATCGAAATCATCTATGTCTATGAAAACACCAACAAGCAATCCATCTATTAAACTTATCGACATCAAAACCGATAGTTTATATGATGAAGACGGCAAAATATTCCGCATGCAGTTATTTGGTATGAATGAAATCGGCAAAACATACTCAATTATAATCGACGATTTTAGGCCATTCTTTTACATTAAAGTTCCCAATCGTTGTTTAAAAAGCAAAAAACAGGCGATCAATGAAGTTAAGGATTTTATTAATTATAATTGTAATATAACGCGTATAGACGACAATAAAAAAACCGAATACATCCACGAGATAGAGTTTGTTAAAAAGCACACCTTGTATGGATTTGATAATAATAAAGAATATATATTCCTTAAAGTAACTTTCCCATCAATGCACGAATATAACCAAGTCAAGCGTATTTGGACTTCATATATCGTTGGCGATAAGGTTTATATTAGAAAATCCAAGCAATCCGGCACTATTAAGCGAATTTATTACGAGGAGAAAACCAATAAAAAAATGTATTCAATTGGTTCGTCTCCGCCCACAACTTGTTCCGAAAATGAATTTAAACTGTCGAAATCAAAAGTAGAAAATGGGGTAGTAGTGCGTCCTGAAATTAAAACATTTGATTTCGACAGCAAAACCAAAAGAAGTTCATGGAAAAGCAAACGACTTCAAATTATTGATGGTGCGAACATTCAACTATATGAATCCGCCCTTCCTCCTTTCCTACGATTCTTTCATATTCAACAACTATCTCCTTCTGGATGGATAACATTTAAGCGCAAACCAATGTCTGTTTCCGAAACATCTAAACTATCTACCTGTGATTATGAGTATGAAACTTCGTATTCTAATATTATACCACAAACAGATAAGGAAGACGCCGTCCCAATCAAAATCGCGTCTTATGATATTGAAGCATCATCTAGTCACGGTGATTTTCCATTACCTAAAAAAACCTACAAAAAGTTTTTAGGGGAGATGATAGAGTTGTGGAATAAGCACGAAACAGATAAAGTAATATTGGAATCATGGCTTACTGCATTTTCCCATTCTAAAAAACACCGATATGATATCAGTAAATTGTATCCCAAACCAAATCAAGCAGTATCATCTGCTGATATAAAATTAATATATGAAAAACTATCCATGTTTACTATCGAACAACAAGTATATCTAAGTAATTTTGACAACGATAAACAGTTTGAAACATTGAAACTACTTAGACAGCATAAAAAACTAACGATTATGCAGGTAATTACTTCCAAAGATATTGAACCAGTAGATAAGCAAACGATTGTGGATATTGCTCTTACTGGTGGTGATGGTAACATTAATGGAAATCTTAAAAACAAGCGATTTGTGCCTTATTTAGAAGGCGATATGGTTACTTTTATTGGAACTACATTTATGAAAAGCACCGAACAAGAAAGTTATTTAAACCATATGATTGTATTAAATAGTTGCGATGATACACCAGAAGTTCCCAATAGGGAAATAGAAACATATGATACTGAAGCAGAGGTATTATTGGCGTGGACTAAGGTAATCAATCGCGAGGATCCCGACATCATCATTGGATACAATATATTTGGTTTTGATTGGAAGTTTATGCTAGACAGAACAGATGAATTAGATATAAAGAGTGAATTTATTAAAATGTCTAGAAATAAATGCGTGGAAAAATATGTTAGTAAAGAACGCACCACCAAGTTAGTAACCGACTGTAATATTAAAATTTCCACCACTACTGTAGCAAGTGGCACATATGAAGACACATATCTTGATATACCCGGTCGGCTTCAAATAGACTTGTTAAACTATTTTAGAAAAGAAGTGCAACTTCCATCTTACAAACTAGACTATGTTGCGTCGCATTTTATCAGTGACTACATCAGTGATTATACATATGTAAATGAAACGCAACCCCAAGCAGAATCTCAAACACAAACAGAAACTCAAACACAAACAGAAACTCAAACACAAACAGAAACTCAAACACAAACACTAATCAAAAGTTCTAATTTAATGGGGTTAAAGAAAGGGCATTTCGTATCATTTGAAATTATCGCCCATTCATCTGATATGTATAAAGACGGTCAGAAATTTAAAATCACCCATCTTGACCCTATCAAAAAAGAATTTACAATAGACCATAAACTAGAAATTGATAAAAAATCGAAAATTAAATGGTGTTTAAATAAAGACGATATCAACCATCATCAAATATTTGAATATACACATCAAGGTCCAGACAAACGGGCTATTATTGCAAAATATTGTTTTCAGGATTGTAACTTATGTCATACTTTAATGAAAAAATATGATATACTTACCGGTGTATCGGAACTGGCTTCAATCTGTAGTGTTCCAATGAGTTTCATTATAATGCGTGGACAAGGTATTAAACTACTTAGTTTTATAGCAAAGCAATGTCGAGAAATGAATACATTAATGCCGGCGGTGGAAAAAGACAATTCAAATGATGGATATGAAGGTGCGATTGTCTTAGATCCTAAAACTGGCTTTTATGCGGATGATCCCGTAGCATGTGTGGATTATAGTTCTCTATATCCTAGTTGTATGATTAGCGAAAACATATCACACGATAGCAAGGTATGGACAAAAGAATATGATTTAACAGGAGCATTTGCTCTTGATGCACATGGACATCCAAAGGTGTCGGGATTAAGAGATGCGAGTGGACATTTTGTATATGACAACCTGCCTAATTACAAATATGTAGATGTGAAATACGATACATTTACTTATAAAAGGCCTCATCCTAGTGCGGCGGCAAAGAAAATTAAGACGGGATTTAAAATATGTAGATACGCACAGTTTCCAGATGGCAAAAAAGCAATTATGCCGAGTGTGTTGTCTGAATTACTGGCTTCTAGAAAAGCAACTCGTAAGTTAGCAAAGCATAAAATAGTAACAACCGATGACGGTAAAGAGTTTATGGGTCTTCTCACAAAAACAGATACACATCACGAAGTATTATTGGAAAACAAAACGGTTGAAAAAATAGAAAACGGCAAAGTAGTCAAGGTGGAAGACCGATTTGACGACTTTATGAAAAATGTATTAGATAAGCGGCAACTTTCAAAGAAGATTGTTGCTAACTCGTTGTATGGTCAGTGTGGAGCAAAAACCAGTGCGTTTTATGAAAAAGACATTGCGGCGTCGACTACTGCAACTGGTCGTAAGTTGCTTATATATGGTAAAACAATTATTGAAAAGTGTTATACCGATCACATAGCAGATACACAACATGGAAAAGTAAAAGTAAATGCGGAATATGTATATGGTGATACGGATTCTATATTCTTTAAATTTAACCCCGAGACATTGGAAGGAGAACCGATACGAGGGCAAAAAGCATTGGAGATCACAATTGAATTAGCAATAGAAGCCGGTGAGTTAGCGACAAAGTATTTAAAGTTGCCACATGACTTGGAATATGAGAAAACATTTATGCCTTTCCTTCTATTATCAAAGAAGCGATATGTGGGTATGTTATATGAGTTGGATCCACATAAATGCAAAAGAAAATCAATGGGGATTGTATTAAAGCGCCGAGATAACGCACCAATTGTAAAGGATTGTTATGGTGGTATCATTGATATATTGATGAAGGAAAAAGATGTGAATAAAGCGGTTGATTTCACCAAAAAGTTCTTATTGGATATGATTGATGAAAAGTTTTCATTGGATAAACTTATTATTTCAAAGTCATTGCGTCAATTCTATAAAAATCCCAATCAAATAGCCCATAAAGTATTAGCAGAAAGAATTGGGAAAAGAGAACCAGGTAATAAGCCGGCGGTCGGTAGTCGTATTCCATTTGTTTACATACAAACAAAAGGAAAAGTAAAGTTGCAAGGTGATCGTATCGAAGACCCCAATTACATAAAGAAAAATAAATTAAAACCGGACTTTTCGTTTTACATTACAAATCAAATACAAAAACCAGTGATGCAAGTGTTTTGTCTTGTATTAGAGCAAATATCAGCGTTTAAACCCGAACTAAAAGGGTTTCAACGGCAAATTAGAACTATTAAAAGAAAACACAAAGATGATCCAGATAAAATAGTCCATTATGAAACAAAAGAAAGAGAAAAACACATAAATAAACTGGTATTTAAAACATCAGTCAATCAATGTTCTGCCAATAAGAAAAAGCAAGCGATGAAGTCATTCTTTAGTAAGTATTCATAATCCATCCACACAATAAATAACCAACAGCAGACAACAAACAATAAATAATAAATAACATCCTAACCCACAATAAATAAAAATATAGACACAAGCCCTATATTTTTATCTTATCTTATCTTAATCTACGCCCAGTAAGCTGTCTATTTAATAAATTTTTAATATTTTTACATCGATCCATTTTATTTTTATAATATCTTTTCCATACATTCACAAATTTATCAAGTCCATTATGTTTTACAGCAAACTCTCTGTATTCATATTGATACGAACTTTTTATTAATATATATTTTAAAGAGTCGTCCATATCTACTATGGGGTAAAAACTTTCATTATCTTCCCAGTCAGATACATCTTCAAATATTTCATGAACAAAATACTTTGTTTCCAAATAGTTAATCAACTTGATATTGTTTTGTTCTTCACCACTTACTCCGTGATTTTCCAAATTCCACTTACAGCATAACGCTATTTTAATATTGTTGTCAATCATTGACGATGGTTTTGTATGTAATTGTGATATTAATATAATATACATATTTTAATATCAATTTATTTGTAATTTATATCTCTTCATCATCACTATCGTCCGTCATATCAGACCATGACGATGCCAAAGTGCTTGAAACATTATTTACATCGCTGTTATTTTGTAATGATACCGACTCTACTACTGCATGTATATTATTACCCAAATCAATACTACCTGAACGAACGCCACTACTATTCATTGTATTTGTAATAGCGTCAGTTATACTATTAATTACGCTGTTTATCTGATTTTCGGACATATCTCTCCCAAATAGTTGAGGAATAGAAAATGAAATATCATATACAACTGTATTGGGCGGCGGTATTTCATCTACGGATGTATCGGTTGCTTCTCTACTATTATCATCATCCAAATTCTCATTATTTGTCGTATTTTCCGATGTCGCCGTATTAATATTATATCTACATACAGGACATCTTGAATCTTGTCGAAACCACCGTCGCAGATAAGTAGCATCAAATACATGACCACATCGATTAATTCGCAATATATTACTTGAAGAATCAAACGCCACCAATGAAATAGGACAAGAAGTATTATCCGTCTCCAATAAATCTTCAAAATCCACTATACTGGTTTCCTGCATAATTTGGTTATTGTCGGCTGGTATAGTAACATTACCTTGGTTAAGTGTTGTATTTATAAACTCTTGTAAACTCATTCGCCTTGTTGGCTGCACCAATGGCCTTCTATTAAACAACGGGTTCATACGATTTGTGCTTAAACGCCTATTTGAAAACAAAGAAGGCATGGTAGTTCGGTTTGCACTGGTCTGTCTTTGACTTGAATTTCGCACAGTTCGTCTTGTCGCAGGTCGTGTTGGGTAGATATCCATATTACTGCTCACATTACTGCTCCTGATATTCCTACTAACATTACTGCTCCCGCTACCAATTGGAGAAAAATTACTACTAAGTCGCCCAGATGTCCTTGTATAGCGACCTTGATTGTTATAATATCTATCCAACGAATGTTCCATTTCAACATATTCTTGGAGGCGAATCAATTCGTGAACTGAATTATTTATATTTCCCATCATTCTACTTATTGTTAAACTATAAGAATTCATAGATTCCATTTGACTGTTTATCAGCGATATTATATTTTGTATATTATCTTGACGGCTCATTAACACTTAATATAATATATAAAAAATATGTTTAAATGTAAATTTACATTATTAAATATTAATTAATGTCTTTACAAATCGATTGTAATAATGACAAATATAAAAATAAAGGATTATCGGGTTTGGCAAATTTAGGAAACACTTGTTTTTTAAATTCTACAATTCAGTGCCTTTCACACTGTTATGAACTTAATAACTTTTTAAATAAAGAAAGCTATACTCAAAAACTAAATAAAATACCGGATAGTTTAATATTAATAGAATGGGATAAATTGCGAAAGTTAATGTGGAGCGAAAATTGTGTTATCTCTCCCAACGGCTTCGTAAAAGCAGTTCAAAGAGTGGCTAGAATAAAAGACAAAGACATATTTACTGGATTTGCACAAAACGATCTAACCGAGTTTCTTGGATTTGTAATTGATTCATTTAACAATTCCGTTAAGCGGGAAGTAACTATGAATATAACAGGAAATGCGGAAACCAATACAGATATTCTAGCCAAAAACTGTTTTGAAATGATGAAAAAAATGTATAGCAAAGAATACTCCGAGTTTATTGATTTATTTTACGGTATTCATGTGTCACAAATAAAGTCTGTTGAAAGTGATTATATTAATGTAATTCCCGAGCCTTTTTTCAATATATCCATACCATTAACAAAAGAAAATAAACCGCACCATATCACGGATTGTTTTGATTTATATACTAAAACCGAACTTATGGAAAATGAAAATAGAATTTTAAATGATAAAACTCAGAAGCGGGAAAACGCAGAAAAGTGTATTTGTTTTTGGAGTTTACCTCATGTATTGGTGGTGACATTAAAACGATTTAATGTATCAACTGTTTCGATACGAAAAAACCAAGCGTTTGTTGATTTCGAGGACACACTTGATTTAAGTAAATATGTAATTGGGTATAATAAGAAAAGTTATGTGTATGAGTTATTTGGTATATGCAATCATACCGGTGGTGTTCATGGTGGACATTATACATCTTATGTGAAAAATGCCAATAACAATTGGTATCATTTTAATGACACAAATGTTTCTCGCGTTCCCGATTTTAATACAATGAAAACAAATCAAGCATATTGCTTTTTCTATCGTAAAAAAAAATGAAGTTAATTATATATATATGGATACAGTAAACATATCTCCTACAAAATCATTTTCTGGTTTATATGATGAAATTACAAAAAATGTAGGTGGAAATTTAACAAGTGGAGGCATACTTGTGTTTTTTGTGGTATTGATTATATTTTCTATCTTATTTAGTAATTTAGGTGGTGATTCCGGCTCTGACATGTCTTATTCGAACAGTAATGGCGGCACTAATATTTTAGAAGTCATATTATGGTCGGTCTTTATATTTTTGCTATTAGCAAATGGACTACAATACTTTTTCGGTATTGAAGCAAAGGCATCTGTTAAAAATATATTGTCAGACACACCGGAAGTTGGTATTGAGTTAAGTGATGAATCAAAATCGTTATTGAAAAAAACACTACCAATGATTGACGAATCACCAACAGAAAAAAAAGAAGTACCACAAGAAAAAAAAGAAGTGTTTTACATTAAAGATAATGTATTTACTTATGATGAAGCAGAAGCGGTATGCAAGGCACATGGTGCGGAATTAGCGAATTATAATCAATTGGAAAAAACATACAATGAAGGCGGAGAATGGTGTGGATATGGATGGTCTAAAGACCAAATGATTTTGTTTCCTACGCAAAAAGACACTTGGAATAAATTGCAAGATATTGAAGGACATGAAAATGATTGTGGGCGACCTGGTATAAATGGAGGGCATATTGACAATAAAAACGCACGATTTGGTGTCAATTGCTATGGTGTAAAGCGTTCTCCAAATGCATTTGAATCGTCTTTATTAGATGAAATGAAAAAAGGTAAATACCCTGTGTCAAAACGGGATAAAGAATTTAGAAAAAATGTAAATAAGTTTAAAGAAAAGATTAACAACAATGAAATTAACATGTATCCATTTAACAACCATAAATGGTCGCACTAATTATAAAATAATATTTAATTTAATAATATTTAATTTAATAAGTAATAAATATTATTTTATCATCAAAATCACACACTAATTTACTTTCTTTTCTTATTAGTTTTCTTATGCTTCATACTTTTCTTATGTTTCATACTCTTTTTTGTTTTTTTGCCCTTTCTTTTCTTGTGTTTTGAGCCACCTATTGAATTATTAGTTATTGTCTCATAAATGACTATTGCCGCTGGAACTAATATCATTGAAGCAATTCCTATAATTTGAGTATAAGATATATTATCCCAAGATTCAACCCTAACATTTGCAAACAAATTCGTATGATTCCTAATATCATAAGGATCCAGACCATCATATGTGTTTCCGCCTTCTTGTTCTGGACCTTTATGGTGTTTTAACGTATCAAACTTTTTAGTTAATAAGATATCTAACTTATCTACGATATCTTTTTCCGATTTTAACTGTTTAAAAGAATTTATATATTTGTCTTTCATTTTATCAGCGTTCAACGTGTCAATCAAACTATTTACTAGATCAGTGTGTTTTTTGTAAAAATCTTTAGCTTCTTGCGTAAAATATCCATTATCTTCGGAAATAATTTCGTAAATATCTTTATTATCCATTATAATATAATTAAATATAATATTTTCATTAAGTATTTATATTCTCTTTTTCATACTTTTCTTTTTTTTATCACTTTTCCTTTTTTTCATACTTTTCTTTTTTTTCATAGTTTTTCTAGCTTTCTTGCTTTTCTTTCCTTTCTTATGTTTCATACTCTTTTTTGTTTTTCTACCTTTTCTTTTCTGGTGTTTTGAGCCGCCCAACCTGGCAGCATCCCAACCATCATTGAATGAAGCAATATTTTCCCCCAATTCTGCTGCTTGTTCTGGTGTCATATGACTAAGTGCTGCCAAACCAGCTCCCAAAGTAACTACCATAAAAATTGCTCCAGCAATAACTACTGCGTGTCCAAGATTTCCCCCTTCTTGAATAGTGTCAGGGTGTGGTGTATCATGAGAAGATTGTTTGTTCAATGATTCTTCGATCATGATCATTTTTTTGAACTCGTTTGTTAAAACTTTTTTTTGATCAGGTCCTTTTTCTTTTAATAATTCTTTTATATCATCTATCATCTCTTTTTTTTCTTTGTCTGTTTTATTATTATATGTAGCAACCAAACGCTTATATTCTTCCAAAATTTTGCCTTTGTTATTCCGCAACTCAGTTTTACCATGACGGGTAAGAACTTTTTTTGCGATTTCTTTAATCTTTTGTATCTTTTCATCATCAAGAGGACTATGACTATCCGTGTTTGAACCCAAACCCATTATAATATAATTAAATATAATATTTCTATTAAACATTTATTTTCTTTTTTTCTTACTTTTCTTGTTTTTTCCGATACTCCCTTTCTTTTTCTTACTTTTATTACGCGAATTATTTGCGTTTGTGTTTGTTTTTATTTTAATGATTTTTTCCACCTTTTTTCTTGTTTTTTTATCCGTTGGTAATCTTAATAACGAACTTTCCAATAAAGTATTAAATTTATCTTGTTCTATTAAGTTGTCTTTTTCTAAATTATCTAATACTTCAATTCTAGGTTGCATAGCATACTGTTTATTACAGTTTCCATACAAAATCAACGGAACACTTAAATGTTTTAATTTCATACCAATTTCATTACTAAGATTAGATGTCGCAAATATATTTATACCTGGTTTCATGGTTTCTTTATCTTGATAAATGTAATTCATTATATATATAATATGAATATTATTAAGCAATAATATAACTAACATATATTACATATATTATTGCCAAAATCAATCATTATACGAACGCTTGATATCACTTACATATTTATATTCCCTTTTTGATTTAATAAATTTAATGATTTGCTTTACCTGGTCTTCATTTTGTATACATTCATTTAAACATTCTTCCAAAAAACGAAAGGTTAATGGTGATGTTTGTTTGCATTGCTGAAATTTCAACTTACCATCCGATATTTCAATTACCGCATTTTCTAAATTATTTTCTTCGGCATAGCTAAATATTCGCGTGCTAAAATGGCTGCGTTTGTTTCTTAGATCTTTTATGGTCTCCGATGCTTTTTTAATTTGATTGTCAATCGTGACCCAATTTTTTATATCTTCTTCAAAGTTCATTTAAATATATTAATTAGTATTATTTAATATATTTATTTTAATCTTATTTCTTTTATTTCTTTCCCTTCTTTTTCTTTAGTTTCATTACACTTCCCGTAAATATCAATGGAACCAATGCTTCCTTTAAAACGGAGAGCATACCTCCCTTTTGCACCTTACGCTTATGATGCTTTTTTGTTTTTTTGTGATGTTTCATCGACTTGCCTTTACCTTTGCGGTGATGCTTCATCGTTTTGCCTTTACCTTTGCGATGATGTTTCATCGACTTGCCTTTACCTTTGCGATGATGTTTCATCGACTTACCTTTGTGATGTCGTTTCATGGTTTTTGATCTCATAGTTTTTGCCATATTATATAATAGCACTACATAAAATTTTTCTTTTTAATGAAAGATAAAAAATTAATTTTATTACGCAGTAAAATAACAAATATGCCTAAAATTAACAAAAAACTTATTAATACAAATATAATTGATATGTAGATATATGGATATATTTCCTTTAAAATTAATTCAATCAACGGTTTTGTTATATTTTTTATCTCATCTTTAACATCTTCTCTCCCCAAAACCTCCAAGCATTCTTGGATTATTCGTTCCTTGACATCCATTTATATTTTTTACGAATATAAATATTTTACATGAATATCGTATTAAAGTTAAAATAATTATAATTAATTAAATTAATGGAGTATTTAATCGATATCAATAATACCGACGAAGATTATTTGTCTAATTTAAAATTGCACTCCCCGATGCCAATTCAGGGAGGGTCTTATTTAGCAAAACTAACATTAAACGACAATCCAATCTTGTTTCAAATGCCAAAATGTTCTACAAAAAAAGGAATTGTCAGCAGTGGAAAGCGGTTTTACTGTGATTTATTGTTTAAATATGATGATGCAAATGTAATAGATTCCATTGAAACCATGGAAAATATTATTCGCGACAAAGTGTTTGAAAAAAGCGAATTATGGTTTCAAGATCCACCTACACTTGAAGACATCGAGTATAATTGGAATGAAAGCATAAAGCAAACCAAACAAAACTTTTATTTAAGAACATATGTCGGCAACACTAAAAATGTAAAATCAACAATTAGTGTTTATAATAGTAGTCAAGAGCAAATTAGCATCGAAGATATCACTCCATCTTCTAATATTATTACGATTGTAGAAGTGACTGGACTTAAATTTTCAAGCAGTAGTTTTCACATTAATTATTGTTTAAGACAGGTTATGGTCTTAGAAGATGCGCCTATTTTCAACAAATGTTTAATAAGTGTATCACAACCAAAACAGTTGCCCTCCAAACAAACAACCGACCACGATAGTATTATCAAAGAAAATAGTGAAGAACATTTAGAAAAAAACGAGATTGAACCTTTTGAAAAACAAGAAAACAAATCATTATTTAAAGAAACAAATGATGAAATGGGAGAGAAAACCGAAGATAACGAAGAGGGTTTAGAAATATTAGATAACCATCATTTAAATTTAGTAGATAATGAACCAGATACTTCTTATGATTTAAATAAAGATAGCGATGGCGCACTTCCCGAAAATACCTTAGATTTAGAAAATACAACTGATACAGATATTAAGGAAACACATGATGATACAAAAGATCTAGATAATGATGAAAAAGATGATGAAAACAACGATACTTTAGATACTGATTTGCAAACTAATTTACAAGATCCACACGATCAACAAGAAGTTCAACAACAACAACCACTAATAGATTCACAAGAAGTTTCCCAACACATTAATACATTAATTAATAAAGAACCAGATACTTTAGAAATAAAAGAAATCGATATTGGAATGCCAGAAGAAGAAGATGCTGTTTTACTAAAAAAACCAGATACAGTTTATTTAGATATTTACAACAAAGCACTTGAAAAAGCAAAAGAAGCACGACTAAAGGCTATCCAAGCATATTTAGAATTAAAGGAAATTAAAAATAAATATATGATTGAGGAAATAAATGACGAAGAAGATGAACAATTTGAAGACCTTGATTTTTAATTTCACTTTTTAACACCAAATTTAATTTTTATTTAGCAAACATATAACAATTAAATAAACATCTTTTATAAAAAAATTTTATGTTTTGATTTTATATAAATGGCTTTTTTAAAAGATATGAAAGCAATGTTTAAATCAAAGAGTGGTGGAAATATTTTAGTTGTTTTAGCAATTGTAGCAGTTGTATATGTTGTTATGGACTATGAGCGTATTAAATCTAGTTTAGGCTTGGACTCAATGGATAACATGAAGGATGATAAGGGTGAAAAGAAGATGGCTTCTTCTAACTATCAACCATCGGTTGCCGATCAACCCACCGAAGCAAATGTCAATGGATTAAATACTGATATGCAAAACATGCCATCTAGTTGCGCATCCAAGCAAATCAGTGACCCAAAAGACCTTCTACCCGCTGATAGTAACAGTGAATTCTCCAAGATGAATCCATCGGGATCGGGTGATTTAATGAATGTCAACTTGTTGCGCGCCGGTCATCACATCGGTATCAACACGGTTGGAACCAGTCTACGAAATGCGAACTTGCAAGTTCGCAGTGAACCCCCTAATCCTCAACTTAACACTGGACCATGGAACACCAGCACCATCACTGCCGACACTTACCGTCGTCCTTTGGAAATTGGCAGCCGTTCTTAAATAATACATAATCATGTAATAAATAACCATGTAATAATATAATTATATAACTACAATTATATTATAAAACTTAACATAAACTAAGATATCCTACCTATATTTACATATCTTACCTGTCTTTACATATCTTACCTATCTTACATATCCTATCATATAACCAAACCATCTCTTCTATTTTTCTCTCCTTATTTAATTTGAAATTCTTATTTTAGTCATTATATATAAGTATGAATATAGGTATTTTTGGCATCATTGTTATAATTTTTGTAGTAATTATAATACTAAAAATTTATCATGAGTCTGATATGTTTCAATTAAAGTGTATTGTATCCGATGTAGACGGTAATAAGTATTGCGTAAGAGAACGAGACAAATTAGAATTAGTGGCCGACCTTTTGGCAAAAGTAACAAACAATATGAAGGCATTGGTGTTACATATGAAAAAAACATACCCAGACCGAGAAAATGTAAAACGATTACATCAAAACTTCAATCCCAAAAAAATATATGAAACTCTACCAACCAGTTCATATACAGCTTATTCAGAAAATAAGGGAGAGAAGTTAGCATTCTGCACCACCACTACCAAACATGGCAACCAATTAATAGATGAAAATACTTTAACATTTGTGGCGATTCATGAACTTTCTCATTTAGCAACAAAAACTGTTGGACATACAGATGAATTCTGGAGCAATTTTAAATTTCTATTAAAAGAAGCCAAAAAGGAAGGTATTTACCACCCAGTTGATTATAAAAAAAACCCACAGCCTTACTGTGGTATGAGCATTACTGACAACCCCTACTTTGATTTATAAAGCACCATATTTTTCTATAAATTCAATTCGTCGTAATAAATCATAATTATATCCCTCTTTTTCATATTCTTTATTTCTATAAACATCAATATTATACTGTAAATCTTTATGTTTAGAACGCAAAACATTTCCGCTATGTAATTTAGTAAATTGACCAGGTAATTCTGGAAAAAAACAATCACACTCTGTATCCAATATAATATTAGTTACATATACATCTTTAATTAAATTGTTATTTAAAAACCAACTATATATTTGCTGCCCACCAATGACCCAGATATCATCATAACGATGCTGTTTTGATATAATGTCACGGCACACATTCGCAATATCTTTATACAAAAAACAATTTTTTCGTGTATGTGATTCAAATAACGGTCTAGACGAAATAACATAATTGTCTCTTTTAGGAAGCCCGTCTTTTCTATTTAAACTTTCAAATGTTTTTCTACCCATTATAACCGCATTATTTCCATTACCGACCGTTTTATTTTTAAAAAACCGCATGTCTTCCTTTAATGACCAAGGAATCGCACCATTTTTTCCAATACCCCTATTTCTACACATTGCGACAATTATATTCATTTTATATACATAAATATAATCAAATATATTTATATACATGTCAAATATATATAAATTTCATCACATAAACAGTAGTGGTATAAAGAAAACATATACATTTAATGACATTAAACCAGGTTCCAAATCTTCCAAACAAACACCAATATTATATGAAGACGACATGATAATAAACATAAAACATAAATTAGCTAATTTATTTGATGATCAGTCTCCTAGTGAAATGTATTTATTTTGCAAATCAAAGCAAGTATTAAATCAATCCACTTACTACTCCATTCTTACACAAAACGACAACTTTAAATTAACACTGCCTGCGTTTAAAAGATTTGTATCAAACATAGCGACAAACAACACCAACAGTCAGTTTTTAAAAAAACCAAATGATATTTCCACAAAACTACTTAACAATTTTTACAAAAATACCACATTATGGGATGATAAAGAAAAAAGCATGATTACCCCAATTGGTATATCTGCCTTTTATAAACGACGATATATATTTAATCATAATCCATATTTTTTAAAACAGGCAGATGAAAACATCGAAGAAGATATGCAACGGTTTGTCATAACCGAAAATAAACAACTTTTGTTTAAATACAAACCTGAAAACAACGAAATCTATTTTTGCTTTGCGGATGAGCTACTTGATTTTTTTAAATCACAGTCATCAAGTATACCAGAAAAATACATATTAGAATTATATTTCCCCAATCTCGCTTCCCAAGACATTTATTCATTAGAAAACATTCGTTCCAAGAAAACACAACTGAAATCCAACTCTGAAAAAGAATATAAAAAAATATTTGATCCTTACAACAAAAACATTGATTTGTTGCACACTTATTCCACGCAAAATATTGAAAATTTAAAATACAAAATTAACTATATTTATTTTACGATACAACCCGCCGAACCTTTACAATTACCACTTGATATCATGTTTAAAAAAACAAACTCCACTAATATAATCCCGCTGATTAAATATAATCCCGGTAAAAATCTTGAAAGCATATATCGTTTATACACGGATGATCATATTTCAGATAAAGGTATGAAAATACCCACTTTATATGTAAATAATAAAGAAAGTGGTAGAAAAATTAAAACTATATCAGAAAACATATTATATAATAAACGGATCGGCTTTTATTTAGATTTGGCAAATGCCACTGATATCGATATTAATGAAGAAGTATATTGTATTATTTTAGACAATGGCGATATCCAAATTAAACTGCAACCTAAATCGATATATAATATTGAAAACATTGAAGCCGTATTATTTCCCATTATACAAAAATACATAATTGATATTGTAAATGTGTTTATTCATAAAAAAAATATTTATTATTTAAAAACATTAACAAGTAGTAATATTGAATTAAACAAGTTTAACATATCTTTTTACACCGATGACATTAGTGAGTTTTCTTTTAAAAATTTAAAGTGTAGTTCATCGGTATTTTCCGTGTTAAGTAAAAATGAAAAAGATAATAAATACGATTTAAAATACAAGCGAGTTTCGTTTTATAAAAAAATGGATGATATACAATCGTTTATTAACTTAAAGTTTGAAGAAGGTATACCACCAGATGAAATTATACAACTTGTTACAACGAATTTTAGCTTGTCTCAAGAAGATGCTGGGGAAATAATAAATAATTTTATAAACGAAGCGGGATTACAACGCGACGCATTTGAAAACAAAAAAATCAAATTAGAAACCAATCCAGGTTTTGATATCACAATTGAAACTAAAATAATCGATAATGTTAATATTGATATAAAGCAGTTATTTACAGTGGAACATATCAATGATTTTAATTATGTTTCAAAAGATATAATCAAAAAATTCATTAATTCACTTATTAATATTAATAATCTGGACACCCCTATTAAAGAATGCGTTAAAACTATCAAGGAAAAAGCGATAGAAGAAGAGATAGTAGAGCAAAAGGCAGTAATTGATACTAGACTAACCCACGATGAAAGTGACGAAGAAGATGATGATGTCAGTGATCTACTGACTGGATTTTTTGGAAATATGGAAGATGCGGATACAAGTAGCGATGATGAAGAAAACGACGACAAAACAGACGACGCAAAAGCAGACGATGCAAAAGCAGACGATGCAAAAGCAGACGACGACAGCGGCGAAGATATTGATGACCTTCCAGACTCTTTATCGGAATCTTTATCGGGTGGTGCCGGTAAACCAAATGTAGATTTAACTTCTATTTCATTAAAAGGTAGAAACAACTGGTTTACAAACCGTTTAAAAACAAGAGATAAAGATGTTTTTGTATTATCTAGAGAACAGTTAAAAAACAAAAACTATTTAAGTTATTCTAGAAGTTGTCCTTGGCAACATAAACGCCAGCCTATTATTGTAAACGATTCCGAATTAAAAAAAATCACAACAGCCGATGAAAAATCCAAATCCAAATCATATGATGGAGTAATTAAATACAGAGGATACAATTACATATGTCCTCGATATTGGTGTTTTAAAGACGATAATGGTGAATCTAGAAGTTTATCGTTTCAACAAATAAATAACGGCGAATGTGGGGGCTGGGATGCGGTAAATCCTAAAGACGCAAAAACACTTCAAAAAGGAAAACGAATTGTTGAATTAACAGATGAAAAACTACATAATAACAGCAAATCAAACAATCCATTAATATATAAACCGTTTTTCCCAGTTGTGCAAAATCCAGATAAACACCCAAAAAATTTGTGTGCTCCTTGTTGTTTTAAAGAACCCATTGAATATGATGGATTTCCGGAAGATTCAACTGAAACTAGGGAAAAAAGAAAAAGCGAGCAAAATGATTTCTTTAAGCATTTATACCAACCGGGTAAAAAAGTGGGAGAGATAACAATAGACGATTCTGTAAAAGACGACGAAGATGTTAAACAATTCGCCAAAGAATGGAAAGGTGTCGGTCCATCATTTACAATTACAAAAAAAGACAATAATATAGTTATCACTGACATTAAAGAAAATGATTCTAAGAAATTAGAAAAAATAGATATGATACCTAGTTACAAAAAAAAAGGCAAATCAGTCGATAGAAAAGAAGTAGATGATATTTTATTGAAAAAAGCAACAAATATACGATATAAAAAATGCATACCACCAAAAACAGATACTGCTGCTACTGCTACTGCTACTACAACAGATGACGAACGCCAAGACACTGAAACCGACGGCGCTAAAAAACAAAGAAAGCAAAGAAAACCAAACATGAAAGGCAAACCAATCGCATTAAAATCGTTGAAATTTCCATTGGATCCAGATGAATTTGGATATATTAAACCCTCACTTAAAAATTTTATACAATACAATACCGAATCACTGTGTTATAACAACCCTCCGCGCGATTCAACATTACGACCCGGAGCATCTTGTTTACTAAGATTAGGTATAAAAAGAAACAACAACCAATCTTTTTTACAAAATATCGCTCGAATAAAAGAAAAAAAAGTGTCAACGCTGAAAAATATGCTAGTAGACAAAATAACAGTTTCTAAATTTGTATTGGCATTTAAAGGTGAATTAATAAACATATTTTATGATGAGTCAAAGAAAATCAACACAAAAAAACAAAACCATATCATTGAGTCATTAAAAAAAGATACACAACAAAAAATTATTGGCAAGTTTATGGAAATAGAAGAATTAAAAAATAAACTAGTAAATTCATATTTAAATTTTATAGATTACATTAAAGACGAAACTGTAACGATAGATTATAGTTATTTATGGGATTTTATATGTAAACCCGATGTAATCAATGAAGCCGGTGTATTATTTGAAACAGGAGTAAACTTAGTTATTTTTAATTCACCACAAAATGACATCACTGATAAAATAGAAATCATATGCCCCAAACACACATTTTCAGATGAAATATTTTCGGAATTTAAGCCAACTATTATGTTATATAAAGAAGGGGCATTTTTTGAACCCATCGTGTTATATGATAATAATCAAAACACTACGCAAATACTATTTGATTACACTGATTTAATGAAAGATACCATGGTAAATACCTTATTTGCAGATATAAAAAACAAAATTGTTGAAGGATGTTCTTTAAAACCAAGCATGCCTAGTAAATATGATTTCAAAAAAAACATATCGGCAAAACAATTAATTGAAAAAATAGAAAGCATTAACGACGCAAAAGTGGTTCATCAAGTGGTTCATTATAATTTTACCACCATAGCTATTATTGTGAAAATCAAAAATAAAAACAAAAGTAAAAATCTCTACATTCCGTGCCATCCATCTCCTATTATTATTGATTTAAATTATAAATATGTAGATTCTAAAGACAATTTGTTTGATGCACAAGATACATATGATTTATTGATCGATATGGCAAAAAAATATGATATCCCATGCCATCCATTGAAAATATTAGTATCCGATCAAGTAAATGTGTCGGGATTTATAACAGAAACAAATCAAGTTGTTCCAACAAGTCAATATGATTATGACCCACAACTATTCCCAATGAAAACAAAGTCGGGTGCGGATATTCCAAAAAAGAAAAGCGTAATAAATATAACCGAGAATAGCGAATATTTCTCAGACAAAGACATATTAAAGTCGTCTATAGAAGATATTGAACGTGTCACAATGGTTCGCAATTTTATACTAGAAAAAAACTTTTATATGTGCTTTCGCAATATGTTGAAAAAAACAGTTAATAGTGACAAAAATGGTAACAATAGGCAATCCATTATTGATATACTGGATTTAAAAAAGGTGAAATCGTCGGACACATTAAAAGAATACAATACAAAATTTAATAAAATAAAAAAAATTATTGAAAAGTTAGACAAAAAAACCAATAAATATGTTATTTATCAAAATGTAATTTTAAACAATTTATATAGACAAATAAAAAATGGCGAGACAATATGTTTTAATAACATAAATGATGGTTCAATTAATTTACCAAGTAAAAATCTAATAGATGGTACGGATAATAAAGAAAAATACATCGTTAAAATTGTCGATGAGTTAATACGATTTCCTAGATTGAAAAACTATATTTTACATAATAAATCAGTGACAAGTTTAGATGTTATCAAATATTCAATAAACAAAAATGAAATTATTGTTTTAGAAGACGAACTAGATGATTATTTAACGGATGTTGTTTTAAAGAAAACAAATCCATATGTAAAAACAAATCAAGTTGGGTTTACAAAACCCGTAAAAACAAAAAAATATAAAAGCAAGTATAGTTTAGATTATAAAATAGAAGATGATAAAGAAGATGAAGAGCCTGATAATAAACCAATACAAGCAACAACACCCCAGTTAAAAGCAGATAAAGACACAACTGAACCCGACCAAACTAAACAACCAGAAACCGATAAAATGATACAAAAGTTAAATATTGATAAATATGTTTCTGGAAATGAAGTAGGTGAAGCTCCACGAGTATGTGCATTAAATAAATCGTCAAGCAAAAACACCAATAAAAAAGTATTTAATAACTATGACATTAATAAATCATTTGTGTTTCATAAAATGAGTGCCCCCACAAATGTAGATAAAACTAAAATTAATTGCACATGGAATGTGTTTAAAGAAATATACAGTGATTACACAAAGCGTGAAATATCTAAGCAAGAAATATGTTATACTTTGCTTCACATTTTAATAACTTTAAACAATGAAAACACAATTGTTACAAAACCCGGTTCTGTAACAGAATCTCCTAACTACTTTCACATACTAGATATGACGCATCGCAAGTCAAACGCGGCCTGGAAACAAATCACAGAAGATGATGAAGACAAACAATGGAAACATTTGTTTAATATCATCACCATTCCCGAGTTTTATTTAACCGAGTTTGAATTGTTCTTACTTTGCGATTATTTTAAAATTCCATGCATCATACACGGAACGGTTGATAATACGAGCCCATCGTATGGCTCTTCTAAAATTAAATATTATGACCCGTTATATACCACATTTAATACATCGAATATTGGAAAGAAACCAGATACACCAAGTAAAAACAATTTATATACAAATCGAAACAAAGAATCGTTTTGTTATATTATTGTATTTAAACAGTTTATACTAAGTGACTATTATGATAAAAATGTAAACCGAAATAACATGGGGATAAACAAATATTATAGAAAAGAATATAATATCCCTTTTGATATTGGAATACTAAAAACTACAAAGGGGTTATCACAAATAAAACTATCAGCTGAACCGGTAAAAGAATTAATTAAACATTCAGTATCGCCAAATGGTAAACAATACATTGATTTAATTTTCAAAGAAAAAACAAACGGATATACTATATACGAATCGTTTGAAAATGAATTTGAGAAATTTAAAGAAGATAAAAAAGCAAAAGCAAAACCAAAGTCCAAACTTAAAATTAAATAAGCAGCCAAACTTAAAATTAAATAAGCAGCCAAAGATAAAGTTAAATAAGATAATATATATACTATTTTATTTATCGATTAAACATTCGCATATTGATCGAATTTGTGTTACTCGAACTTCCATTATTTCTATCGCCACGACGAGGTGTTCTATTTAAAGTAAATGTGGGAGAGAAAGGGTCATTGTTTTGCCGTCTTGTCAGATTTAAATTAAACAAACTCCCATTACGATGATTTCCAACCACATTATTTTCTCTTCTGGTTGTTATAACCGGTGGTGGTTGTTGTATATTTTCACGATTGCTCGATGGCTCCCGCGTGTTTGTATTTCTTGTATTTGTTTGTAATTGGTTTATAGCATGTGGGTGAATTTCTTCACTTGGATTTAATGAAACAATATTAGTTTCCGCAATAGGAGGTAATGTAAGAGGAGGTGGTAAATTATAATTAATACTAGAAGCAATGTTATTTAACATAGTGGCCCGTCGACTGCCTCTGGAATTAGATGTTTCACCAAAACGACTATTTAACAATCCAATTGGCAGTGGTCGATGCCTATATGTTTGTATATCATCATTTTCACTAAAATAATTTTTCAATCCTCGTCGTGCTAGATTTCTACACCTTTTCTTTTTTAAAGGATGACAACTATATTCACCATATAAATAATTTTTTAAAAATGGAGACAACTTTTTAACAATTTTTCGTTTTTCTACAAATGTTACTGGTGCCTCAATTGTAATATAATCTATATAGTCTCTGTATTCATGTGTCATATTAATGATATTTTCAAATTTTTCAAAGGTAGAACCGTTTTTCATAAACTCATCAATTGCTACCTCTTTTAATAAGGTGTAGTTGTTATACGAAAAAGTATTTATATTAAATCCAGCCTCGAAAAACAAAGTAATCCATTTGGGTATTTGATACTGACTACACAAAAGACATTGATATATATTGTGCAGATTCGTATCAGTAAATTCTATATTTGTATACGGATTTTTCATTTTAATTGGACAACAAAACATATTTTCGCATTTAATTAAACAACTCACCCACATATTTATGATGTCACTTAATCTAAAATAATAGATGGTATTGTTTGAAAACAATTCCATTTTTTGATGTGGTTTAATCATATCCAATGAATTAAAAAACAAATCATATTCAACGCTTTTCTTGGCTTTTTTAATTTTGCACAAATATATAAATCTACTTAAAGCATCTTTTGTTTGTTTTGCCTTCATATATTTGCTTAATAATTCTTCTTCTCCTTCAATTGGATTACCACATAATGTAGCATAAGTGTAAAAAAATAATAAATCACTTTTCAGGAAATTTAAAAAACAAGATATATGAGGGTCTTTACCATCTTTATGATATACCTTTTTTAAATAATAAATTATACTATTTGCCATTTTCTTTAATACATAATGGTAATATAAAAATATTGTAGAGATAATGAAAATGATAGTGAAATAAAAAAATATAATTGTTATGTTATTATATTTTTTTATTTTATTTTGCTGTTATTTGGTTATTTTTGCTGTTATTTTGCTGTTATTTTGCTGTTATTTGGTTATTTTTACTGTTATTTGTTTGTATTTATATGTCTAAATCATAATCATCATCTAATTGTCCTGTGTTACTTTCATTTAAGTTTACAGTTGTATTGGCAATTGAGATATTGTTAACACTACATTCACCACTTTCATCTTCCTCCAATATATCTTCCACGGATGACTTCTTTTTGTATTCAACCGATGATTGAATCGCACTTAATTTCTGCGTATTTAATAATACTTGAAAACTACCTGTTCCAAAATACCCAAACTGACCACACATGATATTAGATGATACTCCAGTCATTAAATCCAATTCAGCATGTCTGGCTGCCTTTAAGAACATTTCAGGGGTTTCTTCAAACGATGCTTTTGCGATTGGACCAATATCATCATTATTAATACCGTGTCTAAATATACTTATCAACTTTTTAGAACAAGTCATTCTATCAGCTAACATCGAAGTGTGATGGTAATTAATATAAGTTCCCGACCCTTCAAATGTTTCTAACAATTCATTGTAAATAGATTGTCTAGCGGCTTCAATACCAAGTGTTTTAAATACTTCTTGAATATCATTGCTTGTAGTATTATCAGCATCAATCTCGTCTTGTGCCAATATATCAATTAAATTAGTGCCTACCGTATCCAGCACCCAAATATCTTTTGGAACATAATTTCCACTGTCTTTTGTCATGTAATTAACAACCTTTCTCAATATGATCTTTGGAATATTTTTAACACCTCGCAAAATAATATTATCCAATAGCTGATTTTGCACATTTTTCAACTTAAATATTTCATCGGTTTGATCCAAGTTACTGTGTTTGTATTGAGTAGATGTCTTAATGCGTATCCTAAATATCAAGTTTTCATCATTGAAATCGTTGTATATACATTGAATATCATTTTTCATAGCGCTTTTAATAGCAAAATCAACATCATCCATGGTAATATTTTTATCCAACATTTCTTCTCTTGACATTTCAAAACGAATAATCCACTTGGAAAATTCACTACTAGGACTATTGTCACCTTCTTCTGCTCCCAATTGACACATCATTGATTCATACGCCAAATATCTGTTCACAAATTCTTTGTCACTATCAATTAGCGTATCGTCCTTGTTAGGATCAAAACAAATTGTAACAGTATCGACTATATCACGCAAATTAGTATACTCCATTTTGTATTTCAACTCTTGTGCTTTTTCAATATTTTCTTTGTCCCCATCTTTTAACATAATAGTAACAGAAGGGTTTTTAGGATTTTCAGACAACGACAATATTTCTTCGATTCTAGGCAAACCACGAGTAACATTTGACTTACTGGCTACCCCTGCAAAATGAAACGTGTTTAGTGTCATCTGTGTAGTAGGTTCACCTATACTCTGCGCAGCTATCATACCACACATTTCTCCTGGGTGAGCGATTGCTTTTTTGTAATTGTAAATCAGTAACTCAATGTAAATATCCAACGCCTTTCTAGTAAATCGATGCATAATCAATAATTTCTTTGGAGATAGATTGTAATACCATGCAACTTTAAACAATCGCGATGGTTTTGTTATCTCGGTTTGCTCCAACTTTTTATATGCTTCATCAATTATGTTATATGTTTCCATTGGCGTGATATCTACCATGTTATTTTTCAATGATAGTTGCTCAATCACATTATTTAACAATCTTGTAAAATGAACTGGGATATGAACAGTTGCTTTCCCTTCATGATTAAATACATGCGTTACCAAATCATCCCTAACCTCTATCATCATTTCAATCATTTCCTTTGTTTTATTGCTTAACTTTACCTTTTCTTTCTTCATTTTATTAATCGCTGATTTGGTAAATATTGACAATATATCGTCATCCTTGATATTTTTAGGGATTTGATAATGCATGTAAATATCTTCCATTGTCATTTTAGCCAGCGGCAATGCTTGATTTTCAACATTCATAGGTGATATATTGTCGTCGCCATACGAAAATTGGATAATTTTATTTTTGTTATTTCGAATCGTCATATCGTATGTTAATTTTAAATCTTCTAAGCCTTTAATCAATCTCCTCTGAACATAACCAGTTTGTGATGTTTTAACTGCTGTATCAATTAAACCAACACGACCACCCATAGCATGAAAATACAATTCTTCCGGAGTTAAACCTTGTATAAATGAACTTTCTACAAACCCTCTGGCTTCCGGTGAGTCATCGTATTTTTTAAAATGCGGTAATGTTCTATCTTCGTATCCATATGGAATACGCTTACCATCCACATTTTGCTGTCCCAAACAAGACACCATCTGCAGAATATTGATATTTGAACCTTTACTACCAGCATTTACCATAATCAGGAAGCGATTGTCTTTTGATAAACTTTTCCGTCCAATCTTACCGGCTTCTTCTTGCGCATTATTTAAGATTGAATTTACCTTTGTTTCAAACTCAATGGAATTTGATTTACCCGTATTGTTTTCAAATACAGACAATCGCAATTGATCAATCAGATTATACACTTCTTTTTTCTTAGAAGACATCACCGTTGTGATTTTTTTATTTGTGTTGCCATCGGCTATTAAATCACTGACACCAACACTATATGAACTTGATTTCATATAATCATTTACAAGAAACTGAATGCGATCTATGAAATCAGAAGAACTACGGTGTGAAAAGTCATTAAATATGCTTTGAATTAAACCTTTGGAACCACCGCCTAGAACACCTTTATCCAACTGTCCTCGCAAATACTTTCCATTCACAATTTCCACTATATTGTTTGTGGTTCTTCTATCTTCATCAGAATCAAACTGGGAATTGGGGAATTTAACAGACATTGGAGGCATAATGTCAGATAGCAATTCAAAATTAGTTGTTTTTTTATTGGGATCTTTAAACAACTCAATATTAGGCTTATTATTAGACATCATTAAGTTCATTGCTTGACGCGATGAAAACTTGATATCTTGTCGTGTAAACCGATAACAACCCAACAAAGAATCCTGAAATATTCCAATAATAGAAGAGTTGTTTGCTGGACTAATGATTTGGTGAGGAATAGCCGCCAAATGAAGCAGCTCCGCTTGACTTTGTTCATCTTGTGGCATATGTAAGTTCATTTCATCACCATCAAAATCCGCATTATACGGTTTCGTGTCTGCTACATTCATTCTAAATGTATTACCTTCTTTCATGATTTTAGCAATATGACACATCATAGACATTCTGTGTAGTGTCGGCTGTCTATTAAATAATACAGGGTCTCCATTTAACATATGTCTATGCACAACATCACCATATTCCAGCTTTACAGAATTACGATCCACATATCGCAACGAAATACTTTCGCCATTTTCACGCTGTAGTATGTTTGCTCCGGGATATTTATCGGGACCATTCAACATAAGCTTTGTAAGGAAGTTAATATTGCGCTTATTTACCTTTGCTGGAAAAGTAATGTTTTTGGCGATTTTAATAGGAACCCCCAGTTCTCGAATACTTAACTGAGGATCCGGACCAATAACTGAACGAGCACTATAATCCACACGCTTTCCCATCAAATTACCTCTTACACGACCTTGTTTTCCAATAAGACGCTCTTTAATCGACTTTAATGCTCGTCCAGAACGCTGAGCCACCGGTGCGGCGCCGGGTATTCTGTTGTCTACCATAGTTGCCACATAATATTGCAATACAGTTGACCAATTTTCCAATTGCTTTGCCGGTGCGTTGGATTTTAGTTTGTCTTTTAAGGTATTGTTGATTTTAATTATAAGAACGATAATGTGTGATATATCATCTTCGCTTCTTTGCTGTGCGTCGTGTTTTACAGATGGTCGCACCGCCGGAGGAGGCACTGCCAACACTTGACATACAAACCATTCTGGTCTAGACCACACAGGACTAAACCCCATAAAATGGATATCTTCATCGGTAAATCGTCTAAACATTTTAATTACCATTTCCGGAGTTATTCGCACAGTAGGCTTTTCTTTTAAATCTTGACCATTTTCATCCGTAACTCCTTCTACAGTAGGCCATTCCGCATAAATATTTGCTAAATCTTGCTTATATATTTTTCTTGGTTGTAAAGCACCACACCCTCCCTGGATATCTTCACCGCATCGCGTAACCTTACTTGCGATTGAAAATACATAATCCCATCGGTCTTTGGCACTCATTTTTAAAATATGTTTATGTTTTTCCTTATTTATTTGTAATTTACTACATTTAAAACACACACAGCGCAATATTTTTTTTACCATTTCAAGATATTGTATATAGAATACAGGGCGAGCCAGTTCAATGTGACCAAAATAACCAGGAGTCTGCATGTAATTTAATCCATCTGTTGGACACAATAATCCAGGATCCAACACACCCATTCGCGGATCAAATAAACCACCGATACAAGGCTTATTGTTTGCATATGTATCACGACTTGTAATCTCTGCTACAGAACCTTTTCTTATTTCTTCGGGACTTAATACACTGAATTGTATCCCGATAATTTTAGACGGATTTAAATCACTACTTTTTCCTGAATAACTCATCTTTATATTTATAAGAGATTATAGATATATTTATTTATATCAATTTAATTTTATTTAATAACATTTATTAAATATAGCGATATCATTAGATACATAAGCACAGCAGTATTGTCATTTTGTCATAAAATTGATGTCAATTAATCATATTTGTTAAAATGGCATAAAACTTATCATTTAGTATTAATTATTATGCCAAAAGATTCCGATAAATCAAAGAAAATGTTGTCAAAAAAGCAAAGTGGATTATCTGACAGTGAATCCGAGAGTGATTACAGTCATATCGAAGACATGACTCGTGAACACATGGATTTAACACCTAAGGAAATTAATGACATGATACTTGACATATTTCCTTTAAAAACAAAAAAAGAAAAGTTAAAACAATTGGAAAAAATCAAACAATTTAAAAAGCAAGAAAAGGAAAAAAAGATTAAAGAAGCAGCACAAAAGAAAAAGAAGTCGAAAAAACATATGTCTTCTGCGTTGGATGAAGATTCCGATAAAGAAGACGCAAAATCGACTAAATTGCGACGCTCTTTTGAAAAGTTGAAAAAAGGCAAATATGAAAATAAGGTGCTATCCAAGGTAAAATCAAAGGCGAAAAAAGGCAAGAAACCGGTTTTAAATAAGAAAAGTGGGAAAAAAAGCAAGAAAATGGAAAACAAGAAAAGAAAGGGAAAACGGAAATATGAAACGGAAAGTGAAGAAGAAGAAGAAGACGATGAATCAGAATGGGAAGATGAAGAAGATAGCGGTTCGGCAACGGACGATATTGATGATAGTGCTTCCGATTCCGAAGAAGATGCAATGTCAACGGATGAAGACGACAGTGAATATTTTCCAGAAAACGAAGATGAAGAACTAGACAACGACGAATTGGATATGTTAAAGGATGGAAATATGAAATTTAACATTATATTTACTACTGGCAATGGTGATGGAGGTGATGAAGATGGACTGGGACCAATGATGATGGGGCAATCTATGTCATTTAATGATTTTATGGACCAAGAAGATGAATATTATGATGAATATGATGATATCGAGGAATATATTACCAGTGATGACAGCGAAGAAGATGATGATGATGCGGATGGCAATAAAGAAAAGAAAAAATCCAAAAGCAAGTCGAAAAAAGATACAAAGTTTAAGAAAGGCGATGTTGTGATGGTTAAGATGAAGGACTGGGATGGGTTTTATAAGGGTAAGGTTTTAAAAGTAAACCGCTATAAAAACCGTTCTTTAAAGAAAATGGAAGTTACATATGATATACGACTCGACGACGATGAATATGAAGATGTATTAGAAGTTCCATCCACCAGAATGAAGCCAGTTAATAAGGAAACGCAAGAATATGAAGAGTTGATCGAAGAAATGAAGAAACTGTCGAAAACCAAGAAAAAGGGCAAGAAAGCATTTGATAAAAAGATAGAAAGCATGATGAAGGCGGTGGAAAAGAAAAATGAGAAAGAGCAGAAAAAGCAGGATAGAAAAAAGAAAAGCAGAAATCTGTCTAAGTTTAAATCGCTTTTAAAGGCCAATACACCGATAAATGAGTATAAATATTTTAACGGTCTAAAAACAGAGGAGCAAAAAATGATATTAAAGAAAATGAAGGATTTAAATGAATATGATAATGTGGAAAAGCCATATCGACTACAACTGATTGAATCTGCTATACCAGTAGAATATAAATCATCTGCTATCAAAAAAATTAATAGTTTAAACTACATGGATCCAGGTAGTGGTGAATATTACAAAATCAAGCAATGGGTAGATACATTTATGAAGATACCATTTAATATCAACCGAAGCTTACCAATTAAAATGGCAGATGGACCTGAAAAATGTAAAAAGTTTATGTTGGAAGCAAAAAATTCGTTGGATGGCGCTGTGTATGGATTGGATGATGCCAAAATGCAAATCATGCAAATCGTCGGTCAATGGATTTCCAATCCAGATAGTGTGGGTAATGCTATTGCTATTCAAGGTCCTATGGGAACAGGTAAAACCACATTGGTAAAAGAAGGGATTAGTAAAATATTGAACCGTCCATTTGCTTTTCTGGCATTGGGTGGTGCAACAGACAGTAGTTTTCTAGAAGGTCATTCTTATACATATGAAGGTAGTTCTTGGGGTAAAATTGTAGATATATTGTTGAACAGTAAGTGTATGAACCCAGTTATCTATTTTGATGAATTGGATAAAATCAGTAATACGCCCAAGGGTGAAGAAATAGCTGGTATATTAACTCACTTGACGGATTTAACACAAAACACGCAATTCCATGATAAATACTTTTCCAGCATTGACTTTGATTTAAGCAAGGTATTGTTTATATTTAGTTATAATGACGAATCAAAGGTAAATAAAATCTTGTTGGATAGAATGTATAAAATCAGAACAAAGGGATACAACAATAAAGAAAAGATTACAATTGCGAACAACTACTTGATACCGTCTATTATTAAAAATGTGAATTTTAAAAAGGAAGATATCGTGTTTCCAGAAGAAACTTTAACACATATCATAACTAATTATACGGAGGGTGAAAAGGGTGTTAGAAATTTTAAAAGGGCGTTGGAGATAATATACACAAAGTTAAATTTATATAGACTCATGGATGAAGATACGCAGTTGTTTGATAATCAAAAATCGTTTAAAGTAGAATTCCCGCATACAGTTACAGTTGCGAATGTCAATGATCTGATAAAGAAAAACGATAACATTAGCGCTCCTCCATTCGGAATGTATGTATAAGCACAATATAGATTAGCAATTATAAAATAAACTATAAACATAAGTAAACTAAGTTAAATCAATCATATAATATATTTTTTATAACATAATCAACTTTAATAGATGATTAAAATTGATTAATAAATAGTACTTGTTAATGAAGGCAACCTACTATCCAACATTCCACTACTATTACAAACACAAACACAACCGCTTATTAATTAAACATGAACAAAGCAATTAATGATATGGAGCAATTAACCGACAAAGTAAAAGATATCACTTCCGTATTGAAGTTGCAAAATGAAAATGCGGAAATAACCAAACAAAACGATAAAAAATTAAAAGAAATGTCTAATAAGATGGACTATATTATTAGTCAAACAATCAGTGAATGTCCGATATGTTATACCCCAACATCGGTTAAAAACTCCTGTTGTATGTCTAGTTGCAGACATCATATGTGTACATCATGCTATTATAAATGGACGGATGTTAAAGGTAAAAACTCATGTCCTATTTGCCGTAGTGATATATTTAAATTAAACAATAAAATCCAAGACACACGAGATGACCTGGAAAGAGAAGTTGCTTCATATTCACAGTATTCACAACAAATAATCGACGACTATAACAAGCAAATAAAAGAGAAAAAAGAAGAGTTGGAACTTAGGATAAAAGAGTTAGATAACGCATACGACCAAATTTCAAAACTAGACAATGAACTACATGAAATATATGATGATATTGATGATGCTAACACAAAGTTAGACAATATGAATGATTATGTATCACAAATACAAACATATAAAAGAAACCCCACACAATGGGCAAAACAGTATGATAGTTGGTTGACTGCTGAAATATCAAAAGGTCGCAGAGAATGGCGAAAAAATATCGCAAAAGTGAATCGTTCGTTTATGTTGAAAAATCGTATCAAAAAAATATCAAGTCAAAACAAGGTTAATCTTATAAATCAAGATGAAAATGAGATACGCCTTATTAATTTGGAAATGCGGCGTGTAGAAACTATATCTAATTGCCATACCGTGACAAATGGTATTGGATTGGCAAACACCATCCTAGAAGCATATTTAGGTATATAAAACATCATCATATCCTTATTCTCAATCATGAACCTTAATTGTATTCATATCCTTAAATCATAAAATAAAAATAAATATAACTACTATTTTTATTTTATACGGTGTTATTTGATGTATCGCAATCTTCTATTGCGGTTGGTATTTCTAATATGTTTTTAATATCTACTGTTTTTGCTATATTATTAACAATCTCCTTTTTATCATAATTTAACAGTTTAGATGCTATTTCACATTTGAGGGTTTCGTCATCTGGATTATGTGGTAGCGGGTTTTCTTTATCGTATTCACTATAAAAATTAATATATGCTTTGTTGTGTAAGTTATTTACCTGCATACTTAATGAACCATTTGTATCGACACTGTCTTTAACCCATCCTTCATTTTTATCTTTAACCATGAAATTTCGCCGTTTTTGATCAGTACAGTGTATCGGTCGCTCTGTAATAGGTATGTCTTGTAAATCTTTCAACACTTTTTTAGATATAAAGTTGTCTATCATTTCATTTTCACTTAATATGTCGTTTAATTTAAATGATATGTTTTCTACAAAATCTTGAAGACTTTGTGCGTGATTACAGTATTTATCTAAGAAAAAGTTAATTGATATATTATTATTTGTGATTACTTGTTTTGGTCCTAATATACCACTGTCAACTACTTCATGAATAGAATTTGCTAACTTAGACACTTTATTCGATAAATCATTTATCTTACTATCAGTATTGTTTGTCGTCGTTGCGTTTAAATCATCTATTGGCTTACCAATACATCCTTTCTTTTTATGATAGCGAAGACCACTTCTGTCTTTGTATTGTTTATTACATATTTCACACGCATATACTGTTGTAACACTTTTTAACACTTTTTTAACACTTTTTTCCCCATTTCTCTCCATCATTCTTACATGTTTTTTGGTCGCAATGTGTTTTTTATAATGTGACTTTTGTGACGCAGTATAGTCACAAAACGAGCAATAAAACTTATTTTTACTTTTAACACTTTTTAACACTTTTTTCTCCATTTTTCTACAATTATATATACTAAATTATTTATTTTAATATCTATTGAAATAATAAAATTAAAAAGGCGAAAAATGTAAAAATTTCATTTCAAATATGTGAAATTTTGGGGAAAAGTGTTATTTCCGAAAAAAAGGTTCCAAAAAAGGTTCCAAAAAAGGTTCCCATCGAAAAAATGTTTCTGTTCGATGGGTGCCTTTTTTTCGAAAATCACTGATTTTTTTGTCAAAATTTGCAAAAATCAGCAAAATTTAACACTTTTTTAACACTTTTTTCTACGTTTTTTCTACGTTTTGCAAAAATTTCTTATGGTTTCTTATTTTTCACTTTTTTATAATTTTATGATGCGTATTCATTTAAAAAGTGGAAAAAAATTTTTAACACTTTTTTAACACTTTTTAACACTTTTTTCTACGTTTTTCCCCACTTTTTAAAAATTTCGAAAATTTTTGTCAAAAATGGGCAAAATTTTCGAAAAAAATCGTTCGATGGGAGCCTTTTTTTCATTTTGGCCATTTTTCCCCAATAGTGCCTTTTTTTCCCGAAAATGGCCGTTTTTTTACCTACAAACCACAACTCGTTTAAAAACCATTTTTTGCCACTTTTCAATTGAGACCATAAAAAAAAAGGTTCCAAAAAAGGCTCCCATCGAACAGTTTTTTGTTGAAAAGTTTTTTCGATTTCGCGATTTGGACATTTTGAAATTGTCCATTTTCGATTTTTGAAAAACTTTTTGTAAAAAAATCGTTCGATGGGAGCCTTTTTTGGAACCTTTTTTGGAACCTTTTTTGGAACCTTTTTTGGAACCTTTTTGGGTGCCTTTTTTTCGTCCATTTTATGTATTTTACGATAAATATTTTTTCAGGAAAATCCAGGAAGTGATCGGATTAAAAAATAGGGTAGATGCAGAAATATGATCGGCCCCTAATTTTTCATATTTTCTGGCTTGTTCAATTGTTTTCACGCCACCGCCGGCGATTACAACTGTATCATCATAATTATGTTTTATATATTTAATTAAACGGCTTGTATATGGTATAAGTGATTCGCCCGACAATCCACCATATTTAACTGGCAATGTATTACTACAATGAAATTGCCGAAAGCCTTCTTTATAGTATTTGTCAATTAATGCGGTTTCACATACTGGACTTAATTTAATTATACACCACGATCTTTTATCATTGATGAATTGCGACAGACCATTTTCTACCACTGATTTTTCGGTATTGGGGCAACTAACATTTAATTCTATATCCATATCTTCTGGAACTTTACACAATAACTTATCAATATCATCTTGGTGCAATATTGCGATGCTGATTATCTCTCCCTTTTTATAAGTTTGAATCGCATAATCAATCCCTTTATTTCTTAATCCAATCTTATTGACCCATCCACTACACGCAAATGAATACCGAAGCGTTTTAAATATCTGCAATATTAGCCCTTTCCGGGGGTTTAATGTATAACTACCTCGTATAGACACAGTATTTGGAACATTTAAATAATTACCAAAAGGCGGATTTATAAATAGCATTATCATAAACAATAACAATTTATGTGTGAATGATTTTAATAAATCATTTAAAATTGATAACAGATTGGTACCCATGTAAAATCAACAACCCGACATCCAACAAACAACAAACAACAAACAACAAACAAACAAACAAACAACAAACAAACAAACAACAAACATAATGCAATCTAAACACCAAATCAATCTTTATTCTACTCAACAAATTCCATACGCTCAACTAAACCAGTTGACTAGTGCTTTTAAAGAGCATTATATGTATGAAATTAATATGGTTGAAATGAAAGAAAACAAAGAAAAAAAACAAGCGAGTGTGGTGGTTGTGAAAAATTACGGAAAAGACTTTGTTGACATGATTGCAGACACGATTACTACGATGGAAAGTGAAACCAACATTTCGATAGAAGAATTGGAAGGTGATCTATCAGATATTGTATCACACATCAACGGACAAATCGACGCTTGCTTAGATGATGAATTTTGTATTGAAACATTGTCTATTCAAAGGCAACATTTAAATTATCAAGCCAATCCAGCCTGCTTTTCAATATACAATGGACCTGATAATTGTGAATTATCATTTAAATGGTTGCATAATGGAAAAGCAGAAGGACGCAAGGTAAGTGTTCAATTAAATAATGGAGATGCTTATTTTGTAGTAATGGAAGAAAGCAATGAATATACTGTGGGTGAATTCTCAGGCAAAGCACAGAAAAAAGAGAAAAAGGAAAAGAAAGAGAAAAAGAAATCAGATAAAAAAGAGAAAAAGGATAAAAAAGAGAAAAAGGAAAAGAAAGAAAATAAACTGCGACTTAGCGATACAAAGACATACACGCAGCGTGGTATTGAAATAAAAGGAGTAAATGGTGTTGAATTGCGTGTTGCTATACACAAAGAAACTCGTCAGGTGTATAAGAAAAATGAAAAAAACTGGAATGAAGAAGGTAATGCAAAGTTTCAAGAATTGTTTCCTAATGGACTGAGTGAGTCAAAGCGCAAGAAAAAACAACCAACTACTGTCGAAACCGAAGTTGAATCTGAAACACAACCTATTCAAGAAACCGCTGAAACTCAAGATACAGTTGTGGAAGAAGAAACGAAACAACAAGAAGAAGAAGAAGAAATCAATCTGGACGATTTAGTGGATGATTTAGGTGATTTGGATATTGACGAAGATGATGAAACATCTCAATCTCAACATACTGAAAACAGTGATACTGAAGAAAACCTGTTCGACGAAGAACAAGAACAAGAACATCAATCCGAATTAACTGATGACGATGAAGAAGAATTGGACGAGCAACTATCTCAGTATGAAGGAAGTGAATTAAATGAAGAACCATATGACGAGCCGTCAGATGTTGAAGCAAGCGACACGCAAACTTCACGCACTAATAATTCAACCACTTTTAAACTACATGTGGATAATGTAGTAAACATACGGTTGATAGAAACCACTATTCCAAAATGCATTACATTATGTGATGAATACGGTAACATTGAACATGAAAGGACTGTGTATTTATTACTTGATGAAAGCGTGAAAAATTTATCCATTGGAAAAGATCATCGAGTTGGAAATAGAGTATATGGATTTCCTAGTAAATACCCGGTGTATAATGTAGTTAGTATGTAATTTAAGTTATAAGTAAATTACATACATTATATTATACATTATTAATTAATAAAAATAGCAAATAAAAAATAAAAAGCAAATAAAAAATAAAAAACTTCTCTCCCCTCCTCCCCCAAACACTTTTTTATTAAATCAACGAGAAGCATATATTGAAGCGGCACCAATAATACCAAACACTAAAAAAAAGCCACAAACAATTAAAGTTGGAATTAACATTGTATATTATTTAATATTGATCGCAGTTTTAAATAATAATATGTATAATTTAGTAACTTAACTTTTTGGTAACTAACCCCCCAACCCTTCCATTTTTATTAATAAAACACTAGTTATTTATTAGTGTTTTTATTAAGCATTTTTAGAATTTAAGTTATATAGTTGTTCAATTCGCAAAGAAACCGAATAATCGGTATTATTAAAATCAACAACTCTTCCCAACTCATCTAATATGGTGATTTTAAGTTTGTTGATATTAACAGGACCAAAGTATTTTCTTATGTAATTGGTTTCAACATCTGGATTTACATAATTATAATTTCCATCGCTGGTTTTAACCAATTTAGCCAAAATGGTATTATTTGTAAAAACGGATTCTTGAAAGGGAGAGAAAATGGTTTGCGAATAATTTTTGTTGTAATCATCAATTGCCAAAAACAAATACCGACTGCCTTCCGTGTTAAACATTCCTTCGGGCGAATAACCTTGAACTGTTGTTGTATTGGCTTCCGAGCGGGTCACATAATCAGTTGCATAATTATAATATTGTTTTCTATAACCTAACATCCACCCCATATTCATTTGTATGGGTCGGTTTGGTTCATCACTAATTCGCCAGTCAATATTAAATCGCAATTCAACCAAATCACCATCTAAATTGGTTACAGGTATACCACCATTACTGGTTCCACGAATATCCCTTACTAAATTAAATTTTTTAGTAACCTCGTCATAATAAGCACCAATGCGACTTAATCGGTTATTACTGGTATCGTTGAAAACATATTCATTTAAATACCGCATTAATGTGTTGGGAGTATAAATACCGTCTTTAATTTTAATGACATGTTTTGTTTGGTTTAATACCGTTACATCGTTACTAATATTTGCATTGTCAGCATTATTACTACTTACATCAAATAATTCTATTGTAAATTCGTTTGTTTTATTTATGCTGGAAAAGGTGTAGTATAAGTCGGGTATTTCGGCGGATTGAAGTGTCATCGAAGTAACATTTTGAAGTGTGTTGTTTAAATCGATGTTAAAATTAGATGATTTAGTATTGTAATAATCGTTTCGAAACATGGTATTAATATTTAATACGGCTGCTGTTTTTTCGCGATTGATTGGATTTATTTTGGAAGTTAAGTCTTGCTTAGGGTTTTTTTTAATTAAAAAATGTTCGCCATGATATGTATTGCTTTTTTCTAAATTTTCTGTGAATTCTTGCTGCGTGATATCAGATTGGCTGTTGATGGTTATTAATTTATTCATTGCCTTTTTAAGAAAGTCGACCAATGGTGCTTTCTCTCCCAATTCTATGTTTTGATTGGATTCGATTTCATTAATATAATTTAAACATTTATGATGAATGTTTAATTGATTTACTTGTTCTTCTTTTAATTCAAATATATCATATAAATCACTTTTAGAATATTCATCTATTTGTAGGCAAAAGTCCATATAATAAATTATTATATAATAAATTATTGATAATTATCTTATTTAATCGTATCTTATTTAATCCTACCTTATTTAATCCTATTTAATCCTATCTTATTTAATCTTATTTAATCTTATTTAATCCTATCTTATTTAATTAAATATTTTCTTATAATATACTAATTATGAGTGGAAGTTTTAAAAATCCAGCAATCTTAGATGATAATATGACATCAAACGATTATATAAATTCCAAAAAAAATAAGCAACTGTTTTGTGATATTAATAATTCCAAGTCAAAGGTGCATAAAGTGAAAGGTGGAAAGTTGTCACAAACAGCAAACCATTCCACATTGATGGCAATGACAAAAGGTTATTTTGATTATTATCAAACAACAGATGTATCAAATGCTTTTTTTACAACATACAATGAACAAATTATTAATAATGATAATTGTGTTACATATCCATCAAGTAATACTGATATAAGTAGTAATTATTTTGGTAGTATATTAACTACATATGAAGATGGTTATCAAGCGATTATTGACTCCAAGGCATTTTTCCAAAATGAATATGCTGAAGTATCCGAAGAAAACATTACAATCACAGACCAACATAAAGTAGGAAAGGTTAAATGCTTTAAAATGCATGGAGAAATCAAGAAAACTTAATATATTTATACTTAATTTACAAATATATTAAGAATTGGATAAAAATGTCGGTTGATAATTAAGGTGGGGTTTCCCCATTTGAATCTGTAAATTTTTCAGCACGAGCTAGAGCGGCTCCTAATATTTGCGTTAACCCTTCTTGTGGTAATGATGGGATTGTCTTAAGTATTTGGTCAATACCGCATAGTTCTCCAGTGGCTGCTTCTGTTTCTTCGGTGGGTGTGGCTGCTCCTTCTCCTTCTTCAGCGGGCGCTGCTGCTTCTTCTCCTTCTCCTTCTTCAGCGGGTGCTACTTCGGCGGGTACTGCTGCTTCTTCAGCGGGCGCTGCTGCTTCTTCTCCTTCTCCTTCTTCAGCGGGTGCTACTTTGGCGGGTACTGCTGCTTCTTCAGCGGGCGCTGCTGCTTCTTCTCCTTCTCCTTCTTCAGCGGGTGCTACTTTGGCGGGTACTGCTGCTTCTTCTCCTTCTCCTTCTTCAGCGGGTGCTACTTTGGCGGGTGCTGCTGCTTCTTCTCCTTCTCCTTCTTCAGCGGGTGCTGCTGCTTCTTCTCCTTCTCCTTCTTCAGCGGGTGCTGCTGCTTCTTCTCCTTCTCCTTCTTCAGCGGGTGCTACTTTGGCGGGTACTGCTGCTTCTTCTCCTTCTCCTTCTTCAGCGGGCGCTGCTGCTTCTTCTCCTTCTCCTTCTTCAGCGGGTACTGCTGCTTCTTCTCCTTCTCCTTCTTCAGCGGGTGCTACTTTGGCGGGTACTGCTGCTTCTTCGACAGGCCCCGCTGCTTCTTCGACAGGTGCGGCTGATTCTTCGACAGGTGCGGCTGATTCTTCGACAGATCCCGCTGCTTCTTCGACAGGTGCGGCTGCTTCTTCGACAGGTGCGGCTGATTCTTCGACAGATCCCGCTGCTTCTTCGACAGGTGCGACTGTTGTTCTTTCTTCTTCATTTGTAGGAATGGCGTCATCCGGAGTTAAATTAATCTCAAATTCTTCTCCTCCTTCTCCCTTATCACTATCTCCTCCTCCCATCATTACATTTTCTTTTATTTTACAAATGGGGTTAGTGCTACCGGGATAGCATTCTCTAAATATATCTTTTACAAAATCATTAATAAATCCTTTGCCTGTATCCAAATGATTAATATAATCGGAATATTCCAACAAATTTTTCATTGATTTTCCTTTATAATACAAACATTTTGGGAGAGAAAATCCACCTTTTTTATCTACTACTTCTACATATTTCCATCCATTACCAATATCTCCATTATCAAGTATATTGTATAATACATTTTTAAATTTAAGAGTTGTATTATTCATTGTATATATATAATATATATAAATGAATTATTTAATATTAGTTATTAATAACTTAAATAATATTAAATACAATTAAAATTCAGTATCCCACGCCGTCACTGCTTTGTTACCGGCTCTAGATGCTAAATAAGATTTCTGCTCCGCAGTTTCACAGGCACATCCACCCGTTCCACTAACCGTAGAATGCTTGCAACATTCAGGTTTAAAATCATTGTTACCATAGTAAAACAATTGTCCTTCTTCCATTGGAACACTTACTTTTTCATAATTTTCACCAGGTTCATATACTTTTTGGTATTTATCATTGTGAACGCCATTCGATGTGCTATACAATAAGTTAGACATACCTTCCTTGTTAATACAACTTATGCATGTATTGCTTATAATAAATCCAACAACAAGTATTATTATTAACAAATTGATGATATTAAGGTTAAGAGTGATTGAAATATTACTCATATAAATATTAAATAGATAATATTTAAAATTTATTTTAATTTTTTCATAGTAAATTACTTATTGTGTTCAACCGCTTAATTATTTAAAAAATATTCTAAACAAGCATTAAAATCATATATTTTAACATCGTCTACATAAAACATATTTTTATCTGTTAAAATGTGATACAATTTATTTTCATGTTTACTGTTCTTAATATGCGTTTTATGATATTTTGCTAAATCAGATTTCTCAAATATTATATTATTGCCTTTTAAATCAAGGGTATCATTAAAATAGTTAAATGTATTTTTATTGTCCAGCGATTGAACAACTCCAGTAACAACCACACCGTTTTTCAATATCTCTCCCACTTCAATATCTTGAATATATTTTTTCTCACCATTTTCCAATTCAATTACAGTATTTTCAAAGAAACCACTATTTAAGTATGTGTTGATGTCTTTTTTGGTGTAAATGTATTTTTTATTTTTAAGTGTTAATATTTCACTAATCGTCACTTCATCCCAATCCATAAAAACCGTATCATTTATTTCTATTTTTTTGGAATTGGTATTAATACAATACACCAAGTCTTCTTTTTCACTTAAACGAACCGCTCGTGGATCATTTTCAACACTGATCCAGCCCATCAATGGGTTATACACCGTATGATTTTCAGTTACAATAACACCATTTAAATTATACATCGTATTACCCACCGCACTTGTTTTAAATACACTGGTAACAACATCGTTGTTTAATAATACATCACCGGGAACCAGTTTCGATATAGCAACCGCTCCATTTACAGTGTCTATTTTAGTATCTTTATGAAAACAGTTTGATTTACCGGGTTTAGATGGTATACTACCAACGCTTATAAGTAATGCTTTCGCTATGTTCAGCTTTATAATAATCATCAATGTCATAATTGCAACATAAAATATGGTAGCCGAGATCGCTACTGGCCAAGTAAATGGTAAAATCCATAATCCTACAATCATTGCCGAAGCAGCAATCATTCCTGCAATAACAAGATCCATAAAACTACCAATAAATGCTCTTAGTGCGGAAAACTTGGCAACCAATGCGTGCAACAAAGTGATAATGACGGCATTCATTTTGTTTAAAACATCTTTCATATTAATATACATTTTCTGTATGGGAATAATAACACTACCGATACGGCTGATAAAATACTCCATTAATACTCTCATTTTTCCAATTATATTTGCCGCTAAAGTTTGAAGACCTCCACCAGAAGAAGCCAATTTTTTCAATGAGGATGTCAAGCTTTCAATGGTGTTAATGACTGGTTTTGTAAATACATCAACAATTGATTTTAAAATTAGATTTGTGCATACTGAAAAGTTTTTACTGGTGCTTTCAAAAACGGTATCATTTGGGTCTTTATTAATCATTCCAGCAAAAGGTATTATACCTGGACGACATCTTATATTATTCCAATCATCTTTTAATTCATTTATATTAGACTTTATATTAAAATATGAAAATACAAATAAAAATGCGATTATAACTATAACTGTTATAGATACAGAACTCCCGTATTTTTCTAAATATGTCTTATTTCTGTATAATTTATTTACATTTAAAATAAAAGTATCGTTCATCTTATATATAAAATGGATAATAATATGATTTTCGCATTCTATTTAAAGTAATATTTAAACCACCACATTAATCTTCCCAGTCCCAGAAACTGTATTCACCCACCGGAATGATGTGAGTAGATGTGACCAGACAAGATAATGTATCACTATACATATCTGTTTTTTCTGCTAAATTGAAGAATTGGACAGGTATTAAATCACCTGTGCTGGGGTCAATAATTTTATGACTTCCCGTAACCAAAATGTCGGCATTTAGTTGTTTACTCCATATTTTATAAAAACGGTGTTGTTCTCCGCCTTTAATTTTTAAAGTAGCAATCACATCGATGCCTCCTTTAATTTTTTCACCAATCTTAATATTTTTCATTTTCTTTACTGTTCCATCGTTCATAGTTACTGGTGTATCTGGTGAAAAGCATAATAATCGAATGGTTTGTCCAATTGGGCCTCTCCAAAGACTGGTTCCAGTTAAACCACCGGATTGTATCATATTGGTTATAACAACCATTGTTCCGGCAAACTTATAAAATACATCTTTCATATTAACAATAAAAAACTGCATTTTCGCCATTATACCTTTAAAAATATTTAGTATATCACCTCCTGCCATACCAAATCCCTTAGTCATGTTTGCCATAATAACGGTTAATGAACTAACAGCACTTAATATGCCACCGGCAACATCACCTAATACATCTAAATTATTGAAAACTGGTTTTAAAAATGTATTCATTAGTGCTTTTTGAATTTTTCCAATGCAAAATGCAAAGTTTTCCATTGAATCGTATCCTAAATAACCGGCAAATGGCATTGCTATGGGACTACATTTGTATTCGTCCCAATTATCTTTAATTTTTTTCAATCCTATTGCTAAAAATGAAGAAATATACAATATAATAAAAGCAACAATAATAAGTATGGCCGTATATACATCGCTATTTTGTGTTGGCGATTTAACAACTGTTTTTTTCATCATATTAACACTTCTTAAACCTTGAATAACTTCCATAATAAATTATGTTTTGATTTTAATATTTTAAATTTATTAAAATCAACCTTAAATAATTAATACAACACTTCTGGTTTTACTACATTTAATTCTGCGGCTTCTCCGCCAACAATCATGGCGTTTCCCAAGGCGTTCATGCTAGCTCCAGTTTGTCCTTCGTGCTGTGGCAACTCCATTCCTTCCAAGACTGCACCGCCTTTACTACCGCCTTTTAAGTATAGTTTTTTAAGTTGTTTTTGTATTTTTTTTCTTGCTTTTTTAAGTGTTTGTGCTAATTTTCGCTTGGGTATATGTTTTAAATGTATTCTGTTTTTCATTGTTTTTCGTATGTTCATACCTTTTTTACTTTTCATACTTTTCATACCTTTCTTACTTTTCATGACTTTACCGGCTTTTTTTGATTTTTTTTGTGTTTTTTTTGCGACTTGGTTACGCTTTTTACTTTTAACGTATTTAATTTTCATTTTTACAACCATTATATAATTAACGCGTAAAATAATATAAACAATAAAAATTATTATTTAGTATATTAATTATAAATGGATGAAGATGGACGATTAAAATTAAAAAGTATGATTAACGAATTTAAGCCAGAAGAAACCACTGGAAAAATAAGAAAGTTAAAGCATAGTGAAAAAATCAAAAAGCAAGTGGAAACATATTTAAATTTAAAGAAAAAATATAGCCGAGTGTCCCCCGAGACATTTTCAAAGATGTGCAGAACCCAATGTGCTTTTTTGTATGAAAACTATACAAATTTATATAATAAATTGGTAAAAGATGATTTAGATTTGTCTATTTTATTTAACTTTGTGAGTATTTTAAAGGAAATAGAAGATGGTAAATTAGATCAGCATGAAGGATCGGTAAAGGTAGGTCAGATATTAAAAGAGTTGTATATTGACAGTGCTTTACGAGAAGACAAAAAGCGACACAATAAAAAACACAAGTATAGAAAATCGAAAAATGTATCATGGAGTGACTTTAAGTCGAAATCAAACACTGCGCAGCCAGAATAATAAAATATTACCATAGAGTGTGTTACGATGTGCAGTATAATATATTAGTAAATTAATTTAAAAGGTAAATGATTAACTTAGTTTATATGGAATCAGAATTAAAAATGAAATCAGAATTAAAAATGAAATCAGAATCAGTAGAACAGACGGAAAGAGAGCCGGAATCAGAAGAGTCAGTGACAGAGTCGGAATCAGAAAAGTCAGTGACAGAGTCGGAGTCGGAATCGGAATCATATACATCCGAAGAAACACAAGAATCCGCAGTAGTATCAACAACAGACATGCCTGAAAAAAGTTTTAAACAACTGACAGAGGAGTTGTTTGTAACATTTAAAAACGCATTTGAATTATCGTATCATGAGCAGACATATTTATATGATGAAATCGAACGATGTAAAATACACCAAACATGTTCATTGTTGTTTAGTTTATTTTATGTATATGTAACTTTAACTATTATGGAATTTACATGGAAATCATGTGCACAAATGAGTTATATTGAATTGTTATTATTTTGCTACTTTTTTCACATGACATCACAATACACTAGCAAAATTAGTTATGACTATTTGGATCATTTATCTCGATTTAAACCAATGGTTAGTTCTTATGTAGAACAAGATATGTATGGAATGAGTTATTTAACACCAATCGATTTAACAAATAATGAAGATGAAGAAACAGATGAAACCGAGGAAACGGATGAAACAGATGAAACAGAAGAAGAGACTGGAGAAGAAGATGAAGAGACCGAACAAGAGGAACCGGAAGACAAAGAAACAACTGCTGGCGCAGAAGCACTAACACAGTTAAGACTAAGACGAAGTTCTCGTAGTAAAAACAAAACTGACTAAATTATAAGTTATAAGTTACAAACTAACCATTTAAAATTCCACAAACGATTTAAAGTGTATAATATAATAATTATATTAAAATAATTATTATATGATTTTGGTAATAGTAGAATCACCTGCAAAGTGTAAAAAAATAGAATCTTATTTGGGAGTAGGTTATAAATGTATAGCGAGTTATGGGCATATTAGAGAAATGGATGGATTAAAGTCTATTGATATTGGAAATACATTTCAACCAACCTATCGCTCAATGCTTTCAAAGAAAAAGTATATTAATAGTTTAAGAACCAATATTCAAAAGGCTAGTGAGGTAATATTGGCGACAGATGACGATAGGGAAGGAGAAGCGATTGCGTGGCATATATGTATGCTTTTTAATTTATCTATACAGCGCACTAAGCGGATCATATTTCATGAAATAACCAAACCAGCCATCAAAAAAGCACTGGATAATCCCACGCATTTAAACATAAATAAAATATATTCGCAACAGTCGCGCCAGGTATTGGATTTATTAGTGGGATTTAAGGTTTCTCCTGTGTTATGGAAAAACATCTCCGGTAAAAGTGGATTGTCTGCGGGTAGGTGTCAAACAAGTGCTTTGCGACTTGTA
>Ga0181570_10000250_pt1 | contig 52181 bp, 62 predicted proteins | sample 101ome_18_FD_148667 | JGI IMG/M metagenome (GOLD analysis project Ga0181570, IMG submission 148667) | Coastal salt marsh microbial communities from the Groves Creek Marsh, Skidaway Island, Georgia - 101406AT metaG (spades assembly) | ecosystem: Environmental > Aquatic > Marine > Intertidal zone...
TAGCGTTCGCGGCCATACCTAGGCAAAGTCATACCACAACCCGTTAAATTCTGTAAGTTTATGTACCATAAATGCACAAAGTCTAACCAAAATCATAGAGGTTCGCGGCCATACCTAGGCAAAGTCATACCATGCACAAAGTCTAACCAAAATCATAGAGGTTCGCGGCCATACCTAGGCAGAGTCATACCATACACAAAGTCATAGACATTACACGAAGTCATACACATTACACGAAGTCATACACATTACACGAAGTCATACACATTACACAAAAGTCATGCCATAATTACAAAAGGTAGAGAAAAGTCAATAAAGTTATGCGAGTGCACATAAGTTTATTGGTGGGGGGTTAAATTAATGGGTGAAGTCATACGATTACTCGTTACGGATTTCTTTAATACTTTCAAGTAATGATTCTATTTCTGAAAGTTTTGTAAGTTTTTCAGTTTTAATACATTTTAATGAATGATCATTTTCGACCGATTTAAACCTATTTTTCCAAGAATCTAAAACCACCCGTTGACGCCCTGAGTAATGTTTAAATTTTTTATGCCAACTGTCGTATGATATCCATCTGTTTTTTTCGTGTTTTATTTTAAATTCATAATACACTTTTCCATTGACTTCCGATACAATAAGTTTTAATGTTGAAGCTTTGTTAATATCTTTTGAAAAACCGGACCCATCAAACGAACCATAATTTGTATAAGAAAAATATTTTTCATCTTCTTGTTCACGTCTAACTAAAATAAATTCTAAAGGTTCACACGAATCCACTGATTTAACTTCCTCTAAAGTAATAGCTGACGAATTCATAAGAGTACTGTCACCAAATATATCATTTTTACTTACAAACTTTTTAGTATCCCCGTTTAATATATTATTACCAGATGCATCTTTTGATATGAAGTTTTTACCAAGTGCTTTTACTATATAAAATGTATCAACGTCGTCAATAGTCTGTTTTTGATCACCCTTGATTACATGGAAACCTTGATCATTAGCACTGGTTTTTCTGATATGCACAAGGTCTGTAAAAAAAGGAGATATACGATATTTCGTGTATGTAGCTGTTACAGCACCTGAAGCTCCTGAAGATGAAAGCGATACTTCTATTGTAATGGGAGTAGCCTTTTCTAAATTTAAAGTTGTATCCAAATGTTTTTGTTCAATTTTGAAAGAAACTGTAGTTAATTTAATAGGGTCATTACTATCGTGAGTAGTATAGTACATTTCTATAGTATTATCACCAACAATATCTTCGCTCGTCAGGTCTGCTCCCTTAAATATTAACTCGTTTGTTGCATTTGAATCAATGTTATCAGTTGTTTTTACATCTTCACGAACCTTATTTCCTTTTGCTTTATGAACAAAAACAAGTGAATTAACAGATGCAAAAGTTGGACCGTTCGTCCATGTAAGTTTAATATCTATATTCTTAGCCGTCGTTTCACCGAACGCGTACTCTGTTGTAAATATACTATATTCTTCAACTTTATCAGCGGCGTCGGCTGGGTTTAAAACTAATTCTATACCCGCATCTTTAACAGTTGGAAGGTCTCCAGTTTCTTCTGTTTCGTCTGTTTTACTTGGCCTGGTAAACAAATATATAATCAGTGCAATAATCACTAATACCACAAATATACCTAAACCAATAATTGCTGGTTTCTTACTCATTCTTTATATTATAGTATACTATTTTTTTAGTGTTCACGACCCAAAAGGCTACTAAAAAAAATAATTTTAAATATTACAAGGACGAAATACCCCTTTTCGTAACACTAAAAAATGTGAGACAAAATCACACTATTGTTTAATGTCTATTTATTACCGGTACTACCCTTATAATAAAAAAATATTGGCAAATATTATATTATGAAAGGAATAAACAGTTTCCTAGGTCCAGTAAGTAGTAGAGCCGAAACCATTATTACATCTCAACCAATTTTGTTTACGCTCATAATCATGTATCAGGGTTTGTTTTCAGGTAACGCGATTAAAATACCAAAAAATCTCGAAAAAATGTTCAATAACAAAACTTTCCGGTTTGTATCTATAATGTTAATAGCGTTTGCCGCTACAAGGGATATCGAATATGCACTAGTATCAACCCTCACGTTTTTGACCTTATTGTACGCCATAAAAACACCAGAAGAAAGAGAAAAAACTGGGTTTATTTAAAAATATTTACATTTTTACATTTTAAAATTGATAATTTTTATTTACAATAGTTTATTTATACTGTAAATAAAAGTTATAAAGATTGTTCACTCACTTACTTACCACACCCACACGATTTTTTGTAATTGTCCTGCGTAACGTTATACAATATAACGAGTGTAAAAACAACAGCCAAACTAAGTAAAATTGTATTATTCATATTATACTATAACACTACATTTTTTTACCACCACCTTTTTTATATTTAACTCGTTTATTTAGGTCCGCAAGTTTTTTCTTAACGTCAGGTTCAGACATACCTTTATTAACATTACGCTTAAGCTTCCTTACACTTTTAGACGTTCGACCTTTCATAGTATTATCAATTGTTTTTTTAAGGTTAGAATTAAATAATGAATTTAATCTTTTGGGTTTAACTACCGCTCTCGGTAAATTTTTATGCGAAATGTTAGCATACATCATTTCGTGTTTTTCCTGAGATCTATATTTGTTTTCTAGCATATTAACATTTTCTTCAGCTTTTAATATTTCGTTTTTAGTCGCGTTTTGTCGTTTTCGGAGTTTGTTTAGCTTTTCTTTTGCATTTTTTAAATTTTGTTTTTTAATTTCAACTTCTCTTAAAAATTCAATTACGTGATAACCAGGCCAGCGGTTTGTACCTTTTGTCATTTGCCATATTTGGTTCATTTTACGATTATTATTTTCACTTTGATTATTTTTATTTTTAATTGATTCTAAGACATATCCATATGCGTATAATTTTTTAGCAAGATTATCACTAGGATTTTTTTTGAAATTTTCCATAAGTTCATTTCTCATTTTTCTAAGACTAACCACATTTAATTTTTGATTAGACATCTATTATTATATAATTATTATATATTTTTATTTTCTAGTAACACTTCCCTGTGTGTTAGGTGTTTTAGATTTACTTTTCTTTTTACTATAATTTAATTTTTTCGGATCTATGTTAGCAACAAAACGTCTACCAACACCACGCAATTCATGAGCTTGGTTGGCAAGACGCCTTTCCCCAATTTTACGAATGTTTTCTTCAATACTTTTTTTCATCTCATTAAAGTGTTTTTTATCGTACATCTTACGACGTTTGTAAAGTTGTTCCATTCTAGAATATGCATTCTTCAAATTCTTAGGTGTACCTTCTTTTTGTTTATTTCTAAGGTACTTGTTTACATTTTCACGAATCCTTTTGTTTCTTTCAGGTTCAGTATAAGTAGATCCTACACTAGGTGAAATCTCAATTTTTTCGATACTGTTAATAATATTATTAATATTCATAGGCTTAAGGCCTCTATTATTAGATGGCGAATTAAACGTCACACGTCTAGGTCTAGGAGAATGAGCAGGAAGAACTTTAACTAAATTATCATAAATTTTCTTATTTTTCTTCTTCTTATTCTCAATAGCTTTATTTAAATCATCATAACGTTTCTTTAAATTTCTATTTATAGTGGGAGTTACACTTGGATCTTTACGAGCCTGTTCCCTAATATTTTTATTTATTGCACTCTTAACCTCTTTTAAAGATTTTTTGAGATTACCTAAACTTTTGTTACTGGACATGCTGGATATATTATACTATTAGCAAACATTTAAATCTAAATCTATTTTTTATTCACACTCTTGCGTCTTTTTTCAGGTGATTTTGGCGCATTTTTACTGACGAGTCGTTTTGGTGACTTCGGTGACTTTGGATTTTCAAACCTTATAAATTGGATATGTCTTCTTATAACAGGTTGGCGAGTCAGGGGGTGTTTAAAAATAGGAGCCGGTTTCGGAGCATTGATTACACGGGGTATAGTATTACGATAAGTACGCATATTTGTTGTCCTACGACTCTTAAGTTCCTGTTCAAAAGTTTCCAATGACATGTATCGAGGCACGCGCTGACCAAATCGTATTCCAATACCAGGATTCATTTTTTCGTGTGTGATAACATTCATAACATCATTTGTTATTATAACCGTTTCATCAGTATCAGGTTTTATGGTATTACTAACTTTGTTCTGTTTATTGTTACTATCTATACCGTAAGTAGAATGACGAAGACCGTATAAATCTAGTCTTCTGATTGTCCTAGGAACTCTACCAGTAATAATATCATTTACCAAATCAGAACGTCCTCTAGATATTGAACGTCTTATTTCATTCATTTCTTATTATAATTAAACATTTTTTTCAATCTGTTTTGCAATTTCGTTTGTATTACTATTAGACAGTTTTCGAAGTTCGCTATTACTCATACTATCACTTTTTTTCTTAAAATTTTTTAAAACCGTTCTCCAATTGTTTTTATCCATTTTATTAAGCGCACTTTCCGATTTGCTTTTTAGTTTTAGTTCTATTTTATTTATATATACCTTTCGGTTTTTCAATAGTTTCGTAAGTTGTGATGAAGATTTTGTCTTTTTGTATTTACCGCCCTGAGTTTGTATACACATACCAGACTTTTCAAAATTCGTATTCGTATTCTTCTTATTTTTATCATTAAACAAAGACATGAATCTTTTTCGAATAAACTCGTTCGTACTTGTCATTTTCTTATATTATACATTTAAAAAAAAAGTAAAAAGAAGTAGTATAATGAAAGATCTCTTTAAGAAGCGCGTAACAAGGGGTGATAAGAAAGCTAAAAAAGGACAGTACACACAAAAACATATCAGACTTAAACAGGAGATTCTAAGTAAGTGTAAGAAAGAAAATGGCTCCTTACAACCCACCAGTAGCGCACTACAGTCAAATGGACGTGTCGATGTATGACGAAGACGAAATGTTCAAGTTTATTGGTAAGAACGGTAAAAAGTTTTATTGGCTCACGCGGTACCTCGATTTATCGTACATGTGGTACGATAAGGAACGAAAGGTTATCGAACTTTGGGGTCCGTACGAATCGCTACAAAATTTCCAGGCGCACCATATTTTAGAGTGTGAATTAGACCTAAGTTGTAATAAAATTCAAGTAAATTAATATACTAAAAAAAAATGGAAACTTCATCTTCTATTCGCCGCGCAAACATTCGTGAAAAGTACTTGGAACGTCAAAACATGGCACGTTCTAAACTTATTCCTGGTTCATTAATTCATACAATAATTAATGGAACAAATACAAAACCACCTGAACGCGAGAAATTTTACGTTCAGAATGCCGAGAGTTACGTGAACTTACTGAAAAAGAATTACGAGTATTATGGCGTTCCTTTTAAAAGACCGAACGTCGAGGAAATGCCTCCTTACGAGAATTCGTGTAAAAAAAGTGAGGATTACGTGGAATATTTGGATAAGATAAAGGTGGACGTTACCGTTTTGAAGAATGGTAAAGTGCGTGTTAAGATTTTACCACAAATGGCTATTCTAAACGAAAAGTATTATAGTAAGTACAAGGTACCACCGATAAAAGCCGTTCTGAGTACTTTAAAATCCATGGGATGTTCTTCGGAATACATAGAGACAGTTGCAAATAAACACAAAAAAAGACAGGAACTCATAAAGCTTAAATGGAAAAAGTTGGAAAAGATTTTAGATGCACCTTCCGTGAGTTCGTCATCACGTAAAAAGGGAACGGTGAAGAAAGTTAAGAAAATGGAGAAGGAAGAAGAAATCGAAAAGGATGAAATTGAAGATGACGAGGATGATAACGAGGATGATAACGAGGAAGATGACGAGGATGATGGTGGTATGGATGTAGAGATAGATGAAGACGATCAGGAAATTGTGGGTGACGTTGAAGAGTACATTTCCGATGGTGATGATTAACTTAAGTAGAACCTTTTTTAATAAAAAAACAAGTAAACAAAATGAACATATTTTTCCTTTCTATGAACCCAGAGGAACTTGCTTATATGTATTGCGATCAACATGTAATCAAGATTCTTTTAGAGATATGCCAAATGATGTATACGGCATGGTTTTTTTCGAATGAAACTGATTACGTTTCAGAACACGCCCCCTTTAACAAAAACAAAACGTCGCGTGGTTATAAACCTGCACACAAAGGACACCCCATGACGATGTGGATATCTTCAAGTCTCGAAAACTATCTTTTTGCGGGTGAAATTGCAATGGCTTTAGCACTCGAGTATAACAAAAGGTTCGGTAAAATGCACGCGTGTGCTAAACACGCACTTTGGCTTTATAAAAATAGACCGAAACACTTCGAACTTCGTGAGAGTGAGAAAGCGTATTACGCTACCGAAGACGTTAAAAGTGAACTTACGCATATACCCGAGTGTATGCCCGATGAATATAAAGACCCAAGTATTATCAAATCTTACAAAAAGTATTATGCAGGTGATAAATTAAAGTTTGCGAGGTTTACGCGTGTTTAACTGGTATAAGGAGTGTACATTAATATGTTGTAATATGAAATGGAGGAAGGTAAAAAAGATCCTCAAGAAAAAGTTTAAAAAACTACGTAAATTGTGGTTTCACCACGTAAAAGATCGCGAATTTTTCGTCATTTTATTATTGTATGTAATTATAATGGCTAGTCTTAACGCTCATGCCAAACTATTCAGCGCTCCCCCCATAAAAATTGAAAAGAAACCTCAATATGAACCTAAACTGTTCAGTCAATTTGTTCGCGGTGTTAAGAAAAACGAGATACTTGATATAAAAGTTAGACCGGAAACGAACACCGTATACTTTATAGAACAGGATGGAACATTGAGTGTTTCTGAGTACGTTCCTTCGAACGAGTTTTGGAAAACTTTGATAGACAGTAAAGCAAACTTTGAAATAGAACATGTCGCATCACCACCAAGTGCTCTTGATTTCTTTTCAATGTTTTTCACGATACTGTTTTTTGTGGCTATTTTTAGAATGTTCAGTCAGGTACAGGGCGGTGCCCCTTTTGATATGATGAAAAAGGAAATAGACGTAGAAAGTGAAATAAAGACTCGTTTCGAAGACGTTCAGGGTATAGATAGTGCAAAGGATGAGCTCGAGGAAATCGTTGATTTTCTCAGAAAACCGGAGAAGTTTTTTGGTACGGGTGCTAAGATTCCCAAAGGTGCACTTTTGACGGGTAAACCGGGAACAGGCAAAACACTTCTCGCGCGAGCCATTGCCGGTGAATCTTCGGTTCCGTTCATTCAGTGTTCGGGATCGTCGTTCGTCGAAATGTTTGTAGGTGTTGGTGCGAAACGCGTTCGTGACATATTTGAAATGGCGAGACAAAACCAACCGTGTATTGTGTTTATTGACGAAATTGATGCTATTGGTAAAAAACGAAGTATGAACGGGTTTGCGTCGAACGATGAACGAGAACAAACTATAAACCAACTTCTTACGGAAATGGATGGGTTCGATAACGAATCACAAATTGTTGTCATAGCGGCAACAAACCGCGTCGATATTCTCGACGAAGCTTTACTTCGACCGGGTCGTTTCGATAGAAAAATCCAAGTTTCTTTACCCGACGTTCACGGACGGGAAAAGATACTCGAAGTACACACTAAAGATAAGTTGTTGAGTGGTGAAGTTAAACTCATAGACGTCGCGAGACAAACCACGGGGTTCTCGGGTGCAGACTTAGCAAACCTCATGAACGAGTGTGCTATACGCGCGGTTCGTGAGTGTGAAAATGGTATAATAACACCAGAAATAATAGAGGACGTGTACCAGAGAATTGTTGTGGGTGCAAAGGGTGGTAGAAGCGTTTCAGGCGCGCGTAAGGCGCGTGTCGCTTACCACGAGGCAGGACACGCCATAATTGGTGTACTTATGCCCGAATACGATGAGGTTAGAAAGGTGAGTATAATACCGAGAGGGGATGCGGGTGGTGTTACCTTTTTCCAACCGTCGACGGACGATATAGGTATGTTTACCAAAGAGTACTTGTTATCTCAAATAAAAGTGGCTTTAGGGGGTCACGCCGCGGAAGAGATAGTTTACGGTAAAGATAGAGTGACGACGGGTGCATCGAGTGATTTCCAACAAACGTACCAAATAGCGCGCGAAATGATCGTAACGTACGGTATGGGTAGTACTTTGGGTAAACTTAACGCCGATCCGAATTCTCTTTCTAGTGATATGAAGAACAGAATAGATACCGAGGTCGTGTGTTTAGTGCGTGATTGTTACAAAGAGGTTCTCGAGTATCTCAAAAAGTACAGGGTAAAACTCGAACACCTTAAAGACATTCTCGTCGAGGAGGAAATTGTTGATGGGAGTGTTGTGTATGGTATGATTGCATCTTGTGATTTGAATTGTAAGAATAATCCCGAGGAATTACAAAATTACCACGACGCACTCGATACTTTCGAAAAATAATAAAGTATAAAAGTAATGAATACTGACGGTGAGATTGTTTTTTTAAGCATAGGATGGATGATGATAGCGAGACGTTTTTTAGATAATTTTAAGAAATGAGCATAAAAATAAACCTAAGTAACTCAAGTTTCGATAGAATATACACTATACGAAAGTTGATTTTATATCATCATAGTTAAAGAATCTGTTTTAAGTTTGGTTAATGAATTATATCGCTTGGGACACCGAGACGACTGGTCTTCCGACCACGAAGTACGGGGAAAGAGCGACACCCGAAAATATAGATAAGTTCAATAAGTGTAGGATAGTCACTTTAGCTTTTGTTAAGTATGACTATACCGGTAAAGAGTTGGGATCGTACCACGCGATTTCGTACCCGGACACGTACGAGGTTACCGCGACACACGTTCACGGTGTCACACACGAACACGCTTTGGAGAAGGGACAACCTTTCGAGTACCTTTACGAATCGTTCAAGGAGGCTGTTCGTGATACGAAGCTTCTGGTTGCACACAATTCGTTTTTTGACGAGAACGTCTTTTTTTCGGAGTGTTACCGAAGGGGTTTAAGTATTGAACCGTTTAAGGACGTTACGTTTACGTGTACTTTGGATCTCGCGCGTCGAGTTTTCCCGACTTTACACAATCACAAACTTATAACGGTGTTTAATAACGTTTTCGGAAGAGACTTTGATGGTGCACACGATGCACTAAACGATGCTCGTGCGTGTGGAGAAGTGTACCCACGCCTTCGCGATAACAAAAGAGCGTTTAAGAACGTGGGTGTAAACCGAGTTGTTTTAAAAGCTTCCGATATTGCGTCTATTGTTGGTAAAAATCAGTATAAAAAACCAAAGGAGATTATTGATAATTTATGGAACAAGTATTTCCCCGAAACGTTTAAAGGTAAAACGAAGGAACAATTGGCGATTGAAACTATCGAGAAGTGCGATTTTGCAATGACGCTTTTAAAGGATACCGAAAGCTATAAATCGTTCAATTCTACGGATGTCGAGCGTAAACTGAAAGCGGTATCTAATCAGTTGGATTTATACTCTAATTTGAGAGGTGAAGATAAAAAGATTGCGACCGAACACTTACGCAAAACCCTGTTTACTAACCACGGGACGCGACACGAGGAAACTACGGCAAATAATTACGACGATTTATTGATCGACGAAAATTTTTATACGTATAAGGTTTGTACTATCGAGGGTACGGATTACGAAATCGTGGGTCGAATAGACCGTATGCGTGAGAACGATGACGGAACGAAAACCATCGTGGAGATAAAAAATCGATCTAGACGTTTGTTCAGGGAAGTCAGGGATTACGAAGAGGTACAGTGTCAAGCTTATATGGAGATGTTGAACGTGGACAGGTGTGAACTCATCGAACAGTATAACGATTCTAGAATGGGGTACATGATAAAGCGTGACGAAAATAAGTGGCGTTCAGACACGTTTCCTAAAATTAAGAATTTTTGTGAATATTTCCACGATATAGTTTCTAATCAAGAGTAAATTTACCAAACGACGACGGTGGTATAGTTTTTTTTGTTTAATTAAAATGATGTACTATAAAAATGATAAAGAATGCTTTCCCTTATATATACGTAACTTCACTAACTCTTATAACTACAGCGTGCACGAAACTTTATGTACGCTCTATTTATGAGGATTTCGAAACTAAAAAGAAATAAAAATATAAAATATAATATAAAAGTATAATAATGAATTCAAACATTAAAAAGCTCTTAAACAAAATATCTAAACTCGGATCTAAAATGCAACGTAATGAGAGAGAAAAGAGGGGTGTAGATCCTAAAGATAAAAAAGAATATAATAGACTTAGTAAAGAGTTTTTTAAAAACGTCAAACCTCCTCCACCACCTAAAAATAAAAAACCTTCTCCACCACCTAAAAATAAAAAAAATAAATAAAGTTTTTTTACCATGTTATAGTATGTTGAGAACGCCTTTTCTCTCATCTATTGCCACTTCAGAACCTAGAACTAACGCCAACTCCAGGAGAGTTCAAGAACTCGATGCTAAGATATACCGAATCAGTTCACACTGTACACGGTCCGAAGGACGCGAACAGAAAGCCCTTTTTGAAATCATACACGAACTCAAATGCGAACGCGATGCGATTTTAGAAATGAAAGAAAATAATAGCGATATTAGATAAGATGTTCGCGGTAGTGCCTCAAACAAGATTAGTAGTAGTGACCACTTGTAAGAAAAGTACGAATAAGACGAAAACAAAAAAACGTACGTCGGTTAATGCAGATGATTTCACTATGAGGGGTTTCCTCGAAAAGATATTTGCACCCGACGGTGAAGTTGATTACGTCGAGTTTAATAAGAATTCTAAGTATGCGATAAAAATAGACAAACATAAAGGTAAAAATAAAAAATGGTAATAATATGAATAGAATACAAAACATAAACGACCACATTAACCCTAAAATATATCCTCACGAAGTTTATAAACATAATACCGAGAAGGACTGTTGGGTAATCATTCACGATAAAGTTTACGATTTAACCGAATTTTTAAAGGACCATCCAGGGGGTAAACAGGCTATTCTTTTGTTCGCGGGTAAAGACGCGACTGAAGAGTTTGATATGTTACACCCACCATCTGTTCTTAGACCTGGTAAATATATACCTAGCGAACGCGTTATGGGAACCGTTTTGAAATGATCATTTTTTATTACTATAGAACAGAATGTGTAGTAATAAAAAGTGTTTTAAAATTTTATAGTAATTATTTATTTTCTTCTTCTTTTAAGTTTTGGTGAGTTTTTAAGAGTTTCCATTATACGCGTGGGTGATTTAAATCTTTTTCGAGATTGTGGTGTTGTAACATTTTCTTTGGGTGGTTGTATGTTACCTTGATTCGAAAGTAATTTCATTATGTTATTGTGTAATATTCTTCCTTCTTGAACACGTACCGAGGGGTATTTTCTAAGATTTAAGTATTTTATGACTGAATTTCTTAAAGGTCCTACGTTGACCCTTAAATCTTTTCTGTGATACTTATTTGGTACCATCCCTGCGTTCCCTGGTACCTGATACAATTGATTTGCTATGTTAGCCAGAGTTTGCATTTTAATATATTCTTTTCCAGCTTTTATTTTTAATAATTTATTTAATACTGTAGTACTTTTTTTCTTAATCTTAACTGAACCTCTACTCGGTGATAAAGGTACAGATCTTTTTATATGTTCTGGATTTTGGTTATAAACAAGTTGTGTGGTATAGTTTAAAACGTCTTCCATGTACCTTTTTGAATTTCTTTCTTTGTTATGATAAAAAGCATTTAAATGTTTACCTATGGACATTTGTGAAACTTTATTTAAATTTATATAGTCATTACTTTTTTTGAAAGGTATTTCAGCATTTGGTAATACATTTTTTATTATTTCGTGTAAATTTGATAGTTTAATCTTTTTATTCCTGAAAGCATCTACTTTTATACTCTCTAACCTGCTTAATTTTATTTTATTAGACTTAGACCTAACTTTTTGTAAATTTATATTACTGTTTCCATGTATTTTATTTTGTTCCATTATTTTTCTTTTCTGTGGATCTATTATTTCTGATGTAACTGGTGTGTTAAATGCTGTAAGTTCCTTAAGTTTCGCATGTTTTGTTAAAGCTTCTTGACGAATTTTCACACCCTGTTTACGTAATTTTTCTTTTTTATTAGGGTCTTTCTCTTCAAAGATTTTATTTTTAAGATTAGTTAACTTCCGATCAAATTTTATAATTTCATGAGCAAGTTTATTTATATTATTAGAACTCATATCGTTTATATATACCAATAATATAAATTTTACGGGTTTATATTATAGGTGACTTTTTTACTTTTTTTTAAATAATCTTTTCTTAGTTTTTGGTTTTTCTTTTTCGTTTACCTTAGTATTATTACTCTTATTCTTATTTTTTTGTTTAATGGGGGTTCTTCCCTCTATCCACGCCTGGAAATTAAAAAATTTTACCGGTGAGTTGAGTCTTTTTTTTGCAGCCTCTCTAATCGTGTTCGCTGCTTTTTTAGATGACGTACCCATGTTTACTCTGATAATTACTAATATTTTATTATTTACCGCACATGCCACAGTACCCTTCACTCTTTTTCTTTGGTTCATACATAAACGTGTAAAGTATGACGAGCGTAAAAACCGATACCGGAAGTATATAGTTTGTATTCTTTTTCATTTTTACTATTAACTAACATTAAATTTCTTCATCGAGACTAACATCTGACCCAGAATCATCATCCTCGTCGCTTGGTAAAACGTACTCGGTATCGGATTCGTCGACCTGTTCGTACCCACCCGTAACTAACTTTTCGTAAAGACCCGTATCCTCCAAACACGTCGTATCGTAAAACCCAGAAATGGAATCTTTAGGTATAGTTTCCAATTCGTTATCGAAATCCCAAATACCGTCGCCTATATAATCAAGTAAAGAAACCTCATACTCGGTTCCCAAGTCTTTTATAATCTTTGCAATACACATCATACCGTCTTCGAATTCAACGTCGACGATTTGTTTTTCCATTTTTTTATTTATCTATTTGGTTAAAGTTTAATTTCTTAAAGTATATTAAATACATGCAGGTCTACGATATTCTTAAAAATAGAAAAATCGATGATAAAGATGCTGTTATGTTCGATATAGACGATACACTTATTTTTACGAACGGTAGGGCAAATACTCAAATGATCAAACTTTTAAAGTATGCAAAAAGTTTAGGGTACAAAATAGTTATAATAACCGCGAGACCACTTCTCCCAATGACTGCAGTTTTCACCAAAAACCAACTCAAACTTTATGGTATACCATACGATCTACTTTACATCACACCAGCACAAAATAAAGGTAACGTCAAAGTTAAAACAGGTCTTAGGTATATATTATCCGTAGGTGATATGGAAACTGATCTCACACACAGCATGTATTCCATAAAAATTACGATTTCCACCTAGAATTACAGTTATGACACGTTATGAACACCGTCATTGGTTCATCTGCACTACGTGTTTGCATTTCGTAATACGTCGTCTTATACGATTTGCATCTATTACACCTAAAAAGACCCTTATACTCGGGATCGTTTAGAATATTAGACGCGTGTTGTTTTAACATCTCTTTATCCGCTATTTTCTCAGTCATTTTAGCGTGAGGTCCACCGGGCCATAAACCTTGTGGAGATAAGTTTATAAGTTGAGACGTTTTAAGTTCACCTTTCAAAACTCTATCCTTAAGATTAGGCGAATTTTTCAAATTAAACATCATACTCAAAAACTTTTGTTTATACCTTCTAACATGTTCGCGATTATTCGACGCGGGTGTATCACCTCTCTCTAAAGTATAATTATAAGCCCAATTAGACGTACACTTTTCCAAGTTTTGAACTATAGCGTGTTCTATCGGTAGACCTAAAATTTCGGCGTACTTTTCCTTTGCGTACTCTCTCGATAACATCTTAGTTTAATTATTATTATTTACTTTTATTAATTTTAATTTAATACCGACTTAGGTGTTCCATTCCTGGTTTTTTACATTCCGAAAAAGATTCAGGGGAACACTCGTTGAATGGATCAGACGTTCTTCTAAAAATAGAATTGTTACGCGTTTCTTTCCATTCGGAATCTAAAACGAGGTTAGTGTAGAGTTCAGTTTCCCTGAGAAACAGGTAAACTATAAATAGGGCGATCAGTACAGTGATGGCTCGGTTCATTTATTAAAAGCAACTTTTTTATTTGTGAGTATACAATAAATGACTCTTGCTGTTTTAATAAACGAAAAGAGAAACGATATGCACGAAATAGACGTAGACATATCACCTGAAAAAAACGAAATATACAGAATACTCAGGGGTAAGGCGAGTTTTCTCGGACAATGGTCCGAAGAACAAGTCGTTATACTCAAATGCGAACAAAAAGATTCACCATTTGAACTAAAATTAAACACGAACAGGTTACCTCGACCGTTCACTAACATGCTCGTGTTTGGAAGAATACTACTCATACGAATGGACGATAATGCCGATCCACAAAATTTTACGCTAAAAGAGTACCAAAGACTCGTAAGTAAAACTCATCCGAGAACACGTTCGTCTTCGACTCTAATCGGAAGACCCCTGAGTAGGAATGTAAGCTACTCCTCTGAAGACGGCCTGTGAATACTTCATACATAATTGAAAATGGGATTCGGCCCATTGCATTGGGTTTGTCATTTTTATACCAAACGGGTTCTCGTTTACAACTTTCATAAAATCTTCACCGCCGTATTTTTTACCATCAGTTGCTTTCGTCATAGAATCATCCACTCTTTGTAACCATAAAACGTGTTCTTCATTCTTCGGGTCAAATTTTTTTACGAATGACATTATTATATATATACATCTCACACATTCTTTAACCTGTAATTTAATCTTTCTTTGTATCTCGTCTGATCAGCAATACCGTCAATCTCCTGACCACGTACGCTTATTCTCAATAAATCGTCTTTGTACTCAAAGTCGTAACAGTAAAAATAAGAAACACCGGTTGCCAAGGACATGAAATCAAGATCACTCTTTGTTTTTTCTTCGATGTGTACGTAATTACTTATCTCCTGCGGTGTTCGTCTTTTTGCATTTTTATCGGGATCAATCATTGCAACCGGATTTGATAAATTCATAACGGGCCATACACCAAACGACGAACGGTATCTACATATGTACCTTACACAGTTACGAGCGACACGCGCTTCGCTAAAACAGAGTATACGTGGACGTCCGTGTGGATCCGTCATAGTGGTGTACCCACCACGAGTTACGTGTATAAAGTGAAATTCCATTTTATTATACTACCATAAAAAACCTTAAGTAATATTAAGTATCCATGAATTTTCCAAAAACAGCAGGTCAGTGTCAGTATATGAGAGTTTTACAATCAAACAAACCAATAATTGTTGCGACGGGTCCAGCCGGTTCCGGTAAAACCATGTTCGCGTGTCAATTAGCGGCAGAACAACTCCAAGAAAAACAAATAAAACGCTTAATACTCACGCGACCAATTGTTGCAGCGGATGAAGACATGGGATATCTTCCAGGGGAAATGGAACGAAAAATGGAACCGTGGACGAGACCGATGATGGACGTCTTCGAACAGTACCTTACCCGTAACCAACTCGAACAACACGTACGCATAGAACCACTCGGTTTCATGCGTGGTAGAACGTTTAACGATTCATTTATAATTGCAGATGAAATGCAAAATAGTACACCAAACCAAATGAAAATGTTACTCACAAGGCTTGGTAACAATTCTAAACTTATCGTCACAGGTGACCTGAAACAGAGTGACCTGGGTTACAGGAACGGTTTAGCCGACTTAGTAAAACGCATAGACGGTCTAGAATTTAAATATATCGAACATGTCACTATGAGCGATAATGACATCTTGCGACACCCGGCAGTTGCTGAAGTTCTTAAGATGTATTAAGTATTTTCTGAATATCTTGAATAGTACTTTCTATGTATTTCTTATCAGTTTCATAACTCGATAACCAAGCGCGCATTTTACTTATAAACTCCTTATTATGTTTATACCACGCTAAATTATCTTTACTTACCCTTTTATACATGCTATACCCTTTACGGTGTTTTAAAATATCTTCTATAGTCACTATTTCGGTACCTATTTTTTCGAGATATTCTAATTCTTCTTCGAGCATATAATTTATTCGGATATTATTTTTTCAACTTAAAGATATAAGTATATTTTTAATAAATGGATTTTAAAACTATAACATCTGACGGTAACCCATTTTTAAATGTAGCTGTGGACGATTGTCATTTAGACCTCGTATACGGATTAGTAAGGAGTCATAAACCGGATACAGTTTTGGAATTAGGTGTAGGTAGCGGTAAAACAACAGCTGTTTTAATAAAAGCTCTAAAGAAAAACGAAAAATTTAAAAAAATAACATTGGTTGATAATTGGATCGATTGGAAAGGTAATAAACCTACACATATTCATGAACTGGAAGAATATATCGATCTCGTCGAGTCTGACGAAAAAGAATTCGTATTCTCGTGTAATAAATCATTTGATTTTATTTTTTCCGATGCAGATCACTGGAATACCGATAAATGGTTTGAATATGTATACGATCGTATTTTATCAAATAATGGAATTCTTATTTATCATGATGTTTCTCGTGAAGAAAACTTTCCCATACACGACAGGACTGAAACCAGGTTTCCAAATTTAGAAAATATTTTAATAAAGTGTAAACAAAGAGGTATATCACATGTACACTTAGATAAATGTTCTACCCCCGGGGAAAAATGTTTTAGAGGATTTCTTGTTATTTTCAAATCACAATTACAAAATATGACAGTATCAGATAATAGATTAATAGTTAGTAATTAAATATATAGATTATTCAAATATTATTTTTTTATACATAGATAAAATACGTTCACTGTCAATTTTCTTATCCTGACCTCCAAATGACAAATGTGAACACATAATACATGGGTATATATACGGTTTATATTTACAATCTCTTATATTCGGATAATTGAACATTGTTTCATCGATAAAATGATCACGAGTTTTAAATATTTCTTTTATATGCTCAATAAGATGTTTATTAAAAAATAATGTATTTATCTGTATATACCCCATATATTCACCACCAAAACACGATCCTAAACGATCACCACCATATGAAAGTTTACCATCTGCAATGATTTTTGGAGCTCTAGGATAATTAGGTTCATATTGTTTAACAACAATTGGAGAAAAAATTGTATTGGTTAATTTATTATTTGTAAATAATTCGTGCATAAGTTCGGCAGCTTTATGATCAGTTATTACATCTACAATTTTGTCACCGGCTCTTATTACTTCCATGAAATTTGTTGTATTTATGGTTAAAGAGTTATTAACAATTATAGGAGTAGTCCATAAAGTATTATTATTTTTTATAAAATCAAATATTTCATCGAACTTAGTTATGTCTACATAAACTATATCGTCGTCCATTTTTACAAATAGACTATCCTTATATATTTCTTTTGTATATTCTTTCCATACCAAACTAAAGTTATCAACTTTCCAAGAAGAACCCCCATTTTCATAATCTATTTTTGTTCTATCATCAGAAATAAAAATCTTTATTTTATCAGATTTCAGACTGTTTACCCATGCAGTATCGGAATCATTCCTTGAATAATTCCAAAGATGTATTTCATCTAACTTTTCTTCTTTTAGAGCCTTATTTAAATAATGCATTAAAATTTGCATTCTATCTTCTCTACCAGCAAATACAATACATATACGCGACATTATAGTAAAAAATACATTAATTTCTTTAAGTTTATAAATTGTTTAGGTACATATATATTAAAGAATACACGTTACATTTTATAAATGAAACTATCTTACGCTATTTGTGTATGTAACGAATCTCGTGATTTGTTTTCACTCGTATCGTTCTTACTAAAAGTTAAGGACGAAGAAGACGAAGTTAATATTTTAATAGATACTGCACACGTCACCGATAACGTTAAAAATGTTATCAAGTATTTTGGTGATAAAATAGTTACTTGTGAAAGAGACTTTGATGGTAACTTTGCAGAACACAGGAACTTTCATTTAACAAAATGTTCGGGTGACTATATATTTATAATAGATCCAGATGAAATGCCAAAAGAAAATCTTATCACAAACCTTAAAAAAATGATAAACGATTCCGGTGCCGAATTGATACTGATACCAAGAATAAATATTCACCCAGGTTTTACACAAGAATGGCTTGAAAAATGTAAATTTAGAACAAATGAACTTGATTGGATAAATTGGCCAGATTATCAAGGACGTATTTTAAAAAATAACGAAAATATAAAATGGACTAACGGATTACATGAAGTAATAACTGGTACAGACAAAATAGTTCAATTACAAGCTAATCCCCAATTTGCAATTTGGCATATTAAGTCTATCGAAAAACAAGATAACCGCTGGGATTATGATAGTGGTGATTATAGAGTTCCAGAAGGTGATAATCTATATGACACTTTAATGTAAAATCAATTTCGTCTACAGTCATATAAGGAAAAAGTGGTAAACTCACACATTTTTTACAAAAATCTTTTGCATTTATGCAAATGTTACATCCAGTATACTGTTTAAAACATTCCAATTCAGGTAAAGATATTGGGTAATGTATTCCGGTTTGTATACCATTTTCATTCATGTATTTCATGTAATCATCCCTATCATCTTGTAAAGTATAATAAACGTGATATACATCTTTACCTATATCACTTCTACTATATACGTTTCATTTTCAGTAGGTTTATTTATAATAACCAACTCCCGTATCTTTGTATTTTCACCTATATTAACAATACCATCTGTATTAGAAGACCTACCATTCCAATCTGGTTCCGTTATAATATAATGTTTAGATATACATTTCTTTAATTAAAGAATTAAACACCAATTAATATATGATCGCTTTAATTACAGGTATTACCGGACAAGATGGTTCGTATTTAGCAGAATTTTTACTCGAAAAAGGGTATGAAGTTCACGGTATAGAGAGACGTTCCTCATATACAGAATCACGTATTAACAATATCATTGATCCAAAATATAGAAACCATAAAAATTTACACATGCACTACGGTGACATGACAGATTTACCCGCACTCACCGATACAATAAAAGCTATAAAACCAGACGAAATTTATAATCTCGCAGCACAATCACACGTAGGTTTATCGTTTAAAATGCCTGTATATACATCGGAAGTCGACGGTATAGGTGTTTTAAAAATTTTAGAAGCCATACGATTATCGGGTCAGATTAAAACGTGTAAACTTTACCAAGCTTCTACATCAGAACTGTTTGGTAAAGTTCGAGAAGTACCACAAAATGAAAACACACCGTTCTACCCGAGATCGCCTTATGGTGTTTCGAAACTCATGGGGTACTGGTCTATTGTAAACTACAGGGAAATATACGGTATGTACGCGTGTAATGGTATAATGTTCAACCACGAATCACCGAGACGAGGTGAAAACTTCGTCACGAGGAAAATCACGCTCGGTGCCGCTAACATAAGTTTAGGAAAACAAGAGTGTTTATACCTAGGAAATTTAAACGCAACACGTGATTGGGGTCATGCAAGAGACTATGTTGAGTGTATGTGGAAAATACTACAACAAGATGAACCGGAAGATTATGTCATAGCAACCGGTGAAACGACATCCGTTCGTGATTTCGTACGTATAGCGTTTAAACACGTGGATATTGATTTGAAATTCGAAGGTGAAGGTGTAGATGAAGTTGGTATAGATACTAAAACGGGTAAAGTCGTTGTTCGCGTAGATCCAGAGTTTTTTAGACCGACGGAAGTTGATAAACTACTCGGTGATCCAACAAAAGCTGTTAAAAAATTAAACTGGAACCCAAGGTCTACGTCTCTCGAAGATATGATAAAAGAAATGGTAAACAAAGATTTAAAATAATTTCTCAGTACACTATAAATGTCGGCTGCTCCAGTTGCTACTCCTATTCCAATATCCCAAAAAACGTTAGCTTTGGCGAACAAAATCCAAAAAGGTAAAATCGAATTAGAAGTAGGGTACCCACAAATATTAGTACTCATTGTTCTCGGTTTGTTTTATACCGCTATAACTGCACTCGGTATAGATAAGTTTAACAAGTGTGAAGCTATACAAGATTCTCAAAAGTTCAAGAACCTTAAAATGTTCATGAGTCATACCATGGCTATAGCTATTGCAATACCAGTTGCCTTCTTGATTTCTAAAATCGTACAAAGAGAAGGTAGTGCTTTTACCATTGTATACGCAATCTTGGGTCTCACTTCGTCGGCAATGGCTATGAATATAATGAACCAGGAAGAGTGCAAAGATCAAGTTAAGAAGTCCGATAAAGATTTTGCTATCGCTTCCATAGTAGGGTGGGTACTTCTCTTGCTTGTGGGTTCATTTCTGTTTTTTAAATCTAAGAAAAGACTAGCGAACACCGTCGGTGTTAATAAAACACCATAATGGATATTCACGAATCTATTTACCTTTTACTTATGCTCTTGGCCTACGTGATTCGTAGAGCAGGAACATTTTCGTTAGAAGAAAAAATGAAAATGATTGATTTTATAAGCTACGTGGCTAAAAACTCACACATTGGCGATAGCAGCAGCTGTCAAACCAGTGAATGCGACCATAGCACCACGTCCTACATTACGCATGGCGAATGATTCAAACTCCTCTTCTGTTAACGTCGTAAACGCTTTTGTTACACTGTACGTCGCTAACAAAGTAGAAAATAAACCTAAAAGAGAAAACGGTAAATAGTGTGTTTGCTCTATAACATTCAAACCCGTAAGCGACCAGTTTGTTGCTCCAAAAACAGAACCGTACATTGCAGCTCTACCGTTCACTGCTTCTATGAATGGTAAATTAGGACCGGGTGGTGGAGGTTCATTTGAACCTGTTGCGGGACGTCTAAACCTTTTGTGTTTAGGTCTTATCGGTGAAAATTGAAGTTTTAAGTTTAAGCAACGGTTAATCATTTTTGTTTATCAATGTTTTTTTCCTTTAATAACCTTCTAAGCGTATATAAGCTCAAAAGTAAACCAGCAAAAGAATACGCCACGGAAAAATTAGCGCCTTTTCTGTACTGATACACTATCCAAAATATACTCGCAACAACACCCGCTATAACGTATTCTGTACTCATGTATGATATATCTTCTTTCTCTGTAAGTTCTTTGGCGTGCATGAACATTTGAACCAAACCAATAAGTATGGCAATAAAGGCGATCCTTTCGTCGGTATCCATTATAATTATTAAAGAAATTAATTCTTATAAGAGTATAAAATGTTACAAACCCCTGAAAAAATCGTCGCAAATTATGATTCCAAATCCAAAAAGTCAAAAGACGTTGCGTTAGAAATGAAAAAAATCGTCGAAAGGTACAAGGGTAAACGTATCACGAAAGAAAACGTGTGTGTTTTAGTTTCTACATTAATGCTTCAAGCACAAAACCTTAAAAATATATCTGGTCCAGATAAAAAAGATCTTGTAATGGATTTAATCTTTTCCATCATAGAACAAATCGACGAAGGCGAAACCGATAGTGAATTTGAAACACTTCTTAAGTCTATGGTACCCGGTATGATCGATAGTTTTGCGCTCATGTTAAAAACAAGTACTGGGTGTAAAAAATTGTTCGGATGTTTTCGTTAAATAAATAAATAGTATAAAGTTTCGAATCGTTTTATAAATACAATGAAATTTCCAAACTTGGAAACTATGGTAATGTATGGTATCTATACTATTCGCGATCTCGTCAAGTATACACAAAACAATCTCGATAAAAAACGCATTCGTATTCTAAACGAGTGTGACCATTGTTCTTTCGTATACTACGGAAACTTTTGTAATAATTGTAACGATATTAAAAATAATTCGCTCGTATAAAACAATGCAATGTCCTATACAACCGTTGTTACTTATACGACCAAATTAAGAAACGAAGTAAAAAGTGATTGTTTGTGTTGCGCGGAACGAAGACTCATAAAGAATCTCAAACACGATTTTTTAAAAAGGGGGTACCGTTCACACCAATTCAAATCCTGGCTTAACAGGAAATGCGGAACATTAGTGATACGCCGCGAAACCAGTTACGGTGACGGAATATCACTACCGTGTGTTTTGTGTAGAAAAGTTATAGATAAATACGATTTAAAATGGATCGCGCACGATGGTAAGACATGGATTCACTCTAAGAGAACGCCATGTCTTCCAAAATCGCGTCCTACGAATAAACAAAGGAAACACCTAGGGTTTGGTCTTAATGATTAACCCCAAAGCCGTTTCCAAATTGTTCTCGTTTCGTTTGAGTGGTTTTTCCCTTTTCAAACGTAGCGTCTCGTTTTTACCCGTCGAACTTGTTATATCACTCAGTTTCTTAGTATTTGAAACGATAGGTATCACGCGTTCAGGTACGGGTTCGGTTTCTATTTTTCTAGGTTTTTCTACGTCGACTACATTGTTTTCTCTAAATTGTTCTATAGTTAGATCACCCCCAAATTGTATAAGTCTTTGTCTATGCGGGGCGCGTTTTATTTGCCCTATCTTATCGAAAAGTTTACGGCGCATCATGACCATATTTCCACATATAAGTCCACCGCGATTACACCCATACTTATCAATTGCGTATGTTTTCATACAACTCCATGAACAGAAGTTACCGGACGTATAGAATTTGTTTCGTCGTTCGTCGTGTTTGTGAGGCATGCTTAAAGCCGTGCCCTCAAATGGATGGCAACACCACCAACACCACATTCATAGTTTAAATTTACTTTTTTTCTTTAAGTCAAATTACATAAGAGCAATTATTAAAAGCATAATAACAAATAAACACGAAATTGAAGAAAACGCACCGGCACCAATTTGAACTTCAGTTTTTTCGTAAAATGCTTTTTCTTCTTCATCTTCATCTCCATCTCCATCTCCATTTGTACTTGGCGTAGATGACGAATTAAGTGGGACATTATTAGACGTAGATGGAGTCGTAGATGGAGTCGTAGATGGAGACGGAGTACCAGTTGAAGTTTGATTATTACTTCCACAATTTTGTTCGATGTTAACACCACTATCTTTCAAACTACTAACATCCAAATCTGCTATACAAACAGCAACCGTTTTACTACAAAGTGCATCTATAGCACCGTCAGGAACGTATTTACCTGAACCAGCCGCACACACGTTACCCCAACACTTATCCGTACCCTCAAAATTAGAACTATACTCGGCAGGCATGTTATTAATAGTTTCGCGAGTAGGATACGTTACTTTACACCCCGGTAAATCCTTAGTTTCTTCAGTTAAACACTTATTGTTTAAAACGTTATAACACGCACAAAAATCTTTATCGGGATTAGCTTCGCAATACTCTTTTGCGAGATCGTTATAAATATCTAAATGACCATAGTTTGTCAGGCTATTTTTACCACATTCAGTTTTAGTTATATTATCACCCAAACCACAATAGTCTTTAATAAGATTACCATGTTCATCTAGAGATTTACACGTTTCGTCTCCCCTAACTTTATCTAAATAATGCGAAAAATCACTACAATAATCATTTTTAGCATTTGTCCATAACGTAGCATAACCAGCGTGAGTGTACTCTGATAATTTATCAGCAAATTCTCTTATACCAGTCGAAGTTTGGGTATCAAAATAATATACCATTTTAATATTACATAATATTTTATTTATTTTTTACAACACCTACCTTTATACCTACCAGTTCCATCACTATGCTCATAATCTACACGTGTTAAAACTTCATCACTATTACACTCTAATGGTGTTTGTAAAGATAACCATTCAGTATGAGCTTTATGGTGCTCTGTATAATCATTCTCTATATTTCTACATGGACCAGTAGTTGGTTTAGTACCACACTTATACGTATGACCATTTTTACCCAATCCATTACGTGTATATACAAAATATGTTAGGGGGTAGTGTCCGCAATCTATAGGAAACGCGTTCGGATAACATGATAAATAACTACACTCACTACCTGAATTTGTATTAATAGTAAAATCATCTGACTCTGCACCACCTGCACAATCATAATCAAAATGATTATAAACATCATTAGCTGTATTATAATCAAACCCTCTTATACCTTTTTTAGAACAGTCTACTGGGTGTCGATCTAAATATTCTATACCTTCTTCATACCCGTCAGCTGTCGAAGGAGACTGTTTAGACCAATCGTGAGTTTTTTCCCATTCGTTATACATTTCTGTGTTCTTGAATATATAAAATAATGATATTAATACAAGTACAGAAATAAGTAAAGTTTTTATATAATTCATTTTCATTTAATATAAGTTTACATTTTTTTACACTCACTTCATGGCCGTTAACATTAACATCATACACATCATTAAAAAAAACACTACTGCAATTCCTACCATAAACTTATTTTCGGTCTTGTCTAAAAAGTTTTCTTCTTCATCTTCATCTTCATCTTCATCTCCATCTCCATTTGTACTTGGCGTAGATGACGAATTAAGTGGGATGGTATCAGTCGTAGACGGAGACGGAGACGGAGACGGAGACGGAGACGGAGACGGAGACGGAGACGGAGACGGAGACGGAGTACCAGTTGAAGTTTGATTATTACTTCCACAATTCTGTTCGATGTTAACACCACTATCTTTCAAACTACTAACATCCAAATCTGCTATACAAACAGCAACTGTTTTACTACAAAGTGCGTCTATAGCACCTTCGGGAACATATTTACCTGAACCAGCCGCACACACGTTACCCCAACACTTATCCGTACCCTCAAAATTAGAACTATACTCAGCAGGCATGTTATTAATAGTTTCACGGGTAGGATATGTTACTTTACACCCCGGTAAATCCTTGGTTTCTTCAGTTAAACACTTATTGTTTAAAACGTTATAACACGCACAAAAATCTTTATCGGGATTAGCTTCGCAATACTCTTTTGCAATTTCATCATAGTTATCGGTACCCAATTCTTCTTTTGTACAAAAAGTATTATCCGTTGCTATATTATCACCAATTTTACAATAGCTTTTAGCCTGTTCAACGGAATTTACAATATTTCTACACTGGTTATTAGACGTGTCAGAAGATACTACATCGTTTAAACGTGTAGCCTTATTACAATATCTGTTTACTATATTAGTGTACATAGCTTTCCTAGGATCACCCGAAAAGGAATTCTTTGTTTCACTATGTAAAGTTTGTAAAGGACTCAAATTTGAACCCGATTTAAGATCGTATACACAAGACACTTTCTGGAACCCTTTCCAATACGCATTTCCACCTGGACATGGTTGTCCTTTTTTATCATTATGACCAACTAACCACTGATCACTATCATTTGCGCTAAATTGACCATCTGACGTTTTTTTTATAACTGGATATGTTGCCCATTGACACAGTCTTGTATCACGACGTTTCGCGTATATATTAATATCTTCTCGCATTCGACCGTCATTTACATTCTCCGCAGGTATAACTATCTTTTTTATACTTTCGTTGTTATCATGAAAATCGTAAAATCTATGTTCTTCAACATCACATTTACTACCCGTCGGATCTCTAAAGTTTGGAATATTATCACCTTCGCCCATAAGCCATGCATAACCATCATAATCCGAGTGTTCAAATCCTAAAAATGTTACATTTTTACAATCACCTGATACTTTACCAGATGCGTCTTTATCGTTTACATCAGAATGCCCACTAGGATGCGAATCTGTAATAGTGGCGAGATGACCACCATAATTTAAATGATCATATAAATCAAGTTTACACTGACCCATTACTAATCTGTACTGATATTATTTTATAACCTGTCGAGAATTTCGTTCAGTTTATCCATGTCACCCGCCTTAGCCGCCAACAAAACTTCACGGAGTGTATTTTCATCTGAAGTTATTCTCTTAAATTCACCGTACACAAGAAATGGAAGTGTACTGATAGAGTCCGCATTTTCAATGAGGTACTGACGGACCTTTGTTTTGTCACCTTCACTCATTTCGCGACCTTTATACGAATACATGACGTATACGACGAGTGCAATTGCTAAAATAATTGTTACGTTTTGCCTGGTAAATAACTTGTTCATTTGATATAAAGTAACATTTTTTCCAGGTCAAAATAATTTGTAACGTATAGTAATAATATACAATGGGAGGAGGCGGAAGTCAAACCATCAGAAATAAAATGGAATTTTCATCCACGACAAAAATTCTCGAGGAAAATATTACCGAAAATACGAATAAAGTAAATGCAGCCGCGATACAGGCGAATAAGATGAAATTATCTATAGGTGTAAATCCAATAACAGGTGAACAATTTGGTGAAGGTCCTGCATTAAAAAACTGTAAAGTAGTGATAGCTCAAACTGCTGATGCTGACGTACAATCTGAAGCGTCTCTGACTACACAGTCTATATTGGAAAGTAAAACAGCCGTTCAGGATAGTATGCAAGCTAATCTTACTGCCGCCATGGAAAAATCAACCCAAGCCGCTAATTTTCAATTTGGTGATAAACAAAAAACAGAAACGGATATTAAACAGGAAATTGAAACCGTCATTGAAAACGTGTTTAAAACAGAAAACATAAACGAAGTCGTTTCAAGCGCTGTCCAAACCAATGAAGCCGATTTGATGATAGGTAACATGGATTGCAGTTTAGGTGGTGAACTCGATGTTACACAAGACCTTACCGCGAAAGTTGCAGCCACAGCCGTTATGGGTCAGATTATAGAAAAGTTTATGGAAACTGAATCGGTTAAAAAACTCGCCAGTGAAATAGACGCACAACAAACTTCGGAAAATAAAGGTGCCGCTGAAGTTATATCCGAAGCTGGTGATGCTATATCGGGTATTGTAGGTGCTGTCACTGGCCCAATGCAATACGCAATTATAGGATTAGTCGTTTTGTGTTGTTTATTATTAGTCGGAGGCGTTGTATTGGGCATGTCGCCAGCTGGACAAAGAGGTATGAATAAAGGATTTAATCGAATGGGTAGAATGCCAATGCCTAGGTATTATTAAAAGCTTAAAGAACTTAATTTTCTTTATATTAATGATTTTAAGTATAGACGTCGGTATACGAAACTTAGCCATGTGTATGCTCGACGAAACTTCTAATCTTATTGTTCAGTGGGATGTTTCCGGAGTCCCCCCTGAACATAAAGACGGCTTATTCGTTTCTTTAAGGAAACACTTAGACGAAAAACCATGGGTTCTACAAGCGGATACAGTTCTCATTGAAAAGCAACCCGATAGGAACAAAAAAATGAAAACGGTCGAAAACTTTCTTCACGCCTATTTCGTTATACGTAACCCCGACGCCGAAACGATCATATACGACGCGAGGTTCAAAATACCCGATTTTGCGGGTCCGGGTAAAGCCATGTATACGAAACGTAAAAAGGCGTCCATACAAAGGTGTGAACAATTCATATGGAACAATACCGTGAACGCACACTGGATCCCTATTTTTAACGCCTCGAAAAAGAAAGACGATCTCGCCGATACCGTCATGCAAGCCATTAGTTTCACGAAACGCGTCGAGCCCATGCAAAGCGTTTCGAAAAAGAGTAAAAAACTCGTTCCGAGAAAACCAAACGAGAACCAAAAACGGACGCGGTACTCTAAATCAAATTTAGCGTACATTTATAAGAATAAAACCGAACTCGAAGTTCTCGAAAATAATAAACGGTTCATGAAAGATCTGAAACGGTACTATAGAAGTATAGAAGATTTAGCGAATGAACTTGATTAACGTAAGTAAGTCGTATGCGGAACAGGTTTTAGTTGGAAATAGATTTCGTGGTGGAGTTTATTAAAGATTAACTATGTATACATGATATGACATGAAAAATTTTATTGATTTATGTGCTGGAACCGGGGCGTTTTCCATCGCCCTTGAATCAAGTGGAAAATACAAATGTGTATACGCAAACGATATTATGAAATCTTCCCAAGATATTTATAACATGAATCACGAAAATGGGACATTTAAATTGGGTGATATTATGGATATAGACGTTAAAACAATACCTTCACACGATTTATTGTGTAGCGGATTTCCGTGTCAACCGTTTAGTATTGCCGGTGACAAAAAAGGATTCGATGATGTTAGATCCAATGTTTTTTGGAAGATTATAGAGATACTCGAATACCACAAACCGGAAACAATCGTTCTTGAAAATGTGAAAAATCTCACTTCACACGATAAAGGTAACACGTTCAGGATTATAAAAGAGTTTCTTGAAAAGTGTGGATATATGATCAAATACAAGATTTTGGATACGGCTAAAATTACACCAATACCTCAACATAGAGAACGTATTTATATAGTAGGGTTTAGGGATAAGAATGCGTACGACGCGTTCGACTTTGATTTTGGTATACCTGAAAGAAAGTGTATCACGGATTTCATTGAAAAAGAAATTGACGATAAATACTATTATACGGATAAATTAAAAGTGTTTCCTCAAATCGAGAAGGATGTAACGAAAAATATAAGTGAAAATGTAATTTATCAGTATAGAAGATACTATATTAGAGAAAATAAAAGCAATTGCTGTCCTACCCTAACCGCTAATATGGGTAGCGGTGGACACAATGTACCTATAATAAAAGATACCCGCGGTATTCGTAAATTGACACCCAGAGAATGTTTCAATTTACAAGGGTTCCCTTCCGTATATAAATTTCCAAAAATGTCGGATAGTGCACTTTACAAACTAGCGGGTAACGCCGTCTCTGTACCAGTTATTTCACTCGTAGTGTCTAAATTAGTTAATTCGTTTACATCTACCTCAAATTCTTGTCCGCCGTATAGTACGTCTTCCCTTTCATGACGAAACTGTGTACCCGCGCATACGCCCACGCTTGTGCAGTAGCACCTGGTCGGTGTCCCGTACGCCACGCCGCTAAACCACGATCGTACACGGTTTTTAGCGTTTTCAAAGGTATACCCGTCACTTTAGAAATATCTTTCAGTTTAGTTATACCGGGGTACTTTTTACGAAACTTTGACGTATAACTCGACGTTTTCGTTTCGACGTTCTTATCGGTTTTGAACGGTTTATAATCACGCTTTAACATCTTTTTGTAACGCGTCTCGACATTCTTAAGAGTGTTCAGTCCCCTGAAATATTTTAACGGGGCATATATTTTACCCTCACTCTTACGAAGTTGCGTTATCTTTTTACGAATATCACTATCGGATAACATCTTAAAGATTGTGTTCGTACTTATACTAAATGGAGAAAAAAGTACTCGATCATGGTTTTGTTAGGCTCGTGGATCACATGCCACAAAAGAATCTCGATTCAGCAATTGTTCAAGCCGCTCGCGTCTCTTACGGAGACGGAACGAAAACAACTCGAGGTGATGCTGGTCTTATTCGATATTTAATGCGACATTGGCATAACACACCGTTTGAAATGGTTGAATTCAAGTTCCACATTAAAATGCCCATGTATATCGCGCGCCAACACATGCGACACAGAATGGCAAGTGTGAATGAGTACTCGGCAAGGTACTCGGTCGTCAAAGACGATCACTATAAACCCGAAACTCTACGCACACAATCCAAAACGAACCACCAAGGTTCAGAAGGTTCGGTCGAAATACCCGAGGAAGACGCAGAAACGTTCAACAAACACTTCGATACCTCGTACGAATTGTATAAAAAACTACTCGATGATGGGTGTTGTAGAGAACAGGCCAGGGGTGCACTCACACAATCCACGTATACGGAATTCTATTGGAAAATCGATCTCCATAATCTCATGCACTACCTCCGTCTCAGAATGGATCACCACGCACAAAAGGAAATAAGGGAGTACGCCGAGGCTATTTATGAAATCATAAAACCGCTCGTACCTATTACCATGAAAGCATTCGTAGACTTTAGAATGAACTCGATCCAACTTTCTGGACCGGAAATCGAGGCTATTGCAAACGGTACACCCATAGAGTCACCCGGTGAACGCCGAGAATTCGAGGAAAAAATGAAACTTTTGGGGCTCGATAAAAATGTCAGTAAAGAGTAAGTAAGAATAAATAAAATGTTTTCATTATCAACAGTTTCAGCTAATTTTGCATCAACACAAAAAAAGTTTAAGAAGTTTGGAAAGAAACTTCGTAAACAAAGACAAGAACAACTCAAAAACATTTCTGAGAAGGTTAAGGAAATTGGTAAAGACGAGATTGAAAGAACAAAAAACTTGTTCGAGAAACACAAGGAGTTCTTTACCGAAAAAGCTACTTCGTCTACATCGTCCCCGGAATCCACCGCTATTGATTTTTACGAGAAGCCCTAATAACGAGGTCTAAACTCAATAAAGAAAGTATTACGAACGCCGATTGGTTATCGTGAACTAACATATTACCAGCAAAAACAGCTGATAAAATACTATACTGAACGTACCTAGACTCGATTCTAGATCGTTCTATACTTCTTTTCATAGATGCTCTCGATTTCTCCAAACCGAGAACAGCTGTACTTATATTCCTTATCCTATTAGGCATTTCCATAGACGTCGAAAACATGTCGCCTATATCTATCACGTCCGAAACCTGTTCTCTAATCAGAGGTTCGAGGTAATCGAAATACGTAAATTTAGGGTCCAAGTTTACACACGTTCCTTCCACAGTAGAGAACGCCTTCGCGAGGTATATGAAAGATGTAGGTATAATAAACGGTTTCTTCTGTGCTAACGACATTAAAAGCTCGTCCTGCATGATATCGTTTCTCAAATTCTTACCATCGAGCGTTTCGAGATAGTTCAAAGTTGTTTTGAAAAAGAGTTCTATATCAGACGTATCAGACGTCGTTGGTAAAATAACTTTCAAATCTATCAAAGTATCAACTATACCTTTCGTATCCTTGTTTATTATGTATATGAACATCTTCTGGAACCCTTCTTTTATCTCGTCCGTAAGTTCAATAACGAGTCCGAAATCGTAAAATACGAGTTTACCTTCCTTAGAAAACCCCAAATTACCTGGGTGTGGATCGGCATGGAAAAACCCGTAATCCATCGTTTGAATCACGTACGAGTTTATGAGCGCTTCGCATACCTTCTTACCATTCACTTTTGGATCCGTTATCTCGGCGAGTTTTTCTGACTCGACGTATTCCATTACGATCATATCGTTATTAGACAATTCTCGGTAAACTTTTGGTACTTTAATCCACTTTACCTTTTTGAACGATTTACGAAACTTTATGGCGTTATCTATTTCCTTATTATAATCGGTTTCGGCGAGAAGGTAATCTATAGACTCGTCGAGAACATAGCCTGATGTTGCACCCGTATCGACACCCACTTTTTCGAGGAAGTTTACAATATCCTTAACGTCGTCCGTATCTCTTTTCATTATATTGTATATATCAGGTCGTTTGAGTTTTACGACGACCTCACGACCATCTTTTAAAACCGCTCTGTGTACTTGACCTATACTTGCCGATTTAAAAGGTTCGTAATCAAAACTCGAAAAAACTTCAGAATCGACGTGATCCTTAATTATGTTTTCTATAGAATCTTTATCGATAGGAGGTACATTATCTTGTAAAGATTCCAATTGACTGATAAATTCAATGGGGTATAAATCAGCACGCGTCGATGCTATTTGTCCCAACTTTATAAACGTCGGTCCTAAATCGACGAGTTGTTCTTTCGTCCATTTCCCAAACTTAACCTGATCCTTCTCAAATTGTCTTTTCCATAAAAATTCAGCCGCAAACTTCCACGTCTTTTGTTTTTGTCTTTGTGGTAATATTCTTATGGGTGTATTTTTTGCGAGACATGCCACCACCATCTTATTATAAATGACATTATAATTCTTTAAATAAATCTCCGAATACATAAAGTAAAGTGATGTGGCAAATATTTCTAATTTTATACATGTCTTATCTCATACTCGGCCCACACTGGGAATCAAGACTCATGGAAAAGAAACCGTTACGTATAGTCGATTCACCAAAAGAGTTTTTTAGACGTTCTATATTTATATCGTACGTGGCTATTTTATACACGGCGTGGTTCCTGTATAAACCATCGTATAATACACTCATGAACGCACTCATGATTTCCGGCGGTGCGACTTATGGTTTTTATACCAAATACGGTCCCGAAAAACCGTTCCCTATGCACATTCTTCTAAACACGTTCTTACTCGTCATGGGTATAGAATATTTAGATGCACAAACACTACTCTCGTTCTTACTTTTAATAACGTACCATCTCACTAAAGATATGCTGTACCTTCCCAAATAATAATTGTGTGTTTATATAAATGCGAGTTCATATCGTAGGCGCAGGACCAACAGGTATGTCGGTCGCTTGGGAAGTTCTCAGGTCGACCGAACACGAAGTCATACTGTACGACCGTAAAAAATCAGGCGGAGGTTCATGGTGGGAACCTTCTTTGAAACAAAGAGACCTACACGCACACAGAATAGTTTTTGATAACGCATTCGTAAACACGGATAGTTTATTCAAAGAGATGGGTATACATTGGGACGATATCTTTGAAAAACACGATACGAAAGTATACGGAACCGTATTCAAAAACTTAAAACCACGAGATTACTTAACACTCACATCTTTAGCTATAAGAGTATTAGCACAACCAAATAAATATAAAAGTATACCACTCGAAAATGCACTTGGCGAACTCTCCGATTCTGGAGAAAAACTACTTCGTGTATTACCACTTATCATGGACGGTGTTACGTGGGATACAATGTCAGCTTACGAGTTTGTTAAAAGTTTCGATCACGTGGGTACATCGAATCAGTGTGTACAAAAAGTTTCGGGTAAAGTCATGTGTGATGCAATGCAAAAAGCACTTGTAGATAAAGGTGCAAAATTTGTTTTTGAAACGGAACTCGAAAACGTACAATACGGAACAAACGAATACGTGGCTAAATTAAGCGATGGTAATCTTCTAAATGATGGTTTACTTGTACTCTGTATAGACAATAGTAAAGCACTCAAACTCATAGGTAATAATTGGGGTAAAGATGCGATTAAAAAGATAAGTCCGAGCACGTACGGGTGTATTAACATTTTACTCGATTACGAAAACGAAATATGTCTCGATAAAACCGATCTCGAATACGCCATGGAAACTGAATTTAATATACAACCCGTCGTATTATCGGACGGTAAAACCGTTTCGTGTGTTATATGTAATCTCACCGAGGAAATACTCGCAACCGATCCAGATACACTCAAAGCTAAAGTTTTAGAACAACTCGATCTCCAAAAACCCAAAGATATTAGAATAGCGTGGGGTTCGAATTGGAAAGACGGGAAATGGTCATTCGAACAGTCCTCGGGTGTTTTAAGTTTACACGGACAAGTCCCTTTTTACGGTGAGTGTTCTAAAGTCGCTTTGTGTGGTATGATGTCCGAAAGAAATACACCATACTCAAGTATAGAAGCCGCCATAGAAGTAGGTAGATCGTTTTGTCACAAAACGTTCAAAACGAGAAAACCGTTACAACCATTTTTAGTCACGTACTTTTTATTCATACTTATAGTTTTGGCGCTTATAATAATATATACTCGAAAAGAATGACTTTCCCTGTAGAAGCTACCGTATATGAACCCATGTATGAATATAACGATAAAAAATATATCAGAATTACTGTACCCGATAAAGTAAAGGACTATATACTCGCTTTACATGCGAACAAGTCCAATGTTATACTTTTTCCCGATAAACTCGACGATCCACTAGAAGGTAACGTTTTAAAAGTAAAAGTTCCGTTCAGGTACCGACGCGTCATGTGTAACGTAGACGGCGATAAACCTGTTCAATCACTTGTAAAAGGTGACCTAGTTAAAACCGAAATCCAATTTAATGGCGTTTGGAATGCTCACGAACACAGTGGGTACTCGTGGGTATTGAAATACATTAAAAATGTATAAATTATTTTACTTCTGTTATCTTTTCTTCGTTTTCTTCGTTTTCTTTGTTTTCTTCATTTTTAATATCCGGTAAATCAACCTCTTTTAATCCACCTTCTTTTAGTGCCATCAACATTTTAATACTTCCTTCAAGTAGTAAAGCGTCTTGACGCATTTTTTCGACTTGTTCTGACATTTTTTTAATATTTTCTTCTATATTCATAAGAACCATGTTTTTATATAATTGTATTATATTTTTTCTTTAATACCCTTAATATACATAAAGATTAATGGTGTATATTAATTAATGTCATTAACGCGTTCAGGATATCTCACAGGTGAGACACAAGAAATCAAAAACGAACTTACGGTTCGTGCCGTCGTAAACACGGAATTTGGGTTTCCTCCGCCTCCCTTTAAGGTATTCAGAAAAACGAAAACGGGTATATGCGTTCCCCGATTTTACGGCGAACAGAAAATCGGTCCACCGAAAGAAGATCGTCGTCCCGAACCAGTTAAAATATCGACCAAGTTTAATGGAAAATTACGTGACGAAACGCATCAAAACGATGCTTTGGCGGCTGCACTCAAAGCCGGACACGGTGTTCTTTCACTTCCGTGCGGGTTTGGTAAAACCACTGTATCCTTGGCCATAGCGTGTAAACTCGGGTACCGAACCATGATCGTCGTTCACAAAGAGTTCTTAGCAAACCAGTGGCGTGAACGTATTCAACAGTTTTGTCCTGGTGCATCTATAGGTATAGTCCAACAAGACAAAAAGGAAACAGAGTGTGATTTTGTCATTGCTATGCTCCAATCACTTTCGTTAAAAGAGTACTCGTTTAACGATTTTGATACGATAGGGACTTTGATTGTTGACGAAGCACACCATATATGCGCGAAAGTGTTTTCCCAGTCTCTATTCAAAATGTGTCCCAAACACATTTTTGGTCTTTCAGCAACACCGACGCGTAAGGACGGTCTTACGAAGGTTTTACACTGGTTCATGGGACCAACATTCTTTGCCGTCGAACGCGAAAATCAAAAACAAGTCGAAGTTTTCCCCATAGAATACTCGTGTCATCGTTATAGTGAACCACCACCGTGTACGCGTTTCGGCAAACTATCTTTAGCAACCATGATTACCGAACTTACCGAAGATCGTGCAAGAAACGTCGTCATACTAAATCTTATAAAAAATATCGTTAAGGGAACACGCCAAGTTCTCGTGTTAAGCGATCGTCGCCACCACTGTGAAGTACTCCACCAAAGTTTCAAGAAAACGTCGGGTTTATACATGGGTGGTATGAAAGAAGCCGAGTTAACCGAATCGAGTAAAAAACAAATCATTTTTGCAACGTTTAGTCAGGCGCATGAAGGTCTTGATATACCTTCACTCGATACGGTTATACTTGCAACACCTAAGTCTGACATCGTTCAATCTATAGGACGAATCATGCGTGAAACACACGGTAAAAAGAATAATCCTCACATTTACGATATTTTCGATCAGTGGTCGATTTGTCACGCCATGTATAATAAACGTCTCAAAGTGTACAGGCAAGGTGGTTTTAAAATTCCAAATACAAGAAAAGACGATGAACCAAATATGTTTAGTAAAGGAAAATGCCTCATTTTACCTTAAAAATAATCACTTATATTTATAAGAATGCCTTGTTGTGATACGGGTCGTAATATACAGAAGTATAAAGGAGCCGCAGCATCCACACTCCAGGATGTTACCGATAATGGTAATACAACAACTGGTGATATAATAACAACCTCTGGGTACTTTATAGGTGATGGTAGTAAACTTACAAACATACCAGGTGTAAGTGGTGCCGCATTTAATTTAGAGCAGGTTACAGCTCAAGGTAACTGGACGAGTAATACCGTAGATTTCCAAAATACACATACCGCGTTTACTACAGATCTCAATTCGAATGTTTTAGTAAAAATCGACCAACTCTATAACGTCTCAATAACGAGTCCGGATGATCATAAAAGTCTCGTATACAATTCAGGTACATGGATAGACGATTACATTGACTTTACATCCATCGAAGTTAAAGCGGGAGAAAATCTCGTAAAAGGTGATATTGTTTACGTTTCCGGGGCAACCGGAGATACACCCATAGTACACAAAGCAAATTCATCTGATCCTACGAAAATGCCGGCCATTGGCGTTGTTATGGACGGTAGCATAAACCAAAACAATAACGGACACGTCGTCACGTTCGGTGTTTTTAGTATGCCTTCACTAAACCCAAATTTTCAGGTAGGTGAAATACTTTACGTAAGTAACACCGCTGTAGGAGAATTGATGAACACGGTCCCGTTCGGTAATACAGATAAAATTCAAAACGTCGGTATTTGTGTTAAATCGGGAGGTAAAATTCTTGTTACTGGTGTTGGTAGAGCAAACGATATACCAAACGCAGAAATTGTAACTTCACAACCATCGTATATTTACGTAAACAGTACAGGTAACGAACTCAAAAAAATTTCAGCTTCCTCATTAAACACTAACGTAAACACGTTACAACAAGTAACAGACGTTAGTAACACAACATCAAATACAGTACAATTTACTAATACAAGTACTTCAATAATAACTTCTGGTAATGTTATCGTAGGTACAAACGTGTATGCAAATGAATACTATGGCGACGGTACAAACTTAACTGGTATAGCTTTGAATTCAGATCTTACAGATAATGTTACTCGAATAGGTACTTTGGAAACTGATCTTACAGATAATGTTACTCGAATAGGTACTTTGGAAACTGATCTTACAGATAATGTTACTCGAATAGGTACTTTGGAAACTGATCTTACAGATAATGTTACTCGAATAGGTACATTAGAAACTGAACTTACAAATAATGTTATTCGAATAGGTACTTTGGAAACTGATCTTACAGATAATGTTACTCGAATAGGTACTTTGGAAACTGATCTTACAGATAATGTTACTCGAATAGGTACTTTGGAAACTGATCTTACAGATAATGTTACTCGAATAGGTACATTAGAAACTGATCTTACAGATAATGTTATTCGAATAGGTACTTTGGAAACTGATCTTACAGATAATGTTACTCGAATAGGTACTTTGGAAACTGATCTTACAGATAATGTTACTCGAATAGGTACTTTGGAAACTGATCTTACAAATAATGTTATTCGAATAGGTACTTTGGAAACTGATCTTACAGATAATGTTACTCGAATAGGTACATTAGAAACTGAAATTCAACCCGTAAACAGAGGTGGGACAGGTTTAACAAGTTTTGCAAGCGGTGATTTAATATATGCAAATGGAACATCAAGTTTTACAAATATAGCGGCGAGTTCGAGTACACAAGGTTACTTTCTCAAAAATGATAACGGTGTACCTACATGGGCAGACGTGTCTCTAGTTGGTTCGGCGAGTCCGTATAGTATTACCGCCGGTTCCGGTTTAAGTGGTGGAAATTACAACGGGTCTTCTGCAGTAACATGGACAGCAGACTTCAGTGTCGTCGCATCAACTTCAAATCTAAATAGTAACGTTACTCGAATAGGTACTTTGGAAACTGATCTTACAGATAATGTTACTCGAATAGGTACTTTGGAAACTGATCTTACAGATAATGTTACTCGAATAGGTACTTTGGAAACTGATCTTACAGATAATGTTACTCGAATAGGTACTTTGGAAACTGATCTTACAGATAATGTTACTCGAATAGGTACTTTGGAAACTGATCTTACAGATAATGTTACTCGAATAGGTACTTTGGAAACTGATCTTACAGATAATGTCACGCGAATAGATACTTTGGAAACTGATCTTACAGATAATGTTACTCGAATAGGTACTTTGGAAACTGATCTTACAGATAATGTTACTCGAATAGGTACTTTGGAAACTGATCTTACAGATAATGTTACTCGAATAAGTACATTAGAAGGTGAAACTCAACCGGTTAATAGAGGTGGTACCGGATTTACAAGTTACACTATAGGTGATATACTCTATGCATCCGGAACAACTACACTCTCTAATCTATCTCCAGGTACATCTGGTCAAGTACTCACATCGAGTGGAACGGGTAGTGCACCAACTTGGACGACAGTATCCGGTGGAAGTAGTCCATGGTCAACACTCAATTCGAACGTATACTACACTTCAGGTAATGTCGGTATAGGAACAACGTCACCATCTTATAAACTTCACGTCGTGGGTACATCAAACTTTACAGACACGATGTATTTAAGTGGTAGCGCGGGTACATCTGGTCAAGTACTCACATCGAGTGGATCAGGTGCACCAACTTGGACGACAATAGCGAGTAGTCCATGGACAACCTCAGGTACAAACGTATACTACACTTCAGGTAATGTCGGTATAGGAACAACAAATCCAAACTATAAACTCCACGTCGTGGGTACATCAAACTTTACAAACGCAATATATGCAAATGGTAGTGCAGGTACATCTGGTCAAGTACTCACATCGAGTGGAACGGGTGGTGCACCAACTTGGGCAACAGTTACCGGTAGCGGTTTGAGTCCTTGGACACTGTCAGGGTCAGATATTTATAGAAGCTCAGGTAATGTTGGTATAGGAACAACAACACCAGCGTACCCATTAGATGTTAAAGGTGATATACGCACTACATCAGAAAATGGTTTTATAGGAAATGGGCGTTATATAAGTGGTATTAATGTTACAAGTGAAAGAGGTAGTACAATTATAAATTTTGGACAACAGTCAAGTCTTACACAATCCGTAAACGGTAGCCCATTGTAATTTTTATTTTTTTAATTCGTTTCTTATATTAGTAAAATGGCTACGCAGGAATTAGTCGCCCAACTTAATCCAGAACATTATGATAATTTAACAGATGCAAATGCTATTGGTAGAACTAATTTTGGTATATCTTCGTGTCAAAATAATACGGGTACAGTTTTTGCTATAGGTTCAGATGATAATGTTACAGTTTATACAAGTAATTTGTACGCAACTAAATACGCAACGTCTATTTCAAATCCAGGAAACTCAAATAGTTTATTTGGGTTTAAAATTGCCATGGATTCACCGGGAGATACTATTATAGTTGGTGCACCAGGAGATAATAGAGCTTATGTATTTGATGCACAAAATCAAGCTAGAACGACATGGACTCAACGTTCATCCGGATGGAATAATAATAGTTATCTAGGGACTTCTGATTCTGGCACCATACATTACGGTTCAGATGTAGACGTGGCAGGTGATGATGATTCGTTATTTGTTATTGGTAGACCTGGTGATCATAAAATCGAGTTATGGTCTTGGCCAAAAGGGTCTTCGGCCACACTTTTAACAACTATAACACACTCAGACAACTTCGGTTTTTCATGTAAACTTTCGGCAGATGGTCAGGTTGTTATAGCCGGTGGTCCGGGTAATTATTATCCATCTTACAGTAATGCTTATGGTAATGGTTTAGCATACGTATACGCAAAAGATCCTTTAAACGCGAGTACATGGACACAAAGAACACTTCCATTTGATTATACTGATTGTCCTACCTACGTAGAATATACTGATGCAAAACTTACAACTATAAAAAGTGTTACTGATACTACTATTGAATCTGGTGGTACTAGAACACCCGTTAATCCAGCTTTTGGGTTTAGTGTAGCTATAAATAAAGACGGTACTTTTATAGCAGTTTCTGCACCTAACAGAAGGTGTTTTTTTGCAGCCGAGTGGATAAATGATACATCTTATAATTGGTTAACAGGTAAACCAGTTACAGGTGAAAAAGATTCATTTGGCACTTTTTTATTTATGCAATACGACGGAACGCGTATAGTTACAGGTAACTCAAGTATTGAAGAAAAATATTACTGGGATGGTGGTGGTATTTTTCCGAGATGGGATACAACTAACTATCTTCCAAAAAGTTACTGTATATTAGACTGGAATGGTATTTATTACACAAATTATAGTGAATCATTCAATCTATACTCGTTAGGTGGATTACCTACATCTATGTCAAAAAACGGGGAATTTTGTTTATTTTCTATGAAATATGATTATAATGGTTTTACAGGTAATGAGGCTAGAGTAACGGGTAGTAATAGAACCACGTATGGTGGGAGTACGGTTTTTTCTTTTACAAGATTCGCACCTACGATAAAAATTTTAGGGACAACGACGATAGGTGGTGATTTAAAAGTACGTTTTTTAAGTGTAGGTGGTGATAAATCATATATAGAAAGTAATACCAATGCGGGTTACGTTACCGGATATATAAATTTTGAAAATACTAAAGATGAACATAGTATTTTTAGGTCACAAATCATAAATACATCACAATATACTGGTGATGATAATTTATCCGAACTCTTACTTTTTAAATCTGGACACGTTCGAGGTCTTAATTCCAGAGGTCCTGATAGAATACGTATTAAATCACCAAGTGTTATTTTAGAAGGTATGACATGTGAAAATCATCCGCTTTATGTTCCAACCCCCGATTCAATTGGAGTAGTATCTGAAGTATGGTCTAAATTTCTTAAAGAAGCTTCCGCGGTTTATTCTCGATTAACCTTAACGGGTATAGGTAATGTAGGTATAGGTGTACCTGAATATGCAGATCATATCATCAAGGAAAATTGGAATTTAGGGTCCACTTCTATCGTAGAAGCTAGTGATTTTCATAAACAAAATGAAAATGCAAATGCACAAGCACCACCTCTCATAAACCATAGACTGGTTATAGATGGTACACAAAGTATACAAAACGGTAAACTTTACATAAACAATCCAATATCTTCAAATCTAACTACAGATGGTATGTCGGCTTGTTATAATACCATGACGAGTGATTGTATTAAAAATACAAATACTACAAATATACCTTACGTGATATGTGATATTAAGAAACGTAACCCTTATTTAAATCGTGAAGATGGGTACGTCTATTATGAAGATCGTATGAAATTATACAATACGATTACATACGATGATGTAAATAAAGGGTTATATTTTGGAACAAGTACATCTTATGCACAGGGGTTTATTCATGAAGCACGAGATACCATTACAGGTAATGTTACGAACGCTTTAAGTGGTGTATATACAGTCTCGTATTGGTTTATGTTAAAAGATTATGCACAAAGTACATTTGGGACGAGTGGACAATTGGTATTCACTGCTTATAGAGATACTGCGTTTGGATACGGTCATAAAATTACAAGTTCGGGATTCAAAATACAATATTCGCCAGATAACTCAACAGCCGTTAATATACCCGTAGAAGCTGACTATACTGTAAATTATACGTTTAGTCAAAATGTATGGTACCATGTATGTGTTAAAGTAGATAATACAGCTGGAAATGGCGCCACCGAGGGTACAGCAACTACACAATTATGGATAAACGGTGTATCACAATCTTTAACCGCAAACGAGACAGTTAGAGATATGCAAGGAAGATTCCCAAGATTTTGTTATTTTGGGGTAGTTAATCAAGCAGTTAATCAAACACAATATGGATACATGACAGGTAATCATACTTTAGGTGGTGATGGTATGTATGGTCACCTTATTAGTAATATTAAAATTTATATCGCACACGATGGTACGGATTCTTTTGAAAGGGTAGCTGTACCAGATTACAACAGTGCTTCTGACTTTTATAACGAAGGACCACCCAATGAAGGAATATCATTATCAGGTGGTATGAATATATCAGGTCATTTGCGTGTAAATGGTAGTACGGGTACATCTGGGCAAGTACTCACATCGAGTGGATCAGGTGCACCAACTTGGACGACAGTATCTAGTAGTCCATGGTCAACATTAAATTCGAACGTATACTACAATTCGGGTAAAGTTGGTATAGGAACATCAACACCAGATAGTTTACTTACTTTAAATTCTTCAAGTAATCATACTGTTACCATAGATTCAGGAACATACACTTCATTTTTACATATGAATAGAACTAATGGTAATTGGTATGCTACAACAGATAACACTGATACATGGAATCAAAATTTATACTGGCTTGCTAATACAAGTGATACAGGAAACCCCCTAAAAAGAATACTTCGATTCGAAAACGACACTGCCAGTGCTGGTAGCAATGCTATTGGTACATTTACAGGTCAACACATGAGTTCTATAATAGATGTGAAACCCAATAATGTAAATGATTATGTAGGTTTGATAGTATCATCAAATCAAAACGATTACATGACAGTTAGTGGTGTTCCATTACGAGGTGCAAAAAATATACACGTTAATGAAGCTATACCAATAGTAAAAATAACATCGAAGGCATATGATAAATCTTGTTTTGGTGTGCTATCATCCAGCGAAGATACAAATGAAAGATCACAAGTAATGGGTCAAATTCGTTCATATTTTTATAAAGAAGATGGAGATACACGTGTATATGTAAACTCTATAGGTGAAGGTGGTATATGGATAGTAAACGAAAATGGTGTTTTAGAATCGGGTGATTATATAACCACATCTAACGTGAGTGGATATGGTATGAAACAAGATAGTGAGTTTTTAGCAAACTATACAGTTGCAAAAATAACAATGGACTGTGATTTTAATCCAAAACAAGTTCCAGTTAAACAAATAAAAAAGATAAACAAATTAGTAACTTATTACGTGCATAATAGCGATAATACCACTATTAGTGAAAATGAATACATTAAACTCGACAATGTACAGAAACAAGAATACACACAAGAAACCAAAACTGAAACAGTAAACGATTTAGATAGTAACGGGGAGTTTCAGTGGGAAGACACTTTAGAAACTGAACTAGAATACAGTGTCAGGTATTTAGACATAAATGGAATAGAAACAACACAGGAAAATAGTGTATATACAGCTGCATTTGTAGGGTGTACATATCACTGTGGTTAAACTAATTTACCATTCTGGAAAAGTCACAATGGTAGAAAGTTTACTTTCTTGGAAGTGAATCCATGATCGCTAGGGCAATAACACCCGCGATGAAAAACATTACGACGTAATTACACTCCGTATCGTCTTGACCTAAAACCGCATACGATTTTGAATTCAAATTCGAACGCGGACGCGAAGGTGAAGACGCTACGCTTTTATTTTCCTGGTACCACGAAGGTCTCTCGACTGGTTCTTCGTCTAAAGGACAATAAGCTATCATCTATACTATACTATATTTACAAATTAATTTCGACCGTTTTTTTCTTTCGACTACCACCTCTTTTAGACTTGGTCTGGGCCTGAGTAACTTTAACTTCGCGAACTTCACTATCTTCATCGGCAACATCCTCAGATACTGGTGGCTCTGCTATATCCGAAATATCGTCTTCCAAATCAATCTCGGGTTCTTCGACTTTATTCAAACTCGTCGTGTTCATGGGTGGTTGTGGAGGCATCATTATGTTACCCATAAGACTCGAAATATCGAACCCTGGTCCCTGCATTTCGCGTCTTCCACTACCTTCACTCGATGGTTCACTCGATACACTTTGTTGTTGAGATTTAGACACCGTATTCTGAACCGCGGACATCATATTCTGAACAAGTTCCGGGTTCTGTTTAATCACATCGTTCATGTTCGGCATGACTGATTTGAACATGCTATTCGTTAAATGGAACATCATAGCTGAACCACCAAGCATCATTATAAGTTTTACCTCGGGGGCGACGTGCATTTTCGTTCTATACTTCACGTATAACTCCTCGAAAACCTCATCGTAATCGTCCACATTTTCCATAACGTTTTCGGACCAACCATCGAGTTGGATCTCGAATGGGTTATACTTTTTATTCAAAAACTCAAGACCCGTGGTACACGCAATAAGCATACGTCTCGAAAACTTTATAGACTTATCGACGTCTATACTATACGTTATCCGCTTAACTTCGGCTCTAAGTTCGTCTACGGGGGAATAAGCATTCAAACGCTTGTTTACAGTAAACCCTTTTTTTTCCAAACGCCCAAGTTTGTTTACGAGATCAACCTTTTCCTCGTCGATAGTTTTAAACCCAGGTGATGGTTTTTCCTCCTCTTCTTCCATGGCGTATCCTCCTCCACCACCCCCATAACCATAATCCATAGTATCGGGTTCATCGTCGTACTCGCCGTAATCGACTGGGTCTTCTGGAGGAGGGGCGGATGGTGGGTTCTGTTTGTTCGGGTTCGCGAACGAGTCTATATCTTCCTGAAAAACTTGCGCCTGTGGTGGCGTAAACTGAGTTTTCATCGGTTTAGGCATTTGCCTTCTGATAGTTTGAGGCCTGGGAACTTCTATTTCTATCTCGTTCATAAGTGCCTGTTCGTTATCATCTAGTTTCATAACGTTAGTATCGCCACGATTAAGAATAATCTCTCCGTCCATTACTATTACTCTTTATATTGAAACTATTCTAATTTCTTTAACGCACTTTATAAAAAAATCTCAGTCCATAACAAATGATTAAACTCAACACCACGAACAAAAATACACTCAGGGCGATTGTCATAGTTTTTGCTATACTCTGCGTTCTCCAAATGCTTAAAACGAGCTACTATACACCAGCCCCAGTCGACATCGAAGTCGTCAGTGAAGGTTCGCTCTTCGATCTCGAATCCAAGGAAGAGTGTCTCGGCAAATCGTACTACTCGGATAGCCGAGGCGGTGTTTGCGACGGCCAAAAATTGGTTGTCGGACAAGCGAGTTATAAGATGAAGTAAAATCTCCGGTATATATAAATGGCTTTAGTGACTAGTCAATCAACCTTACCTGATTTCGAATGCGAACACCATACAGTTGTACTCGATAACCTGGATACTGTCAGTGATACCGACTTTACTCTATATTTACCAACCCCACTCGAGAACGTTGTTCAGGCACAGTTATTAGCGGCGAGTATTAACACTACCGATGATACTCAAAGGTGTATACACGTAGGCATAGAAGAACTCAAAACGTACTTCAGTCAACGTGGTAAAAACGATCTCGATGACGCAGATAATCACCTAAACGGTATATTCGGTACGATCGTGTGTGAACACAAATTACACGCGGCTTCAAATCCTCAACAAAAAGCCGTATTTTTTAGAAACGAGTATCCAATCGTTCAACAATACTATAATCCCATTCGAAAGATCGATAGATTGACGTTTAATTTAGATAAACAGGACGGTACAGCGGCAGACTGTGGCGATGCAGTTTTTGTTTTTAGATTTGTATGCAAAAAAAGAAATTTGCCCTATGAATAATTTCAGGTCATTTTTTAACCTTTTCTTATTATAAATGTCATCAGGTATTATTCAACTCGTTGCAATAGGTGCTCAAGATGAATACATCACAGGTTCTCCAGAAGTAAGTTTTTTTGTATCGTCATTTAAAAGACACACAAATTTTTCTCAAGTCGTCGAACCACAGGTTATACAGGGTAATCCCAGTGCAGGATCCATGTCATCCATCACATTCGAAAGAAATGGTGATATGTTAGGATATACATATCTCACTATAGATAATAACACAGAAGCTCTTGATATACAGAATTGGGATACACTTATAGATAAAGTCGAACTTCTTATTGGTGGTCAGGTTATAGATACCCAGGACGCCATTTTTACAGAAAAAATAGCTATTGATACATTTGCAACGAACGTATCAAAAAGTGCATTGGGACCACATCCAGGTGTAAGTGCGAATTCTTATTTTTACCCATTACGTTTCTTTTTTTGTGAAAGCGCACAGTCCGCATTACCTTTAGTTGCACTCCAATATCACAATGTTGAGATACGTATACATTGGGGCCAGGATGCAGGTAATTACAACTTTGAATGTTATTCTAATTATTATTACCTTGATGAACAGGAACGTAAAAACGTTACTACAAAAAAACACGATTTAATAATTACACAAGTTCAAAAAAATGATGCGTCGAATGAACGTATACAAGAATTAACATTTAATCACCCCGTGAAATATATAGCTTGTTCAGAAACATCAGGAACGGGTGCATTAACATCAACAACAAATAAAGTAAAAATTCAGGTTAATGGTTCGGATATAACCAATTTTAAGTGGGCAAAAACACACTTTATAGATGTTATGAATTATTACCATACAAATTTTGTTACGTCCCCGGACTTTTTCTTATATTGTTTTTGTATCACATCGAGTTCACTCCAACCGACAGGAACACTCAATTTTAGTCGTATAGATTCAGCCAGAATAATAAGTGAATCCATGACCATTAACGATCCCATATACGCAGTCAACTATAACATACTTCGTATCGAAAATGGTATGGCTGGCCTCGTTTACGCAAATTAAAATACAAGCTTATAATAAATGGTTAAAAAATTACCAACAATCGAGCGGTCTACCAAAATCCTGTTTGGTAAACAAGCTCCTGCAAATCAAGCGGAAAATACAATTGTTTTAAACGCTTCGTCTACAGCTATTGATGCACCAACGAGCGATAGTATTTATATGTCACCTTTACGCGTGACAAATCCTGCATCTACAACTGTTATTGGGTATAATTCAACAACTAAAGAACTTTATAATACAAATATATTAACTTCAGATATAGGTACTGGTGGTGGTAACAGTGGTGATATAACTTTGGGTACAGGAACAACAGGAGACTACGTTGCAACTATTACAGGTGGTGACGGTATTTCTAGTACAGGTGCAACTTCAGGTGAAGGAACAACACACGAGATTTCCGTTGATACGAAAGCAAATGGTGGTTTAGTCATAGAAAATGGTGAACTTGCAGTCAATCTAAGTGCATCTTCTATAACAGGTACTTTAGCAGTAAGTGATGGTGGGACAGGTGCAACTACACTAACATCAGGTAAAATACCATACATAAAATCTGATAATACATTTGGCGATAGTAAAATATCTTATAATGACACAACTCAAGTTACGTCACTTTCTTCAAACCTAACTGTCACTGGCAATTTACTCGTTCAGGGTAGTGCTACATTTCAACATTCCAAAATACATACCGTTTCCGATCCACTTATTGAAGTGGGTAATGCAAACGCCATTGATACAATTGATATGGGTATTATCATGACCAGGCCAACTGCAAACGTTGTTGCTGGTTATAGAGGTGATGAACAAGAATATACTATTGCATATACACTTAGTGATCCAAGTGGTACCGATATAGTACCAACAAACTCAACAAGCGATGGCTACATTACCGCGAATATTTGGGGGAATGTTTTATGTGGTAATGTTACTACAACCGGAACAGTAATTGCCGATACGTTTAGTGGTTCGGGGACAAGTTTATCAGATTTGAATGCGAGTAGTGTATCGTCCGGTACTTTACCAGTAAGTTATGGTGGGACAGGTGCAAATACACTCGATAACTTAATACAAATGGGAACACATACGACTGGTAACTACGTTGCAACTATTACAGGTGGTGACGGTATTTCTAGTACAGGCGCAACTTCAGGTGAAACTATAGCACACGAGATTTCCGTTGATACGAAATTAAATGGTGGTTTAGTCATAGAAAATGGTGAACTTGCAGTCAATCTAAGTGCATCTTCTATAACCGGTACTTTAGCAGTAAGTGATGGTGGGACAGGTGCAACTACACTCGATAACTTAATACAAATGGGAACACATACGACTGGTAACTACGTTGCAACTATTACAGGTGGTGACGGTATTTCTAGTACAGGTGCAACTTCAGGTGAAACTATAGCACACGAGATTTCCGTTGATACGAAATTAAATGGTGGTTTAGTCATAGAAAATGGTGAACTTGCAGTCAATCTAAGTGCATCTTCTATAACCGGTACTTTAGCAGTAAGTGATGGTGGGACAGGTTTAACAGGGTATAACGCAGGTGATTTACTCTACTATTCTAGTGGATCCACACTCACCAATTTGGGTATAGGTCAAGCTGGTGAGGTACTCACAGTTTCCGGTGGTTTACCATCTTGGCAGGCAGCTGGTGGTAGTAGTTTATGGTCACAGTCAAGTTCGAGCATATACTATTTGACGAGTAATGTCGGTATAGGAACATCGTCACCGAGTGCTCCTTTAGAAATCGAGTGCCTAAATGTTACGAATAATTATCAAACGGATAATGGTTTAAGAGTGAAACAATCAAGTTCATCTTACCCCGCAACAATAAGTGTACAATCGGCTTCATCTACAGAAGACGCTTATATTTCATTTCAATACGATTCTTTAGGAATTTATGGTTGGTCTTTTGGTATGGATAGTTATGATACCGCAGGGTATAGAAAACTGAAATGGTCACCCACCCCACATAACCTTGGTTCTCCAAAAATGACTCTAATAGAAACTGGAAAATTAGGTATAGGAACAGAAAATCCAGCTTATGATCTTGACGTCGCGGGTGATATAAACTTTACCGGGACGCTCTACCAAAACGGTTCAGCGTTTAGTGGTGGTGGATTTACCGGTGATATTGCCGATTATATCACACACACGGGTAATTCCACTGCAAAGTTTGGGTTTCCTTCAGATAATGTATTTGTAGTTTACACGGATAATTCAGAAAGGTTCAGAATCAGGAGTGACGGTAATGTCGGTATAGGAACATCGTCACCAAGTGCTCCTTTACAAATCGAATGTGCAGATAATAATAATTCCAATAATGGGTTATACGTGTACCAATCAAGTTCGTTGTACCCTGCTAGATTAACTATAAACGTAAATGCTACTGATCGAGACGCTTTTATGACGTTTACAAATTCCACGTCAAATTGGTCTTATGGTTTGGATACTTCAGATAGTGGAAAATTGAAATGGTCAACCGACTTAAACTATTTAACTACGAATACAAAAATGACTCTGGACAATACTGGTAATTTGGGTATAGGAACAGAAAATCCAGCTTATGATCTTGACGTCGCGGGTGATATAAACTTTACAGGGACGCTCTACCAAAACGGTTCAGCGTTTAGTGGTGGTGGAAGTAGTCCATGGACAACCTCAGTTTCGGACATATACTATAATTCGGGTAATGTCGGTATAGGAACAACAAGTCCGTCCGGAAAATTTGAAGTTTATAAATCTAGTAGTTCAAATTATTCATCTCCAGTCGCTATGTTTAGTTCATCCACGGGCAGTGGATATGATGCACATGTAACAATACGAGGTATGACTAATACTGCATTAACGTTTTGGAATGATGATTTTAATGATTATATGACTATTGGTTACACACAATCAGGCGCTAACGGATTCAGGATATCCCCTGGAACTTCACTTTCAGGTAGCACAGGTCTTTTTGTAGAAAATCCTAGTGGTAATTTGGGTATAGGAACAACATCACCAACTCATAAACTCCATGTCGTGGGTGATATAAACTTTACAGGGACGCTCTACCAAAACGGTTCAGCGTTTAGTGGTGGTGGAAGTAGTCCATGGACAGAATCTGGATCATATGTATACTACAATGGGGGTGGTTATGTCGGTATAGGAACATCGACACCGACTAGTGCTTTACATGTCGAGTGTAAAAGCAGTTCATTTTACAATGTTAATGGGTTATACTTGAAACAATCAAGTTCGTCGTACCCTGCTAGATTAACTATAGAAACATATTCTTCTACTCAAAAGTCTTTTATGACGTTTAAAACTGGTACAAGTTTTGGTTGGAGTTATGGTATGGATGGTTCAGATAGTGGAAAATTGAAATGGAGTTATAATTACAACGATCTAAATTCTAGTACAAAAATGGTTCTTACCGAATATGGTAAACTCGGTATAGGAGAAACGAACCCAACTGCTCCTTTACATGTCGTATGTGACGGTTCTACTAATAGTTACTATCAAAATGGGTTATACTTGAAACAATCAAGTTCGTCGTACCCTGCTAGAATAACTATAGACAATATTGATTCTAATCAAAAGTCTTTTATAACGTTTAAAACTGGTAGTTATGGTTGGTCTGTTGGTATGGATGGTGGAAACTTTAAACAATTGAAATGGAGTTATGATTACAACGATCTAAGTTCTAGTACAAAAATGTATCTTACCGAATTTGGTACTCTCAGTATAGGATATAGTAACCCAAGTTCATCTTATAAACTTTATGTCTCCGGTGCTGCATATATTGGGGGTTCTCTTTCAAAAATGAGTGGTTCTTTCAAAATAGATCACCCGCTTCCAAGTATGAGTAATACGCATTACCTATACCATTCTTTCATAGAAGGTCCAAAAGCTGATCTCATATATAGGGGTAGTGTTGATTTGGTAAACGGGAGTGCATCTATAAACTTAGATACCGTTTCTAAAATGACAGATGGTACATTTGAGGCTCTAAACAGAGACGTTCAGTGTTTTACAACAAACGAAACTGATTGGGATGCAGTAAAAGGTTCTGTATCTGGAAACATTCTCACAATATCGTGTCAAAACACATCGTCTTCAGCAAATGTTAGTTGGATGGTCATTGGTGAAAGAAAAGATCAACACATGTATGATACGGAATGGACGGACGAAGAAGGGCACATTGTTCCAGAAGTATTAAAATCTTTGTAATAAGTATATATACAAAATGGGAATAAATGTTAACGAATCTAAAACAATTAAGTCTACAGGTATCGAAGTACCCAATTTTTACGTAGGATTACGTAAACTAACCAGCAGAGAACACATTAATATTGAACTTTCACCAGATTCAAACACGTATACCATATCTGCTTGTTTCGATCACCACATTAGCAAAGATATAAAAACGCAAGGTAAAATGCCGATTGATTATCAGATTGTTACAGTTTCTAACGTCAGTGTAGATTCAAACATTAACATACTATCTGAACTATACACCGAACTCAAAAAAGGGTACGAAACGTTCACGGAAAATGTTTAAAAAAATAAAACCTTACTATAATATAAAACATGTCTGGAGGTATTGCTCAACTCGTTGCTATAGGTGCACAAGACGCACACCTTGTCGGTCAACCCGAAGTTTCCTTCTTTAGATCTAACTATAAACGTCACACGAATTTCGCCCAAACTGTTGAAAGACAAGTTATCCAGGGGAACCCAACTGTAGGTGGTATGTCCACCGTTCGTTTCGAAAGAAAAGGCGATATGCTCGGATACGTCTATATTGCAGCAAACACGGGTACTCAAGCTCGAGGTTTTAATGCCGGAAATTGGGTAACTGCCATTTCCAAGGTAGAATTGTTAATTGGTGGTCAAGTCATCGACGAACAAACGTCTAACTTTTCTCAGTACATTGCACCAAATTTATTCGCACAAAACTTATCTAAATCTACATCTGGGTTTGGAGATGTAACCGCTAAAAATAAGTTTTACCCACTCAGGTTTTCGTTTTGCGAAAACGCACAATCGGCTTTACCATTAATTGCACTTCAATACCACGACGTCGAATTGAGAATCACGTGGGGGTCTAATTTCAATCCTGATAGTGGTGCGTCTGATGCTAAATTTGAAGTATACTCTCAGTTCATTCATCTCGACACGGATGAGAGAACGGTTTTGTCTTCCACACCACAAAAAATGCTTATTACCCAAACACAAAAGGTGATCGCGTCGGGTTCCAAAATTCAAGAATTGAATTTTAACCATCCAGTTAAGTGTTTGGTTGTGTCGGAAGGAGCTCAAGCGCTTGGTATATGTACACCAACCAATAAAATAAAACTCCAAATCAATGGTACGGATGTTACCGATTTCAAATATACAGAACCACATTACACCGCGGTAACTTCGTATTATCATACTCAATCGTCTAAAACCGAAGACGCTCCTAATGGTATTAATGACTCGTTCTTCTTGTACCCATTCTGTCTCGATACGTCTAAACTCCAACCAACCGGGTCGCTCAACTTCAGTAGACTGGATTCCGCGAGACTCGTAAATGACACGTCAAATTCTACCGAAAATGTATATGCCGTCAACTATAACATCCTCCGCATCGAAAACGGTATGGGTGGTTTGATGTATTCCAACTAAACAATTAAATTTAATTTAGCCACTTATTATAAATGTTTTGGAAACTCATTTTTTTAGCAGCTTTCGTTTTTATAATAACGTACGATCCAAAATCAGGTACTTTGAATCACCTCGTCGACTCTAAACAACAACAACCCGCTCAAAATGCGGAGTGTAAAGAGGGACA